>Ga0224531_1000079_pt1 | contig 60166 bp, 53 predicted proteins | sample CBST100metaG_FD_179876 | JGI IMG/M metagenome (GOLD analysis project Ga0224531, IMG submission 179876) | Peat soil microbial communities from Stordalen Mire, Sweden - C.B.S.T100 | ecosystem: Environmental > Terrestrial > Soil > Wetlands > Peat | place: Sweden: Norrbotten County, Stordalen Mire...
CTTGACCCCGGTCATGGGCCTCCAACAGCTTCCGCCGCAAATCATCCGAATATGCTCGCGCCATGTGAGCTCATGCCGCGGATTATCGCCTTATCCACTCTACACCATCAGGCAAAATGCTCTAAATTGGCGACATGCGGCACGGCTAAAGCCATGCCCTGTTACAAGGCGTAAGGCCACAACACAATCTGCGCCCCTGCTTGCTTCCCTTAGCGCCGAGGCTCCGTGTTGTAGAGAAAATACGCCCGCAATTCCAGGTACGGTCCATGGAAGTCCCTGGGCAACGGCGGGTAGTTGGAGCCGGTCAGAGCGCCCCATGCGGCCCGATCCAGACCCACATCGCCGGAGCGGCCTTCCAAAACCACGCTGCCGTCCATCAACCGTCCATTGGGCAGAACCTTGAAGCGAATCGCGACCATGCCGGACTTCAGAATCGGCGGGTTGACTTCGTCGGGAATCAGCGGGTCCCAGGTCCGCTCCGTCTCCCGGTGCCAGCGCTGCAGCCAACCGTTGAAGTCTACGCCCTGCGTGTCAGAAAGAACCTGCACGCCGCCTGTGCCTGCGCCAGGATGCATTGAAAGCCCACCGCCCGGCAGCGGTGTACCGTAGCCCGATCCCCGGCCATGCGCAGAGCCCTTCATGGCATCGCGCAACTGGTCCGCCGGGTTTTGCGAACCCATGGCAAAGTTCGGCCGTCCCGGTACGGCAGCCGGACGCGGCGCCTGAACCGCCGACTGCGATTGCTGTTGCGGGGGCGGAGCCGGCTGCGCGGGGGCGGGCGACTGCGTGGCCGGTTGCTGCTGAACGGGCTGCGGCGCGGGCGGAGCCGGTGGCGTCTCCCGCTTCAAGGCGTCCATCGTCTTCTTGTCAATCAGGGGCTGCTGCGAAAGCGGCTTGACGACCCGTTGGGGCGGCGCCTGCCACGGAGAATCCAGGTACGTGAAATCCTTATGCTGATTGAGCGCGGTCGAATCGACCACCTGCGGCACCTTCAAAACGTACCGGGGAATCCAGGTCACCAGCGAGAGCAGCAGCAGATGGGCAAGGATCGCCAGCCAGACGCCCTCGCGAAAACGCGCCCAGCGCCTCTCATCCTCGAGGTCATTAATCATCTGCAACAGCTCGTGCGTGTCGTAGTCCACCCAGCGCGAACCGCGCACGACCGGGGACACAGGCTCAGCCAGGCGCAACGGCTCACCTGAAACCGGAGCACCCGGATTGGGGCTGGTTTCCGCTGTCCTGTTGGGCTCGTTCACGTCGTTTGGCGTTTCGTCTATGGGCATTCGGTCGACAGGAGCATCCCTGAGCGCAGTGCGCACCCCGTTGCTCGGTTAGTCCTTTCTTTCTATTCTCTCATCTGGAGCGAAACCGTGCCCAGCGCCTTGGCCCGTACAATAGTCTCTGACTGTAAGACGGATGAAGAGGCGGAAGGGGACCCTGTTTGAAGTTGTTTTTTCTTCGCTTGATGGCTAAATGGAAGTTTGTGCTGATGCCCGCCCTGGCCAAACTGGGCTTCTGGGGCGTGGGAGCGGTCGCACTGCTGGACTCGTCCACCATTCCCGTCCCCATGGACCTGATCCTCGCCGGTTACGTTTGGGCTGACAAGAGCCACTTCTGGTTTTATTGCCTGCTGGCCTCCGCGGGCTCGGCGGTCGGCGGGTTGCTGCCCTATGGGCTGGGCCGGGCCGGCGGCGAACTTTTCCTGCTCAAGCGCGTCAACCGCGAGCGCTTCGAGCGGATGCGCGTCCGCTTCGAGGAGCAGGAATTCCTGGCCATGATGATTCCCTCCATGCTGCCGCCGCCCACGCCTTGGAAGGCTTTCGTCTTTGCCGCCGGCGTCTTTGAGATGCGCGTCATCCCCTTCATGGTGGCCGTCTTCTGCGGCCGCATGGTCCGCTGGCTGGTTCTTTCCATGCTGGTGCTGAAGCTGGGGCCGGACGCGGTGAGCCTGGTGGAGCACCACGCACTGGCCGCAGTGGCGATCGTGGGCGGCCTGGCAATCGCGGGTTTTGCCTGGTGGTGGGTGCGGAAGAAGCGCTCTGGCAAGCTGCTGGAAGACGAGTAAGTATCTTTAGAAACCCAAAACGAAGGGGACGAGCCTCAGCCCGTCCCCTTCATAGCAGATAACCTTCAAACGACCCAAGAAAGCTACTTCTCCGCCAGCGCTTTCTGAGCCTGCACCGCGTTCATGCGCCGCACCAGCACCGGCAGCCCGAAAGCCGCGCCAGCCACGATGGCCGTTGAAACAATGTCATTGCGATAGAACGGCAGCGCGGCGATGTAGCAGGCGTTCAGCCCGCCCAACGTGCGCGGGTAGCCCCAACCACCGGCCCAAACCGCAAAATTCGAAAGAATGAAAAACGAGGTCGGCCCCAGCAGCGTACCCGCCGCCACGCGCACAAACGTGGTCCGAGCCCGAAGCAGAATCTGCCCCAGCACCATGGCCATCAGATACCACGCCCAAGTGGCCGCGTAGTCCTGCAAGCGGAAGCTGAAGTGGTAAATGCCAACGGTAAGGAAGCAGTCCGTGGCCACCAGCGCCGCCAGCGGAGCCAGCATCTCCCGCCACGGCCGCCGCGCTCCAAAATAAAGCAGGGCGCCGCACACCGCTGTAAAGTTCCACATCCCGGCATGGGGCAAGAAACGGCTCAAAATGGCAACAACCAGCAGCAGATAAGCAGGCATGAAAAACCTCGAATTTCAGAATTCCGGCGCCTCCCAGGCGAAAAAAGACGCTCCGGGTAGGGACAACGGCACTGTATCCATTCTGGGGGTCACACGCCGCCGGGTCAACCCAATTTTTTCACAGGATGAATAATATTTTCTCTTCGCGAAAATGTTCTACCGCTGCTCCCGCCCGTTCATCGCTTCACCGGCGTCGTCGCGGCCATCCACGATGTAAACCCAGCCGGCCAGCGGCGCCTGGTTTCGGGTTCCGCCCGCGCCGCGAAAGAAGTAGTCAAAGCGCAGATCGGTAAACTCGACCGTGGTCCATTGTCGGCCGGGCGGCAACTGCGGCGGGGCCAGCCCGGGAGCGGGTTCCTGGCCCACATCGCGCACCACGGCCCACGTGCCCCAGTCGAGATAGACCTGGCCCAACGGGGTGCGCTTGGCGGCTTCGGTGGCTGCCGTCACAGGGGGCTTATAAAGAATCTGGCTCGGGTCGTCGCTCGTGATCTCCCCCGTGCGGGTGTCAATTTCTGCGGTCTGGTAAAAGGCATCAGTCTCCAGAATCGCGTGCCAGCGGAATGAATTTATGGGATAGGGCTCCAGTGCCATGCGCTTGACCGGAGCCGAGGCGATCCGCGCATTTTCAACCAGCGTCCGCGCCCTTCCCTGCTCCGACCAGCGCCATCCCCACAGCAGAACCATCCCGGCGAGCGCGAAGATCGCCCATCCCTGGCCGCGAAATGCTTTCTTCCTTGTGCCGATCTCGCCGCCGATCAGCCCCAGCAGCCACGGCACAGCCAGCGCCAGGAAAAACAGCGCCCACAACACCGGCTCGGCAATAAAGACAAGATTGCCCGCGTACCAATGCGCGTTGAATGGATAAAAGGGCCTCAGTCCGTAGTTGTTCGTCCAGTCCAGCGCCAAGTGGCTCAACGCGGAGAGTAGAGCCGTCAAATAGAGCCAGCCCCAGCGAACCGGCTGCCGCGCTGGGGCTGGGGGCGCTTTTGCGTTTTGGCCTGAAGGATTCGTCTCCCGATCACCGTGCCCCGTCCTTTCGCTCTCTTTCTGGCGAAAGGGTGGAAAACCTGCCCGCACCCATCGGTCCAGCAGCCAAACCACTCCAACAGCCGCAGCCGCCAGCACCGGCACGGCGATCAACGTATGCGTGATGCCGCGATGGTGTTTCAGCTCCTCGACCGGCCCGGCCAGCCCCCAAAACACGTCCACATCGGCGGCCTCGGCGGTCAGCACGGCGACAAAGGTAGCGTAGGCCGTCTTGCGGTTCAACCCAGCGCGGCCAATGCAGGCCCCGGTCAAAAAGTGGGTAATGGGTTCCATATCGTTCTGCAAATCATACTAACCCGCCCAGCCTTGCGGCCTCCTATAATTCTCAAGATGAGTGATTCGACCAAACCAGCCTCGACTCCGGCACAGCGCGCGGAGGAACTTCGCGCCGAACTGCGCCGCCACGAGCACCTCTACTACGTTCTCGACACGCCAGAGATCACGGACGCCGCCTACGACGCGCTGACCAACGAGCTGAAGCGGATTGAGGCCGAGCACCCCGAACTCATCACTCCCGACTCGCCGACACAGCGCGTCGGCGGCAAACCGGCCGAGGGCTTTCAGAAAGTCGCGCACTCGCGGCCCATGCTCTCGCTGGACAACGTCTATTCGTTCGAAGAGCTGGCCGCCTGGGAGGCCCGCGTACGTGAACTGGCCGGAACGCTGCCGGTTGAGTATGTGGCCGAGTTCAAGATGGACGGCCTGAGCGCGGCCCTACGCTACGCTCCTGCGGAGGGCGGAGGCTCAAGGCTGATTGCTGGCATTACTCGCGGCGACGGCCAGACTGGCGAGGACGTGACCTCGAATATTCGCACCATTCGCAGCGTGCCGCTGACGATCTCCGCAGATCGGCTGAAGGCGGCGGGCCTTCCGCAAGCCTTCGAAGTACGCGGCGAAACGGTCATGCCCGAGGCGGCCTTTCTCCGGCTCAACGAGGAGCGCGAACAGCAGGGCCTTGCGCCCGCCGTCAATCCGCGCAACGCCGCCGCCGGAGCGCTGCGGACGCTGGAGCCAGCCACCGTCGCCAACCGTCGCCTGGACTTCTATGCCTACTTTCTGCTGATTGAGGGTGACGATTGGCATCAAGGCCAGTGGGCGGCCCTCGATACTCTGGCATCCCTTGGCTTCCGCGTCAACACACACCGCAAGCTGGTCTCGTCCATCGAGAAAATGACGGCCTTTATCGACAGGGCCGAAGCGGCGCGCGACAGTCTGGGCTACGACATTGACGGCGTGGTCTTCAAGGTGGACTCTCAAACGACGCAGCAGCGGCTCGGCTCGACTGGCCGAGCGCCGCGCTGGGCCATCGCCTACAAATTCACAGCCAAGTCTGGCATTACGCAGGTCAACGGCATCACCGTGCAGGTGGGCCGCACCGGCAAGCTGACACCTGTGGCCGAGTTAGCCCCGGTCTTCATCGGCGGCACCACGGTCAGCCGCGCCACACTGCACAACGCTGATTTCATCCAGAACCTCGGGCTTCAGATCGGCGACTGGGTCAAGGTCGAGCGTGGCGGCGACGTGATTCCCAAGGTTGTCGAAGTTCTCGATGACGCCGAGCACCCACGCGGGAACGAGCCGTATGTTTTTCCGTCGCAATGCCCGGAGTGCGGCAGCGCCGTGGTGCGCGCCGTGGGCGAGGTGGACTTTCGCTGCGTGAACGCCGACTGCCCGGCCAAACTGCGCGAGAGCCTGCTGCACTTTGCCTCGCGCGGGGTAATGAACATCGAAGGGCTGGGCGAGGCCGTGGTGCAGCAGCTTCTGGACCGGAATTTGGTGCGGAGCGTTGCCGATCTCTACAAATTGGTATCGCGGCGCGATGAACTGCTGGCGCTCGACCGCTTCGCAACCAAGTCAACCGATACGCTGCTCGACGAAATCAATGCCTCCAGAAAAGCCGGGCTGGCCCGCGTGGTGATGGGCCTGGGCATCCGCTTCGTGGGCGAACGCACGGCCGAGCTGCTGGCCGAGGAATTTGGCTCCATGGAAGCGCTTAGGGCGGCATCAGCCGAGGAACTGGAGCGCGTGGAAGAAGTCGGCCCGCGCATTGCGCAATCCATTGTTGAGTTTTTCGCGGACAAAGAAAATTGCGATCTGGTGAAACGCCTTGCGGAAGCCGGAGTGGAGATGACGGCGGAGAAGCGCGAGCGCACGGCGCAGTTGGCGGGGCTGACCTTCGTGCTGACCGGCACGCTGCCCACGCTCACGCGCGACGAGGCCAAACGCAAGATTGAGGCCGCGGGCGGAAAGGCCGTCGCCTCTGTCAGCAAGAAGACCAGCTACGTTGTCGCCGGTGCGGACGCGGGCTCAAAACTCGACAAGGCGCGCGAACTCAAAGTTCCGGTACTGGATGAGGCTGGCTTGCTGGCGAAACTCAACGGCGCACCGGACACGCATTGAGTTTCGGCTGATTTCCGCGTTGAATCAGGGTTGCGGAGTCCGGCGGAAGAGACCTCGCGCGGTGCATCAACTGAGAAACAACCGGCAGAATCAGCAACAAGTCCAGCCCCATGACGACCTCACATTCTCATCTCGACTGCAATCAACGGCGGGCGGCCAGACCCGAAGGACGTTCACCGGCCCGCTCCCGTTCGCGTTCTCGCTCCCAGGCCGCGGCGCGCCAGTTGCGCGAGGCATAGCGTGGCGGTTCTTCGCCAGGAACCACGGCCTTCTCGACGCGCGGTCGCACTGGCTCGGCAACCAACTCCATCGGCATCCGAAGCGGCGGCCGCATGGGCTGAACCGGCTCGGGCGTGGAAATCAGCCGCGCGGAAGAGCCGAACTCGTCCTCCTCCTCAAAAGCATCTTCCTCAAAAGCCACGCTGGAGGTCAGGCTGGTGTCGTTGCCTATGACCGATTTAATAGCCTCGTTCGGCGCCTCTTTCGGGGCCTCGTCAGCCTCGGCCTGCGGCGCATTCACCTTCAAAGCCCTGGCCATGAAGTCATCCACCAGCTTGTGCAGGCAGATTTGCCCGCACAGATGCTTCGACCCCGGACGTAGCCGTTTGCGCGAACTCCACCCGCTCACGCGCAGTTCTCCATCTTGTTCATAAGCCACAAACCAATGGTTCGTCTGCTTCTTCTCTGTTCCGCAAATGTCACACGATATTGCCTGCCGGATCATCCCATTGCCTCCCATCCGCACAGTTTTTTCGCCGCTTGGCTGATTCTCATGTTCCCCCCTGTTCCAATGCGGCTGGCAACCTTAAAAAGCCGTAACCCCATAAGCAAAGCCCATGAAGAACTTTTGGAATCGCACATTTCTATTTCATCGCGCATTCGGCAAAATCCGCGAGAAAGAAATGAAAATAATCCAAGGGTGAAGCAAATGCGGATAGCAAAACGCGGAATTGTCCTGAAACGGAACAACCGACAGAGTTGATATAAAGATCGGGAAGAATAGAGCATTTTCGATTCTGGTGTTTACAGAATCCATGCTGCTGAGTGGCTTTTTCCTAAAGAAAAAGACACCTTCCATGCTCTTCTGATGTAAATATGTGAAGCGAAAATGCTCTAGAGTGATCGAGGAATAATCTGTTCGAACGAGGCTGCGGCCGTCGAGCACATGGGAGGCGCTTCAAGCAACAAAGAGGGCGCGGTTGCAACCGCGCCCTCTTTGTTGCTGCATCTTTTTCTGCACCGCAAAGACTACGGCCGCTGCGCGAAGTAGCCCTTGCGCGTGCGCGCCTGGTAGCGCCGGTCGTTGCAATAGAGATAAATGGGACGAAACGCGCCGTCTTCCTTGAAATCCGCCGGCGTGTAGGTCAGGGCATACTGGCTACGCAGTTCTTCTTCGATGCTGCTGAAGCTCTTTGACATCTCCTCGACCGAAGGCGGAAAGAAGGCCTGCCCGCCGGTTTCCGAGGCCATCTGGCTCAGCACCTGATCGCCTTTTCCGCGGCTGGGTGTCCAGTTGGTGCTGACACTGTAAATGATGGTCTCTGCCCGCTGGCATTCCTTCACGGCTTCGTCCAGATAAACGCGGCTCTGGTCGTCATCGCCGTCGGAGATCAGCACCATGGCCTTGCGCACCGGCTCCTTGCCGCGTGAAATGTCCTGCAGCTTGTCGCGGCAGGCTGTGTAGACGGCATCGAAGAGCGCCGTTCCGCCGCCGGGGCGCAAGCGGTTGACGCCCGCCTCCAGGCCATCGATATTGTTGGTCCAGTCCTGGGTCACATTGGGCGTTACATCGAAGCCCATCACAAAGGCGCGATCGCTCTTGGCCTTGAGGATCTGCAACAGAAATTCGGTCGCCGACTGCTGCTCGAACTCGAACCGCTGGCGAATCGAGGTGCTGGCGTCGATGACAAGGCCCACACGCAAGGGCAGATTGATCTGCTGGTGAAAGGACTTCACCTTGGCAGGCGCCTTGCCGTCGTCCAGCAGCGCAAAGTCGCGTTGCTGCAGGTTGGGAATATAGTGTCCATGCCTGTCAGTCACGGTGAAAATGAGGCTGACCTCGTTGACGCCCAGCCGGATCGTGGGCGCGCTGGCGTCCACCTGCTGATCGGCAGGCTGCGCCAGAGGCTGCTGGGCGGCCGGGGCCTGCGCGGGCGGGGCTGCGGACGGAGTCGCGGGTTGCTGCGCGTGCAAGGCGGAGGCCGCAAACGCCACGGCAAATCCTAGTGCTAAAAACTGTCTGGTCATAGCTTTCCCATTTTATCAACGGCGCCCTGGGTTTTGGCCAAGCCCGCATCAGGCTTTTTTTTGGCATCCAGTGGCCCATCTTCCAGCCGGCTCAGGAACGTCTCCAGTTCCGTGGGCAGAGGCGCTTCCAGTTGCAGCAATTTGCCCGTCACGGGGTGCGTAAACTCAAGCCGCGCGGCGTGAAGGAAGTTGCGTCCCAGCCGGAGCTTTTCCGGCTCCGCATTGCGCCGCGCCGCCTTGGAGGTTGCGGCCTGCGAGGCCACCTGGTCAGTCAACTGGCCCGAACCACCGTAGACCGTGTCGCCCATCACCGGGTAGCCAATCGACGCCATGTGCACACGAATCTGATGTGTACGGCCGGTCTCGATGCGCACCCGGACCAGCGTGAACTTGCCGAAGCGATTGGAGAGCCTCCGGATTACCTCGTAGTGCGAAATGGCCGTGCGGGCGTTTTCCTGAGGCTTCGTGGTCATGCGCGTGCGCCGCAGAGGGTCGCGGCCCACACTGGCGTTGATGGTGCCCCTCTCGCGCTCGACGGAGCCCTGGACGAGAGCGATGTAAGTCTTCTTGATCTGATGGTTCGCGAACATCTTTCCCAGCGCCGCATGGGCGCGGTCGTTCTTGGCCACCACAATCAGTCCGCTGGTGTTCTTGTCGAGCCGATGCACAATGCCCGGCCGCAGGTCGCCGCCGGTCGAGGAAAGCCGCTTGAAGCGGAAGAGCAGCGCGTTGACCAGCGTACCGCGGTTGCGCACGTCATCATTCTGCCCCGCCCCGGCGTGAACCATCATTCCGGCCGGCTTGTTCACCACCGCCAGGTCGTCGTCTTCGTAGATCACGTCCAGCGGAATGTCTTCCGCGATGGCCTTGAGCGGCGTGGGATGCGGCTCGCCGGTTATGTCGATCCGCTCGCCACCACGCAGTTTGAGGGACGCTTTCTCCTGCTTGCCGTTGACCAGAACATCGCCCTGATCCATCAGCATTTGCACGCGAGAGCGGCTCACGCCCTCAAGCTGCGCGGCCAGAAACTGGTCGAGCCTTTGCCCGCGAGCCTCTTCCGGCGCTTCAATGGTGCGCAGTTCAGTCATATGGTGCCTCGCCTTTCGCGGAGGGTCCATCAGCCGCGATAAGAATCAAGCCGATGTAAAAAAGGACTGGATGCACGCGAGAGGTGACCAGGAAAAGCTCCAAGAGAAACTTCTTGAAACACTCAAGCATAAGGATCCCTCAAGTTACTTGCCTGCCATTGGGATCACCCTTTTATCGTACACCACGGGTAGATTTCACACTCGCTTCAGCTTTCCGCACGGATTAAGAGAAAAGCGCCGCGCAAAAAGTGGAAGTTACGGAAAGATTCCCCGCGCGTTCCAGTATCTCTACTCAAGTCGTTGCTTTGAAAGGTATGGGCTTTGGAGAACCTCGGAATAAGTTCTATTTCACATCGAGCATTTCTTCGGGGGCTGAAGCCCGCGCAGATTTCGATGCGATAGTCCGCAAACTCCGCTACTTGAAAATCGGCCCCAGCGATCCCGGATTGTCACCCAGCCGCGGGTCCACGCGAAAGTCCCACACCGACTGGTTGATCTCCGAAGCGGAGAGAATCTCCACCAGCGCATACTCGCCGATCGAGAGCGGCTGGATGGGCGTGATCTTCAGCCAGTGCTTGCCAGCCAGGACCTCAACCTTGGCTGGAATCACATTTTCGTCCTGGGTCGCCGTGCCCGTGAGGCTCACATGAATGGCGCCCACGATGCGCACCGCCTTGCGCTCGTCCGCGCGCACCAAGGCAAATCCCGAGTCGGGCGAGTGCGCGCCATGCTTGCGATTGCCCAGCTCTTTCGCGCCGCCGGTTTCCACAGTGAGTGCATGGGAGATAACCTTCTCGGCGTCGTCGCGGGCATCCAGCGCCAGAAAGATCTCCGGGTCGTTCACATGCAGATGAACCTTGGCGTGCGCGCCCTCCAGTTCCAGGCTGGCCCTAGCTCCAGCCAGCGGATTCAGCGTGCTCAGTCCACGCCGGTTCTTGGCATTCAGAGCCAGGTCCACGGGCACAAGCTCCACCAGCTCCGGCGTGCCCTCAAAGGTATCCAGCGCAAAGACGCCGTCCTCGTCAGGCAGCTCCAGCCCCTTGGCCACTTCGGGCCGGCGCGCCTTCTGCTCGGCACGCTCCGCGGCTTCCTCCTTGTCAATCGTCTCGGCTTCCTTCATGGCAGGCGAGGCATCTTCGCCGGCCAGGCCGGCCTGATTTTGACTGGCGTGATCCCGCTCCCACTTGCGCGTGGCCTCCCAATCCACCAGATCCACAGGCAGCTCTTCCCAGTCGCCGCCACGCTCGACGGAAAGGTAGCGCACGCGGTCGCCCACAATCTCATACTTGCGCACCACCTGGTAACTGCCATCCTTCAGAATGAGGCGATGATTGGTGGCCATGCCCGCCATATCCGGCTTCAGCGGCAGCGGTTTCTGGCTCTGCGCGGAACCGATCGAGGCCACGGCCACCAGCAGCACAGGGGCAATCCACCGCAACAGTCGCATGGGACGAAAACAGGACATAGCTCAACAGTTTAGACGGCGCGGATGAAAAATTGATGGGTAATTCACCGAGAAGCCGCACCCCTGACAGCTTCTGTTGCGTCCAATCTTGTGTATCCTTGAAGCAGGGATGTTTCTTTTGACCGGATTGCAGGCACATTTCGAGAGTTTGAGTCGCCGCTGGAAGCCACGCGCTTCCGGTGCAGCGGTTCTGGTGTGTCTGGCCCTGCTGGCGCTGCTGACCGTAGTCCAGGTGGCGCACTTCCATGCGGTCGAAAGCGATGCCGACCATTGCCCGCTGTGCATCGCCATGCAGTCTGCCGCGCCGGTCACAGCAATCGCAGCCGTCATTGTGCTGGTCCAGATTCGCGCCGCTGCCCCGATCTACAAGGTGTGTCCGGTCATCCGGCATTGGCATCCCAAGCTCTTTACGCGCCCCCCTCCCGCTGGTTGCTAAAGCATCTTTTTCCGCTCTTTCGTTTCAGCCTGACTCCGACAGCACTTCGCACCCTGTGCGAGCGCTGCGCCGCCGGTTGACATCGGGATCAGAATGATGCCCTCCCTGCACAGAAAATGCCGTGACGCGCCTCGCCACGGCCGACTTTTCATATATGCAACCTTCCCCAGGAGGCTTTCCTATGCCGTTCAAACGCGCCGTTCTTTTTAGTATTCTTTCCGCCTTTTTCCTGCTCTGCGCTCCGCTTTATGCAGCCTCGGAGGGCAGCAACTCCGGCGCGGTGCGCGGCACGGTTACCGATCCCTCCGGCGCCGTGATTCCCGGCGCGACGGTTCATCTGATCAACGAAGTCAGCGGCCTGGACCGCACCGCCTCGACCAACACGGCCGGCCAGTTCGTCTTCACGAACATCCCCTTCAATCCCTACCGGATCAGCATTCAGGCCAGCGGTTTTGCTCCCTTGAGCCAGAGTTTTGAAATTCGCTCCGTGGTAGGAACCGATCTCAGCTTGGTGCTCGCGGTTGCCGCCAGTTCCCAGACCGTAACCGTGGAAGCCTCCGGCGATCTGGTCGAATCGGACCCCACTTTTCACACCGACATAGACCGCGATCTGCTGACCAAGGTGCCCATGGGCGGCGACTCTTCCGGCCTCAGTTCGCTGGTCACGATCTCCACGCCCGGCATCTCGGCCGACTCCGACGGCCAGATGCACGGCCTCGGCGACCATGCGGAGAATTCCTATTCTGTCGATGGCCAATCCATGACCAACCAGCAGAGCAAAGTTTTCTCCAACCAGATTCCCGCCAACTCGATTCAATCGATCGAGGTCATCAGCGGCGCGCCGCCAGCCGAGTACGGCGGCAAGACCAGCTTGGTCATCGTGGCCACCACGCGCTCCGGGCAAGGCGTCGCCAAGCCGACCGGCAGCATCAACGCATCCTATGGCGCTTTCGGGTCAGCCTCCGGCGGCTATGATCTGGCCTACGGCGGCAAGAATTGGGGCAATTTCATCGAGGCCGACGGCCTCAACTCCGGCCGCTTTCTCGATGCTCCGGAGTTCTCCGTCTTCCACGACAAGGGCAACGAACAAAATGTCTTCGATCGCGTCGACTATAACCTCACCGCGGTCGATTCGCTTCATCTGGATCTGAGCTACTCCCGCTCCTGGTTTCAGACGCCTAACTCCTACGACAACCTGAACGTCAAGAATGTCATCAGCGAAGGCACGGCACCGACCCCTGTCTTTGGCAGCGTGGGCAATGCCGATCAGCGCTCCAAGATCGGGACTATCAATATTTCTCCCACTTACACGAGAATTATTGGCAATCACGCCGTTTTCAACCTGGGAGCCTTTGTCCGCCGGGACAACTATAACTACTATCCCAGCGGCAATCCACTGGCCGACCTGGGGCCGGCAAACCTGCAAACTTCATCGATTTCCCAGGACCGCACGCTGACCAATACCGCCGTTCACTCTGACTTCTCCTACGCCAAGGGAATCCACAATTTCAAGGCCGGAGCGCAGTACGGGCAGACCTTCTTGCGCGAAAATGACAACTTGGGCGTGGTTGATGCGACGTATAACTCGCCTTGCCTGGACGCAAGCGGAAACCCCGTGGCTGGTTACTCTCATTTATCTAACTGCCCCAACGACGTAAACCCAAGTTATCTTCCGGTTCTTGCTCCTTACGACCTGACTCGCGGCGGAAGCTTTTACAGTTACTCTGGCCGCGCCGACGTAAAAGAACTGGCCCTCTACATTGAAGACCAGATCAAGGCCGGTAACTGGCTCTTTAACCTGGGGCTGCGCGGCGATGTTTACAACGGCCTGACGGCGGCCACCCAGGCAGAGCCGCGCGTCGGCATTGCGTATAACATCAAGCCAACCACGACCGTGCTGCGCGCCTCCTATGCGCGCACGCTGGAGACGCCCTTCAACGAGAACCTTGTACTGTCGAACATCGGATGCGCCAATGCGGTGCTTGCACCACTGCTGAACTGCTCATCCGGCGTTTCTGGCACCCTTCAACCCGGCTTTCGCAATGAGTTTCATGCCGGCCTGCAGCAGGCCTTCGGCAAGAAGGTAGTCGTCAGCGGCGAGTACATCTGGAAGTACACCCACAACGCCTTCGACTTCAGTGTGCTGGGCAATACACCCATCACCTTCCCCATCGACTGGCATAACTCGAAGATTCCCGGCTATGCCCTGCGCGCGGATATTCCCCAGCTTCATCACATCAGCGCCTATGTCGTCGCATCCTCGGTCTCCGCCCGTTTCTTTCCGCCTCAGGTGGCCGGAGCCGGAGCCACCGTAGGCCAAACCGGTCTTCCCTTCCGCATCGACCATGACGAGAAGTTCAACCAGACCACCCACCTGCAATACACCTTCTCTCGCGGTAAGTTGTTAAGCGGCCTGTGGAGCGGCTTTAACTGGCGCTATGACTCAGGCATGGTGGCTGGAGCAGCGCCTTGCTATAACTTGCTCTCGAACGACCCCAACAGCGCATGCAACTCGACTTCCACCACGCTCAGCGGCCAGCCCGCGGTGGATCTGAGCAGCCTGACCGCTGACGAAGAGTTTCAGGCTGGACTTACCTGCAACGGCGTCCGCGCAACCCCCGGCCATCCTTTGCCGTCAAGCTGCCTGGCTTCGGAGTACGGTTCGGCGTTGATCGACATCCCCGCTCCCGGCAAAGGCGACAATGACAAGAACCCGCCGCGCATCGCGCCGCGCAACCTCTTCGACGCCTCCATCGGCAAGGATAATCTTTTCCATAAGGATCGCTACAAGGTAAACTTCGACCTGACGGCGATTAATATCACCGATAAGTATGCTTTGTATAACTTCCTCTCCACATTCAGCGGCACGCATTATGTAACTCCACGCGCTCTGACGGCAAAGATCACAGTGAATTTTTAGAGCAGGCTCCGTGGGTAAGCTGTCTGCATGAACACCAACACCGCAACGCCAGGCGCTCGGCAAAATCGTCTTGCGGCGTATCTTGAGCGCATGGCGAAAGTCGCAGGGCAAGCAGATCGTGCTGCTCCCCTGAAATGGCGGAGCGACTGGCTCCAAATAACGTCCGCCGCTCCGTCAGCAAACAAAGGCCCGGAGCGCTTGCGCACCCCGGGCCTTTGTTTACTGCTTGATACTTACTGTTCCACAGTCACCGCAATCTGATAGGTATTCAGAGAGCAGGGCGCCTGCGATGCATCCTGCACCTTGGTTGTTGAGTTGATGCATGGCTGTACCGACGTGGTACTGCCGGAAACAAACGGGTCAGATGAGGCATACACGGTAATCGTTGTGGTTCCGGCGGGTGTGCGGTTCGCAATGCCGTTGCTGCTGCAGGCCATGACTCCGCTGGCGGAAGCACCCAGAAGGCCCACGCCAAGCAGCATCGCAACCGTAGCCCAAATGCCACGCGGCATCCGGCGGCGAACGACGAAGAGCGCAAGGCCGGTCAACCCGCCCAGCCACCAGATCATCTTGCTGGCCGTCGTGGTGGTCGGAGGCTGATTGATGGCAACCTTCAGCATTACTGTCGGGTTAACGGAGTTAGGCATCACTTCCAACTGTCCGGGAGACCAAACGCAGCGCGCATTGGCGGGCAGCGAAGAGGCCAGGCAGCTAAATCCAACAATGCCGGTCCAGCCCGCATAGCTGGTGGTCGTGAAGGTCACACTGCTGCTGTTGCCTTCGTTGGTGGTAAGCGTCGTGCTACTGGCAGTTACGCCCACGGTTGCGCCGCTGACCACATACACGACGCCCGTAGCCACAGAACCGACGTAGTTGGCGTCACCACTGTAGGTAGCGGTAATCGTGTTGGTGCCGACTGGCAGCGCGGTCGTGGCAAGAGCGGCCTGGAAGGCACCACCGGATGCCGGCGCCACGCTGACCGATCCCAGAGTCGTCGTGCCAGTGACGAAGGTGACCGTTCCAGTGGGAATGCCTACACCAGTCGAGTTGATGGTGACAGTAAAGGAGACCGAGCCTCCGGAGACTACGCTGGCCGGATTGGAGTACGGAGCGGTGATCACCATTGTGGAGGTGGTAGGCGCGGTGCTGACCGAAAGCGTCAGCGGCGACGAGGAACTGCCGGTGTAGGAACTCGAGCCCTGATAGACGGCTTGCAGGGAGTGGCTGCCGCCGGTCAGGCCTGTGGCCAGAGAGAAGGTCGCCACGCCACTGCTCAAGGTTCCTTGCGCGGCGGTAACGCCATCGACCAGAAGCTCGGCGCTGCCGGTCGGCGTTCCACTCGTTGCGGAGACGGTAGCCTTCAACGTGATCGGCTCCCCAAAGTAGGGAGTGCCGCTGGACGGAGAGGTGATCGCCAGAACCGTCGTGGTGGAAGCGGCCGGATTGCTGGTTCCCGTGAGGACCACCTGGGGCGTGCTCGTGTTCTGCGCATTGCTGCCGATTGCGAGCGTGTCGGTCCAGGAGCCAGCCGTGGTTGCCTGGAAGACCGGATCCACTTCGCAATTGGTTCCTACCGCCACCGTACCGCCGTCGGTGCAGGCGTCGGTCGGCGTGCCAAAGGTGAACTCTGTAGTGTCTCCGGTTGCGGTATAGAACGGGGTGTTGAAGGTCAAGGTTTGATTGCCTTCGTTTTCTACCTGGATCGGCTCGGCCCCGCTGGCGGTGTTCAGAGCCCAGTCGCCGAAGTTAACACCGGTGGTGGTACGGTCCACCTGATAGGCCGCTGCCTTGGTTCCATCGGTCACATAGATGTTGCCTGTCGGGTCCACCGCTACGCCATAGGGATCGGCAATTCCAAATCCGACCTCAATGGCGGAATTTGGATCGAGCGCCCCGGAAACAGAGGGAATGCGCAGAACAGTGCCCGCACCTTGATCGACAACGAAAAGACTGCCGGATGCGTCTGTGGCCAACGCCGAGGGAGTGCTGAAGCCGACAGCCACCAGCTTCTGAACACCACTGCTGAAGGGCGGCGGCAGTTCGTAGATTTGGCCGCTGCCGGAGTCTGCAACGTAGAGATTGCCAGACGGATCGACGGTGGTTGCCAGGGGACTGGTCAAATTAGAGCCCAGGACCGAGGCAAGCGAGAGTTGCCAGCTTCCGTTGAAGGGAACGTAGACGATGCGGCTGTTGCCGGTATCGGAGATAAACAGGTCACCCTGCGCATCAATGCTCACACCGGCCGGGCTGCTGAGCTTCGTGCTGGAGATGGTGTCCGACGATGCAACGATCGTGGTCTGCGCGGAGTTGGTCAGCGTGCCATTGACCAGTGGCACTTCGACGATGCGGTTGTTGCCAGTGTCGGCAATGATCACATTGCCAGCGCCGTCAACGACCACGCCAGAAGGCTTGCTGAGCCCGGTGCCGATCGAGACCGGTGTGGACGAAGTTCCTGAAAAGTAGAGCACGGCGTTGGCGCCGGCATCTGCAATGTAGCCGCCGGAATTCGAGACCGTGATTGCCTGCGGAGTTGTAAACCCGCTGCCGATCGAGGTCACCGTACCGGAGTCCAGCGTGATGCCCGCGCCCAGACCCGTGCCAGAGAGATAGGCTGCGGCCAGCGTGTTGTTACTGGCGTCGGTCAGCGTGATTCCACCGGCAAACACGCCTGGATGAGAGGGAGTGAAATTAGCCGTAATGGTGCAGGACTGGCCCGCCTTGTATGTGCCCGCCGCGCAGGTGCCGCCCGTAGAGGAAAACTTGTTGCCGGAAACGCTGAACGCTGCCGGAGTCTCACTGGCGTTGAAGACCACGCTCACCGTTCCCGTCGTCGAGGAGCCCACATCCACGCTGCCCAGGTTGGCGCTGCCTGGAACCTGCTCATACACATTGGAGCTTGCGGAGGTGGTGGCCGTGTAGATGATTGACTTGCCGTCCTTGGCAATCGAAAGCGGATTGCCCAGCGTCAGATTCGAGGCAACCAGATACATCTTGCTGAATTGCAGAGAGGTGGTAAAGGGAACTTCGTAGATGCTGCCGGTGCCGGAATCGCCAACGAACAAGTTGCCAAGGGAATCGAAGGCAACGCCCAGAGCATTGCTTAGTCCCGTGATTACAGCCGTGGCGTTGGTGGTGCCGTAGGAGGCTACAGGAAGCTCATAGACTTTTCCGTTGCCCGCCGTAAAAAAAATATCGCCAGATGAATCGACGGCAAGGGCTGTGATTTGCGGAGTGCTGGACGTGGACCCCATCGCCAGTGAACCTACTCCTGCAGCGGTTTGCTCGTAGATGGCGCCAGAAGCACCGCCAAAAGAATCGCTGACGACAAAAACATCGTTCGACGAATCCGTGGCGATGTCGCCCGGATCGTACCAGTAGCCATCAATACTGCCGATGACGTTGTTATCCAGGATCGATGTGGCTCCGAGCGGGTTGGGTGTGCAGTTCGAAGACGGAACCTTGATGACCGCGCCATTCCACTTGCTGCCGACGTACAAGTTGTTGCTGCTGTCGATCGCCAAGCCGCCCAGCAGACCGTCACCCGACTGGATACTGCCGTAGTTGACAAGGTTGACAACCGCACCTCCATCGGCCGGAATCTCCACCAGTTCGCCGCTGGCTTCCAATTCGTAAAGATTGCCGCAGGTATCCTGCACCGCCTTGCCGGGACTCGAAACACCGGTTCTGGAAATGGCGGTCGCTGACGATACGACGATCGAGGGGATGGTCTGTGCACCAGCCGTCACCGCGAACGCGATCAGCAGCAAGACGGCCAGCCAACCATTCCTTTGAATCCAACCCTTCATCCAATCTTTCCTTAACATTTCAAGCCTCCAAGTGCGGCTTCAGGCCGCATGTTGCTTATGTATCTTGTTCCGGCTACCGTCTCGTTCCCGGTTGCCACAATCCTGTCTGCAGCGTGTGCGGCAAGGCGCCAAAACGCCCTGCCGCACCGCGGCTAGAAGTTGTACTTGAAGCCGAGTTCGGCGACGCGCTGGCCAACCTTGTAGGCCGTAGAGCCGAAGGTGCTTTTGTTGTTGATCGTCAAGGCTGCCAACGCCGCCGCCGGAGTGGTGTAAACGGTGCTGTCGGCATAGCCGGCATCCAAATACAGATTGGACAGATTGCTGCTGGCAAACGAGCTGATCGGATGATTCATGAAGTTAAAGGCAGAAATCCTGAACTGCATATTTTGCCGGTCGTTGATCTTGAAGTCTTTAAAGATCGATAGATCGGATTTGAAGTAGGCCGGACCGTGCGCATCTGGAAGAGTCCACTGACCTTGCGAACCCAGCGCGGGAATGCCAAAGCAGGCTCCGTTGACATATTGGTTTTTCTTCAGCCCCCTACGCGGATCGCAGGTGACCGTTGGCTGCAGGGTGTAGTCTGTCGAGCCAAGCCAGACGTCGCCAGACAGCTTGATGGCAACATTCGACGTGTCTCCTACTGGCGTGTAATTGGCCGCGCCATTGAGCCCGAAATTGGTGCTATTGTTAAGGACCGCCAAATCGGCTCCGCTCTGCACTCCGGTGACGCCGGAGATTTCCCAGCCGTTCAGCACTTGGCCGAGAATCGCATTGCCGTGGAATTTGTTGCCCTCCACGTAGGAGTAGCTGGCGTTGAAGACCTGCGGCCGGTCGAAGGCGAGAATGCCGTAGTCATGGTTCGGGTTGACGGGATCAGCGATATAGCCAGTGTCGTAATTGCCGCGCACGCCCAGTGCTTTGGACCGGGTGTAGTTGAGGCCATAGACCAGCGAACCGCTCTGCTTGTTCCACGAAGCCTGAAATCCGTTGTAGTTGGCCCAGTTGATGTGATTGGCCACGTAGATGTACTGGTAGTTTGGATAAGGGCGGTAGTCTGCGTAGGCCTGGATGTTGTAAGCCGGCTGCGTCTGCCCGTAGTAAGTCGAATCGACCGCCGGATCGGGGCCGAATTCAGCACCCAGCGGAATTACATTCTGGTTCTGCAAACCGCTCTGCGTGCTGAGGTGCGTGCTATTGTTCCCCACATAGGCCAGTTCCAGCGTCGAGTGGAAAGGCGTCTGCTGATCGATGGTGAAGTTGTAGTTGTAGGTGGTCGGAACCTGATCGTCGTGGGGGTCCATGGCGTACGCCTTGGCGATGGCGCCTATCATCCCTGCCTTGCTATTGGTAGTCGACGAAGCGTAGTGATCGCACGGAAAATAATTCTCGGTGAAGAGCTGTCCGAAGGTGCATCCGTAGGAACCGCCCGGCGAATAGGTCGTCATGCCGATCGCGGTCGATTCGGCTGAGGCAGCGCTGGCCGGATCGTGCGAATAATAAACTCCCCAGCCGCCGCGCAGCGTGGTCTTGCCATTGCCGAAAATGTCGTAGGCGAGTCCGAAGCGCGGCGAAACGAAGACCGCCTTGGTGGGTACGCCGGCATTGGGAATGCTGTGATCTTTCTGGTGCCAACTCATGCCCGGCGTGGTCGAGTTGGTATAAATTACGTGCTGCTCCAGTGTGGAAGGCTGCCAGACCGCCATGCCCACGCCGTGCGGATCAGTCCACGGTCCGATATGCGAGAAGCGGGCGCCGAAGGTAATCGTCAACTTGGAATTGACCTTCCACTCGTCAGTTGCGTAGCCTTCCAAGGTGACGAACCGCAGGTTGTTGTTCGGATCAAAGTTGGCCTGGCTGAAAGACTGCGTGCAACCGATCAGGAAGTTGCCCAGTTCGTTATCCAGCGAAGACCAGATGGTGTTGCCCTTGGCATCAACCGGAATCGTCGGGCTTGTGCCCGCAACGTAGGTCTGGTTTGGATAGCACGAGTCCCAGCGCGCAAAGGTAATATCGCCATTGGCCTCGCTGCCGGCAGTTGACTGATTATTGCCCGTTTGTTCGCCGTAGACGCCAAACTTGATGGCATGAGTCTTGTACTGCCAGGTAAAGTTGTCGGCCACATTCCAGGAGAACTTCTTGAGGAACCAGCCTGTGTCGGTAGGAATGTTGGCCAGCGAATACCAGGGAATCGGCGGCGTCGATTCATAGGTATACATACGGGGCAACTGGGTGTTGCCATTCTTCGACGCCGTACCACCCTGCCAGATCGAATCCCCTTGCCAGTTGATACCGCCCTCGTAACCGGCCGTATCCCAGACTGTTCCCGTGGCTGTGACTGCGCTCTTGTTGGAGAACTGCTGAGGCTCATTGAAATAAACGCCCGAGACCACCAGCTCGTTTGTCATGCTGGACTTGATCACCTTGGTCAGGTTCAGCGTCAGGTATTGCGCTGAAATATTGCTGTAGGCCGGAGTGGGCAACGGCGCACCGGCGCCTCCATAGTTGTACTGGAGAGGCTCTTCGTCGTTCATCTTCTCCCAGTTGTAGGTTCCATAAAGCTTCAGATTGTCGGAGATGTTCTCGTCCACGCGGGTATGGAACTGGAAGCCATTGTGCGTGGCCATGATGTTCCTTACATAGTTGTAGCCGTCGGAGACATATTCCGTGGCTCCGTTCACAATCACCGGCTGGGGCGTGCGGTTGGGCTTCGGATAGAAACGGGTATACGCGGCAATGCCCGGATCGATGCTGCTGCTGGGCAGGATGCCGGTGGTGGGCACCTGATTGCCAAATTGATCGTACAATGCACTGGTCGTGTTGTTGAGAATTGGCGTTTCTGCCGAGTAACAAAGAGCGGCGATATCGTTATAAGCATCCGAGACATTCCAGTCCGCGGGACATCCGGCAGCCATTTTTGTTACATCAACATTCAGCGCCTTGGCCATCGTATCGGCGCTCAAGTCGCCGGCCAACTGATCCGCGGTGGGAACAAACATCGAGACGGGTGTGTCGTTGTTGGCATTCGTGCTCTGCAGGTAATACTCATAACCGGCGTAGAAAACCAGGCGCTTGCTGCGATTGAAGCGGGTGCCGGGAATCTTGATCGGACCGCTGATGCTGCCGCCAGGGTAGTCATATCGGGCCGCTGATTTGGTCGCGCCCATGTACTTGGAGAGCCAGTCGTTGGTATTCAAACCCGAATTGCGGAAGTAATCATAAAATCCGCCGTGGTAGGCATCGCTGCCGGCCTTGCCCACGGCATTGATGACGACCGGGCCCTTGGCCTCGTCAGCACCGAAGTTCGAGGTTTGCACCTTGACTTCCTGCACCTGATCCATATTGATGTTGGAGAGCTGGCCCCCCATGTCGCCCGGATCGATCACGTTGGCGCCATCGGAGGTAACATTGACCAAGCCCTGCTGCGGCGCCGCGCCGTTGACACCCCAAGCGCCGACATTGCCCGAGCCAAAGCCCACGGTGGTGTAGTCGGCGCCCTGATTCTGCATGGATGTTTGATTCAGCGCAAAGCCGGGCAACATGCTCACCAGTTCGGCGGCATCGCGGCCGGTGGTGGAAAGGCGATTGATGTCGGCCGAATTAATCAGCGTGCTGTGTTCGCCGGAGGAAAGCGCCACGCCGGCCACTTCGGCGGTTACCGTCACCGACATCGTCACTTCGCCGATGGCCAGATTGATCTTGGGCACCGTGAGGCTGTCCCCGGGGTGAACCTGGATTCCGGTCACCTTCCAGGTCTTAAAGCCATTCACGGCAACCTGAATGCTGTAGGTTGCCGGCTGAATGGCGGCAAAATTGAAAAACCCATCGCCGTTGCTGGTTGAGACACGGGTTCCCTTGTTGGCTTCGTTGGTCAGCGTTACCCTGGCCCCAGGAATCACAGCGTTGGTGATGTCGCGCACAGTGCCGGAGATGGATGAGCTGTTCTGTGCGGATGCCGTCCCAAGCAGCAACAGGAAAGCCGCACTGCAAAGAATGGCGTGCCACAGCCGCTTCTGCGCCCAGGGCCACAAGGCCTGAGTGCGGGTAAGATGGATTACTAAATTCGTCAAAGTATGCCTCCAAGATCCGAGAGCCTTCTCATCCGGCTCAATGGCTAAATCGTTTTTTCTCCGAGCTTGAAAAAAATGCCCGCTTTACGAACAATACTGGCGGACATCTTCAGTTTTTATCCGTGCTGCAAACAGATTTCAAACAACCGCGAGATGCATAAACTCCCTCGTCCATCCGAGTCTTCCCTGCTGCTCTGCCTCCATCCATTCGTAGGCGCCGAAAGATCTCGTACAGATTCCATATCCGCAAAAATTCGCACGCGAAAACCTACGCTATGGTCGGGCAAGAACAGTGCGAAAGGTTAATCTTGTACAATCTTGTTACACGAGTGGAAGCCGTGCTTGTACATCGAGCTAAGTTGATGATTATAGAAACAATAACGAGCACCTATCACCCACAGAAAATGCTGCGTTGCAAATACGTATCATCGGGGTTGCGGAAGGCATCGGTGTTCACACTGGGGAGCGATCATGCCTGAGGAGTCCGATCTGTCACGCCGTGAAGCAGAACGCGCTGAACTTGACGTGGTGGAAAAGGCGCTGCAAAAATCCACCCGGCTGGCGCGTCTGGCGCATTACCTGGGAGAAAAATACTTCTTAGGCGAGATCGATCAGCTGCACGAGTACGGCATCGCAACCGAGGTCTTTGGCCGCTCCAAGACGGCATTCGACGCCAGCGAAGACGCGATTGCGCGGGTCGAGGCGCACCGGCTGCGCAAGAAGTTGCGGGAGTATTACGAACGCGAGGGCAAGGACCACCTGGTTCATCTGTCGCTTCCCTCGGGCAGCTACGTCCCTGTTTTCACACACCAGTCGAGTGTGCTGCCCTCCAGCGACCCACTTGATTCGCCCGGCAGCAAGAGCCAGCCAGCGACCGCGCTCACGCCGGAATCCGCTTCCACACCGCCTGCAGTTCATGGCTCGAGCGCCGCGTGGCGTACTTTTCTGAAGCGCAAGGGATGGCTTTACGCGCTTCTGGCTGTGGTTGCAGTAGGCGCAATTTTCGGGTTCTATTCTTTCTCCGGTTCCACAAAGCAGTCTAAAGCTACTCCGGCGCAGCCGACTGGCGGTGGACCCTCCGTTTCGTCCAACGCCACTGGGATGCCCATTCGCCTGATTGCCGGCTATACCGGTCAGCCCCAGATGGACAGTTCCGGGGCCATCTGGACGGCCGACCGGTATGACTACGGTGGAGGAACCTGGACGCGCAGCACTCATTCCATCGCTCGCACCAGCGATCCTCTGCTCTTCGAGCGCTGGCGGACGGGCGACTTCTTTTACAATATTCCGCTTCCGCCAGGCGTCTATGAGTTGCACCTGTATTTTGTGACCATGGACAACGGCAGCGACGACGCGCGCACCTTCAGCGTAAGCATCAACAACAAGCTCTCTCTGCCGGCGTTCGATGTCAACTCCGACGCACTGGGAGAGAATATCGCCGACGAGCGGATCTTTCGCGATGTTTCTCCGGACAAGGACGGCTATCTGCGCATCAGTTTCACCGGAGAACGTGGAACTCCGGCGCTGAATGCCATCGAGATTCTTCCCGGAATCCCGCATAAGCAGCTTCCCATTCGCCTGGTGATGCAACCGACATCCGTGACCGACCACGATGGCCAAACCTGGCATCCGGACAACTACTTCATGAATGGACGGCTCTCTACGCAGCGGGAGCCGATCCAGGGCTCGCCCGATCCGGACCTTTTTGCCGCCGAGCGGTATGGGCACTTCACCTATGCGCTGCCGGTCGATACGCGCGGGCGGTACACGCTGGTGCTGCACTTTGCCGAGTTCTACTTTGGACCGCACGCCTCAGGGCAGGGCGGAACAGGGAACCGCATCTTTCGTGTGATGTGCAACGGCGTGATGCTGCTCGACAACTTCGACATCTACAAGGAGGCCGGCAGCCTGCATGCGCTCACGAAGACCTTCTACCACCTGAAGCCGACGGCGCAGGGAAAGCTGAATCTGACCTTCGAGCCCATCGTGAACAACGCCACGGTCTCGGGGATCGAGGTTCTGGACGAGTCGAACTAAAGCATTTCCGGCATGGGTGCGCTCGATCATGCCCAAACGCGGTTTTTCCCTACTTTAAGGCCGGGAGCGCTGCTACTTTCCTGGGATGAGCACCACAGTCTCGGAGAAGGCGGGCACGATGACGGAGAAGCTGTTTCCCAGGCCTTCCAGCTTGCTTTGCGCGGGACCGGAGACGGCCCAGGTGCTATTTCCGGTAAAGTTGGCGCGTCCGAAGTCGTAGCGCGTGCCGACGGTGGCCAGAGTGACCGAGGAAATCGCAACTTGAACCTGAAAGGGCTGGTTGGGATGCTTGTTGATGAGCACCACGGCCACGCCACCATCCTGGCGCTTTACCGCATGTGCGGAGAGCATCGGCGAACTGGACTCGGCGGCGACCAGCACATCGCCAGGGCGCGCCGCGGTAGCCGCCATCTGCATCCCGTAATAGGCTTCGGCCGGTGTATCGGTGGGCACCTCCTTCGTATCGGAGAGGAAGCCGGAGTGCAACTCCAGCCAATCGACGTTGAAAGCCCCGGCCTCAAACCAGGTGAGATAAGTGTCGGTGGCAAAGATGGCTCGGCTGGCCCCGAGGCCGCCGCCGCTGGTCTCTGTGACGGCGATGGGAATATTCTTCAGCGAACCGCCGCAGAGGCGGGCAACCTGATCGCGCAGCGCTGCTGCCTGCGGCTTGATCTCTTCGGTGACGGTCAAATCGGTGGCGCTGGCCTTCGGATACCAGTGGACAATCACGAAATCGATCTTGTCCTTCACCGCCCGGAGCAGCGCGTCATTGCCGGTTCCGGGGTTGGAATCGGGCATGTCGACGCCAACCCCGATCTTGATGGTGGGATCGACGGCCTTCATGGCGCTGATGAACGCCAGCGCGTTTTTGCCATAGGCGGTCTGCGAGAGCGCCGGATTGCCCTTGCGATGGTGATCGTAGGGCGCGTGAAGGTCCTGTTCCCAGCCTGGATCCTGAAAGAATCCGTTGCCGCCTATTTCGTTGCCAATCTCCCAGTAGCGAATATTCCAGCCTTTTTCCATGTTGGCGTAGCGCACCCAGTCGGCGGCCTCGGCCGGATCGCCGCCGCCGGTACCCGCCGCGTTGGTGCCGTAGTTAACAGTGATCACGGCCTGCGCGCCGAGGGGCAGCAGATCCTTGGTGATGAAGTGGTCGAAGGTGTCGTTGGAATTGATGTAGATATCGGAGCCAGCGGTTCTGGCATGGGTCTTCCAGTGATAGATATCCGAGTAGGAGCCGCCGGGAAAGCGCAACGCGGTCACGCCCGCGGCCTTCAGCTTCTCCGTCAGGCCGGGCGAGGTGAAAGCATTGTCATAGACGCTGGTGTGGACGCCGTAGCCGGCAGACGGCACCGTGGCCACTTCCGCCTTCAGGTTTACTTGCACACGGGCCGTTTTCTGGCCCAATGCAGGAAGAACAAGCAACAGCGCCAAAGAAACGCCAAAAAACCGCTGGTGGTGGCGGAAAAGAATGGAATTCATCTGCGCTGCATCCTCCTGAAGGTTTCTGCGCAGCGGCCAGAGCCAGGGCGCAAAACGTTTCACCTGCTGTTCAGAATATTCCTCAGAGCCACTCACTTGGCAACGTCCCGCGAGAAAAACCCGCAAGTAAAGCGTTTGATCTCTGGCACTGCCAGGAATACTGCAAATTTGATATGCTTTTGGGTCATCCCACAGCAGCTTTGCGGCGATTTCAAGAGAGAAGGCTAGACGATGATTCACAATCATGGAACGCTGGACAATGGGCGGCAGGGGCTATGCGCCTGGCGGATTTCCGCGCTGGTAGGCTTGCTCTGCATTCTGCCCGGCACAGCGGCCTCGGCACAGAACCACGCCAGTGTATCTGTCGATTTGAGCAAGACTGTGAATGTTCTGCGGAGCACCTCTCTGGGCGTTCCCGCCTCCAGCTTTGATGGCAGCAACTTCGATCTGAAGGCCGTGCCCTACTTGCGCGCGGCGGGCGTATCGACGCCGCATTATCCGGGCAATCACGGCGTGGCGGATCTCTATCACTGGTCCACCAGGACGACGACGCGGTACAAGGGCGCGGAAACCGCCTACTTTGCGCCGGAGAGCAACTTCGGCAACTTTGCGCAATTTGCCGAAAAGCTCGGTCAGGCGCTGATCGTGGTCAATTATGGAGCAAATTTTGACGGCACTGGCGGCGGCGAACCGGCCGAAGCAGCAGCCTGGGTGGCCTACGCCAACGGCGACACGGCCAGCACGCTCGCGCTCGGCAAGGACTCGACCGGCGAGGACTGGAAGACCGTCGGCTACTGGGCCACACTACGCTCGGCAGCGCCGCTGGCCAGCGACGATGGGCTGAATTTCTTGCGCATTCAACATCCCAAGCCCTTCGGCTTCAAGCTGTGGCAGGTTGGCGACGAAGTCTACAAGAACGGCTACTTCGGCGGCGAGCACGTAGGAAACCCTGATCTGCACGGACCGGCGCCCGCCGCGCTGAAAGATTTTGGCAAACTGAAGGGCGATCCCAAGCTCTCTCCACAAGCCTATGCGGCGAACCTGAAGGAATTTTCCAAGGCAATGAAAGCCGTCGATCCATCGATTCAGATTGGCGCGGCGCTGACCCTGCCGCCCGATCCCGGCGACCGTACAAGAACCTTCTGGGACAAGGATGGCGAACACGCCGACCAGTCGAAGTGGCTGGCCGACCAGTGGGGCATCGAGTGGAACAAGTCCGTATTGAAGGGCGCGTGCTCCAGCGTGGATTTTGTCACCCTGGAGTGGACGGTAAGCCCCATGCTTCCGCCCGACTGGAAGACCGTGGACGAAGTCAGCCTGCTGAATGCTACGGGCGGGAATTTCGCCAACATTATCAATGGCATGATCTCCGACTACGGCAAGTACTGCCCGCAGGGACACACGCCGCAACTAGCCTTTGAGCCGGCGGAAATTCCCGGTTGGATCAAGATCAATCGCCCCGAGGTCAAGGCGCTGTGGATTGCTGACACCTACGCCATGCTGATCGAATCCGGTTCGATGAATGTCGCCTGGAATGAAATGTATGGTGATTCCATGCTGTCAGCTGACCACAAGAAGGAGGGACCAGCATTTTATGGATTGCAGATGCTGCACGTTCTGGCGCATTCTCCCGGCGACGCGCTGCTGACTGCAAACACTTCCAACTTGGCGCTGGTTAGCGTGCATGCCACGCTGCGGCGCGACGGAATCATTGGGCTGATGCTCATCAACAAGGATCCGAAAGGGGCCGCGGAGGTAAAGGTAAGCTTCCGAAACGGAAACATCGGCACAACCGGGAAGCGCCTTGATTACGGCAGTGCGCAGTATGGCTCCGGCGCGCTGGCACAGTCGCCTTTCACGGCAGCCGGCAGTGAGTTTACCGTTACGGTCCCGCCCTACACTGTGACGGATATTCTGCTGCCGAGCCGCAAGTAGAGCGAACTCAAAATGTAGGCCGCTGAATCCCGGTGTTCAGCGCGACATCGAACTCCGGCAGATGCATCAAAATTGCCGGGTGATGGCCTCGCACCGAATTCTCGGCCTTGCGGTTTGCGCTGGGATCGATGCCCTTCGCAATCTACTTGAGAACTAAAAATGATGATCTATGCTGATTTTCGGACGACCCCGGACGGGGTCGGACTTGGGAGTGGTGGCCAGAGACGGGATTGAACCGCCGACGCCGGCCTTTTCAGGGCCGCGCTCTACCACTGAGCTATCTGGCCTCAGTGCAAACTTCGAGTTGCAATTTCCTGTGCGGATTCCGGCTTTGCCGGAAAGGGAGGAGGCCTCCCACGAACAGACCGATGCAACGACTTCTGACAGTATAGCAACTCCCCACTTCCAAGCCAAACCCGGCCGCATTTCCCCGTAAAAACACTGAATCTTTTCTGCGATTTCCCGCACATGAACCCGCCCACGCCACACATCCCTGCTCTACACTGAAAGTCATCATGCGCCGATCTTCCTGCCTTCTCGCCTGTTTTGCTTTCGTCCTGACCGCCGCTTCCCTTCCGGCATGCGCCCAGACACCCACACTGGAAGGCCGCGCCCTCCACGCCTACCAGACAGCTACGCACAACGGTCCGCTGGCCCTGTATGCTTTTCTTGCCCAGTTTCCCAAGGGCGCCGACCTGCACGTCCATCTTTCCGGCGCAGTCTATGCAGAAAGCTTCCTCCGCGAAGCTGGCGAGGACGGCCTGTGTGTGGACCCGGCAGCTCTCCGCTTTGCCAAGCCTCCCTGCACGCCGCCGCTAGTCCCGGCCACTCAACTGCCGAACAATCAGGAACTCTACGACCGGCTTGTAAACTCCTTCTCCATGCGCAGTTTTGTCGCCACACCCGGCTTCAGCGATCACGACCAATTTTTCTCCACCTTTGACCGCTATGGCGGACTGAGCAAGAAGCACATCGGCGAGTGGGTGGACGAAGTGGCCAGCCGCGCCGATGCTCAGAATCAGCAATATGTGGAGCTGATGGAGACGCCGACCTTCGCGCACGCCGCGCGCATAGCCCACGAAAACCCCGTGAATCAGGACTTTGCCAAATACCGCCAGACGTTGCTCTCTGCTGGCCTGCGCGATGAAGTTTCTGTCGATCGCGAGGAGGCGCACACTGCCGAAACCCTGCGCCGCGAGATTGAGCACTGCGGAACTCCCCAGGCCGCACCCGCCTGCCGGGTCGAGGTCCGCTACCTCTATCAGGTCCTCCGCGGCTTTGCGCCCGAACAGGTCTTTGCGCAAACGCTGCTGGCCTTTGAAACAGTCCAGCAGAGTATGGACGCCCATGAACCCGGCTTCGTCGGCATCAACTTCGTCATGCCCGAAGACGGATTCATCTCCATGCGCGACTACACCTTGCAGATGAAGATGCTTGCTTACCTGCACTCCGTCTACCCGAAGGTTCATATCAGCCTGCACGCCGGCGAACTGGCGCCGGGGCTCGTCCCGCCCGAGGGCCTGCGCTTCCACATTCGCCAGGCGGTCGAGCTGGGACACGCCGAGCGCATCGGCCACGGCGTGGACGTTCTGTACGAGGACGACGCCGAGCAGTTGCTCCAGGAGATGGCCCAGAAGCATGTGATGGTCGAGATCAACCTCAGCTCCAACGAGGGCATTCTGGGCGTTAAAGGCGCGGAGCACCCTTTCCCGCTCTATCGCGCCGCTCATGTACCGGTCGCGCTCTCGACCGACGACGAGGGTGTCAGCCGCATCGACATCACCCGCGAATATGTGCGCGCAGCGCTCGACTACCATCTCAGCTACCAGGACCTGAAGCAGATGGTCCGCACCGGCATGGAGCACAGCTTCCTGCCCGGCGACAGCCTATGGGCGGCTCCAGACGCCTTCACCATTCCTGCCGCGCCCTGCAAGGTCCAAACTCTCGGCGCCGACTTGCCAACCGCGGACTGCAAAGCCTTCCTCGACGGCAGCGAAAAAGCCACCGCGCAGTGGGAGCTGGAGCGCCGCTTCCGGGCCTTCGAAGCCAAGTTCTGAACCTGAGCCGCAGGTGAAAGTTTTCAGGAATCAAGGAAGCGGCACTGGAGACATTTTGCGCTCCAACACCGAAGCAGCCGTGCTCGCAACGCGTCACAAGGCTTCCATGAAGAAGGCTCGTCAGCGCTCATTCAAATCGACCGCATAGAAGTTAACGGTCGAGGTATGAACGCTGACGATCGGCAGGTCGCCCGGGGCCAAGCCGATCAGCCGGAAATCGGTGGCGGCAACGGGACGCAGGTCATTCATTGTGGAGATCAATTCCGTTCGTCCTGCAGGCGCGGTGATGCGGTAAATAGGCTTGCCCTTCTCAAGAAAATCCTGAAAATAGAGGAAGCGGCCGTCATGAGACCAGATGGGGTCTCCAACGCCGTGAGTCGTGAGAGAGGTCCAGCGTCCTTGGGTACGGTCGAAAAGCAGCAGCGCCCGTTGATCCAAACGCATGGCGGCAATATAGCGGCCATCCGGAGAGAGCCGCGGACTGAAAAGTCCATCCGAGCCAGGAATCTGGGCCACCTTGTGGGTTTGGAGATTCAGAAGGTAGATGGCTTTGGGCTGGCGACTGTCCATGCGGTCGGGCAGCCGGCCAAAGACAATGGTCTGGCCGTCGGCCGACCAGTCTGGATCAGCTTCATTACGGTCTTCGTTGAGCAGAGAAGCGGGTGTTCCACCTTCTGTACCAATTAGGTAGAGCTTCCAAGGCTTTCCCGGTTCCTCTGCCATCAGGACCAGATGGCTGTCGTCCGGGGACCATCTCATGCTGAAGATGCGGAGTGGGGGAGTCGTCAATTCGATGCGGTCACTGCCATCGACCCGGCTGCGCCATAAGGAACCATCCGAGGCATTGAGCCATGCCACCCATTGGCCATCAGGCGAGTATTGAGCCAGGGCCGCCGCGCTCAGGTTCTGGTCCAATACTTTGAAAAAATTGGACTTGGGTATGGCCTGCAATAGTTGGATCTGGGAGTTGACTCCAATAAAATAGACGCGATCGCTCGCAGGCGATGTGCTGGGCGCTTCATAGTCGAGCGGTCCGTTGGTGATTTGCCTTGGTTTGCGGTCTCTCAGAAACCAGGGCCGTTCCCGCAGGGCCCAGATATCGCTGTGGCCACTGTGCCAGGACTGGAATACAAATAATTTTCCATCGGGAGTCCAGTTTCCGCAGCACTCCGATGTAGGACGGCTCCAACCGGGCAGCAGGGGATGCGGATTGCCGCCATCCTCGCCCACCTCCCACAGTTCGGTGGTTTGGCGCATGGGATCGCGGAGAGTGAAGCGCAGCCGCTTTCCATCCGGGGACCAGCGCAGCCAAAAAGCCAAGCCTGGAGTGGTGAGCAGCTTGTGCGCATCACTGCCATCGTCATTCACAATCATCAAGTCATTACCATGGGCGATGAGCAGACGGTTCCCGTCGGGCATCCAGGTGGCATCATGAGCCAGTACGTTGGGTATGCGGCGGGCATTGCCGCCGAGCGTGGGTATGACCCACAGCGGCTGCTCTGGTTCTGCCTGTAAATGGCTGTGAATCAGCAACCTTGAACCATCCGGCGCCAGCGCCGCGATCAGCGGGGCCTCAATTTCCGAGGGCTGATGAAAGGGGCTTATCTCGCCGTTGGCGGCCAGCGCAATGGCGAGTTCCGGGTTGCCGTTGTCCATCTGGGAAAAGTAGAGGCGCGCGCCGTCGTTTGCCGAACTGGAAAAGCTTTCCACATCCAAATCGTTGACAAGCACATGTCCGGAATGGGTGATCTGCATCACGCGGTAAGGTCTGTGTATAGCCACACGGAGGAACATAAGACCCCACAACATCAGGCAAACGCAGGTCACGGCTCCAGCAATCCACGGCCAGGAAGCCCTCCAGGCCGACCGTGGAAGGACGAATTCGGCGGGCTGAGGGGCGGCTGGAGCTTCTTCAAGCACCTTAACCGGGGCAATGAAGCGGAAACCGCGCTTGGCCAGCGTTTCCACAAAACGCGGGTTCTCTGCGCTATCGCCCAGAGCCTCGCGCAGCTTCGTCACCGCCATGCCCAGGTTGTGGTAGAAGTCGACATTCGTGCCTGCGTCCCAAATCTGTTGTTCCAGCGTCTCCCTGGAAACCACTTCACCCGGTTGTTCCAGCAGGGCCGTAAGCAGTTTGAAAGGCAGGCTCTGCAGCCGGACATGCACACCGGCGCGCCACAGTTCTCCGCTCTTCAAGTCGACTTCAAAGAGGCCGAACTGCAACTTTCTGACACCGTTCTTTTGTTGTTCAGTCGTCATCGCAGGTGAGAACTTTTCTCTTTCGCAGTATAGGAGTTTCAAACAAATTCGGGGTATGCGACGGTAGATTAGTTTCCAAGCGGAGCAAAATGCTGTAGACATAGACACACAACTGATTGATTTAGCACGGGTTGTTTGTTTACCACCAAATTATTCAGAATTGCTTGGATGAGGATTGACCGTCGCTATTCGAACGGCGTTTTGTCAGTTGTGGCAACGAGGATAGGCGATGTACTTGCCACATCCACGAGCCAAAGATGTGAACTGCATTATGGAGGACTTTATGACGTACAGAAGAACCACAGCAATACCTCACGGGCAGAACCGCATTCGCATGTTATTCATGGCGGTTGCAATCATGCTCTCCTGCCTAGTGATGCCAAATCTGTTTGCGCAATCAGATTTGGGCAGCGTTCGAGGCAGCGTACAGGACGCAACTGGTGCGGCGATCACCTCTGCCACCATTCATCTCCGCAGTGTTGATACTGGTGTCATCCAGACCGCTGCCGCCGATCAAATCGGCAATTTCCATTTTGAGGCGGTGATGCGTGGCAACTACCAAGCCACAGTATCCGCAAATGGATTTGAGACAGAAGTGCAGAACTTTACATTGAATGTCTCGCAGATCCAGACGCTCAACTTCCGGCTGAAGGCGGGTGCTACCAGCGTCTCCATCACCGTCACCGACGCCGCGCCAATTGTGGATCTGACGACCTCTTCGACGGGCACGGTCATCGCGGGAGCCCAGGTGGACGAACTCCCGCTGAATGGACGCAACTTCACTCAACTCGCCCTGCTGGTCCCCGGCGTCACTCGTGGCGGATACGGCAGCGCGGCGTCTGGCGTTGGCGGCAATGCCGAGACCTGGCGGAACGGCGAGACCGGCGGCGCGGCTTTGTCCGTGAATGGCCTGCGCGCGCAGGCAAACAACTTCCAGTTGGATGGCATCGACAATAACGAAGCGATGGTCAACACCATCATGTTCTTCCCGCCGGTTGAAGCAACCGAGGAATTTCGCGTAACCACGGCAGTAGCTTCGGCTGAATTCGGACGGGCGGGCGGCGCCATCGTTCAAAGCTCGATTAAATCCGGCACCGAAAAATATCACGGTTCGGCTTTTCTCTTCGATCGCGACAAGATCTTCGATGCCAACCAAAATTACTCTTTCGGCAACTCCACCACAGCCAAGCCTTCGTATCACCGTACGCAGTTTGGCGGAACGCTGGGCGGCCCGCTTCCCTTCATGCACCATCGCCTGTTTATGTTCGGCGACTATCAGGCGCTTCGCTCGAAACAACCGCAAAGCGAGAGCTGGCTGTCGGTTCCCACTGCGCTCATGCGGACGGGGAACTTCTCCGAGTTCATCACCTATAACCATACCAACAACCCCACCGGCGGCTGGAGCTATGTGAACCCCGCGCCGCCCAGCGAACTGGTAACTGGCTGCAATGGCAGCGCAACACCTTCCACGACGACGACAGCGGCAACCCCAGGCACGATTTACGACCCAACAACCTGCGCACCCTTCCCTTTGGTTGACGTCGATGGCGTGCAAACGGCCAACGTTATTCCCGCGGGACGGATCAACAAGGCAGCTCTGGCCTACTTCAATGCCTTCCCCACTCCAAACAACACCAATGGAAGCATCGGAAGCAACTATGCGACCACTCCGTCGCAGACTCAGCGCTTTGACGACTTTGACGTACGCCTGGACTGGAAAGCAACCGACAAAGACAGCCTCTTCGTGCGCTACAGCTATGGACAGGACGTCAACAACAAGGAAAGCCAGCTTGCTCCCAATCTGCCTGCCGGTTACGGCACGGGCTATAACCCGGTCCATCCGCGCGGCGAGGTTGCCGGCTATACTCGTGTGCTTACGCCAAACATGGTCAACGATTTCCGCTATGGACATACCTACGAGTTTTACGGGTATGAACCTCCGATGAGTGGCGTACCAGTTTCCGCCAATCTGGGCATCCTTAATGCAAACCGTAGCTCGCTGCTGGGCGGCGGTGCGGCGATCAACGGCGGCTGGGTGGATTACACCGGAGACGGTGGACCCTACACCATTCCGCAGTCGAACAACCAGTTCTCGGACCAACTCTCCTGGACCAAGGGCCATCACGCCATCAAGCTCGGAGCCAACGTCGAGCGGCGCAAGGTTTCCTTCTTCCAAGGGCAAAACTCCAAAGGCTATTTCGGTTGGGGTGGTGACTTTACAGGCTTTACGGCTTCCGATATTCTGGCTGGCTTCGTCAGCGACTACAGCATCGGCGTTGCCAGCAGCTACTTTGTAAGCAGGAACTGGGAGACGGGATACTTCGTTCAGGACGACTGGAAGGTCAACCGGCGTCTGACCCTTAATCTCGGGTTTAGATATGATCTCAACACCTTCCCGACTACGGATCACAATTACGAGTCGAACTTCAACATGAATCCCTCGTCGGCCCAATATCTGCAGTTGCAGGTCGCAGGCACGAACGGGTACTCCGACAGCATTGTCAAGACCAACCGCAACAACTTCTCGCCGCGCATCGGCTTTGCGTATGACGTTTTCGGTGACGGCAAAACATCACTGCGCGGCGGCTACGGAATCTATTACTTCCTGGACCGCGGCGGCGTGGGCAACCAGCTGAGCAACAACCCGGATTTCAATGGATCGGTGAGTTACTCGGATGATCCTACCCTGGGTGGCTACCGCATTACCTTCAGTGGTCAGGGATCCAACTGCACCACCACCGACAGCAATGGCAATACAGTTTTCTCCAGTTGCACAGAGAGCAATGTGGGCGCGACCTCGGCTCTGCCTCTGCCGGCATTTGGCAGCACCGTCAATCGTGCCAATCCTATCAATTCAAACTTGATTTCCCTGCCAACCAAGGTGCCGACTTCGACGATTCAGCAGTGGAACGTGCAATTGCAACGGCAGTTGACGTCCAACACGTCCTTGACGGTGGCTTACGTCGGCACTTCGGCCCAGCATTTGATGACGTGGGTCGGACCCAACGGACAGGTCATGGATGAAGCGCCCAATGCCAAGCAGTATCCTAACTTTGACTCGATAGACCAAGGCCTGGCGGAAGGCGTTTCGAATTACAACGGACTTCAGGTGTTTCTGAACAGCAAGAAGCAGTATGGCGTTCAGTACACAGCGGCTTATACCTGGTCGCACACAATGAGCAACTCCGAGGGAGCCTTCGGCACGGGAAGCAATCTCTACTTCATCTTCCCGACCGCCAGCTTCACGGGCGCCCAGCCTACGACCGCTCCCACAACCACCATCAGCCTGAAAGACAACTACGGCAGCTCGGACCAGGATGAACGCCAGGTGCTTACCGTCAGCGCACTGGGAGATCTTCCTTTTGGCAAGGGCAAGCGGTTTGCCTCGCACATTCCCACTTACCTTGACTACGTGATCGGCGGATGGCAGTTGAACACCATTGTCAGCCTGTCGTCCGGACAACCTTTCTCCATCACCACCGGCGATTATTACTATGCCGGCAGCGGCTCGGTGAATGCCGGAATCTATTCCGCTGGCCTCACCAACTTTGCCAACCGTACCGGGAAGGACCACTACACCAAGAGCCTGCATGAGTGGTTCGACACCTCAAACTACACGCACCCGGCTGCCATCACTCCGAATGGCTACGGACAGACAGGCACCTTCATCGCTCCAGGATCAGCTCACCGCAACGACATAGTGGGTCCGTCCTTCCGCGATGCGGATGCCTCTGTCTTCAAGCACTTCCCGGTTGCCGCGGGGGTAGTTGGCGAGTTCCGCGCCGAGGCTTTTAACGTGGCCAATACGCCGGAGTTTACCAACCCCAACGGTAGTCTGGATGGCTGCATTGTTTCCACAACCGCGACGTGCTCGGCAAGTGCAACGTCCTCGGCTCCAGACAAAGGCGATTTCGGACAGATCGAAGGCACCCGCTCCAGATCGGAGCGCCAACTGCAGTTGGCGTTGCGCTTTACCTTCTAATTCTGACCGTAACCTGCGCCATGGCGGCCCTCCGCTGCCATGGCGCAATTTTCAGAAGTTACACCTGGCGCCATCAGTCGCAAAGGGAAATACAAGAAGCGCCACGTTGAGTTTTGGGGCGGACAGAGTTGTTGTGTGACCTTCAACTGTGAACCGATTCCGCGGCAAACTCGCGGTGGTCCTATGGCTGCCGTGGATTCTATCTATCCTGCCCTTCGCCAGGCTCATACGCCAGCAACCGGGCTGAAAATCTTGATCCGGCTTGTAATTTTGACAGGCCATTTTGGAGACATTCATGCGATTGCGGCCATTATTCTTGTTGGCTGGTTGGATATGTTTTGCGTTTTCCTTATCCTGTGCACAGGCTCCGCGCCCAGCAGCTCCACGGATTGACAAGATTGATCCGCCCGGATGGTGGACGGGCCTTCCCGATCCCATGTTGCTGGTGCATGGCGAAAGCCTCGATAAAGCGCGATTCAATGTGGACGGCGCAGGGGCCAAACTGGAACGCGTGCAATCCTCGGCGAATGGTCACTGGGCCTTTTTGTGGCTTGAGACCAACTCCGCTGCCGCGCAAACCCTATGGATCACCGCTAGCAACGAGCAGGGCCGGGCACGCCAGCCCTACCAACTGGCGACGCGTTCCGGCGAGCGCAATGCGCACAGTGGCTTTTCTTCCGCTGACGTGCTCTATGAGATCATGCCGGACCGTTTTGCCGATGGCGACCCATCCAACAACGCGCCGGGCAACCAGCGCAGTCTGGTGCGCGGCTGGCACGGCGGAGATCTGGCAGGCATCGAACAGCATCTGGATTACTTGCAGCAGTTGGGCGTGACGGCGCTGTGGACCACGCCTATTCTCTCCAACGGCGCCATGCAGGATTCCTATCACGGCTATGCAACTACCGATTTCTATGCGGTGGACGCGCACTTCGGCACGCTGGAACAATACCGGCATCTATCCGATGCGCTGCACGCACACGGCATAAAACTGATCATCGACCTGGTGCCCAATCATCTCGGCCTCCAGCATCCTTGGGTGCTCGATCCGCCCGCGCCGGAATGGTTCCATGGCACCGTCGAAGATCATCATCCGATCAACAATGATTTTCTGCTGGTTGTCGATCCGCACGCACCGCGCGCCGCTTGGCGTGACGTGACGAACGGCTGGTTCAGTGATGCCATGCCCGATCTGAACCAGGGGAACCCGCTGGTTGCGCGCTATCTGATCCAGAACGCGTTGTGGTGGGTGGAGACAGCCAATCTAGACGGCATTCGCCTGGATACTTTTCCTTATGTAGACCGCGCTTTCTGGCATGACTTTCATGCCACTGTACATAGCGTTTATCCGCGCCTGACCACAGTAGGTGAAGTTTTTGACGGTGACGCCGAAGTTACCTCGTTCTTTGCCGGAGGTGTTGCGCATCGCGGCATCGACACCGGGCTCGACACGCCTTTCGACTTTCCGGTGTACTTTACCTTGCGCAATGTTCTAGCTCACGGCAAGCCCATGACCGAGTTAGCGAAAGTCTTGCGCCAGGATGCGCTCTATCCGCATCCCGAACGGCTGGTTCCGTTCGTTGATAACCACGATACGACGCGCTTTTTGACTGAGGCAGGCGGCTCCGTGCCGAAGCTGAAGCTGGCTCTGGGACTGATAACTACCCTGCGCGGAATGCCGCAAATCTATTCAGGAGACGAGATCGGAATGGTTGGCGGTGAAGATCCTGATAACCGCCACGACTTTCCCGGTGGTTTTGCAGGGGACACGCGAAGCGCCTTCACCAAGGCAGGCCGCACCGCTACAGAGGAAGACGTTTTTGCCTGGACCTCGGCCTTGCTGAAGTTGCGCAATACACATTTGTCCCTGCAAACCGGGATCGAACAGAATCTTTTTGCCGACGACAATGCTTTCGCTTTTGTACGCACGCCGGAAGAGGCAGGCTGCTCGTCTGATCATTCGGCTGATCCCTCGAAGGAGAGGTTTTTGATCGTCGTGAACAAGGCGCAGCAAAGCAAACTTCTGGCACTAACGGTGGGCGAGACCGCACTGGCCGGATGTACGGTGTTTCAGGCGGCAACGCCATCCACGACGGCTGTTCCTGTGGTCAGTGATGGAAAACTGCATATCGAAGAACCGGCTGAGTCAATGACCGTCTTTGCTGTGCGATAGGCAAAAGAACAACTTCAATGCGGCGTCTTGCGGCAAAGGCGATGGCGCCGCGACTTGGGAGAACAGTGATGAAGACTCGGGAGTGGATAGGGCGTTTCGTTGCGGTGCCGCTGCTGTGTGTGACCGCAGCGCTGATGGCAGGATGTGGCGGAGGAAGCAGCAGCAGTAGTTCATCACAGGCGGCAACGCCAGCCTTCTCCGTAAGCGCGGGCACATATACCACCCCGCAGAGCGTGAAGATTACGGACACAACAGCCGGGGCAACCATTTATTACACGACCGACGGAACCACGCCGACCACGTCTTCGGCCGCGTATTCGACGCCTATCTCTGTGGCTACTACCACGACTATCGAGGCAATGGCCGTGGTGAATGGCTACACAAACAGCAGCGTAGCCTCGGCCACCTATACCATCAACCTGGCGCAGGCGGCAACGCCGGCGTTTTCGGTGAGCGCGGGCACCTATACCTCCTTGCAGAGCGTGGTCATTACGGACTCAACCGCCGGTGCGACCATTTATTACACGACCGACGGAACCACGCCGACCACGTCTTCATCCACGTACGATGCGCCGATTCCTGTGGCCACTACGACAACCATCAAGGCGATGGCCGTATCCAGCAACTACGCCAGCAGCAATGTCGCCGCGGCCACCTACACTATCGACCTTCCCGCTGCTCCGGCCATTGCCTCGATCTCGGATATCCATCAGGGATTCATCTACCAGATCGTGACTGACCGCTTCTTTGACGGCGATACGACGAACAACAATCCTACCGAAAGTCCCGATCTTTATGACTCGTTGGGATTCACAGACCCTTCCGCGGCTAACTGGAATTACTATTGGGGCGGCGATCTGGCAGGTATTACACAGAAGCTAGCCTACCTGCAATCGATGGGCGTGGCTGGTATCTGGATTTCCCCGCCGCTGGCAAACATACGCGTCAACGCCGGATCAAACAATGGTTATACCGGCTATCATGGCTACTGGACGCGCGACTACAAGCAAATCGACGAACACTTCGGCGATGACAGCAACAGTTGGACGGCTTTTGACGCTTTGGTCACGGCGGCGCACGCCGATAACATCCGGGTTTATGTAGACTTTCCCGCCAACGACACCAATCCCACGGGCGCCGGCGAGGATGGATCGCTCTACGATAATGGGACGCTGATTACCACTTACTCCACGGATACGGGAGCAGTTCCTTATTATCACCACAATGCCAATGTCAACGACTGGACCAATCGCTATCAGGTGCAGTACTACACCTTGGAAGGTCTGGCCGACCTGGACCAGACCAATCCCTGGGTTGATAACTATCTCAAGGAAGCTGTCAGGCTCTTACTGGCGCACGGCGTCGATGGCTTCCGTTTCGATGCCGTCAAGGATGTGAACTGGGGCTGGCAATACAGCCTGGAAAATTTTATTGCCAACTGGAACGGCGCCTCGTCTCCGGCCAGGGCGGCGGGACAGCCGTTTGTTTTTGGCGAGTGGGATGAAGGATCAGGAGACACGCTGTATCCTGATTCGGTAAAGTTTTCCAATAACAGCGGAATGAACCTGCTGGATTACACGCTCTACTGGCAATTGGTTGATGTCTTCGCCAGTGATAAGAACTTTAGCGAAATTGACAATGAACTGACTCTCGAAGATTCAGGGACGTCGTCCGGTCAGGCCTTTACGCAACCCAATGACCTGGTAACATTTTTCGACAACCACGACAATGCGCGCATCATGTCACAGGGCGCGGACCAGATGGCGGTCAAGCAGGCAATCAGCTTCCTGCTTACCTGCCGCGGCGTCCCGGTGCTCTATTACGGCGACGAGCAGTATCTTCACAACGACACAGATAGCGGAGATACCCCATATAACCGCAACGGGATGAGCAGCTTCGGTTCGACTGACGCCGTGCTGCTGATTCAGTATCTTGCTGCATTGCGCGCGTCCAACCCAGCCGTTGCCTATGGAACCATGACCCAGCGCTGGATCAACGATGACGTGTATATCTACGAACGTCACTTAGGCGCCAATGTGGTATTGGTGGCGATCAACAAGAACAAGTCAACCGACCAGGCTATTAGTGGTCTCTACACTTACCTGCCTCCCGGCACTTATTCCGACTACCTGGCGCAGACCATGGGCGGAACCGGCATGACCGTCACAGGCACGACAGATAGCAATAATCCGGTGACAAATTTCACACTGCCGCATCGCAGCGTCTCCGTATGGGTTTCGTCTGGCAGCGTGCCACCGTCGATTGGCAGCATCGTGCCGCGCGTGGCCAATCCTGGAACTACAATCACCGTCAGCGGAACAGGCTTCGGCGCGTCAACCGGAACCGTGAACTTTACGGTAGGTTCCGCAACGGTGGCCGCACAGACAACGCAGTGGAGCGATGGGCAGGTCACCGCGGTGGTTCCGGAGATTGCAGCCGGCTCAGCGCAGGTGACGGTCTCGCAAGGGACGGCAACTTCGAGCACAGCGCCGTTCCAGGTCAATACTGCGGCTTTGATTCCGGTAAACTTCAGCGTCAGCAGCGTACCCAGCCTGGCCACTTCGGATGCGGTCATGCTTACGGGAAACCTGGCAGAATTGGGCAACGAAGCGACGACCTGGAATGGCGCAGTTGGACCGGTGACGATTCCTTCGACAGGCAACGGGTTACTTACGGTCTCGGTGCCGGCGGGAAGCACGCTGCAATTCAAATTCTTCGTGCTGCATAGCGATGGAACGGTAACTTCGGAAACCAGCTATCACAGTTACAGCGTCCCCATCAGCGGCGTAGGAACAGAGGCAGTTACCTGGTAATACGCAATTTTCGGGCGTTAGTTTTTATCTCAGGCACGGCGCGTCCTCACGGAAGCACATGGACAGGTCTTCGTCCGCTGACGGTAAGGGTCAGCCGTGCCTGGCAGTTTTGGATGATATTCGCGGCGCAAGTAATAATGATACAAACTTCATTCTAAAAACTGCAGTCACCCGACGAGCAGAGCACCGGTATCGAGGAGTTTATTTGGTCGGCATGGGATGATTCTGGCCACGATATAGTCCAACAGGGTCTTCCACCGGTAGACTGCCGGGTGCTGCTTGCCGGGACAAACAACGACATCGAGAACCATCCGCAAGTTACTTACGAAATAAGTATGCGAAGCATGGCTGGAACGACCCGGCTTGTGCGAATTGTAGCTCACTCCTGCGACGCTCTGCTTGCCGAACAAGGTCTTGACGGTGTGTCGATATCCAGTATCCAGGGAGAGTCAAGAGCGGCTTTCACGCTGTCTATCTTCCGGTTTCTCAGCATGCGAGTTGAACAGTGGTTCTTTGTTTTGCGCAGCAATACTCTATCGAAGTCAAGCCACAAAAACAAACACGGGCGCATCCCGTGATGGGATGCGCCCGTGCTCGCCTTCCAAGCGAAGGGTAAAACCGCCGAAGAACAGCCGCTGTTAGGCTGCTCCCTCTTCCTTGCTGACTTCTTCCTTGACTTCTTCTGTCTTGGCTTCTTCCATCTGCTTTTCGAGATCGGCGCGCTTCTTGGCCCTGATCGCGTCGCGCTTCTCGCGCTTGGCGTCAAGCTGCTTTTCGGCACCCAGCAGTTCAATGAAGGCCTTTTCCGCCCCATCGCCCTTCTGGAAGCCAGTGCGGACTATGCGCAGATAGCCTCCCTGGCGATCGCCGTAGCGCGGCGCCACGGTATCAAACAGCCGCTCGACAGCCTTGTCGGTCATCAGATAGCTGAGGGCCTGGCGGCGCGAGTGCAAATCGCCCTTCTTGCCCAGGGTGATCATCTTTTCCACGTGCGGACGAACGGCCTTTGCCTTGGCCACGGTGGTTTCCACGCGGTCTTCCACGATCACCGAGGTGGTCAGGTTGCGCAACAACGCGCGACGGTGGCTGGTGTTACGTCCGAGCTTGTTTCCTGCATTGCGATGGCGCATGGTGCAACTCTCTTTCGATATCAGATGTCAGAAATCAGTCAGCAATGAAAAGCCTTGTCCATGGATTCGTCAAAAACTCAACTTCTGAACCCTGATCTCTGTCTTAAAAGTTTTCCGTCTCGGTGGGCAACTGCTCGGTGGGCAATTCCAAATCCACTGAATCCAGCGGCTCATCTTCGTCGTCGTAATGGCTGTAGTTGGCAGCCAGCGCGACGGCTGGCAAAATGCTTGTGGGCCCTGGAACCGCATTGCCGGCTTCGTCAATCTTCATGCCCAGCGAAAGGCCCATCTGGGCGAGAATTTCCTTGATCTCGTTCAAGCTCTTGCGGCCGAAGTTCTTGGTCTTGAGCATCTCTGCTTCGGTCTTCTGCACCAGCTCGCCAATGCTCTGAATGTTTGCGTTCTTCAGGCAGTTGTAACTGCGGACCGACAACTCCAGCTCTTCGACCGAACGGTTGAGATTGTCATTGCGCAGCAGAGAGTGGCTATCGTCGCCACGTCCTTCGGCCTCAATCTCTTCCTCGAAGTTGATGAAGATGTTCATGTGGTCCTTCAGCAGCTTGGCAGCAAGGCCGAGAGCGTCAGCGGGCAGCACAGCCCCGTTGGTCCAGATCTCGATGTTGAGCTTGTCGTAGTCGGTCACCTGACCCAGGCGAGCAGCTTCCACCACATAGTTGACGCGGCGCACCGGCGAGTGGACCGAGTCCACGGGAATGAAGCCAATGCCCAGATCAGCATCAAAATTCTTTTCGGCGGAGATATAGCTGCGGCCCTTCTTGAGGCGCATTTCCATATCCAGCTTGCCGCCTTCGGAGATGGTGGCGATATAGACATTCTTGTCCAGAATTTCGACGTCACCGTCGGCTTCGATCATGCCGGATGTAACCACGCCAGGCTGGTCGGAGCGCAAATACAGCGCCTTGGGTCCGTCGCCCGCAAGCTTGAAGGGAATCTGCTTGAGGTTCAGGATGATGTCGGTTGCATCCTCGACCACGCCGCTGATTGCCTGGAACTCATGGAGCACGCCTTCGATGCGAACCGCTGTGATTGCGGCGCCCTCGATGGAACTGAGCAGGGTGCGGCGCAAAGCGTTGCCGATGGTGGTGCCAAAGCCGCGCTCAAAAGGCTGGGCGCTGAACTTCCCGTATGTATCGGTGAGCGTCTCGGCATCGACTGCCAGGCGCTTCGGCTTCTGAAATCCCTTCCAAAGCATATCTTCGTCTCGTTTCCCGCGCGGCATGCACGTCGCGATGCATTTTGCGGCGGCCGCGCAAGTTCTCCTTCGTTTGAAATGCAGCTAACAGCTTACAGTTGACAGCTAACAGTTGAAAAACGGCAACTGTTAGCTGTGGGCTGTCTGCTGTTAGCGGTCTGCTTACTTGCTGTACAGTTCAACAATCAGCTGTTCGTTGATGGGCAGGCTGACGTCCTTGCGCTGAGGCAGGGAAAGCACGCGGCCAGAAAGGTTCTCGTAGTTGACTTCAAGCCAGGCTGGCACGGGGTTAGCCGAGGCGTACTGCACGGCCTGCTCCACGATCAGCATCTTCTTGGCGCCAGCACGAAGGTTGATCTCGTCGCCCGCCTTTACTTCAAAGGAAGGAATATTGACCTTGCGGCCATTAACCTCGATCTGGTTATGACGAACAACCTGACGGGCCTGGCGGCGCGAGATGGCGAATCCAAGCCGGTAGACCACGTTGTCCAGGCGGCGCTCCAGTTGCTGGATAAGCAGCTCGCCGGTAACGCCGGCAGAGCGATTGGCCTTTTCGTAGTACGCGCGGAACTGGCTTTCCAGTGTGAAGTAGATGCGCTTGGCCTTCTGCTTCTCATGCAACTGCAGGCCGTAGCCCACGATCTTTGCTCTGCGGTCCTTGCCATGCTGTCCGGGAGGGAAATTGCGCTTCTCCAGCGGGCAACGGTCAGAGGCGCACTTAGCGCCCTTCAAGAAAAGCTTGGTTGCCTCGCGACGGCAAAGGCGGCAGACTGCTCCGGTATAACGAGCCATTTTTTCTCCTTACTTCGGATGACGGCCGGTTTACATGTTCGGAGGACATTTCATCCCGGCCCAAATCAGTTAACAGTGGACAGCAAACAGCTAACAGTTCTTTCCCTTCCGGGGTGGAACGCCGGCAACTGTTCGCTGCCGGCTGTTGGCTGATAGCTGCTGCTTAGACTCTGCGGCGCTTCGGTGGACGGCAGCCGTTATGCGGCACCGGCGTCACGTCGCGAATGGTGCGCACTTCGATACCGGCGGCAGCCAGGGCGCGGATGGCCGACTCGCGGCCCGAACCCGGACCGGAAACCCGCACATCAACCGCGCGCAGACCGTGATCGCGCGCCATGCTGGCAGCGTTGGTGGCCGCCTGCTGCGCCGCGAAGGGCGTGCCCTTGCGCGAGCCGCGAAAGCCCAGCGAGCCTGAACTCTTCCAGCTCAGCGTGTTGCCCATCTGGTCGGTAATGGTAACGATGGTGTTGTTGAACGTGGCCTGCACGTGCGCAATGCCAAACGGCACATTTTTCCGCTCGTGCTTCTTGAACTTCTTGGTCTTGCCAGTCTTGCCGGCTCCTGTTTTCGTTTCCTGCTTTGCCATTAGGTTTTCGCCGTCGCTTTCTTCTTACTGGCCACTGTGCCCTTGCGCGGGCCCTTGCGGGTGCGAGCGTTGGTGTGGGTGCGCTGGCCATTCACCGGCAGACCACGGCGATGACGCAAACCACGATAGCTCTGAATATCGATGAGACGCTTGATGTGCATCTGGACGTCCTTGCGCAGGTCGCCCTCGACGTTTCCTTCGTCCTCGATCACTTGGCGGATGCGGTTGACCTCTTCTTCGCCCAGATCATCGATCTTTTTGAAGGCTTCAACATTCGCCTTCTCCAAGATCTTGAGCGCGCGAGGGGCACCGATGCCGAAGATGTATGTGAGCGCGACTCTTACCTGCTTGTTGCGCGGCAGATCGACGCCAGCAATACGTGCCATTGAAGATTCCTTTGCTGCTTCAGGTTGTGTGCCCCCGGCTTCAAGCCGGTTCGCACGGGTTGAACGGTTGGCCCCCGGAGGTTCATCGCAAGCCTTGACTCAGGCTAACTAGCCTCTTGCCTTCAGGATTTCTCCATACAGGCCCTTGGAGGGTTCCGCATCTTGCCAGGAAGACTTATCCCTGGCGCTGCTTGTGCTTTGCGTTCTCGCAAATCACCCGCACCACACCATGGCGCGTGATGACCTTGCACTTGGCGCAAATCTTTTTGACCGATGCACGGACTTTCATTTGTTGTTGCCCTTCTCCGCACATCTATCCAGAGCGCGGTGTTTTCAAAAAAGCTACTTGTAGCGGTAAACGATCCGCCCGCGATTCAGGTCGTAAGGACTCAACTCCACGGCCACGCGGTCGCCAGGAAGAATCTTGATGAAGTTCTTGCGCATTCTTCCCGACACATGCGTCAAGGCCTCGTGATTGTTCTCAAGCCTGACCTTGAACATGGCATTTGGCAGCGTTTCTATAACCACCGCCATTACCTCAATCGCATCTTCCTTCGACAAACGGCATCCTGCTTTCACCGGCGCGCTTCTGACGCCTCCGGTCTGTTACCCGAGCGTGCTACTCGGTTAAGATTCTCGCTCCGGCAGCGGTCACCGCTACCGTGTGCTCAAAATGAGCGCTCATGCTTCCGTCCGCGGTGATCGTCGTCCAGCCGTCGTCCAGAACCACAACATCCGACCCGCCCACATTCACCATGGGCTCGATGGCGATCACCATCCCGGCGCGCAGCTTCATGCCGCGTCCCGCTTTCCCATAGTTCGGCACCTGCGGATCTTCGTGCATGTGAGTCCCGATGCCATGCCCCACAAAATCCCGTACGACTGAAAACCCTTCGACTTCGACCACGCCCTGCACCGCAGATCCCACATCGCCCAAAGTCGCCCCTGGCCGTACAACCGCGATCCCCGCGTACAGGCTTTTCTCGGTCACTTGCAAAAGCCGTGCGGTTGTCGGGTCAATCTTGCCCACCGGAACCGTGATGGCCGAATCCCCGCAATATCCATCCACGAACAACCCAAAGTCGAGCGAAACAATATCGCCGTCCTTCAGAACCCGTTTGGGAGAGGGAATGCCATGCACGACCTCGCTGTTGACGGAGGCGCATAGCACGCAAGGATACCCGCCATAGCCCAGAAATGCACCCTTCAGGCCCAACTCGGCGAGCTTGGCGACAGCAATCTTTTCCAAATCCATCGTCGTGACGCCCGGCGCCACATGGCTGCGCAACAGTTCCAGCACTTCATGAGTCGCCTTGCCCGCAAGGCGCATTTTATCGATTTCTTTGGAAGATTTCAGTACAACTGCCAACCCGGTAACCCAGCTTTCAGCAATCCATTTTCCAGTTGGCCTTTGCCGCCCCGTTCGGCAGGCATCCGACAACCAGCTTCAATCACACAAAGTCGCCGCCCGGTCGCGCTATTTGCGCAACCGCTCGACGGCAGCAACAATTCCAGCCGCAATTTCTGTAATCGGCCGGTCTCCATCCACTTCCGCAAAGCGTCCCTGTGCCCTGTAGTGCTCCACAACCGGCGCGGTCGAAGCCTCGTAAGCACGCATACGCTCTTCGAAGACCTTTTCCGTGTCGTCGGCTCTCTGCACCAGCACGGCGCCATCCGCGTCACAAAAACCATCCCGCTTCGGCGGTTTGACGTGGACGTTATAAATACTCTGGCAAACAGGACAATTCCTGCGCCCAGTGATACGGCGCAGGAGTTGATTATAGCCTACCCGGATGCTTGCAGCAACCACCGGCAGAGTCTTGGCCTGAGCGGTCAGCCGATCATCCAGCCATTTCGCTTGTCCCAGTGTCCGCGGAAAACCGTCCAGGATGTAGCCGTTCGCCGTGTCGGGCTCTTTCAGCCTGGCTGCCACCATCTCGTTGACCAGTTCGTCCGGGACCAGATCCCCGCGTCCCATGATTTCCTTGGCTTGCCGCCCCAACTCGGTACCCTTGGCGACATTGCCGCGCAGCAGGTCGCCGGTCGAAATATGCGGAACTCCCCAGAACTTGATCAGTTCCTTGGCCTGCGTCCCCTTGCCTACCCCCGGAGCACCCAACAAAAGAACCGGTCCGGGACTTGCCTTGTGGCCCTGTCCAACACCGCTTTCAGAAGAAGACATTACCAGGTTTTCCTTCCGCGAATACGACCGGAACGCGGTGAAAATCCGTCATAGTGGCGCATGATCAACTGCGATTCGATCTGATTGACAGTATCCATGGCCACACCCACAACAATCAGCAGCGAGGTGCCACCAAAGTAGAAGTTGACGTTCAAGCCGTGCGTCATCCAGGCTGGCATGCTTTCAAAGAAGCTGCCGACGAGAAACAACTTGTCGAAGCGAATACCAGAAATCAGGAAGGTCGGAACCAGCGAAATAATAATCAGATACAGGGCGCCAACCAGCGTAATGCGCGTCAGAATGTCATTGATGAAGTCCGAGGTGCGCTTTCCGGGACGGATTCCGGGAATGAACGAGCCCGACTTGCGGAAGTTGTCGGCAATGTCGTCCGGCTTCATGATGATCGACACGTAGAAATACGCAAAGAAGATGATGCCCAGCATGTACAGGAGCTCATACCACGGATAGCCGGGCTGCAGCGCCTGCATGACGGGCTGCCAGAACCGGCTGTTTTGCATATACTCGGTCTGCGCAAGCATCATCGGAGCGGAAAGAATCGAAGCCGCGAAAATGACCGGCATGACACCGCCGGAGTTGACCTTGAGAGGCAAGTGGCTGGACTGACCGCCCATCATCCGCCGACCGACAATGCGCCGCGCGCTCTGGATGGGGATACGCCGCTCGCTGCGCTCGACGAAGACAATGAAGGCCACCACGGCCGCCATGCCCACGATCAGCAACAGCACCGCAATGATGGTGAACGATCCCCACTGGTTGGTCTGGACCTTTTGGATCAGGTCGCCCACGCCGCGGGGCAGTCCGGCGATAATGCCGGCAAAAATCAGTAGGCTCATGCCGTTGCCGATGCCGCGGTCGGTGATCTGCTCGCCCAGCCACATAATGAAGGCCGATCCGGTCGTCAGCGTCAGCACGGTCATCAGGCTGAAGCCGATGCCAGGATGCAGGGCCAAACCCTGCTTGGTGAGAATCGCCGAGATGCCGATCGCCTGCAAGGCCGCCAGGATTACCGTCATGTAGCGCGTCCACTGAGTGATCTTGCGCCGTCCCAGTTCGCCTTCCTTCTGGATGCGCGCCAGCGGTTCATAGACCACTGTGAGCAACTGAAAGATGATCGAAGCCGTGATGTAGGGCATGATGCCCAGAGCGAAAATGGTCATGCGGCGCAGATTCCCGCCGCCGAACAGATCCATCAGGCCCAGGGCCGATCCATTCTGCGAGTTGAACATCTGGTCCAGCAGGTGGGTATCAACGCCTGGCGTAGGAATAAACGCGCCCAGGCGATAGATGGCCAGAATGCCAAACATGAACAGCACCCGCTTGCGCAGATCTGGAATTCGAAAGATATTAAGAAACTTCTCAAGCATGATTGTTTTATCCGCTTCAGGCGTTTGCCGCCACTCGAATCTTTGCCACTGACCATCTTACCCGTGCAGGGCCGCTTCTGTCGTCCCAAATGAAGCAGGCTTCCCGAATCGTCAGGAAGCCTGCTCAAAACAACTAAGCCTCTGGAGCAACAGGCACAACCGGCCCGCCCAGAATCACAGCCTTGCCGCCGGCCTTTTCGATTTTTTCGATCGCGGACTTGGAAAACTTGTGCGCCTGAATGGTCAGGGCCAATGTCAGTTCTCCGGAACCGAGAATCTTGATCAGAGCCTTCTTGCTCGAGGAGAGCCCCAGCTTCTTGTAGTCTTCCAATCCGATCTCTGTAATGCCCTGGCCCTCAATGCTCTCGACGAGCCGATCCAGGTTCACCACGGTGTACTCAGTGCGGAAGATGTTGGTGAAGCCGTGCTTGGGCATGCGGCGATGCAGCGGCATCTGGCCGCCCTCAAAACCGCGCATCAGGTGAGAACCGGAGCGCGAACCCTGGCCCTTGTGGCCGCGGGTTGAGGTTTTGCCCATGCCGGAGCCCATGCCCCGGCCCACGCGCTTGTTCCCTTTGTTGGCTTTCTTGGGAGCGCGCAGATTCGATAGATTCCTTGTCATTTTTCCTCGCTCTAACGCCGGACAGGCTTAGAAACACCTGTCGACTCGCGTTGTAGCAACCGTGATGGTTGCGAATGCTTAGTACCGAGTTAGTCTTCCAGGATGCGGACCAAATACGGGATGGCCTTGACCATGCCGCGAATGGCGACTGTATCCTCGCGCTCGACGATTTGGTTGAGCCTGGTAAAGCCCAGCCCCCTCACCACAGCCCTGTGCTTCTGGGGAGTGGAGTTTTGCGAACGATAATATTCGATGCGAATTGTCTTCTCTTTCGCCATGAGTTAAAGCTCCTCGACGGACTTGCCGCGTATGTTGGCCACTTCGGCCCGATCGCGCAACTGCTCCAGCGCGTTGAAGGTAGCCTTGACAACGTTGTGCGGATTGGGCGAACCCAGGCACTTGGTGAGCACATTCTGTATTCCGGCTGAAGTCATCACCGCGCGCACTGCACCGCCGGCAATCACGCCCGTGCCTTCGGGAGCTGGCTTCAACAGCACTTCGCCAGCGCCGAAACGGCCCACGACCAGATGCGGAATCGTGGTCTCGGTCAGGTTGACGTGGATCAGGTTCTTCTTGGCCGCCTCGACCCCCTTGCGAATCGCCTGGGGAACTTCCTTGGCCTTGCCCGCACCATGGCCCACCACGCCTGCGGCGGGGTCGCCCACGATCACCAGCGCGGCGAACGACATATTCTTGCCGCCCTTGACCACTTTGGTCACGCGATTGATGGACACAACCTGATCCTTCAGGTTGTACTGGTTCGGATCGAGTTTCTTCTTCAAAATCGTCATTGCTCTCTCGTCTCTTCTTCAGCTAACAGCTAATAGTCTGCAGCTTACAGTTCCCAGTCTTTGACAGCTCCTAAATGTTAGCTGTCTGCTGCTTAACTAGAACTCGAGGCCAGCCTCGCGTGCTGCGTCGGCCAGGGCCTTGATGCGTCCGTGATAGAGGTAGCCGCCGCGATCGAAGACCACCTTCTTGACGCCCTGCTTCACGGCCAGTTCCGCCACGGTCTTGCCAATCTCCTTGGCCGCCGCAACGTTTCCGCCCGTCTTGATTTTCAGAGAGAGCGTCGAGGCCGAAACCAGCGTCTCGCCCTTCTGGTCGTCAATCACTTGCGCGTAGATGTGGTTGAGCGAGCGGTAGACGTTCAACCGCGGCCGCTCGGCCGTGCCGGCCAGCTTTTGGCGAATGCGCGAATGAATGCGCTGGCGAATTGCATTTCTCTTGGTAAGCGTGATCATAATCTCTCGTTCCTATCAGCGGAGCCGCCCTGCGGCTCCGTTCGGTTGTAGTTCAGCTAACAGATGTCAGCTAACAGTGAACAGTTGCTTTAGCCCCGGAGGCTGCAAGCTGTCTGCTGTTAGCTGTCAGCTTACTTGGCGCCCGTCTTGCCGGCCTTCTTCTTCAACTTCTCGTCGGAGTAGCGCACGCCCTTGTTCTTGTACGGATCAGGCTTGCGCAGCGAACGCATATCGGCGGCCACCTGCCCCACCTTCTGGCGATCAACGCCAGCGATGGTCAAATGAAGTTGCTTGGGGTCAATCGTCACATCGATGCCTGTCGGCAACGGAAACTCGATCGGGTGCGAATAGCCAAGGGTGAAGACCACTGTTCCCTTGCCCTTCAACTCGGCGCGATAGCCGATGCCCACGATATCCAGTTCCTTTTTCCAGCCTTCGGTCACGCCATGAACCGCGTTGAAGACCAGTGCGCGCGTCAGCCCATGCACGGCTGCCTGGCTGTCGTTCTCGCGGATGACGTGCAGAACACTGTCCTTGGTTTCCAGGGTAATGCCCGGTGCGATCAGCGCCGAAACCTTGCCCTTGGGACCCTCCACCAAGACCGTGTTGCCCTCAACCTTGTATTTGACGCCCGCGGGCAGCGGGATAAGCTGTTTTCCAATACGCGACATTGAATCAATCCTTTTTCTGGCTTGCGAGTCCCGAGAAACAGATTACAGCGAACAGCTTTCAACAAACAGTTGTCGGCTTCCATGTTTCATCGTTCCACTGCAGCCCGTACAGCAGCTTACAGTTGTCAGCGGACAGCTTACAGCTCCAAGTCTTCAACTGTTCGCTGTGTGCTGTCCGCTGTTAGCTGCACTTACCAAACTTCGCAGAGCAGTTCGCCGCCCACGCCTTCGCGGCGTGCCTGACGGCCAGTCATGACGCCCTTGGGCGTGGTCATGATCGAAATACCCAAGCCGCCCTGAACGCGCTTGATCTCGTCGTGGGCAACATAGACGCGGCATCCGGGACGCGAGACGCGCGCCAGGTCGCGGATCGCCGCTTCCGTGCCGCCGTACTTCAGATACACGCGGAGAATCGGCTTGCCGTCCTCTTCCTGTGTCTTGTAGTTCGAGATATAGCCCTCTTCCTTGAGGATGCGGGCAATCTCGGTCTTCAGCTTGGAAGCCGGAACATCCAGCTTCTGATGACGCGCCCGGATTGCATTCCGGATCCGCGCCAGAAAATCGGCTACTGGGTCGGTCAAACTCATTCCTTCTCCTTCATTCCCCGTTCGCTCCCCGTCCTGCTTGCGCAGGATTCAGAGGAGAACCCGCGGGAATGTCCTCGTTGCAGCGAACAGCTATCAGTCTTTCAGTTCACTGCGGTTCAACTTGCGTCATCTTCGAATCGTCTCAGCGCAAACAACTGCCATCTGTTTGCTGTCAACCAAGCAGCTACCAGCTCGACTTGACGACACCGGGAATCTCGCCCTTGAGCGCCAGAGCGCGGAAGCACAAGCGGCAGATGCCGAACTTGCGCAGGAATCCGCGCGGCCGCCCACAGAGCTGGCACCGATTGTGCTTGCGAGAGCTAAACTTCGGCTTCCGCGCGTCCTTCACCCTTTTTGCAGTAGTTGCCATAAATCCTCTTGAACCCCCGCTATCAGCTTCTAGCCTCTAGCCATTTGTTCGCCGGTCCTGGCCCCATCGAAAAACAAGACCAATCTCGTTTTGCCCCGGATGCTCGTTCTGCCTCTAAAACGAAAGGCTCGAATCCAGCAGCCAGAAGCTGTTCTTATGCGCCCTGACGAAAGGGCATTCCAAAATGCTTCAGCAGCGCGCGCGCCTGATTGTCATCCTTCGCCGTGGTCACGATGGTGATATTCATGCCCTTCATCTTCTCCACCTTCGAGTAATCGATCTCAGGGAAGATAAGCTGGTCGCGCAGGCCAAGCGTGTAGTTGCCGCGCCCATCAAAACTCTTTGTGGAAACGCCGTGGAAGTCGCGCACGCGCGGAAGCGCCGTGGCAATCAACCGGTCCAGGAACTCATAGGCCTTTTCGTTGCGCAAGGTCACCATCGCGCCAATCGACTGCCCTTCCCTTACCTTGAAGGCAGCAATCGACTTCTTCGCCTTGGTGGTCACCGGCTTCTGCCCAGTGATCGCCGCCAGGTCGGCCACCAACGGGTCCAGCAGCTTGGTGTTCTGCGTGGCCTCTCCCAGCCCCATGTTGATGACGATTTTCTTCAGCTCCGGCACAGCCATCGCATTATCAAGCCCCAGCTCTTTCTTCAGAGCTTGCTTGATTTCCTTGTGATATTTTTCCTTCAGCCTTGCAACCATAATGCTTTGCTCTCTTTCTTCCGGCGCCCGGAGTGGCTCTCAAGCCGTTTACCGTTGCGGAAGGGGTTGGCCGTCCTTTGCGCCGCGCTCTCATGCGCCGCGTCAGGCCGGCTTGGGGTCCCGCTACTTCTTGGTCGGCAATTCCTGACCGCACTTCTTGCAAACACGAATTCTGACGTCGCCTTCGGTCTTCGTTCCCACGCGCGCCGGACCGCAGTTGGGGCAAATCAGCGCTACATTGGAAACATCGAGCGGCGATTCCTGCTCGGCGATGCCGCCCTTGGTCCGCTTGCCCTGCTTGCTGGAAACCGTCTTCTTGACCACGCGCACATGCTCGACCAGCACGGTTCTATTGTCGGGGAAAACGCGCAGCACGCGACCCGTCTTGCCACGGTCAGAGCCTCTGAGGATCTTGACCGTATCGTTGCGATGAATCTTCAAGCTCGGCATCTCTTCTCCAAGAACAGCTAGCAGTTATCAGCTATCAGCTAACAGTTACCAGCTTTTCGACTGTTTGCTGTTACCTGTCTACTGTCCGCTGCTTCTAAACAACTTCGGGGGCCAGCGAAACGATCTTCAAAAACTTCTTGTCGCGCAGTTCACGAGCCACCGGCCCGAAAACACGCGTGCCCACCGGCTCATGATTGTCGTCAATCACCACCGCGGCATTTTCGTCAAAGCGAATGTAGCTGCCGTCGCGGCGCCGATGCGGAAGGCGTGTGCGGACAATGACCGCTTTCACAACCGTTCCCTTCTTTACAGTACCATCGGGCGAGGATTCCTTCACGGCAGCGGTCACGATGTCGCCCAGACCGGCCTTCAGGCCCAATCCACCGCCCAGCGGCAGAATCACTTGCAGCTTGCGCGCGCCGGAGTTGTCGGCCACCGCGAGCATGGTTCTCATTTGCACAGCCATGGATTCTTCTCCTTACTCGCTTGCGAGTTCGTTGGCAGCCTTGGGTGCAGCGTCCTCGAGTTGGCCGAGGGCAGAGCGCCTGACAATTTCTTCCAGAGTCCACCGCTTCAACTTGCTCAGCGGGCGGGTCTCACGAATACGCACCACATCGCCCAGCCGCGCCGAACTCTGCTCGTCGTGGGCATAAAACTTCTTTGTCGAACGCACAACCCGCTTGTACTTCGCGTGGGTCTTGCGCATCTCGACCGCGACCACAATGGTCTTCTGCATCTTGGTCGATACGACTTGGCCAACCTTCTCGTTGCGCCGCGCCCCTGTGGTCGCCGGCGCCTGCACCGCGTCTGTCGTCGTCATTTAGCGGATCCCTCCTTGGCTTCTGCGGCCTGAGTATCCGCGGTCGCGCCGTGAAGACCCAGCTCGCGTTCGCGGGCAACAGTCTTGATTTGGGCGATCTCCTTGCGCGTCTGGCGAAGCTTCTTCACTCCGTCGTTTTGCCCCAGCGAGACCTGAAAGCGAAGCCGGAACAGTTGCTCGGAGGTTGTCTTCTCCTGGTGAGCCAGTTCTTCGTCGCTCAAACTGCGAATCTTTGCGAGTTCCATCGTGTTTCTCTCTCCAACCAGCCGCCAGCTTCCAGCCTCTGGCTTCCAGCCCATTCACCGTAAATCTTCATCGCTTTCAACTCCCAGCCAGAAGCCGAAAGCCGAACGCTAAAAGGTGCCTACTTGGCTGCGGTCACAACTCTTTCGGTGCCCGGCCGCATGACAAACTTCGTCAGCAATGGCAGCTTGTTCGACGCCAGGCGCATGGCCTCACGCGCCGTCGCCTGATCCACGCCTTCCATCTCGAACAGGATCTTGCCCGGCCGCACCACGGCAACCCAATGGTCCAGCGCGCCCTTGCCTGATCCCATACGGACTTCAGCCGGCTTCTTGGTGATCGGCTTGTCCGGGAACAGGCGCAGCCAGATCTTGCCGCCGCGCTTGATGAAGCGGGTCATCGCGATACGGCTGGCTTCGATCTGCCGATCGGTGATGTAGCCGCACTCCATAACCCGCAGGCCATATTCACCGAACGAAATCGAAGAGCCGCGCCAAGCCTTACCGCGACGCTTGCCCTTCTGCTGCTTGCGGTACTTCACCTTCTTTGGCATCAACATAACAAAACCCTCATAAAACCAGCTGACAGCTCACAGCCGACAGCAAACAGTTTTCTTTCCCGGAGCAATCAACTGTCAGCTGTTCGCTGTCAGCTGTTCGCTGCCCTTAAAATACCGACGTCGGCGCCGGAGGCGTTTGCGTCTGGCGATGCTTCTGCTCGTAGATGTCGCCGCGATAGATCCACGCCTTCACGCCGATAACGCCATAGGTCGTATGCGCCTCGGTGAAGCCGTAGTCGATGTCGGCGCGCAGCGTGTGCAAGGGCAAACGTCCCTGCAGATACCACTCCGAGCGGGCGATCTCATTGCCGTTCAAGCGGCCCGAGACACGCACCTTGATGCCCTTGCAGCCGAACCGCAGCGCCGAGTCCACGCTCTTGCGCATGGCGCGGCGGAAGCTGACGCGCTTTTCCAGTTGCAGAGCGATATTCTCTGAAACCAGCTGTGCGTCCAACTCCGGCTTGTTCACCTCGATGATGTCGATAAACACCTCGCGGCTGGTGCGCTTGCCGAGTTCCGTCTTGAGCTTCTCGATCTCCGAGCCCTTGCGGCCAATGACGATACCCGGCCGGGCGGTGCGGATGAGAAAGCGCAGCTTGTTGCCCGGCCGCTCGATCTCCACCGAGCTAACCCCGGCGGCCTTCAGCTTATCGCGCAGCTCTGCCTTGAGCTTCACGTCCTCGACCAGGAGCTTGTCATAGTCGCGCTCGGAGAACCAGCGTGAACGCCACGGCTTGTTCACTCCCAGCCGAAATCCGTAAGGATGGACTTTCTGTCCCATATGCTTTTCCTCAAAACCCTTCAGGCCTGCTTCGTGGCCTTTTTCTTGGTTGCCTTCGGCGCCGCCTTCGGTGCCTCGGCCTTCTTGGTTGCCTTCGGCGTCTTGGACGCTGCCTTGGGCTCCTCAATCTTCTTGCTTGCCTTCGACGCCGGCTCCTCGACCTTGGTCACCAAGCCTTGAGTTGCCTCACGCTCGGCCACCGAAAGAACGATGTGCGTCGTCCTACGCTGATAGCGGAACGCCCGACCCATTGGAGCGGGACGAATGCGCTTCAGACGCGGCCCGTCGTTGGCCAGAGCCAGCTTGACGTAAAGGTTATCCACGTCCAGATCGACTCCCTGCTCGCCAGCCACATACTTGGCGTTATCCACCGCCGATGTCAGCAACTTGTGGATCACCGGGGCAATGCGCTTCTTGGCAAAAGCCGTTGTCGTGAGCGCCTCTTCGACCCCCCGGCCCTTGATCATGTCCAGCACCAGCCGCACCTTTTGCGGCGACACGCGCTGGAACTTGGCCTCGGCCCGGTATTCCTTTGTCTCGACTGCCATTGGTATGCCTTCCTCAATCTCTCTTGCGCCTCCGGAGTCAATGCCGGAGCCCTAAAATCCGAGGCCGAAGCCTCCTGCGCTCAAAATCTCTTCTCTACGCGCGCGGCTTGACCGTGGTCTCGGCAGAGGCCTTGCCGCTTGCCGTGTGACCCTTGAAAAGACGCGTGGGCGCAAACTCACCCAGCTTGTGACCGACCATGTTCTCGGTCACGTACACCGGAACAAACTTCCTGCCGTTGTGCACCGCAATCGTGTGGCCCACAAACTCCGGAAAGATCGTCGAACGGCGCGACCAGGTCTTGACTACCTTCTTATCGTTGGCCTGGTTGAGCACCTCAATCTTTACGGCCAGGTGCGCATCTACGAACGGGCCCTTCTTCATCGAACGTGCCATAAAAACAGCTCCTAGCTCCTAGCCTTTAGCATCTAGCTTGTTTTGTACAAACCAGATGCCCAGCTATCGCCTTAAACTTTGTTTGCCGCATTTTTAGCCAGAAGCTGGAAGCTAGAAGCTAAAAGCTGCTTTTCCTACTTCACCCGGCGGCTGACGATAAATGCGTCGGTCCGCTTGTTGTTGCGAGTCTTGTAGCCGCGTGTCGGCTGGCCCCACGGGGTCACCGGGTTACGGCCGCCCGAGGTCTTGCCCTCGCCGCCGCCATGCGGGTGATCCACCGGGTTCATGACGACACCGCGATTGGCCGGGCGAATGCCCTTCCAGCGGTTGCGTCCCGCCTTGCCGATGGAAACATTCTCATGGTCCGTATTGCCCACCTGGCCAATGGTCGCCATGCACTCGGCCAGCACCTTGCGGGTCTCGCCTGAAGGCAGCTTCAGCAGGGCGTAATCGCCCTCTTTGGCAACCAGCTGAGCCTGTGTTCCGGCCGAACGCGCCATCTGCGCGCCCTTGCCCGGCTTCAATTCGATGGCATGCACCGTGGTGCCCGAGGGAATGTTCTTGAGCGGCAGTGCATTGCCAACAAGAATATCGGCCTCAGGACCCGAGCTGATGGTCGCGCCCACCTTCAGCCCTACCGGCTGCAGGATGTAGCGCTTCTCGCCATCGGCGTAATGCACCAGCGCGATGCGAGCCGAACGGCCCGGATCGTACTCAATGGTCGCCACGCGCCCCGGCACACCGTACTTTTCACGCTTGAAATCGATCAGGCGCAGCATCTTCTTGTGACCGCCGCCCTGATGGCGGATGGTCATATCGCCCGAATTGCGGCGTCCACCCGTACGCTTGCAAACGGCCAGCAGCGCCTTGTGCGGCTTCGCCGTCGTAAGGTCGTCGTTGACCTGCGTGGTCTTGAAGCGCAAGGTCGGCGTTACCGGTCTGTATGTCTTGATTGCCATCGTCTCTGTCCTTCACGAGCTTCTAGCTGCTAGCTTCTAGCCTCTAGCTCGTCTTGCTTGATAAGCCCGATGCTCATGGCTCATCCTGCTCACGTCCAATTTCGTTCCCTGCGCTCCGCCTCAGCATAAAAGCTGAAAACTAGAGCCTGGCAGCTGAAACCGCCTTACAGGTTGCTTACGTACTCGGGCAGTTTCTGGCCGGCCTTCAGCCGGACATACGCCTTCTTCCAATCGGGACGGAAGCCCGTGAACTTGCCGCGGCGACGTTCCTTGCCGAGCACATTCGCAGTACGAACCGCCGCGACCTTCACCTTGAAGAGCGCCTCAACTGCCTGCTTGACTTCGGTCTTGGTGGCGTCGGGAGCAACTTCAAAAACCAGCGTTCCCTCGGTCTCCTTCACGCCCAGCCCCTTTTCGGTAATCAGCGGGCGGTGAATCACATTAAAAAGTGTCGGCATCAGGCGACCTCCGTCTGCGCGGCGAGCTTGCGCTTCGACGCGGTCTTCTCCAGCATCTCGGTCAACTGCTCAATGGCGGCCTTCGAGAAGATGGCACGCTCATAACGAAGCAGATCGTAGGGGTGAACCTCGCTGTTCAGCACCAGCTCCACGCCCTTCAGGTTGCGCGCTCCCAGCAGCAGGCCGCGGGTGAGCGTCTTGCTGTTCTCAACCAGCAGAGCCGTGCGCGTCACGTCGAGCTTGGTCAGCGCCGCACGATAAAGCTTGCTCTTGCCTTCTTTGATCTCCAGCGAATCGACCACCGTCAGCTTGCCGTCGGCCAGCTTGGCGGCCAAGGCCGAACGCAGCGCTCCCAGCAACTTTTTGCGCGGGAAGGCGTACTCGTAGCTGCGCGGCTGCGGTCCATGCACGGTATAGCCATGACGCCACAGAGCCGAACGCACAGAGCCGATACGAGCCCGGCCCGTGCCCTTCTGCTTCCACAGCTTCTTGCCCGAACCGGCTACCTCGGTGCGGCTCTTGGTGGCGGCAGTACCCTGGCGCAGCGAAGCGCGATACTGCTTGACCGCCTCCCACAGCAGGGCCTCGTTCACCTGGTCGGGCCCGAAAAGCGCATCGGACAGTTCCAGCGTGCCCACCTTGTCACCGCTCAGATTCAATACATCCACGTTTGCCATCTTCTTCTTCTTCCGCCAGGGGCTTCCCTGGCTTCAATCTTTTCTTGCGCCCGAAAGGCGCGATTGGCCCCACCGCAGGCAGCGCCGGAGATACTACTTACGCTTGCCGCCAGCCTTCTTGGAAGCCTTCAACGGATCGACCGTACCGGAACCGGCGAAACCACGACGCTCGCGCGGTGGAATCTTGGCCTTGGAAATCAGCACATAGCCTTCCCGCGATCCGGGAACCGCGCCCTCGACCATCAGAAGATTCTCTTCCAGATCGATGCCGCGGATGCGCAGGTTGCGTACCGTGATCTGCGCCGCGCCCATGTGGCCAGGCATGCGCTGACCGAGAAACACACGTGAGGGATAGCTGGACGCGCCAATCGAGCCCTGCACCTGGAACATATGTCCGTGAGTCGCCAAACCGCCGCCGAATCCGTGACGCCTGACAACACCGGCAAAACCCCGGCCCTTGGAAGTTCCGATCACGTCCACAAAGCTGGAGTCCGAAAAAATATCGACCAAAACCCGGTCGCCCGCCTTTACGCCCACAGCACCTTCTGCGTCCGCCTCAAGATCCACTTCCTTGATAACCTTCATCGGCGGCGCTTCGGTCTTGGCAAAATGCCCGGCCTGCGGCTTGGTCACGTTCTTGGCCTTGACGAACTCGACCAGACCGATCTGTGCTGCCTCGTAACCGTCCTTGGCCAGCGTCTTCAGTTGCGTAATCACGCAAGGGCCTGCCTGCAACACCGTAATCGGATGCACATTGCCCTTTTCGTCGAAGACCTGCGTCATGCCGATCTTTTTACCTAGAATTCCTGTAACTGCCATGTCTTCCTTCCCTCATCATGCGATGTGCTTTTCACCGCACTGCCGGAGCCCTATGCGGGCTGCGAACATTCTTATGTTGTGCGCGGCCGTTCATCTCTTGCGCCGCAAGGCGCCATTGGCCGCACCGCAGGTGCCTTACTTCTCGAAGGCCTTGATCTCGACATCGACACCCGCCGGCAGGTCGAGCTTCATCAGCGCGTCCACCGTCTGTTGCGTCGGTTCGATAATGTCGATCAATCGCTTGTGCGTGCGAATCTCAAAGGCCTCGCGCGACTTCTTGTCGACGTGCGGCGAACGCAGCACGCAATACTTGTTCTTGATCGTCGGCAAGGGAATCGGGCCGGCTACTGTTGCTCCGGTACGCTTGGCCGTTTCCACAATCTCGCCCGTCGAGGTGTCCAGCACGCGATAATCGTAAGCCTTCAACCGGATGCGAATTCTCTGTCCTACCATGCCTAGTCCATCTTCCTCAGCAAACAGCCAACAGCCATCAGTTCTCAGTTTCAAGACCGCGCTGTCAGCTGTTCGCTGTTAGCTGTCAGCTATTACTTGATGATCTCCGAGAGGGTGCCCGCACCAACCGTGTGGCCGCCTTCGCGAATTGCAAACCGCAAGCCCTTTTCCATGGCCACCGGCGTAATCAACTCCACCGTCAGCTCCACGTTGTCGCCCGGCATCACCATCT
>Ga0224531_1000080_pt1 | contig 60143 bp, 45 predicted proteins | sample CBST100metaG_FD_179876 | JGI IMG/M metagenome (GOLD analysis project Ga0224531, IMG submission 179876) | Peat soil microbial communities from Stordalen Mire, Sweden - C.B.S.T100 | ecosystem: Environmental > Terrestrial > Soil > Wetlands > Peat | place: Sweden: Norrbotten County, Stordalen Mire...
GGTTTGGCTCATGAGCCACTAAGAGTCGCTTCTTCAATGCTGAGGAGGAAACCAATCCGCGATACAATCAAAGAGTCGGGGCGTGGCGCAGCCTGGTAGCGCATCTGCTTTGGGAGCAGAGGGTCGGAGGTTCGAATCCTCTCGCCCCGACCACTGTAATTTATTGATATTAAAAGCTATATGGACGTTTGAAGCCACGTATGAGCGCCGGAGCAATCATCGGCCGCAGTGGCTTGGTTTTGCTCCGCCCTTGGCAGCTATCCACCGATCTGACTCATTGCCAGGGCGTTATCCATTGTGAGTGGCGGAACCTTGTCAGCAATATAGGAATAAAATTTCAGTTTTGCAGAATCGCCGTCCGTTGATCTCAACAGGTCTGCCAAATCAAGTTGCGCCGGATCCATCAGACAACGGCGCAGCCGCCCTCGCGCGTCCATGCGGAGACGATCGCAGTTGCTACAAAAGGGATGAGACCGAGGCGTAATCCAACCCACGGCGATGGGCGTGCCATGCCATATCATCGTCGTCCTGCGCGCCGAGGCTCTGCTTTCTTCTTCCTCTGGATAAATCTCAGCGCCCAAGCCCGCGCAGACTTCATCCACTGAAACGAATTCAGCTTCACACCATGTGCGTTCCGTTCCGGTGCGCATCAGTTCGATGAAACGAATCTCGAAACCTGCTTGAGCTGCATAATCCAGCAGGGCTGGCACCTCCTGCTTCCAGGTGGACCTCCGCAATACCGTGTTTAGTTTGATGGGTGTCAGTCCAGCCTCCTGCGCCGCGGCAATCCCGTTCAGCGTGGGCTGCAGATGGCCTCCGCGTGTAACCTCCACGAATCGCTCTTCATCGAGAGAATCGAGGGAGATATTGACGCGACTTAGCCCGGCAACTTTAAGGCCCCACGCCATTCGCGGCAGCATAGACCCATTCGTTGTGAGGGATACTTCACTGACTCCGGCGATAGCTGACAGGTCCGAAACAAGTCTCTCAACCCCGGATCGTACCAGAGGTTCTCCGCCAGTGAGCCTCACACGATGAATGCCTGTATGTGCAACCAGCCATCGAACCAGATCCACCATATTTTCCAGTGGCAGAAGGTCCTGGCGTGCTACCTTGGCCACGCCTTCGACAGGCATGCAGTAGCGGCAGCGGAAATTGCATCGATCTGTAATAGATAGCCGGAGCAGGCGCAGGCGAGATGCCGCCGAAGCAGGCTTGTCTTCCGCGCTGGAGACGCAAGGCCGGGGATTGAACTGTACGAGTGATGCCGACACCTTGTCTCCTTGTCAGTTCGAGAAACTGAACTGTTCATAACACATCTTCTTAATGGATGCCCAATAAGAAATCAGCCTCTGCGCGAACTCCATCCAGCAAGTTCAAGCGGATTTCCGGCCGATTGGATTGGCCCGGTGAAATGTTCCGATATTGAACACGCATAGTGCGCAATATCGGAACTCTGCTCTTTCCTGGATTCCGCATCCTTGCATAGTACGGGGATGCAACTCGAAAAACTTTGCAAACTACTTTTTGAAGTGGGCCGCGTTGATCGCCGCAAACTCTTTGAACTCTTCCGGCAGATCCTCAATTGCGAAAACGGCTCCACTCTTGCACGCAGTGACGCAGGAACCGCAGCTTAGGCACTTTTTGGGATTGATAAAGAGCTGTTTGGCCTCCTCATATCCGGGCTCGGTAGTTTTGGGGTGGATGGCCTTGCGCAGACAGACGGCTACACACAGGTTGTCTTTGATGCATTTGCTGGTAATTACGCTATAGCTAGGCACGGTTACGATCTCCTTGGAATGAAGTAGGTTGAGGTCCAACAAAACCCATCGTTGGCACGCGGCACTATCGATCAGTACACGAGTAGCAAGGGTCGATGGAAGCTTGAATCAATGGAGCGTCAGAAAGTCGTGCGCCAAGAACCATCCATCGGACCGACGGCATATTGGCATAGGTTGGCGTGCGTACATGCACTCTGCTGGGATTATCCGAATCCTCTTCCCAGGAGACGCTGTAAATCACTTCTCCGCGAGGAGCCTCCACGCGGCTGATAGCGGTGTCGGTCGGAAAGACGATATCTTCGATTTCCGCGCACAACTCGCCGGGAGGCAGCTTGGCGAGCGCCTGGCGAAGAATCTTGCAGCTCTCCAGGATCTCAAGAGCACGCACCAGAAGACGCGCGCGCACATCGCCACCGGTTTCCACGGGAACATTAAAATCGAGTTCCTCATAAGCCGCATAGGGTGCGGCGCGGCGAATGTCCTCGGGCAAGCCGGAGGCACGCGCGGTGGGACCGACCGTACCACAAGAGATGGCCTTTTCCTTGGTAAGCACGCCGATGCCTGCGCAACGAGATAGCGCCGTGCTGCTGGTGGTGAATACCGGGATGACCTTGCGGGTGATTTCACGCTCCAGATTGTTGAGCATGGTCAGGATAGCGGCCGGGTCGGCAATGTCGCGATTGACCCCGCCAATCCTGTTCATTGCGTAGTTAACGCGGTTTCCGGAGATGGCCTGGAGTATGTCCATGACCTTTTCGCGCAAGGCAAAGCAGGTCATGAACATGGTCTTGAACCCCATGAGCTTTCCGGCAACGCCGGCCCAGAGCACATGCGAGTGCAACCGCTCAAGCTCGGCCATGATGACGCGGATATAGAGGGCGCGGGGCGGCGGCGTAACCTCAAGCAGTTTTTCCATTGACTGGCAGAGGGTTAGAGTGTGGATGTTTGAGCAGATGCCGCACACTCGTTCCATGAGCGCGATAACCTGCACGTAGTTGCGAGTCTCCGCGAGGTGCTCGATGCCGCGAAAATTGAAGCCAATATGCAGCTTCGCGTCGAGGATGATCTCGTCTTCGCAGATCAGGTCGAGCTTGTAGGGCTCTTCCAAGGCGGGGTGGTAGGGACCGATGGGTATCTTGTAGCTCATTCGTCCTCCTCGCGCAGATTCACTCCCAGTTTGTCTCCGGCTTGCAGAAACAACGGCTCATAGTCCCGTCCCTGAAAGTCAATGGCATAGTATTCGTGAATCTCGCGTTCGATCCAATCCGCAGCCTCGCACAAATCGAAGATGCTCTCGATGGGCGTGTCTGAGACAAGAAAAGTAAAGCCCAGCAACTGGCCGTCAAGATCCCAGTGATACTCCAGGCGAATGCCTTCGCCGTCAGGCAGTTCAAAGGCGGTGATCGTCACGAAGCGGGCATGCCGGGCGTTCATCGTAGTGGCCAGCACGCGCACATTCAATGTGTCAGAAACCAGCCAGAGCACGCCGCCCTTCTCAACCCAGGGATCGGTGACACCCAACTGTTCCGGTAAGTCTTCCAAGTTATTCATGATGGCGTTCATTGCGCATCTCCGGCTGTAGAGTCTGTTTGCTGTGGATTGCCGGAAGGCTCAGGAGCCGCGGCGGGGGGAGGGGCGGGCGGTTTGCGCTGAATGGTGTAGGAGCATTTCAATGCGCCAGAAGTGAGGTAAATCGGCGGGCAAGCCTGCTCCATGCTCAGTGCATGAGACTCGCAGCCATCCGCGCAGCGTCCGCAGTATGTGCATTGGCCCGGATCGTAGCTCCACTTGTACTCGGTCTTGGCGCCGCGAAACTCGATGGCGCGCGAAGTGCAATGAAACGCGCACATCGAGCATCCGCTACAGCGGGTTTCATCGAAGATCACTAGCCCCCGGTAACCTTTGGTTACCGCTGGCCGCGCAGGATAGAGCACAGTGAGGGAGTGCCCAATCCAGTTGTTCATTAACATGGTCAGAATATTCATAGACGAATCCTCAAAACGAACGCCGACGAAATGGCCAGAATGGCCAGAACCGCAAAGATAAGGGTGACGCGCCAGTAGAAGCGTACGGTGTTATCGATGGCCATGCGCGCCGTGGCTGCCGCCAGTATGGACAACAGCAACACAACCCCGAAGGAAATCGCGATGAACAGAATGACGTCAAGCCACCATGGCCCGAAATGGGGCGCGACCAGCATGGCGATCAACCCGGCGTTGGCAACCCACTCCAGCCCGTGCGCAAGCTCCCACATCGCCAATTCGGAGCCGCCGTATTCGGTCAAAGGGCCGGAGTAAATCTCCTGCTCCGCGTTGGGCAGGGAGAAGGGGTTGATGTGCAACTTGGCTGGCAGGCAAACGAGGATGGCCAACACGCCCAGCCAATACAAAGGTGTGGTGGGTGTCTGCGCAAGAGCTTCCAGGCTGAAGGTGTGCTGCGAGGCGGCAATGGAAACGATGGCCAGCAGAAACACCACGTTGTAAGAAACGTTCATGGTAGCTTCGCGCGCCGATCCTATCTCACCAAAGATGGAGCGGGACGAAAAGCCCGCGGCGATAAGGCACATCGAAGGTACTTCCAGCAATCCCAATAACAGAATCAGATCGCCGGCGAATCCATGGAAGGAACTAACAACGGGCAACATACCCACGGCGCCCAGCGAGGACCCCAACGCCAACAGCGGCCAGGCTGTCATGAGCATGCCGCCGATTCCCTTGCGTGCCGGAACTCCCTTGCCCAGCAGCTTGATGAAGTCGACGAAAGGCTGCATGAAGGGCGGACCTACTCTTTGCTGCATCCCTGCAACTGCCTTGCGTTCCACCCACAGAAAGAACCATGAGGCGGGAACGGCAAACAGAAGTCCGGGAAAGATAAGCAAGCGCACCAGAGCTGTGGTTAAATTCATGACTGCACCTCCACCGATTCAGGCACGATTACAGGTTCGGATGCATGTGCATTTGCGCTGCGCTCGGCTAGGATTTCTGCTGCTTTAGCGATGCCCTGCAAGATGGCGTCAGGACGTGGCGGACAACCTGGAACGAAGACGTCGACCGGGATGTGCCGGTCAAGCGGCCCTTCGAGTACGCGGCTGTCGATAAAGACATTGGTCGATGCCGGGCATGAGCCAAGGGCCACGACTGCTTTGGGTCCGTACACCTGCCCATAAACGGTCTTGATTGCTTCTACGGAGTTGCGGGTCACAGGACCGGTAATGCAGAGAATGTCGGCGTGGCGTGGACTTGCTTCCAGACGCACTCCCAACTGCTCGGCATCGTAACGCGGTGTCAGGCTGGCAATGAGTTCAATGTCGCACCCATTGCAACTGCCCGAATTCATATGGTAGAGCCAGGGACTATGGCGCCGGCAATAACACATCAATCGCTTCCAAGGGTTCATGGTCTCCCCCAATACAGCATTTGCAGTACATCCGGCCAAAGCCCTGCGGTCACGAGCAGAACCACTAGAACAACAATCGTGCCTTGCAATAACACAGGCTCACGGGCCGGCGGATCACTGCCGCGTGCCGTACCCCACCAATTGCGCGTCAGGGCCAGGACATAAGCGATCAGTGCAAAAATCGAGGAAAGCACGAAGACGGCCAGCAGAAGCGGATTCAACTGGAGCGCGGTTTCGTAGAGCCTCCACCGCCCGATGAATCCAAGAGTGGGCGGTACACCCAGCATGGCCAGCATCCCGAAGAGGAAACCGAAGCCGCTGACCGGATACCGGCTGGTGAGTCCGGTGCATTCGTCATTCAGTTCACCGGCGGCCTCTGGAGCGCTAAGGCAGGCAAAGAGCAGCGCCTTGGCCAGAGAGTGCGTAGCCGCTGCGACCAGGACACCGGAGTATCCGAGCGCATTGGCTGAAGCGATTCCTAGAAGCAGAAAGCCGCAATCCTCAACTGTCGATAGAACCAGCAGGCGCTTCAGGCTGCGTTGCGAAAGCATGAGGAGCGATGCAATCAACGCTGTGGCCGCAGCCAGTCCCAACCAGAGTCCCTGCGGGCTAAGCGTCCATGGGGAGACTTGGGCCAGAATGTAGAGCTCACCAAATGCGGCCATATCGACGACCGCAATAATCAGGCCCAGAACCAAGGCCGGAAGTTCGTCGGCCAGCTTGAGCAGCCAGAAAAACAGCGGGACCGTAGCCAACTTGACCGTAATGCTGGTCAAAAGCAAGGCGCGTGCCCAATCCGGCTGTCCACCATCCAGAAGCAGATTACTGAAGACCAGGCAGGTGGCCGAGATGACTACCACTGTCGCATAGACCGTCCGGGCGGCACTGCTGCGCGCGCTCTGCCAAACCAGCGCAATTGTCAGCAGCGCGCCGAGTTCCAGTAACCCCAGCCGTTGCCATGGTGAAGAGAGCGCCAGTCCGGCAAGGGTGGATGCGGCAGTGAGAACCATGAGGGGAGTCAAGCGGCGCCATTTAGCCTGGGTGAGGGCCGCCAGGATCAGCGCACACGCAGCCACGAAGCATCCCGCAATCAGGAGTCCGGGCATACGCGGTTCGACGAGGGCCTCGACACTCGGACTTCCCGGGGTCAGCCAGCGAACGCCAGCCAGAAGCGCGGCAGCAAACAGCACAACCAGGACTGTTGCGTTGCTTTCCATCCAGGAGACCAGAACCGCAAGCCCCCGTGAAATGGCGAGCAAACCCTGCCAAACTCCCAGATACACGCGGTCCACATTGGTCCAGCGGAAGAAGGTCTTCCATTTCTTTTCGAAGGTATTCGAGAAGTCATGCGCCGTGAATCTGCCGTCGTCCCCAAGGAACTGTCCGCCGGTAAAAACATCGCCGCCGCCCGCGCCGGCCAGCACCGCTCCGCCGCTGATCGCGACGGCAGGGCGGGCAACCCGTCCGAGAGCCAGAATCACGATGCCCGGAACCAGCGAAACAAGGGCCAGGACCAAGCCGCCGGTGGTCGAGAAGCTGCCAGCGGATCCGAACAGGCCAAACCATGTAACTTGAATTCCAGTTCCCATCCCGAGCGCGGCGAGAATTGGATTCAGGAAGTAATTCACCGCCAATTGCGGAGCAACTCCGAGAACCACGCTACCGGCGGCAATCAGGATGAGGCCCCACTGCATGGTGCGCGGCGACTCGTGGGCATCCCGGGTCTTATCGGTCACCGGTCCCAGAAACACGGCGTCGGTCGCCTTTACGCAGGAGAAAACCGTGCCCAGGCTGACCGCCCACGCCACCAGGGCTGGAATAGTCCATCCAGACTGCAAGGCTGCCGTATACAGCATCCATTTGCTGGTGAAGCCGCTCAACAGCGGAATGCCCATCATGCTGCCCACGCTGATCAGCCAGGCGAATGTGGTGCGCGGCATTCGCTGGGCCAGGCCACCCAACTGGTTCATGTCACGGGTGCCGGTGGCGTGCTGTACCGAGCCGGCGGAGAGGAACAGGCCGCCTTTGAAGAATCCGTGATTGAGGCAATGCAGCAGTCCTGCGGTAATCGCCAGGGGCGATCCGATGCCCAGCCCGGTAACCATGTATCCGATTTGGCTGACAGTGTGGAAGGCGAGCATGCGCTTCAGGTCGGTCTGCACCATGGCATACATCACACCCACCGCCATGGTGATGGTTCCCACCCATACAACGGTGGCGCTGAAGGGCACTGGCCAAGCTCCAAAACTGTGCATGCGAGCGGCAAGATAGACGCCCGCCTTTACATAACAGGCCGCGTGCAGCAGGGCGCTGACCGGGGTTGGCGCCGCCATGGCCTCGGGAATCCAGGTGTGCAGGGGAACCTGCACCGACTTGGCGACCAGGGAAATCAGCATCAGAACGAAGATTCCGCCCCCGAAAGAGCGCGCCACAGCCGGGTCGGTCCACAGCATACTGCCTGTCCGGTGGAAGACGATGAGGATGGCGGCCAGCAGTCCATAGCCGGCTATGTGCGTCATGAGCAGCACTTTACGTGCGCCGGCAACCGATTCAGGGTTGGTGTACCAGAAGCCCACCAGAGTGAACGAGCACAGCCCAATTACCTCCCAGCAGAGGTAGAAGAAGAGCAGGTTGGCGCTGTACACGAGACCAATGAAGCCGCCGATAAAGATCAGCATGGAAAAGTAAAAGCGTGAGGCGGCCTTGTCGTGCGCCATATAGCCTATTGAGTAGAGCAGGACAATGGCGCCCAGGCACGACCCCATGAAGGCAAAAAGGACGCTCAGCGCGTCCACGTGCAAGACGAGGGCGAGGGGGCCGTCCCATCCAAATAGGTTCACATCAACAGCCTGCCCGGCATGAACGAGCGGCAACATGCCAATCACGGCAAAAACCGCAGGCAGGCAGGTAAGCACGGCGAGAATTCCTTTGACCCGGGCAGAACAGAGCCGGGCAATCAGAATCTGCAGCAAAGCGCCCAAAAGTAGCGAGCTGGGCGCCAGCACGATGAGTGTTGCGGCTGTCATGCCCCCTTGAAAGCAAATCGAATGCCAAACTTACGGGAATGCCGAGATCTGCCAAACAGGCGTGACGGTGCTCACAGTCTGATGTTGTTCGCCTCTACAAGAATGTTCACTGTTGTATAGCTGGTGTTACATACTAGGCCCGGTGTTCGAAAATGTAACACCATTCGCAAGGCGGTTCCACGATGTCGGAGCATCTCCTCACTCAAGGCAGAAAAGCCTGGCAACAATATTTTGAGAAAGACGTTCTGGACTCGAGGGTCGTGCGTGGAGCCATAGCGAGTTCCTGGCAGCGATGTCGAAACCTCAATGTCAACCCCTTGCTCACTTCGGGCAGCGATATTGAAGAGTTGCATCTGCTGGAGCAGCGCCGCTACGAAAAGGAACAATTGATCCGCATTGCGCGGCCCTTTCTGCGGGACCTCTCCTTTTTTGTCAGCGGATCCAATTTCCAGGTCATTTTGACCGATGAAAATGGCGTACTCTTGGAAATTGCCGGCGATGAGCGTGCCGCCGCGCGTGCTCGGGAAGTGCATCTCTGCGCCGGAGCAAATTGGAGCGAGGCCAGCCGGGGGACGAATGCGATCGGTACGGCGATCATCGAAAAATCTCCTGTCCAGATCCATGCCTGGGAGCATTTCCGCGAAGAAAATCAATTTCTTACCTGTTCTGCCGCTCCGATTATCGATCCGCTAGGGAACATTGTCGGAGTGATCGATCTAAGCGGCGACTACCGGCACGCCAACCCGCACACGCTGGGCATGGTGGTGGCTGCGGTGCGGGCCATAGAAAACCAGTTGCGGCTGGAACAGGCAATGAACAGGCTCTCGGTTGCCTCGCGCTACTCCAGCGCGCTGGTGCGTGGATTCACGGATGGCTTGGTCGCCGTCAACACTGAAGGCATCGTAACCGAGATCAATGCCCGGGGAGGCGAAATCTTCGGGATCAACTCCACCTTCGCCAAGGGGCATTCCCTGGAACAGTTGTGCCAGGGCGAAATACCCATTCTTCAAGTGGTAAAGAACGGCAAGGATTACAAGAACCAGGAGTTCATCCTCAGTCCCTCGGGACGGCGCATTCAAAGCTCTGGGTCCGTGCTGCGCGACGAGGATGGCTCCATCCTGGGAGCGGTTGCCTTCTTCAGAGAACTTCAAAATCATCAGGCTCCCCGGCTGAGTCCGGTGTTCTATTGTCACCGCTATGCGTTTGAAGACATCGTAGGAGACAGCCTTCCAATGCAGAAGGCGAAAGACTGGGCCTCGCTGGCTACGACATGCACTTCGACCGTGCTGATCCTGGGCGAAAGCGGCACCGGGAAAGAGATTTTTGCCAATGCCATCCATAACGCCAGTTCCAGAAGCCGCGGCCCCTTCCTGGCGATCAACTGCGCCGCCATGCCGGAAAGCTTGATCGAAAGTGAGTTGTTCGGCTACAACGACGGCTCCTTCACGGGAGCAAAGAAGGGCGGCCAGGCGGGCAAGTTCGAGATGGCCAACGGAGGAACCATTTTCCTCGACGAGATTGGCGAAATGTCAGTCTCCATGCAGTCCAAGTTGCTGCGTGTATTGCAGGAGAGAACGGTTTCGCGCATTGGTTCGTCGCAGGAGATTAATGTCGATGTCCGCATTATCGCAGCCACACACTGCGATCTGAGCAAGGATGTCGAGGCTGGACGGTTCCGCGAGGATCTGTATTACCGGCTGGCCGTGCTGGAAGTCAAGATTCCTCCCTTGCGCGAACGAATCGAAGATATTCCTGCTCTGGCACGCTGTCTGATCGGCAAAATCTCTACGCGCCTGGAACGTCCGCCTGTGGAGGCGAGCTTGGAGTTTCTGCAAAAACTTGCTTCCTACTCCTGGCCCGGCAACGTGCGGGAGATGGAGAACGTTCTGGAGCGAACTCTAATCCACACAAGGGGTTGTACCGCGCTGACGGCTGATCCCTTGAGTTGCCCACCACGAGCGTTAGACCGGTGACCGAGCACGAGTGCGGCCCGCACCGGTCTGCACTGCCGCAAGCGCAATCTGGTGGTTCGCTGCGGGATGTTGAGAAACAGGCCATCGCTGAAGCCCTGGATTTCTGCTGTGGCAACATCAAGCAAACCGCGGCGCGGCTGGGCATAGCCCGCAACACGCTTTATCGCAAGATGCTCGACTATGGGCTGCTGCCCGAAGAATCCCGCTAACCATCCACCGCTCGTTCCGCAAATAAACTCATCCTGCACTTTTCACGCGTGTGTTCCAGAACTGAGCACGCGGGGCTGTTCCATTTCTGAGCACTGTTCATAATGGCGCAGCATCGCGGCGCTGTTGAGCACATCGCTGCTCTGGAAGAGCGCGGCAATGCGCCCCGAACTGCCATCCCCAAATCATTCTTTTTATGAACTACGCCTTCTTTCAGCCCCAGGAAAGGAGCGCACGTCGTGCCGGAGTGCGCAAAAAGCCCATTCCAGCGCGGATTTTCGCCAATGGCAGATGAATTGCATACCTTTCCCGTCAGGAGACCATACGAGAAACCCGGAAGCTCTTGCTGATGGCATCTCTTCTGCGATTGTTGGCCTGGAATTACGTGATTGGCGGTGGTTCATGGACGAGTTGACCACTTGAACGTTTACCCTGGGCAGGCATTGGCGGAAAGAAGTGCTTGAGCGGTTGGTTGCTCGCGGTTTGAACAACCTGGGCTTCCTGCGAACAGTTGCGGAGGATTGCAACGGCCATGAAGGGTTTGCTCGAAGGCAGAAAGGGAACAATGATTCATGTGTCTATCTGTAAAAAATTACGGTGGCAACGCTTTGTAGTACCGGCTCTTGCCGCCCTGGTTGCATTTGGCTTGCCGACGTCACTCTTTGCTCAGCTTGGCTGGGAGGGAGAAACAGGCGTATTCGTGACTCCGACTGCCGGCACCGCTTCAGCGCCCGGCCAGAAGATTCACCCCGTCATCGCTTATCACTATTTTGCCGCCGGTTCAGTCATTGGCGACTTTCACGAAGTTTCCACGGAAGTAGGACTTGGGCAGCGCATCGAGGTTGGCTACACCCACGAGTTCCATGTGCTCGGCGGCAATCCTGACTTGAGCTCCCTGTGGCAGAACGGTTTTGACATCTATAACGGCAAAGTAAATCTGGTGCCTGAGAACTACAAGAAGAACCCGGCGGTTCCGGCCATCTCCGTAGGCTTTATCGCCCGTACCGGGGACCGTAACGTCGGCAACTACCTCACTTATAACAACGCCACCAACAATGGTAAGAGCAACGGTGACATCTATGTTGTGGCTACCAAGGTTGTAACCCAGGTATCCAAGAAGATGCCGATCGTGCTGAACGCCGGCCTGCGCGGCACCAATGCCGAGCTTTGGGGCATGGGCGGCAACGCACCCGGCTGGGAGGCGCGCCCCTTTGGCGCAGTTGCATTTGTCTTCACCGGACCTGGCAAGAGCACTCTGGTCTTCGGCTCCGAAGCATCGATGCAGCCCCATCATCCGCTCGGTTTCACGGCCGCAACTGACCCCGGCGGCGTGATGTTGAATATTCCAACGACGCTCACCTATTGCACACGCATCGTGCCCAGCCCCAAGCACAAGATCAATGTTGACTTCGGTGTGGCGCAGATCGCGGGAACAATAGCTCCTGGGATCAATCTGAAGGCGCGCCATACTTGGGGCACGCAGCTCACTTACGCTTTCTAGTCGCATCGCAGGTTCTTCGATGCGGCATTGCAGTTCAAACAAATGCTGTGCGGTTCATCTCCATGCCGTTCCGGATGCGCCGCGACACAATCGATGGACAATCACGGGCCTGCTATTCAGCAGGTCAACTCCATACGATCAAAGTCAAAATGAAAAGGAGTAGTGGAAGTCATGGAGAAACGATTTCTGAATGTTAACGGCGTTGATCGGCCTCTGGTTGTTGATCCAGAGACGAGCCTCGCCCAAGTCTTGCGCGATCAGTTGCTACTGACGGGTTGTAAAACCTGCTGTAGCGAAGGGCAATGCGGAACCTGCACGGTCATCATGGACGGCGAAGCGGTACGCGCCTGCATGATTGCCATGGAGGACGTGGAAAAGGGCGCGAAAATCACAACCATCGAGGCCCTGGGCAAAACCGATGATCTGCACCCGCTGCAGGTGGCCTGGATGGCGCACGGAGCCGCGCAGTGCGGCATCTGCACGCCGGGCTTTCTGATGTCTGCCAAAGTGCTTTTGGACAAAAATCCCTCTCCGACCCGCGAAGAAGTGCGTACTTGGTTTGATGTCAACAAGAACGCCTGCCGCTGCACCGGCTACAAGCCGCTGGTGGACTCTGTCATGGATGCTGCCGCGGTAATGCGGGGAGAGAAAAAGAAGGAAGACCTGCTGTTTGAACCGCCAGAGGACGGCAGCATTCTGGGCTCGCGCTATCACCGGCCTTCAGCGCTTGCCAAGGTTACCGGAGCATGGGATTTCGGCGCTGACGTGGCATTGCATATGCCTCCCGACACGCTGCGTCTGGCTCTGGTGCAGGCTGAAGTTTCACATGCCAACATCAAGGGCATCGACACCTCCGAAGCGGAGAAGATGCCGGGCGTGGTGAAGGTCGTCACCTGGAAGGATGTGAAGGGCAAGAACGCCATTACCGGCCTAATCACTTATCCGACCAACAAGGGCGACGGCTGGGATCGGCCGATTCTTTGCAAGGACAAGATATTCCAATTTGGCGACGCAATCGCCATCGTCTGCGCCGATACAGAAGTGCATGCGCGCGAAGCGGCAGCCGCAGTCAAGGTTGACCTCGATGTTCTTCCTGCTTACATGAGCGGTTATGCCGCGATGGCTCCCGATGCCATCGAGATTCATCCCGGAACGCCGAATGTGTATTTTGACCAGGGTGTCAAGAAAGGCAAAGATACCGCGCCGCTGATGGCAAGTGCGGCATTCACGGCTGAAGCCAAGACCTACTGCAGCCGCCAGCCTCACCTTCATCTTGAGCCTGATTGCGGCGAAGCCTTCCTGGAAGAGAACGGTCGTCTGACCATCCTCTCCAAGAGCATCGGTCTTCACCTGCATCATGCCATGATTTGCCCTGGAATCGGCGTAGAGCCTGATAAACTGCGCCTGATTCAGAACGGCACCGGCGGAACGTTTGGATACAAGTTCTCGCCGACCATCGAAGCCTTGCTGGGTGTTGCCTGCCTGGCAGTTCAACGTCCGGTCTCTCTCGTCTTCAACCAGTTTCAGAACATCACTTACACGGGCAAGCGCTCTCCCGCGGAAGTTACCTGCAAACTGGCAGCCGACGCTGAGGGCAATCTTACCGCGATGGATGTTAACTGGTGGCTCGATCACGGTCCTTACTCCGAGTTTGGCGACCTTGTAACTTCCCGCCAAGGGCAGTTCACCGGCGCTGGATATAAGATTGAGAATATCCGTGGTATGGGGCACACGGTCTGCACCAACCATGCCTGGGGATCGGCCTTCCGCGCCTTTGGTTCTCCACAATCCTTCCTCTCCTCAGAGATTGCAATGGATATGCTGGCCGAGAAGATGGGCGTGGATCCGTTCGATCTTCGCTACAAGAACATCTATCGTCCAGGAGTTACCACACCTACGGGTCAGGTACCTGACGTGTATTGCCTCGAATCGCTCTTCGATTTGCTTCGTCCGAAGTATGAAGAGGCCAAGAGGCGTTGCAAGGAACTCTCGACTCCCGAGAAACCGCGCGGCGTAGGCTTGTCGCTGGGCATCTATGGCTGCGGTCTGGACGGACCCGACGCATCGGAAGCGGCTATCGAGCTGACACCGACAGGCGTGATTGTTTATAACTCCTGGCAGGATCATGGCCAGGGTTCAGACCTCTCCTGCCTGACCATCACGCACGAAACATTGCGCCCGTTGCATCTGCATCCCGACCAGATCAAGCTGGAGATGAATGATACCCTGCTGCCCAATAGTGGACCTTCGGGCGGTAGCCGTTCCAACGTCTTCACTGGCAATGCCACCAAGGTTTCGGCGGAGATGCTGCTGAAGGCGATGCGCAAGAGCAATGGCACATATCGCACTTACGACGAGATGGTCGCGGAGAACATTCCGCTCCGTTACGACGGCAAGTGGGTGGCCACCGACTGCACGGCTTGCGATGTGGACACCTGCCAGGGCAATCCCTTCCCGGTGTACATGTACGAGTTGTTCATGCCCGAGGTTGAAGTCGACCCCAAAACTGGAAAGGTAACGGTAGTTAAGTTCACCACGGCAGTCGATGTGGGCACACTTATCAACCGCGCCACCGTCGAAGGCCAGGTTTACGGCGGCTTGGCGCAAGGCATCGGCTTGGCGCTAACTGAAGACTTCGAGGACTTGAAATACCATACGTCCTTGAAGAATTGCGGACTGCCGTACATCAAGGACGTGCCGGACGACATTGAGATTATCTTCCAGGAAACGAAGCGTCCGCTCGGACCGTTTGGCGCTGCCGGTGTTGGCGAAGCTCCGTTAACCGCTCCTCACCCGGCAATTCTCAACGCGATTCACAACGCCTGCGGCGTGCGCATTTTCAAGGTGCCCGCACTGCCAAAGATCGTCAAGGCCGCGTTGGATGCCAAGGCAAAGAAGTAAGAAGTGTTGTTAGTCGGAGTTGATGTACTTTTCAATACACTACGCCGGGGCGAAATTGCTATTTCGTCCCGGCTTTTTGAGTAACAGCGGTCACAGCTTTCCGCGGCTCACATGGTTAGTCTGAAGCGTTTCCAGTGGCTGCGCGCAACAAAGAAGGTATACTCTCGATGCATTGTTTTCCTGCTCTCGCCCTTGACGGAAGGGTGACGTGAAGCAGCTTTCATCGAGCAACGCAAGCTGTGGATGAGCTTGCGCGCCAGGAGATCGAATTATGGATCGGGAGCAAGTTAGACGATGGGAGGCACAGTGCATCCAGGAGCAACCTCCCGCCTGCACCACTGGATGTCCGCTGCATGTGAACGCGCGCCAGCTTGTTGAGTGCGTCTCGCGCGGAGATTTTAAAGGCGGTCTTGCATTTCTTGCCAGCGATATCCCTCTTCCGCTGATTCTTGCGCATATTTGCGACCACCCCTGCCAGGCGCATTGCAGGCGTTCCGATGCAGGAGACGCCATCGAAATCAATGCTCTTGAAAGAGCTTGCGCGGAGTTCGGCGGGCCAATTGCCCCCATGCGCATTCCAAGCCCCAAAGGCCGCAAGGTGCTGATCGCGGGTGGCGAACTGAGCGGAGTCTCGGCTGCGCTTCTGCTGGCTCAAAAAGGATACGAGGTTGAGCTGTTTGAATCCAGTTCAACGTTGCTGAGCAGCCTGCGCGTACTCGGCGAAGGCCGTCTGCCGGAACAAGTGATCGCCGCGGATCTCGATGCGCTTTCTGTCCTCGGTGTCAAGGTTTACTGCAACACGGCTTTTCCTTTCTCCGTAGGTGATGCCGAACCTAAGTCGTTGCTAAGTGGATACGATGCTGTTTTCTTTGAGGCCAGGATGTGGCCTCTTCCTGATCAGGGCGACTCACTTACCCTGGCAACACTGCATCCCGGGATCTTTGCCGGGAGCGCCAGTCAGGAACAATCCCCCATCCTCGCGGTCTATGAAGGCAGCGTGGCAGCCATCTCCGTGGATCGTTTTCTACAGGGAGCATCTCTAGAGGCTGGCCGCGACAACCAGGGCGCTTATGCATCCCGGCTCTACGTCAATACCAAGGGGCTTGCTTTGTCTCCAGCGGTTCGTGCCGCTCAGGGTGCAAGCTATTCCAAAGGTGAGGCCCGGCTGGAGGCTCTACGGTGTATTCCTTGCCAGTGCCTGGAATGCGTCAAGGTCTGCGAGTACCTTCACGAGTACGGGGCCTATCCCAAGCGCTACGTCCGCCAGATCTATAACAACGAATGCATTGTGATGGGCGTGCGCAACGGCAATCGGATGGTGAATTCCTGCTCGCTCTGCGGACTGTGCACAGCCGTGTGTCCTGAAAAATTCAGCATGGCCGATGTGTGCCTTGACGCCCGGCAAAGCATGGTGCGGAAGAGCAAGATGCCTCCCTCAGCGCACGACTTTGCATTGCGCGATATGGCTTTCAGTCAGAGTGAAGCGTTTACCCTGGCTCGCCATCAGCCCGGATTTCAATCCAGTCAGACGGCGTTCTTTCCCGGCTGCCAGCTTTCGGCCTCGTCTCCGGGCCACGTTGCGGCCAGCTATGAGCATCTGCACAACACATTGCCCGGAGGCGTTGGCCTGATCCTCCAGTGTTGTGGAGCGCCCGCGCGCTGGGCCGGCGACGAGGAGAAGTTTCAAGCTGCGCTGCGCGAGTTGGATGCCGCATGGTCTTCTTTAGGCCAGCCGCGCTTGATCACGGCATGCTCTTCCTGCTTCAAGACGCTCAAAGAGCATCTCCCCCACATCCAGGTTGAACCGCTGTGGCCATATCTTGATCCCGCGCTATTGACTAACGCGCCGCCGGAGCCTGCTTCGCGAATCCTGGCCATCCACGATCCCTGCTCCACACGGGGCGTTCACGAGGTGGAAGACAGCTCCCGCGCCCTGCTAGGGAAACTGGGCATTGATGTCGTGGAGTTGAACGAGACCGGCCTGACAACCTGTTGCGGTTATGGTGGACTCACTCTGTTTGTCAACCCCGCGCTTGCTGACAAGACTGTAACTCGCCGGGCGAAGCAGAGCGATGTGGACTATGTCACGTATTGCGCCATGTGCCGCGACCGTTTTGCGCATCAAGGCAAGCGCGCCATTCATATTCTGGACCTTGTCTTTGCGGATGCAAACTCGGACTCTGCTGCGCGGCCTGATCCCGGCTTCTCAAAGCGCCGGGACAATCGCGCACAACTCAAGGCGCGGCTCCTGCACGAAGTTTGGGGAGAAGAAGGGAGTACCGTGGAATCATCGGTGAAGCTGCAAATCTCAGAGGGTGTAAGGCAACTGCTTGAAAAGCGCATGATACTGATTGACGACGTGCGCCGGACGATTGAGTACGCTGAAAGCACTGGCGACAAGCTGGAGAATCCCATCACAGGACAATTTCTGGCATCTTTCCGCTCCGCTTGCGTAACGTATTGGGTTGAGTATTCCCGCCTGGGAGATGAATTCGCAGTACACAACGCTTATTTTCACAGAATGGAGGTGCGGTGAGATGAGTGCAACGGATAAGACGCCTCAGACGCCACCTTATATCTGCGGTAAGTGCAAACAGGCCTTGGTGCTGGGCCGGGTTACAGCGTCATATTTGGGGAGCGAGTTTCCTGTCGAGTTATGGAGATGTCCCGGCTGCGGAAAGGTATTTGTGCCGGAAACGCTGGCAACGGGCAAGATGCTGCGCGTCGAGCAGGGGCTGGAGGACAAGTGACTTCTCTTTGCGCCGCGCCTAAACAATCCGCATATGCCACCGGCCGGCTTGCCCGCGAGGACGATTGCCTGTTCCGCCCCGGCGGCCTGGAGTTGACTGCGCGCGCCGTCGCGCTTGCCCGTTTGGGAGCAGGCGCCACGGTCCTCGACATCGGATGCGGTGCCGGGGATAGCGTACGGTATCTGCGCACTTTGGGGATCAATGCGATCGGCATCGATTGCGAGGACAGGGGTGACAAGGGACCATGGCGAGGTCTTGCCCCTTATACATACATCGTTGCCAGGGCCGAAGAGTTGCCGTTTCCTGAGAGCTCTGCGCATGGCGTTCTGGCTGAGTGCAGCCTTTCGCTCATCGAGAATCAGGATCGCGCGCTGATGGAATGTGCACGCGTACTCAAGGACGGGGGCCGTCTGATGATCTCTGATCTCTATGCGCGGCAGCCCGAGGCCATCGGTGCGGTTCGCGCGCTCAAAAATTCCTGTGTCTCCGGCATGATGGTCCGCGAAGAGTTGGAAACGCGCCTGGCACGGTGCGGATTTAGTGTGGAAGTGTGGGAGGATCACTCGCGTGCTTTGCGCGAAAGCGCGGCTCGCTTCATTCTGGAGAACGATTCGCTGGAAGGACTCTGGACATGCGATGCGGAAGATTCTGCTGAATCCATTGAGGCCGCAATGCGTGCCGCGCGTGCCGGATATTTTCTGCTGATCGCCATGCGCAATCGCCGGATCCCTATCGAAAGGGGGATAGAAGAATGAACGAAGACGCGTTTCGCATGATGGAGCTTGCGACGCAGGGTTATCAGTGCAGCCAAATCCTGATGTTGATGGCGTTGGAAGGACAGGGCAAGCAGAACCCCGACCTGGTGAGGGCCATGTCAGGACTGCTGGGCGGCATGGGATGTGGCAAGACGTGCGGCGCGTTGACTGCGGGCTGCTGTGTGCTGGCGCTTTATGCCGGCAAGGATTCTCCAGAAAGCAATGCCGACGACCGGCTGCAGGGTATGTTGAGCCGCTTTTTTGAGTGGTTTGAGACCGAGTACACGGCCCGTTATGGCGGCATCGACTGTGCCGGAATTGTGCAGGATGATATGCGAAACAAGATGGCGCGCTGTCCCGGAATCATAATGGACAGCCTCGAAAAATTGAAAGAAATCTTGGCCGAGAATAACTATGAGTTCAGCAATCCAACCCGTTCTGTCTAAGGCCGGCGTCGATGGTCTGGCGGCCATCATTTTGGCCGCTGGCTATTCTTCCCGCATGGGGGAGTTCAAGCCCCTGCTGCCTCTGGACGGCGCTACGGCCTTCGAGCGTTGTATCAGCCTGTTCCGCAGCGCGGGAGTGACTGAGGTGATTGCCGTTCTGGGCCATCGCGCGGACGAGTTGCGTTCCCTGGCTGAGCGTTGCGGCGCTCGCCCCGTTTACAATCAGCAGTTCGAACAGGGCATGTTCACTTCCCTAGTCGCAGGGAGCCGCGCCCTGCCCAGTTGGGCAAAGGGAGCCTATGTGCTGCCTGCCGACATTCCGCTGGTTCGCGCAGCCACCGTTCGACAGTTGGCGTCTACTTTTGCGAAGCGGCAGGACGGCATTATCTATCCTGTCTTCGCTGGACATCGCGGACATCCACCGCTGATCGCGCGGTCAATCCTTGCCGAAGTAGTGCAGGATGGCACATCGGGAACGCTCTGCTCTCTGCTTGCGCGTCACGAAAACGGCGCAGTGGATCTGCCGGTGGCGGACGAGGCGATCCACATGGACATGGACACGCCCATCGACTACGAAGCTCTGCTGGCTCTGGCCTCGCGCCGCGATTTTCCAACCCCCGCCGAGTGCGAAGCAATTCTTGCCGAACGGCATGTGGCGAAGTCTGTCATTCGCCATGCACGCAAGGTTGCTGAGGTAGCGCATCGCCTGGCTTACACGCTTGCGAGTTCCGGCCTCGACCTCAACCTCGAGTTGGTACAGGCCGGAGCGCTTCTCCACGATCTCGCCAAAGGGCAGCCTGACCACGCCGCCGCGGGCGCATCCATCCTGCGCGCCATGGAGTTTCCACGGGTTGCGGAGATTGTGGCCGTACATACCGACCTCGCGCCTTCATCCAAACTTGACGAGAGCGCCATCGTCTATCTCGCGGATAAATTAGTTCGTGGCGAAAAGGAAGTTACGATCACAGAACGTTTTCAGCCATCCCTTGACCGGTTTTCCAGCGATCCGGCTGCGCTTCAAGCCGCACAAAGGCGGAAGGACACTGCTATTGAAGTAGCCCTTGCCGTGGTGACAAGGCTTCGAGTGCCGCTCTCAACCGTGACGAGTGCACTTTTCGGCGAGACCTCCCAGGCGTCTGGCACTCGGATTGCACATAAGATTGAAGAGCGATGAACTTAGGCGAACAAGTCGAAGAGGTCACGCTGTTGAGCGCCACGGAAAGCGTGTGCCCCGTTTGCCTGGAGCGCATTCCGGCCGAGCGCATCGCTGAAAACGATTCTGTCTTTTTGCGCAAGACCTGTTCTGAACATGGCGTCTTCAAAACCGTGATCTGGCGTGGACTTGCATCCTATCGAACGTGGGGCGGCGAGTCCCGCGTGCCTTCAACTCCTCCTGTATGTGGCACTCAGATTGGCAAAGGGTGCCCATTCGACTGTGGTCTGTGCCCCGATCACCGTCAGCACACCTGCTGTGTGGTCCTCGACGTGACCCAGCGATGCAACCTGAACTGCCCCGTCTGCTTCGCATCTGCCGGAAGCTCAACGCAACCCGATCCAACCCTGGAGGAAATTCTGGGCTGGTGTCGCACGCTACTGGCAAACGGCGGTCCCTTCAACATCCACCTCTCTGGCGGCGAGCCGACCGTTCGCCACGATCTGCCGGAGTTGATCCGCAGGATTCGCGCGCTCGGCTTCAGCTATATTCAGCTCAACACCAATGGCGTGCGGCTGGCGCTCGATCAGGAATACGCCGGCGAGCTCAAAGAGGCGGGACTCTCATGCGTCTTCCTTCAGTTCGATGGGGTAACCGAAGAGATCTATGAAAAGATGCGCGGCAGGCGTTTACTTGAGACCAAGGTCAATGCGATCCAGCACTGCGGCCGGTGTGGGCTGGGTGTAGTGCTGGTCCCAACCTTGGTGTCAGAGGTTAACACCAGTCAGATTGGCGAAATTCTTCGCATGGCAATCCTTCTGGCGCCTGCGGTTCGCGCGGTTCACTTTCAACCGATCAGCTACTTCGGGCGCTTTCCAGGATCGCCAAACAACGAGAACCGCATCACGATTCCAGAAGTGATTCAGTTGATTGAGGAGCAGACAGCGGGTCAATTCAAGGCCGGTAATTTCTATCCCGCATCGGGAGAGAATCCCTACTGCTCCTTTCATGGCAAGTTCTGGCTTCACTCTGACGGAAGGATTGTGCCCACCACGCGCCCTGCTGCCTCATCTTGTTGCGGCCCGGCGCTCCTGTCGAACCTTGTGCAACTGGGAGCCAGGAACCCGTCTTCCGGTGAGGGCGCGCGCCGGGCACAGCGCTTTGTCGCGCAGCACTGGGCCATTCCCCCCGAAGCTCCTTTCCTATCGGCCGATTCACAGGACGGCATCGATGTTTCGAGCCTGGATGCTTTTCTCAAGGAAGACAAGCAATCCTTTTGCATCTCCGGAATGGCTTTCCAGGATGCTTGGAACCTCGACCTGGACCGGCTTCGCGAGTGCTTTCTCCATGTCCTGAGTCCCGATCAAAAACTTGTGCCTTTGTGTGCATACAACCTAACCGGAGTCACAGGAAAAACTCTATATCGGCCTCAATCCGGAATTCGCTCCGGCGTGCGAGTCATCTTATGAGCATAGCCGCCATCAGCATCGAAAGAACTCCGCTGGAGCGTTGGATCGCCGAGCGGCTCGCGGTTTCAGTATCGGCGCTCACCCCTGAGGTCATCGCACAGTATCAGCTTCAGACTCTTCAAGACACTGTAGCCTGGGCTCGCCAACACAGCCCGTATTACGCGCGGAGGTTCAAAACTCTGCCGAACGATCTGCCCTGCTCGCTCGATGAGATTTCCCGCCTTCCGCTCACCCGCTCTGAGGGCATCGCATTGCATGGACCAGAGTTTCTGTGCGTTTCGCAAAGCGAAATTAGCCGCGTTGTCACGATGGACACAAGCGGCACGAACGGAGCGCCGAAACGGATGTTCTTTACCGCGGCGGACCAAGAAATGGCTCTCGATTTCTTTGCGCGCGGAGTCGCTCCCATCGCCGCGCCCGGAGATCGAATGCTCATCGCTCTTCCCGGTGAGCGCGAGGGCAGCGTCGGCTATCAACTCGCCAGGGGAATCGCCCGCGCCGGCGTGATTCCCATTTCGCACGGACTGTCCATCGATCCCGTCGCTACCCTAACGCGGATGAAGCAGGAAAAGGTAACAAGCATCATCGGACTCCCGGTGCAGATGCTGGCTCTGGCGCTTCATGAAAGCGAATTGGCCGTGAGCGTGATGCAGCAACTGCATTCCATTGTGCTGTGCAGCGACTATGTGCCGGAAAGCATTGTGCGCACGCTGCGCCAAGTATGCGGGTGCGAGGTTTTTCAGCATTACGGCACAACAGAAATGGGACTGGGCGGCGGGGTGGATTGCCAGGCGCATATGGGATACCACCTGCGCGAGGCGGATCTTTACTTCGAGATTGTCTCTCCCGCGACTGGTGAGCCACTGCCCGATGGAGAGATGGGCGAGGTTGTCTTCACCACCTTGCACCGCACTGGAATGCCGTTGATCCGCTATCGCACCGGCGACTTGTCGCGCTTTCTGCCAGTTCCCTGTGCATGTGGCTCAACTCTCCGGCGTTTGGAGAAAATCAGGGCCAGAATCGATGCATTGGTTTCGCTTGGGACGTATGGCAGTACCAGCATCGCGGAACTGGACGAGACTCTGTTCGCCATTTCCGGTCTGCAAGACTTTCGTGTATCCGTGGAACGCAGTTCACCTTCGAGACTGAAAGTGACCCTCTATGCACCCGGCGCCGGTGATGCCTTCATAGCAAAGATCTGTGACGCTCTTGAAGCGATTCCTGCCATTGGTCGTAACTGCTCCAGCAACGAGCTTCGACTTTCCGTTATCCTTGTTCATTCGCCATTCCCGGTCACTGCTGCTAAGCGAAAGATTGAGGTATGCACCATCCTATGAATCCGACTATGCTTTATCTCGTCCGTCACGGCTCCATTATTTCGGTCTCAGGCAAGGCCTATATAGGGCAGATTGAAGCCCCCTTGAGCGAGGAAGGTGTGGAGCAGGCATGGGCTATGCGCAAATGGCTTGAACCGGTTCACTTCAGTCATGCGTTTTCCAGCGATCTATCCCGTTCACAGCGGACGTGCAGGATTATCGCCGGCAACCACGCCAAATCGATTGAAATCGTTCCCGCGCTTCGAGAGATCAGCCTCGGAGAATGGGAAGGATTTACATTCCGTGAGATTGAACAGCGGTTTCCCGAGGAGTATGCCGCACGCGGACGAGACATGGAGAACTGGCGTCCGCCGGGCGGAGAGAGCTTTGCCGATTGCCGCGAGCGCGTGATTAAGGCTCTGCGCCAGATTCTGGATCGTTCGTTTGGCAATATCCTGCTGGTGGGCCATGCCGGAGTCAATCGCCTGATCCTTTGCGACATCCTGGGTATTCCCGTCGCAAACCTTCATAACATCGGTCAGGACTATGGATGCCTGAACATCATCGACTTTTCCGAGAGGCACGTTCGCGTGAAACTGATGAACTACACTCCGCGGTACACGCGGCCGGTGGAACAGATCACAACGGCACGAGAAATACGCGCGGTCGGCAGATAGGGAGGAGAAGGATCATGGTTATTTCGTATCTCGACAACAATAGCACCACCCCTGTTTTGCCGGAAGTTCTGGAGGCAATGCTCCCCTGCTTCTCCGAGTCTTTCGGCAATCCATCCTCCATCCATGGCTGTGGACGCCGCGCGCTCGCATACTTGAAACACGCCCGCGAGCAGGTCGCTTCACTGCTCGACTGTCTCCCGACAGAAGTAGTTTTCACCAGTGGCGGCACCGAGGGCGACAACCTCGCGCTCAAGGGAGTGATGAATCCCGGCGACCACATCATCATCTCTGCCATTGAACACAGCGCGATACTCAACACCTGCAAGTGGCTGGAGCATATCGGCTGCGAAGTCACCAAAGTCGGCGTCAACGGCAACGGGCAGGTTGAGCCGGAGAGCGTACGCCGCGCTCTGCGCAAGAACACATGCCTGATCTCCATCATGATGGCCAATAACGAAACCGGGGTTCTCCAGCCAGTGGAAGAGATCGGCAGAATCGCATCCGAAGCCGACGTTTGGTTCCACACCGATGCCGTGCAAGCGGCCGGAAAGGTGCCTATTTCTGTCCACAGTATCGGCTGCGATCTGCTCACCATCTCTGCACACAAAATTCACGGCCCGCAAGGAGTCGGAGCGCTCTTTGTCCGGCGTGGCACTCCGTTGCACTCGCAATTGCACGGCGGGCATCAGGAAAGAGGCCGCCGCCCAGGGACTGAAAACGTCCCCGGCATCGTTGGTCTGGGGCAAGCGAGCGAGGTAGCTCGCGAAGGATTGAGCGATGGTGCGGCTGAAAGGATGGGTATGCTGCGCGACCGCTTGGAAGCTGCCATTTTGAGACTTGTTCCAGAGACGCGCATCAACGGGAAAGACGCACCTCGTGTACCGAATACCTCAAACATTCTCTTCGAACACGTCGGCGGAGACGCTCTCGTGCTGGCTCTCGATGAACTTGGCGTAGCCGCGTCGCGAGGAGCTGCATGCACGGCGGGAGAAGCCGATCCCTCCAGCGTGCTCATGGCCATGGGACTAACTGGAGAGCAATCCCGTTCCAGCCTCCGCTTCAGCATTGGAAAACAGAATACCGTCGAGGACATAGACCGCGCGATTTCGGCGCTGCCGGATGCCGTGCGTCGTCTGCGTGAGGCTTCACCGTTCTACCGGCCCGCGGCGTCAATGGCAAAAGGGCGGGAATAACCAATTCAGCTTGCGGGGCTGAGACCCCGCGAAACCCTCTTGAAACAGGAGACAAATATGGAAATTTTTGAAGAGATAGCCAAGCTCAAGCGCGAAGGAAAGCGCGGTGCGCTCGCAACTATTGTGAACGTACAAGGATCCATCCCTTCAGTGATGGCAGCCAAGATGCTCATTTGCGAAGATGGGTCGATCATGGGAACCGTTGGTGGCGGCTGCGTGGAGGGGGATGTGCGCAAAGGAGCCATGGAAGTGATGCGCGACGAAAAGCCCAAGACTTTCAGTTTCAACCTGGACCAGCGCCCCGATGACGACACCGGACTGGTCTGCGGCGGTTCCCTTCAGGTTTTCATCGAACCGGTCATTCCTTTGCCTCGGATTTACATCTTTGGCGGAGGCCATATTGGCTTGAATGTGCATAAGATTGCTACGATAGCCGGCTTTGAAACTGTTGTGTCCGATGATCGCGATCTCTACGCCAATCGGGAGCGGTTTCCCGATGCCTATGAGATCCATGCCGGCGATATGGATGAAATCATGGCCGGACTAACTCCCAATGCCAGTTCCTATATCGTCATTGTCACCCGCGGTCATCGCCACGATATGCAAGTTCTCCGCTGGGCTCTTGACACGCCCGCGTGCTACATCGGCATGGTCGGCTCGGGCCGCAAGGTTTTGGCAGTCTATGAGCAGTTGGAGGCGCAGGGTGTTTCGCCGGAAAGCTTCAAGCGCGTCTTTGCCCCAATCGGTTTGCAGATCGCCGCGGCAACCCCGGAGGAGATTGCTGTCTCCATCGTGGCCGAACTCATCGCCATCCGGCGGCATTGCGAAACCAAGCTGCCGCATTCGAGGGATCGAATCAGCGAAGAAGAGAAGTAACCCGGCGATTCCTTCTCATCCCTTCAGCAGCAACAGCCGTGCCGGATCGAGCATGACCCGCCACGGCTGAGGCTGCGTTTGGAGCACTCGCCAAACATCTTTCGTCACGTCGGCTTGCAGGTGAGCGGGTTCTCCGGGTTGCGGACATTGGTTCAACCTGAGGTAAAGCGTCATCTCATGCGGCGCTTCGCTGCTGCTCACCAGCCAACACGGGAATGTGTTTTCGCATTCCGCTGCTGGCTGAAAGATAACCTGGTGCGAGCGGAAGCCAATGTGCGTCAACCCTTCGGGCACTTCCGGCGCAGACGCCAGCTCGCAATTCCATGCCTCCACGGCAATGCGATCACCAGCCATGCGCCGTGCAGGCACAATGTTTTTGCAGCCTGTCAGGCGTGCCGCTGCAACCGTAGCGGGCCTCTCGAATAGGTCGTGCTTCGGTCCTCTGGCAATGACCCGGCCACTATCCAGCACCAATAGATCTGTGCAAAAGCGGAACGCTTCCTCCATGTCGTGGGTTACAAAGACAACCGCCCCGTTGAAGTCCGACAGCGTCTCACGAAGCTGCTCCTCAGTCTGCCTGCGCAAATGCGGATCGAGCGCCGCGAAAGGTTCGTCCAGAAGAAGTGCATCCGGTTCAATGGCCATGCATCGCGCAATCGCCACCCGCTGCCGCTGACCGCCTGAAATCTCTTTTGGAAAACGGTTGGCCAGCTCAGAGATGTGCATTGACTCAAGCTGCCTTGCGACGCGCAGGTGCCGCTCGGTTGCCGGCAAGGCGCTCAAGCCGAAGCCAACATTTTCCGCAACCGTCAAGTGCGGAAACAAGGCGTAGTCCTGAAAGACAACGCCGATTCTTCTGCTTGCCGCGGGTAGATTGCATTTCGTTGCGCTGTCAAACAATACCTTGCCGTTGAGAACGATGCACCCGCGATCTGGTGCCGATACGCCCGCAATCATCCGCAGGGTCATTGACTTTCCCGAACCTGAAGCCCCCAGCAATCCCACCGAACCCTTCCCCGTGCTGAAATTTACCAGGAGGTTGAAATTCTCCAGGGCTCTTTCGATGTCGATCTCAAGCGTAGGACGGGGTGCGCTTTCATTCCATTGATGTTTCTCCGCCGGAATTGGAGGCAGAACTGTTTCGCTCGGCGCGGCAACCGATGGATGCGGCAAGTGTCGCGCTTTTTTCTCCTGATTGAGCAGCCGGATAATAGCCAGGGAAAGAGCCACGATCAGGATTACCCATAAAAGAGCGCCTTGCATATCGCCGCCCTCGACAGAGGAGAAGATGGCAATGGGCATGGTTTGGGTGCGCCCTGGTATGTTGCCCGCCAACATGAGGGTCGCGCCAAACTCGCCCAGCGCGCGCGCAAAGGCCAATACAGTTCCGGCAATCACGCCAGGCGCCGCAATGGGCATAAGTACCTTGCGAAACACCGCCCACTCGGTGGCGCCCAGAGTGCGAGCCGCTTGCAGATAGGTTGGATTCACCTGCTCGAATGCGCCGAGTGTGGTGCGGTACATCAGCGGAAACGCCACCACCGTTGCGGCAATGACGGTCGCTGGCCACGAAAACGCGATCATCACGCCGATCTGCTCCAACGCATGGCCGATAAAGCTCCTGCGCCCAAAGATCAGCAACAGAAAGAATCCCACTACTGTCGGTGGAAGGACCAACGGCAGAGTCAGAATGCCGTCGATCCATGCACGCAAACTTCCATGCATGCCATACATAATTCTTGCTGCCATCAAACCCAGAAAGAAAGTGGCCACCGTAGCGGCACAGGTAGTGGCTAGCGAGATAATCAGCGGCGATGGGTCAATAGGCAGGATCACGATGCCACAATTGTAAATCCGCGCTTGGTAAAGATAGCTTTGGCGTCAGGACTGCTTAGATATTCAATAAACTTGCGTGTCGCTTCCTGATTCCGGCTCGACCGCACCACGGCGACGGGATAAACGATCGGTTCGTGCGAGGACTCCGGTGCAATCGCTACAATCCGAACCCGTGTTGAGGCGGCGGCATCCGTTCCATAAACGATGCCCGCGTCCGCGTTGCCGGTCTCAACATAGGTAAGCACCTGACGTACATCCTTCCCCATCACGAGTTTCGCGTTAAGCTTATCCATCAGGTGAAGTGCCGTCAGCGTTTGCCGTCCGTATTGTCCAGCGGGAACACTGGCTGGGTCGCCCAGCGCGATCAATCGGACCGATTTGTCCGTCAGTCCTTCGAATCCCTTCAATTGCGAATCGGGCGGCGCGATAAGAACCAGCGAATTGCGCAGCAAGGTTCGCCGCGTTCCCGCAAGAATAAGGCCTTTTGCATCCAGATTGTCGATTGGCTTTGCGGCAGCGGACAGAAATGCATCCACCGGCGCACCCTGCTCGATCTCGCGGGACAGGGTACCCGAAGATCCGAAGTTGTTGCTAAACTCCACTTCGGCATGGTCGCGCTGATACGCCGACTCAGCATCTACGATTACGTTTTGAAGGCTTGCTGCAACTGAGAGGGTCAAGGTGACTCGCGACGAACTTGCGCGCGATGCGCCATGGCATGCACTGAGAGAGATCGCCAGCACAAGCAGCAAAGCGTAGAAACAACACCGCGATTGAGTCTTGGTTGCCAGCCGTCCTGATCTCACAATTTCTTCCTGTCAAATTTCTGGCTTCAGGCTCGAACGAATAAGCGTGAAGGTTGTTGCCATTCCGGCACGGAAGCCTGAAGCAGTTTGCAGGCAACCGTGCCTGAATGACAGTTAGTAACTAAGGCGAACCGCGAACTGCACCACGCGCGGGTCCGTAGCGGTTGAGGTGATGCTGCCAAACGCCGTGGAGCCATAGCTTCCGTTGGGCTGCGCAAAGGCGGGCGTATTGGTCAGGTTGAAGATTTCGGCGCGGAACTCCGCATCCATCCTGCCTCCAATGGCCGTGTGCTTCAGCAATGCGATATCCCCATCGCGGTAAGCTGGACCACGCACCGGATTACGCGAAGCATTGCCCAGAGTATACGTTGCCGCCGGGCCGAAGGCTCCGATATTAAAGTATTTCGCTGGCGTGCGCTGGCTTGCGGACAGGCTGGTTGTACCAGTTACATTCGGGCGTTGCAGCACAAACCCGGCAAAGCTGTTGTTGTTGGTTGCCTGGGTCACAGTGACGGGCATGCCGGATTGCACGGTCAGCAGTCCATGCAACTCCCATCCACCCAGTGCCTTTTCCTCCAGCCCCCTGGAGGCAAATCTGTGGTCGCGGCCTGCGGGCAGCTTCCATGTGCCATTCGCCGCAAAGACGTTGGGCATATCGCCGCTGGAGAGATCGCGTTCGAGCCTCGGGTTATAAGTGTCGGCCGCAATCAGGCTGCTGGAGTTGGGCGAGGAGAGCACGGTGGTCGAGAAGACCGACGACGCATCATCAATCAGCTTGGAGCGCGTGTAACTCACCAGGAACGAGATGTCCTTCGTAAGGCGCTGTTCGGCCTTGGCCTCGAAAGCGTTGTAATGCGTTTCCCCAGAGTTATTGCGATAGTTGGCCACATTGAGGAAGCGCGCATAAGGCTTGATGGACTGCGCGTAGGTGATGGTCTTGCCTCCAATCGAGGATGAGACCGGAATCTGTCCATAATATGGATTTGCGACCTTCGTCTGTAACTGGGACCCAAGCGCGAGTTGTGCTGCTGTCAGTTGGTTCAGGTTGGCGTCGGGAATGCCGACGTGAACCACATGCGAGCCGACGTAGGCCATTTCAAACGAGAGGTTGCGGGTCAGTTCGTGCTGCACTGCGAAATTCCATTGCTGCACATATCCGGAACCGAGCTTCCGGTTCGCCGAGTAGACGCTCTGCCCCAGACCGGCATCGGCAGTGTACGCAATGGGCGCAACCGTCGGTCCGCCGGAAAGCGCGAAGGCCGCGGTCAAGCTGTCTTGCGTCTTCTGCGCCACGTTCTGAATATAGGGATACTGCGGCGTGGTGAAGGGCGTTGTGATGCCCGACTGGTCGAAGAAAACGATTCCGAAACCGCTCCGAACCACTGTCCTGGGCGTAAGCAGATAGGTAAGTCCCACGCGCGGTGCCACGTTGGTAAAGTGCAAGTTGCGAGCACTCTTTGAGAATCCGTCTTGCCCCAGATACTGCAACTGTTGCGTCTGCAAATTGAAGATGGCACCCTGGTTGTTTTTCTCTGTCGAGGGAAAATCGAGTGTCCAGCGCACGCCTGCATTGACCGTGAGTTTCTTCGAGAACTTCCAGTCGTCCTGGACGAAGAACTCTGCGACATGGTCGCGCGGGCGCATCTTGTTTTCCTGTAGATCGATGGCAAAGTTGTCCACCTGACCCAGCAGGAAGCTGGCAATGGCGTTGCCGCCGGTGTTCGCCGTCGCGCCTTGCAGGTTCGTGCCGGTGGTGGTGAATGCGAAGGTTCCGGTCGGGCTATTCGGTGCAATGGCATTCAACTGATACCAGCGCACATCCGCGCCTGCCTTGATAAAGTGCGCGCCGCGCGCGATGGAAAAGCTGTCCAACAATTGCGTGACGGATGTTTCGTAGTTGGAAAAGGTTCCGCTCGTGGAGCCAAGTTGCTGCATTCCGGTTACCGTAAACAACGGCAGGGCGTTGTTGAATGCACCGTTGGTAGGAATACCCGGAATACCAAGCACCGTACTCGGCGAACCGTTCACCGTTGTGCCTTCACTGACATTCGAGCGGCGGGTATAGCCCAGGCGAAGATCGTTCAGTAGCAGCGGCGTGAATGTATGTGTCTCGTTCAGCACTAATTGTTGCCCGGTAATGTGGCTGAGTCCAGTCACGTTGTTTGTTCCCAGGATAGTGCCGCTGATGGCTCCGCTCCCATTCGCAAAAGGCGTTGCCGGATTCTCAACTTCATGGAAATAGGAATAACGGCTAAAAGCTGTATCCTTATGGCCCTGGCTCATGTCTACGCGCGTGTCGAATTGATTCTGATGGTCCTGGTCTTCACCCACTCGCGTATAGTTATTCGCCGAGCTTAAGTTGCTGGGCGTGGGAAAAAGATTGATCAGGTTCTTGGCTACAGTATCGAAACGGGTGGGGTCGATGGTGTCATTGGTGAATTCAGTGCGCTTGCTCGCGCTGGTTGAACTGGCAGGATCATAGATCTTTGCCACGCCATTGAAGATTCCCAGGCGTTCATTGGCGGTTGGAATGGTCGACGTGCGAACCACGCCAACGTTGGAGCGCCACCCCTGATAATCGGCAAAAAGGAACAGATGGTCCTTGAGAATAGGTCCACCTGCCGTTGCGCCGTACTGGTCGCGGCGGAAAAGCGGCTTGCTGGAAGTTGTCGGCGTGAAATAGTTGCGCGCGTTCAGCGCTTCATTACGGAAGAAATCATAGAAGCTGCCGTGCAAATGATTCGTGCCGCCGCGTGTACTCAAGTTGATTACGCCGCCATTGAAGCGTCCAAATTCAGCCGGCACGTTGTTGGACTGGATATTGAATTCCTGAATGTCATCCACAATGGGAAAGAACACCACCTGCCCCGGCTCGGGCTGCAAGGCGGAAATGCCGTCAAATAGATATTCGTTGGTGCGCGGACGGCCGCCATTGATGCGCGGCAACACCGTGCCTTGCGGCAGGGCGACGCCTGGTGTTTGTGCTGCCAGGGTCACAAAGTTGCGCGGATTGAGCGGCATTCCAGGAATGGAGCTGCCATGGATCACGGTCTGTATATTGCTTCCCTCGGTTTGCAGCAGTGCGGCATCGGCCTTCACTCTCACCGTTTCCGTCACGACGCCCACCTGAAGCGTGAGGTCGGCGCGGACGCGCTCGCCTGTTTCAACGAGAATGCCTTCTCGATCCAGCCGTTTGAATTTGTCGGCGGAAACAACAACCTGATAAGTGGCTGACTGCAGATTGTGGAAGAGAAAGTCGCCACTGCTGGTGGTAACTGTCTGTTGTTTAAGGTGGTTGCTTTGGTTCTCCGCTATGACCAGGGCTCCAAGAACCGGCTTGCCTGATTGATCAGAGACACGACCGGTCAGTTCGCCGCCGCCGGCCTGTCCCCAAAGGGTCACCGCTGCCCCGATAAAGCCAAAGCACATAAGAAAAACACGACTCCAACTCTTTTTCATTGGTCCTCCAAAAAATGAACACATCTGCTTGATATCCACTGACAGGCAAGTTCTGGCTGGCAATAGGCGTTGGCGCTTTCGAGCTACACAAACGCCTATCTGAAGATCTGTATCTAATAAGTATCGTATACACTACATCGTTGTTTTAGCAATACAGTTCTTCAAAGTAAATTTTCAATGACCAGAAATGAACACTGATCCTGTGGAATGGGGCATCTGAGTTGATGCACCGAGACTCTGGAGGGGTAGAAAGGGAGGAATTTGATGCTTTATGGATAAAGCGGGAGGGGAATCAACCGAAAACCGCAATCAGTCCTGCAAGTCCACTTCAGTTCAGCGATTTTGCTCTTTGCCTTGCGGCAGACTGACCGTGTGGACCAGTCACGGCAGTCGTCCCGGCTCACAACCCTGCATAGGGTAATCTTCGCAGGGGCGGCAAGGACGACCGCTTTGTGACTTGAGCACTCGAACGAATTGAATCGATTGGCTTATGCGCCAATCATCACATGGGAGGCCTTCACCACCGCGAAGACATCATCACCAATTTTCAACCCAAGCGATTTCACGCTCTCCTTGGTGATCGAGGCGACGACCTCCGTGCCACCGGTCATACGCACGACTACTTCACTGTTCACTGCGCCGTCTTGCAGTTTGACAATCTTGCTCGCCAGCACGTTACGCGCGCTCAGCTTATGCCCGTCCAGTCCCTTCCCGATCATGACATCGGAGGCCTTCACAATTGCAAAGGCAGCCCCACCGTGAACTAATCCCAGCGAGTCAACGCTGGAGTTGGTAATGATGGCCACCACAGTTTCGCCATTTTGGAGTGCAAGGGTCACTTCGGCGTTTACCGCCCCTTTGGTTATGTTCTGAACCTTGCCTGCCAACACGTTCCTTGCGCTGATCTTCATTGGTTTGTCCTTTCAACAACCGCTGTCTGAACAACATTCGACAATCGGCCCCAGAGCATCTATCTTGCGCGGAGGTAAAAGGATATTAGCGCACGTAAGGTGCAATGGCAAGGTATTTTCAAGTTTCCTCATTGTTCTTATTTGTGAATGAGTTGCAAATACATTGCAGACTGGCTTGGACCTGCCGCATCCTGATCTATTTGAAGAAAAAAAGAGGTTCAAGGCGCGGATAGAATATTGCGCCTTGAACCGGAAGTCATGGAGAACGTTGAAGAAACGGGTGTCTCGGCCCATAAACGTCAGGACTCTAAACCCTGTTTCAGAAGCGATCGGGCCAGAATGGAATAAGTATCGTTTGCAGGACGTTGTCTTTCCACGTTGACATAACGAATCATGATATTAACTCATCTTTGCGTTGCATACAAGAACAATTTTTAATATGATGTCGTGAATACGAGACATTGCGCTGACTACGCACTGCGGCTGGTGGAGTTGGAAGTATGGGAACTCTACGATGAACTGATTGCCGCCGTTCTTGAGGAAGCCGTGGTTACGCAATGCATTGCCCGCAACCGCGCTTTGAATCGGCGTGCCTTTTGCGCGAAAATAGGAAGTATGGATCACTCCAATTGCTGTCATCGCCGGCAGGGCGATGGATAAGCACGTTTCTTGTCTGTGCGTGGTAGCCTCGTATCAGAGTCGTCAGTCTCGTATAGAATACACATTATTACCCCAAGGAGCCGTCACCGAAGGCCATGGAAATTAGAACAAATCTGACTGAGTTAAGGACCAAACGAGGTATCGGAGCCGCGCAGTTGGCCACCCAGGTCGGCATCAGCCGGCAGACGGTCTATGCCATCGAGGCAGGAACCTACGTTCCGAACACGGCGGTCAGTTTGAAGTTGGCGCGCGCACTTGAGACCACTGTCGAAGACATTTTCCAGATCGAACCAGAGGACCAAGTACCCGACGAAGTCGCGGAAGCCACAATCCTGGGCAATGCCGAGTCCATGCAGCCGGGTCAGCCGCTGCGGCTCTGTAATGTTGACAGACATCTTGTCGCCGTGGCGCCCGAATCGGGCGGCTGGTGCCTTCCCACTGCCGATGCCGTGCTGCTTGAATCGCCCCGGGCCGGGAAGCACAGCGCCAAGGTTAGGATTCTCGGCGACAAGTGGAAAAAGTCCCCGCGCATCCTGCTCGCCGGGTGCGATCCCAGCGTCTCCTTCCTTGCGCAATCGCTGCAAACCCAGGGCTGCGAACTGGTGGTCACCTACGAAAACAGCTCGCGCTCGCTCGAATTTCTTCGCCAGGGGTGGGTGCACGTTGCTGGCACTCACATGGTGGACAAAGCCACCGGCAAAACTGATTTGTTACCCATTACCAAGATGTTTGGCCGCAATGCCATTGCGGTCATCTCGTATGCTATTTGGGAAGAAGGTCTTGTGATCGCTCAGGGCAATCCCAAGCACATCACGGGCATTGCTGACCTTGCTCGCAAGGATGTGCACTTTACCAACCGGGAGCCTGGCGCCGGTTGCCGCCGATTGTTGGACGATCTGATGCTGGAACTGGTCATCTCTGCAAAGCAGATTAAAGGGTATGAAAAGATCACCTCTGGACATTTGCCTGCGGCACGCCTTGTACGCAGCGGAGAGGTCGATTGCTGCATTAGTACACAAGCTGTGGCGCGCGCCTTGGCCCTCGACTTCATTCCTTTGGCCCAGAAACCCTATCACCTGGTCATTCGCCGCTCGCAACTTAAATACCCGCCCATTCAAACGCTGCTTGAAATACTGGGACGCGCGTCGTTCCGCCGGGAAGTTGAGGCCTACACAGGTTACAGTATGCGGACGTCTGGCGACCGTCTTGTCTGAGAGACAAGCAGTCTGTGCCATGGCGCGTGGCTCAGGTCTGACCATCCCAAAATAAATGGATGCCTGTAGAATCTCACTATGACCGATGTTCCTTGGACGATTCGCGGGTTGCGTAGGGCTCTTGCCGCTGAAACTGTAACGCCTGTCGATCTGGCTGAACTGGCCCTTGCGCGGGTCAATCAAAATCGAGGGCACAATACCTTCCTGTGGCTCGACCCCGCATGGACGCTCTCTGAAGCGGCGCGCGCCGAAGCCATGCCGCGTGGCGCGGGAGGTCCTTTCGGCGATGGCCGCGATGCGCTGTGGGGCTTGCCCATTTCATTGAAGGATTGCTTTGACTTGTCCGGTGCGCCCACAACGTGCGGCGTCCGCTTTTATCGCGACCTCAACGGCCCCGCCGCGCAGGATTCCTGGCTGGCGGAACGGCTGCGCGCAGCCGGTGCGGTCATCGTCGGCAAGACTCACCTGCACTCGCTAACCTATGGCATCACGGGCGAAAATCGCGACTTTGGCGATTGCCTGCAGCCGGGCGACGACGGCGCGCTGACCGGTGGCTCGTCCTCGGGCGCGGCGGCCAGCGTGCTTGAGGGTTCGGCCGTGGCCGCGCTCGGAACAGACACAGGCGGGTCCATCCGTGCGCCTGCCGCGCTGTGCGGATTGGCCGGGTATCGTGCCTCGCTGGGCCGCGGAAACTGGCAGGGCGGCGCGCACCTGGCGCAATCGTTTGACACCATGGGATGGCTCTTTCGCGATCTGGAAGATGCGCCTCTGTTAGCCGGATTTTTCGCGCCTTCGGATGCGGCTTCAACTCAATCTTTCACGCGCTTCGCAGTCCCCGGCGATAGCCTTTTCCACGACTGCGAGCCGGAGATTCTGGCCAGCTTTCACGCCACAATCGCCGAGTTGGAAGCTCTCGGCTTGCGCGCGGTAAAGATCGATGCAAAGTGGTGGGACGAATCCTTCGAGGTCTATTCACCTATTCAGGCTTGGGAGGCGGCGCGCGTTCACGCTGGCCACTTTGACCACATCGAACCCGCCCTTCGCGAGCGGCTTGAGTGGGGCGCGCGCATCACTCCCTCTGAAATCTCCATCTTGCGCCAGCGCCACGCGGAGTTCACGGCCCGCATGGACGAGCTTTTCGCTGCGCATGGTTTACTGCTCATGCCTGCCGCTCCGGTTACGCGCCTTGTGGCTGGCGCGGATCACAGCCAGACCCGCGGTCGGCTCTTGCGTTACACCACTCCATTCAGCATGGCGGGCGTGCCCGTGGTCAGCCTCCCCTGCGCTGCTGGCGGTATGCAACTGGCAGTCGCTCGCGGATGCGATGAATCCCTGGTTGAGTTGGCCGCCAGGCTCGGCGCACGCAGAAAATCAGCGGGGTTTGCATTGCACTCGCGATCAGTATAGGTTTGCTGAATCAGCCTCAAGAACACAGTGATTTGAAAGGACTCCGAATGATACGCCACAGTTTGTCGATCAAACAACGATTGTTTTTGCCGGTTCTAGCGGCTGTTTTCGCGGCCATCCCGGCAAGCGCGCTCGTTGCATCGCCTGTATGCAATCCACGCGCCTACGGGGCCAAGGGCGACGGAGTCAGCAAAGACACGGTTGCAATTCAGAAGGCGATCGATCTCTGCGAACGGCAAGGCGGCGGCACGGTTCGGCTCATTGCCGGTACGTATCTGAGCGCTCCCATCGTGCTGAAAAGCAACATTACCCTACAGCTCGACAGGGGCGCTACGCTGCTCGGCTCCGCGGACCATGGTGACTATCCGCGGAGGATCGAGTTACGCGAGCCGGGTCTGCAATCGCTTGTGAGTGCAACCAATGCTACGAATGTTGCCATTACCGGCGAAGGCGTGATCGATGGGGCAGGGGAGAGCTGGTGGCAAGTGGCGCGCTCCATCAAGGATGCCGGTGTCATGGGATCTAACTACCTTCGTCCGAGGCTTGTCGTCTTCGACCATTGCAAGCATATTTTGGTGGAGGGAGTTACGATCCAGAACTCTCCCATGTGGCAGTTTGTTCCTTACTACTCGGACGATGTGACCATCCGGAATATCAAAATATTGGCGCCTGCCCGCTCGCCGAATACGGACGCCATCGATCCCTTCTCGTCATCGAATGTGCGCATCGATCATGTTTTTGCTGACGTAGGCGACGATGACATTGCGATCAAGTCGGGCGCGATTGGCTCTGCTGGGCCGGATGAGCCAAGCCGCGACATCACCATCACTGATTGCACCTTTTTGCACGGGCACGGCCTCTCCATCGGAAGCGAGATTGCGGGCGGTGCCAGAAACATCCGCGCTGAGCGGATTCACTTCGAGGGGACGGACAATGGCATTCGCGTGAAGGCGAACCGTGATCGCGGCAACGATGTCGGCCCGCTGTTTTTCCGCGACATCGATATGAAGGACGTGACGAACGCGCTGGTGATCAGCGAGTACTATCCCAAGGTTCTGCCGCCCGATTCAGAATTGCCGCAGCCCGTCACGCGCCTGACTCCGCACTTTCACGACATTACAATCGAGAATGTAACAGCCACAGGAAGCACATCGGCTGGAGTCATCGTAGGTCTACCGGAAGCGCCCATCCCAGGGGTGGTTTTGCGCCATGTGAAGATTAGCGCCCAGAATGGACTGACAATCAGTTATGCCGAGGTATCAGGCGAGGGCGTGGATATCACGGCCAGCGAGGGGCAGGCGATCACGAAGCTGACGGGAGCGAAGGTCTTGCTGCACTGAACCAAGAGCGCTGGCAAGAAGAGGCCGCGTCGGCTGACGCGGCCTCTTCTTGTTTCTCCGGAGCGAGTTACTGGTTGACGCCGCTTGCCAGAAAACCTCCGTCCACGACAAGAGTCTGTCCGCTAACGAAGGATGCGGCATCGGAGGCGAGGTAGATCGCGGCTCCGACCAGCTCTTCATTTTTGCCGAAGCGGCCCATCGGCGTACGCATCAGCAATTCATGGCCGCGCGGCGTGCTATCGAGTAGTTTTGCATTCATGTCGGTGTGGAAGACGCCGGGAGCGATGGCGTTTACCGTCACGCCCTTCTTCGACCATTCCACGGCCAGCGAGCGGGTGAGCGAGCCCACGGCCGATTTGCTAGCGGCATAGGCGGCCACTTCGCTGAGCGCGACAAAACTGTTCAGTGAAGTGATGTTGATGATGCGGCCATAGCCACGTTCCAACATATGCTTGCCGAAGACCTGGCAGGCGCGCAGCGTTCCGGTCAGATTGGTATTCAGGATATTGGTCCACTCTTCTTCCGAGACGGTCAGCGTAGGCGTGCGCTTGATGATTCCGGCGCAGTTGACGAGGATGTCGACTTTGCCGAATCGGTCGAGCACAGCCGCGTGCAGCCTTTCCAATGAGGCGCGGTCGCACACGTCCGAGGCGAGCCGCAGGGTCTTGCGGCCACGCGCTTCGATCTCACTGGAGGTTTTGTCCACCTGTTCTTGGCGGCGCGCTGAAGCGATCACATCAGCGCCTGCATCGGCGAGGCCGAGGCTTAGGGCGTGTCCGATTCCGGTTGTCCCTCCGATAACAACTGCGATTTTGCCTTCAAGACTCAGAATTTGAGTGGTCACAAGCTTCTCCATTTCTGTTGCGAACTGACCTGCTCCACGCGGTTGCGCATGAATGTCAGGGTTATGCTTTGCTCCCTAGGAAAACGGGGGCGATGTGCCTGGCGTAAAGGTTCTCCGTCACATTCTTCGCAATCACGGCTTCATTGGCTTCAAGCATATCCAGATAGCGGTTGCCCATCTTTGCCGCGACTTTGAAACCGACGTGCAGCAACTGGCGCAGACTGCTATTGTAAGCAGCCGCTCCGCGGACATGGCGCAAGGCAGAGGTGTACTGATCGGAAGACCAGCCGCGCACTTCGCCGGGCGAGGGCAGCTTTGCCGGATCAATGTCGATGACGGTGGCATAGGGCACGCAGAGTTCTTCGCGGTGCGCAAAGGCCTCGGTATAAATATCCTTGGCCAGCGACAGCCCGTCGCCTCCAGCTTCAGCCAGGCCAATCAACTCTTCGAGCCAGGTAGTTCCGGCGGTCTTGAGGTGCACTCCCGCGTTGAACTTCTTCATGGTGGCGTGAATGGCGGGATAGATCGAGAACTTATCACTGCCCGAGTGCACGCTGAGCTTGAGATTTTCCGGCAATCCAAAGTGTTTCACAGCGTACGCGATGGCCGCCACATCCAGCGCAAATTCGCGCTCGAATTGCGCCAAGTCGCCCACATAGTCCACACCCTTGTTAAAGCGTCCACTGAACTTAGGGGCGATGGTCTGAATCGGAATGCCTTCATCGGCGATTGCGGCCAGAATGATGAGCAACTCCGCGGGGCTCTGCGCGCTGTCTGTTTCATCCATCGAGATCTCGGGGATAAAGTTGCCTGCGCCTTTGGCGCTCTCGATTGCGCGGTAAACCTCGCCGGCCCTTTTAACGGCCGTCAGATACTTCTGCGCGGTTTTCCTGAGCTTTTCTTGCGTGATTTCGAAGACTTCATTCGTTCCTTCCAGTTGAATACGTCCCAGCAACTCTGCGCGCCGCTTCACGAAGTGATCGATGTCAGCCGGCTGTGCGGCTTGTCCGATGAAGTCCGCAACGTCGATGGTAAAGAAATCGCACGAATCAAGGAAACGGCCGACCGTCTGCAAGGTGATGTGGTCGGCGTCGCAGAAGTACGGAAGTTTCCAGGCGAGCGTCTTGACAGCGGCCTCGGCGGCAGCGCGCGCCGATGCGGGCTCTGAGCCGATGATGACGTGCTCGCGGTTCGACTTGTTCCATACTGGGACCACCTCAATGCCATGATCGAGGGCTCGCACGCATGCCTGTAACTGTGCCTTGGCCTGGTGTGCGAACCGATCTCCAGTCCCAATGGAATACTTGCTCAGCTTCAAACTGCGAATTCCCATATTCTTTCTCCTCTCAGAGTCGGTTGCGGTGTGCCCACAACCCTAATCCTGGATTAGCGATAAAAAAGATCTCTTCACCTTCAACCGAGTTCAAACCATCACTGAGCTTACGCGGATCGTAACGTGCAAGCATCGAGGTTAGATCGCCATAATTGAAACCTACGCTCTCGACCTCTTCCTTGCTGAGGAATCCGGGGCACCAGGTAATCTTGAAGCGCCCCTCGGATGAGCCGTGGATCAGGTGAGCGGCTGCGCTCAAATCGTTGGCCAAATCCGCATTGGTTTCGACTGCCTTGAGCGTCGCTTCCGTACCGCGATAGCCGTACTTTCGGATCAGTGCGTCGATTGTCTTGTCTTCGCCGAACTCCCTCACGCCTGGCGCCAGAATAATCAACTCGGCGCCATCGGCCAGCGCCATGCGGGTGCGATAGATGGCCTTGTTGCCGATCCAGGTCGAATGAAACTCCTCGGGATCGAGATAGATGACGGCCTTCATCATCGGCTCGTCGAGCATCTCGAAGTTGACCTTGAGACTTAACGCGGCGGCAAGATTGAAGCACTCGATGTCATCGCCGATGAACAAGCCGCGCACCGCCAGTCCGCCTTCCACTCGTCGTCCGACCACAGTCTGTACATAAACGATGGGCAGATGCCGCAGAAAATGATCGGATGCGTAGTTGAGCACATTGCGAACGGGATTGGCGGCGCGGCCCATGATCCGCTCCATGCCGTAGACCGCGCCCAGGTAGTGGCTGCGGCCGATTCCGTCATGGCCTCCGGTGCCCACCAGGATGTTCTTGTTGTAATTGGCCATGCCGATGACTTCATGGGGCACCACTTGGCCGATGGAAAGGATAAGATCGAAGCCGCCTTGGGAGATAAGCCGGTTAACCTGTGCTGGCCAGGCATAGTTCAGCTTGCCCTCTGATTGCTCGTGGATGAACTCAGCCGGGACTTCGCCGAGAGTCTCCACATCGGTTCTCCAGTTGTGAACGCGAAAGAGATTCTGCGGAACTTCCCCGAACATATGTGCAATCTGCTCTGGCCACATTGCCGTGTGCGTGCCGAGCGCGGGCAGAATCGCTTTCAGCCGGTCGCCATAGTACTTCCATGCATCGCGCGTCAGCTCACCCGCGCGGGAATGCTCGCGGCTTTGGTCGGGAGGCACGGCGAGAACGCGGTTGCGTTGGCCCAGCTTGGCAAGGCTCTGCGTCAGCAGAGCTTTCAACTCAGCCGGAGTCAGATCGGTTTCAGGGCTTCCCGTGGCGCAGTAGAGGCTCATGCGGCAAACTCCACTTTTTTCAGTCCTGGAGCGAGCAGAACGGCGATGAGCAGCGACAAAAGATAAACGCTGGCGGCAATGACGAAGAGGATCGAATAGCTGTTCGATATTTGCAGTACATGGCCTGCTAACTGGGCAAACAGGTAGCCGCCTACCGCTCCAGCCATGGCGCCGATGCCGGTAACCGAACCCACGGTGCTGCGCGGAAACATATCCGAGGCAGTGGTGAATAGGTTGGCCGACCAGCCCTGGTGCGCGGCCGCCGCCAGACTGAGCAGGCCGATTGCGGCCCACTCCGAGTGAAGGTAATTGATCAGAAAAACGGGAACTACGAGGCAGGCGCAAACAAACATCGTCGTTAGCCGAGCGCGCTCTGCCCGAAACCCCAAACGGATGAAGAACTCGGGCAGCCAGCCTCCGCCGATGCTGCCGATGGTTGAAGCGCTGTAAACGATAAAGATCGGCAATCCAAGCCCCGCAAGGCTCAGGTGAAATTTGTCACTGAAGTAACCAGGAAGCCAGTAGAGATAGAACCACCAGATGGGATCGGTAAGGAGCTTGGGAATGGAAAATGCCCATGTCTGGCGGATGCCCAGCAATTTGACCCACGGCATGGATGGCCCGATCTTTTCGGGGGGGTCCTGGTTAATGAAAACGAGTTCAGCGTCGGCAATCGCTGGATGATCGGTAGGTTTGCTGTATTTGAAGAACCACAGGACAATCCACATGGTGCTGAAAATGCCGGTGATCAGAAAAGCGGCGTGCCAGCCAAAGTGCAAAGTCACCAAAGGCACGAGAATCGCAGCCAGCACCACGCCGACATTGGCGCCGCTGTTGAAGATGCCTGTAGCCAGCGAGCGCTCTTTCTGGGGAAACCATTCGGCAACGGTCTTGTTGGCGGCGGGGAAGTTGCCGGATTCGCCGAGTCCAAGAAAGAAGCGCGCAATGCCGAGCTGGAGCACCGAGTTGACCAGAGCGTGGCCCATTGCCGACAGGCTCCAGATGCCCATGATGACCATGTAGCCGATGCGCGTGCCAACCTTGTCGACGAAGCGCCCGGCAACGAGCAGACCGATCGCGTACGCGATGGTAAAGGCTCCCACGATTTGTCCGAAGCCCACTTCGGTCAAACCAATCCCATGATCGGCAACGCTCCGCATGAGAGTGGGCTTGAGAAGCCCCAAAACTTGCCGATCCATGTAGTTGATCGTGGTGGCGATGAAGAGCATGGCGCAGATGGTCCAGCGTACACTCCCGATCCGCGTGCCGGTAGATAACTCTGCTCGCTCTTCTTTGTTTAATTTCACACAATCCGCCATATCTTACTCTTACAGCCGATACGCCTTTTTCACCAGCCCGTAGGCCAACTCATGCGCTACGTCAAATGCTTCGTCTTCTTCTAGACGGTGCTCAGCGACTAGCTTTGCCAGGAATGCGCAATCCACGCGGCGCGCCACATCATGCCGCGCTGGAATGGAAAGGAAGGCTCGCGTGTCGTCGTTGAAACCAACCGTATTGTAGAAGCCTGCCGTTTCGGTTGCTTGCTCGCGGAAACGCATCATTCCCTCGGGGCTGTCGTTAAACCACCAGGGCGGCCCGAGCCGCAAGCATGGATAATGTCCCGCCAGCGGAGCCAATTCGCGGCTATAAGTCGATTCGTCGAGAGTGAAAAGAATAATTGTGAGTTTGGGCTCATTGCCGAATCGGTCAAGCAAAGGGCGGAGAGCATCCACGTAGTTGGTCGGCCGGGGAATGTCAGCGCCTACGTCGCGGCCATAGCGCTCATAGATTTTGCGGTTGTGGTTGCGCACGCTTCCGGGGTGAATCTGCATGATCAGCCCGTCTTCCAGGCTCATCTGCGCCATCTCCGTGAGCATCTGGGCACGGAACAGCTCCTGCTGCTGGGCATTGGCGTTGCCGGCCAGCACACGGCGAAACAACTCCGCGGCCTCTAGCGTGGAAAGATCCGCGGTTTGTGCAGTGGGATGTCCATGGTCAGTTGCCGTACAGCCAAGTTCGCGAAAGCGCGCGCGCGATTTCCGCAGCGCATTCAGGTAGCCGGCCCACGTTGCTGTATCTTCCCCGGTGTTTTCGCCCAGTTTTCGAATCAAACCGGAAAATCCCGCAAACTCCGGATCGACAACCGGGTCAGGCCGGAAGGTGGGCAGAATCCTTGCCTTCCAGTTCGATTCGCGGATAGCCTTGTGATCGTCCAGCGAGTCCAGGGGAGAATCGGTGGTTGTCAACACTTCGATATTGAAGCGTTGGTAAAGGGCGCGAGGCAGAAACTCAGGCGTGAGGAGCTTTTCAGAGATGGTGTCAAAGTAGAGGTCGGCAGTCTTTTCCGACAACCGTTCTTCCAGTCCAAAGAGCTCCTGGAAGGCAAAGTCTAGCCATAGGCGCGTCGGAGTTCCGCGAAACAGGTAGTAATGGCTGGCGAAGATATGCCAGACTTTGCGAGCGTCCTTGAGTTCCGCCCGCCCAATTTCCAGGTCTTCGAGAAGGACTCCCTGGCTGTAGAGCATCCGGTAGACGTAGTGATCGGGTTCGACGAACAGCTTTGCCGGGTCGGGAAAAGGCTGTTTTTTGGCAAACCAGGCTGCTTGCGTATGCCCGTGCGGGCTGATAATGGGCAAGTCGCGAACGTGTGTGTACAGAGCTTTTGCTATCTTTCGTGTTCCGGATTCGGCGGGAAACAAGCGGTCTTCGTGGATCAGCATGGCTGCAACCTTGCCCTTTCACTGAGAGGCTTAGAGGTCGACCACTAGAGAGGTCAGACCACAGTATACACATCTGGTCGCGAAACGTCAGGACGGCGGAGAAATTTTTCTGAGGCGCAGAATGGTCTTCAGTGTTAATCTCATTTTGCCCTGTATTTCAGGCGATGCGAGAAAGTGTCTGCCCTCTATGCCGAGGAAAAAACAGGATTTGCCAGATACCCACCGGACAATGCAGGTTGTTAACCATCTTCGCTCCCTCATAGAGAATGGTACCCTGCAGCCTGGCGACAAGATTCCTCCAGAGCGTGAGTTCGCATGTTCACTGAATATAAGCAGGGCCAGCCTTCGCACCGGCATAGGGTACTTGGCGGCGATGGGCGTCCTCAAAGTGAGGCACGGGGTCGGAACTTTTGTCACCGATGGCCCGGCCGAATTCGGCAAGGCGTCCTTCAGCCTTATGGGTGCGCTGCACGGCTTTAAATCCTGGCAAATGTTTGAAGCGCGGTTGATTCTTGAGAGTAATCTTGCCGCTCTCGCTGCTGAACGCGGCAAGGAAGAGCATCATATCGCCTTGGCGGAAGAGGTTGCCGAGATTTTCGCTTCGGTGGATAGACCCGCCGATTTTCTGATCCACGATGTGCTTTTTCATCGCATTCTCTCGCAGGCTTCCGGCAATCCTATTCTGGCCGCTCTGATGGAGACTGTCACGTCGGCTCTATACGATAAGCGCCGCAAAACCGTTGAGCGCTCGACTGATCTGAGCGAATCCGCGGAAATGCATCGATTGATTTACCATGCCGTCCGCGCTAAGAATCCCGCAGAGGCGCAGAAACTTATGGAACAACACCTGCGTATGGCTCAAACCGCGCAGGGCATGGAACGTCCATCGGCTCGCAAGGTGACCAAAGCTGTTGCCAGGTCGAAGAGCCTTTAGTCAAATCTTGGATTTGCCCCGCCGGCGTTCTTCGCCAGCCCTGTGCGGTTTGTTTTATGCAGGTGCCAGGAATCGTGCGGTCGTCGCCGTTCAGCCTCATTCGTTATAGCCCCAGGATTCGTAAGGTCTGACCAGTTGCGCCGAATCATTTTTTCGGCAGTTTATGCAAGTCGCTCATTCTGAATGCAATTCGAGGAAAATTTTGGGTCCTTGCATTTCTCGCTTGACAGGCCTAGATCCCGTGCGGGAGACTATTGTCGCTTCAGTAGTGGTCTGACCACCGTTGGAAAATCTGCCTGGCAGAGCCAATCGAGCGGGCCGCGGACCAAAGCTCATCGGCAATTTTATGGAGGCGTGAATGAGAAGTTCGGCCGTAGAAGGACAGTTGGATATGAATGGAACGTCGAGGAGCCTGAGGCACGGGCTCCGGTATTGTTCCAGGTGGGGATGGCTGGTGTTTTTGGCCATTGCTATGATGGCGCCCTTCGGCGCGCAGGCGCAGCTTTCAGGAAAAGGCGCTGTTACGGGCACGGTGGAGGATAAGACCGGAGCTGTGATTCCTGGCGCCGTCGTTGCCGCTACCAACAATGCTACCGGCATCACAACCACAACCACGACAACTGGAGCAGGTGACTTTGTCTTCTCCAACCTGGACCCGGGTATTTATACCGTGACCACTTCCGCCAACGGATTTGAAAAGCTGGTCCAGGCGAACATCCATGTGAATGCGATGGAATCGCATGCATATAACCCGGTTCTTACGGTTGGCCGCTCCAGCGTCGAGATTACAGTGACCGCAGCGCCTCCGCAGTTGGAAACCAGCAACGCAACGGTGGGCGCCACCATGGAAAACGAAGTGTACGCGGAACTGCCGATCGAAATGGGCGCCTATGGCCAGACCGATCAGCGCCGCGCCACCGACTTTGCTTTCCTCATGCCTGGCGTGCAGGGCAATAATACCAACGGCAATCCCACCACCAACACCGGCGTTGTCAATGGTTCCGGCGCCCGCGGCGCGGCCTCGGCTGTCTACGTTGACGGCGTTGTGTTTGTGCGCGCCGGAGGCAACGGCGACCCGCGCTATGTATGGACCGCAATATCGGTTGACGCCATCGACCAGTTCCAGGTGCAGACCACTGGCTACTCGGCCGTTTATGAAGGCCAGGGCGTCATGAACTATACCGTCAAGCAAGGCGGCTCCAAGCAGCACGGCTCCGTCTACGAGTTCTTCCGCAACACTTCGCTGGATACCTGGGGCTTCTTGGCTCATGCTCCTAGCCCGATAACCGGTGTTCCGATCAAGCCGGTTGAGCATAGCAACGAGTACGGCATCAACCTCAGCGGCCCGCTCGTTCCCTTTGGCAAGTGGAAAGAAAAGGTCTTCTACTACGGCAACTACAACGGCTTCCGCTACACCAGCGCCACGCCTACGGCAATGAGCTTCCCCACGCCGAACGAGCAGGCTGGCAATTTCACTCAGACGGGTACTTTCGTCTCGGGGTCGGACACTCCAATCTACGACCCGTCTTCGCAGGCTGCCTGCACTTCTAATAACACTACCGGCCCTCATTATCCCTGCCGGTATCAGTATGGTTTGCCATTTAGTGGCACACCCGGTCCTGGTGGTGGTGGGTATACGCTTGCGAATGCGCCCGACATCACCAAGGTCAACGTGATCCCGTCCACACAGTGGTCTCCCATCACATCGGCAATGCAGAAACTGCTCCCACAGACGGGCATCGGCACGGCTCTGCAAAACAACTACATCGCAGCCAACGCAACGGGCCTCACCAATTGGTCCACCACCGACCGCATTGATTTCCTCCCTACTTCGTCGGACACGCTCACGTTCATATTTGCCGATGGCCGCCAGGCCAGTTCGAATCCTGTCGGTCAGAGCACCGCTGGGCGCAACGTTGGACCAGTTCCCTTCAGCTACGGCCAGACCTACGCGCCTAAGACTGCAGTGGGAATCATCGAAGAGACCCACATCTTCACCCCGCACCTGATCAATCAGTTAAAGTGGGGGTATGCCCGCTACAACGGTCCTACCTTCAACCCCAACCAGAATCCGACGGATGCCGCCACAGGTTCGAACGTAGGCCTTTCGTTCAATAACACCACCCCGGTGTCGGGCCAGGCGTTGCAGACCTTCCCCGTCGTGCCCTTCGTAGGCTCGAACTCACCTACGGCCTGGGGTGGCACTATCGCCAATTCGACCATAGCGGAAAACTACACCGCCATGGATAACCTGCAGTGGACCTTCGGCAAGCACTCCTTCACCTTCGGTGGACAGGTTGCGTGGTTGCTGTACAACACGTATGCAGCCGTGGGCGGAACAACTCCCATGGTGCTCGGCTCCGGCGTCAACGAGACCTCGAACTTCGCATCAACCGGTACTAACAACTACACCCTCAAAACCGGTACCGGTATGGCATACGCCAGCTTCCTGCTGGGCCAAATCGACGGGGCCTCGGGCAAGAATAATGCCTCTTCGGCGTCGACCTACACGTATACGGACTATTCTGCGCATCCGGGGTATGGAGCACGCTTCCGTCCCATATCGCCCTACATCCAGGACAACTGGAAGGTCACCCCGCAGCTGACTCTCGACCTCGGCCTGCGTTATGATTTCTTCCCGAGCGTCAGGGAAGTGAAGGACGACGCCAGCTTCTTCGATCCCAATCTTGCCAACCCGCTGGTCGGTGGCCTGCTCGGCGCCCTGAACTTCACGGGGCACGGCACAGGCACCTGCAACTGTGACACGCCTGTCAAGAACTATTACCGCAACATCGCGCCGCGCCTTGGAGCGGCTTATCAGTTGAACTCCAAGACCGTGATCCGCTCCAGTTGGGGTGTCATGTATACCCATGGCGACGCCGTGGGCGGCCTTGCATCAACTATCGGAACGCTGGGCTTCTCCAACGCGCCACCTATGTCAGCGGTCAACGATTTTACCGCCATGACAGGGCTGCTGGCAGGAGGAGATCTGAATCCAAGCGGTAACGCAGTTAATACCACCTCGGGGTGGAAACAGGGACTGCTTCCCGCCTACGCGGCTCCGACTGGTGTAAGTTCGGGGCCGGGATACGGCACCGGCTACAACGGGACGAACAGCACAAAGCCTTCCGGTTCGACGTTTGACGACCCGTATCTCGGCGGTCGCGCACCGGAGTACATCAACTGGACCTTTGGCATCCAGCGCCAGATTACGAACGCGCTTGCTGCTACAGTCACTTACGTCGGATCAGAAGGCCACTTCCTGCAGCTCGATAGCAACACGGCGCGCGGATTCCAGTCCAACCAGCTCGATCCAAAGTATTTGGTTCTGGGATCGAAATTGGCAGACAAGGGCGCTGCAGTCATTACCGATTGCGGTGCCTCAGGCGCTGTAACAACCAATGGCTTTAGTTGCAACTCTACGGCCTTGGCTAATTTCAACTCAAGTGCGCCGTTGAGCACTCTGTTGACGCCCTACCCGTTCGAGTCGCCCTCCGACTCCTTCGGTTACGTCGGCAACGCCAACTACCACGGTCTGCAAGCCACGGCGAATATGCGCGCCTGGCACGGTCTGACCGTGAACGCCAGCTACACCTATTCGCGCTCCATTGACGATGCGGGCACCTTCCGCTCCGGCTACGCAATTCCTGCCGCATTCCTCGCCAATCACACTGCCTCCACTCCCTCCTGGAAGGTGGATCGCATTGAACGCACCGTCTCCACTTCCAACCAGATGCATCATTTTGTGGCTACCGCAGTTTGGGACTGGCCGCTTGGCAAGACGATCCTCAATACCAGCGGCTATGAGCGGGCGATTCTCGGCGGATTCAAGTTCTCCGGGGTTTACCAGCAGTTCTCTGGTTCGCCGTTGGCCATTACTGAAGCCACGCCTCAGACCAATCAGGCGCAGCAGGGCGCTCCGGCGGTCCTGAACCCGAACTTCAGCGGATCAGCACGCCAGAATGGCAGATGGGGCAACGGTGCAACCTACGCCAATTACAACACCCATAGCTACATCGTCCCCAGCACCGGCGCGACAAAAGCCGTCGCGACTGGGCCTTTCATTGATACAAAGTTGGACTCGACGGAGTATAACTATCTGTTCGGCGATGCGCCACGCACAGCTCCGTACGGCCTCGTTGGCCCCGGCACTTACCAGCTTGATCTCGCCATGGTGCGCAGCTTCCCGCTGCATCTCACGGCATCTTCCAGGCTGAATTTCCGCGCCGAGTGGTACAACGTCACCAACCACACCTTCTGGTCTGTTGCCGACACCAAGATCGACGACTCGAACTTTGGCACAGTGACTCCTTCAGGCAGCAACAACCGCAAGGCCGCTCAGTTCTCGGCTCGTATCGAGTTCTAGCCTTTACCCCTTGCATCTACACAGAAAAGGCTGCCTTAATCGGCAGCCTTTTCTGCTCATTGACTTATAATCTTTACGCACGGAGTCCAAATGAAGAGCAATCGCATTCTGGCTTGGTTGATGTTACCCGTCGTAATGGCGGGAAACCTGTGTTTTGCTGCGCAGGCTATAGAGCAACCATGGTCCGAACGCGCGGCGAATGCGGCAATCGAGCGCTGGCCGAATGGGCGCTTTGTGTCCGCAGGCCAGCAATGGTCATGGAACTACGAACTGGGCACGTTGCTGGAAGGCGCGGATGCTGTGTGGTTGAATACAGCCGATTCACGCTACTACAACTACATCAAGAGCGCAGTCGATCAGTTTATTACACCTGATGGTTCCATAACTACCTTGAAGCCGGAGGAAAATCAGCTCGACAGCATACTGCTCGGCCGGCAGCTTCTGCTCTTGTACGGCGTAACCCAAGACCCGCGTTATGCGAAGGCCGCCACACTGCTTTACCAGCAGCTTGTTCATCAGTCGCGCACCGCATCCGGCGGATTCTGGCATAAACAGAGATATCCCAATCAGATGTGGCTGGACGGGCTGTATATGGCCGAGCCTTTCTATGCCGAATACGCAGCGACGTTCCATCATCCTGAAGCATTTGAAGATATTACTCACCAATTTATGTTGATTGACAACCACGCGCGCGACCCGAAGACCGGCCTGCTCTACCACGGATGGGATGAGTCGAAGCAGGAGCGCTGGGCCGATAGGCAGACTGGCCTTTCGTCGCAGTTCTGGGCCAGGGCAATGGGTTGGCACATGATGGCTTTGGTTGACACGCTTTCCTATTATCCCGAGGGGACTTTAGGGCAGAAGCAGTTGATCGTTGCGCTTGAAAAAGATGCCGCGGCGATAACTCGCTATCAAGATAAAACGACCGGCCTTTGGTATCAGGTACTCGACAAAGGCGGAGAAAATGGAAACTATCTGGAGTCTTCCGCTTCCTGTATGTTTGTTTACGCTCTGGCCAAAGGAGTGCGCCAGGGCTATCTCCCTGAACATTATCTTTCCAATGCGGAGCGCGGATACAAAGGAATTCTGAGCCGTTTCATCAAGACTGGACCCGGCGATGAGGTCGCGCTTACTGGCACGGTAAAATCCGCGGGACTTGGCGGAGAACCCTACCGGGACGGCAGTTACTTCTATTACATCGCCGAGAAGACGGCCACCAATGATCCCAAGGGTGTGGGCGCCTTTCTGCTGGCCAGCGCAGAAATAGAAACTGCCGTAAATGCGAAGCTGGGTCGAAGCAGGACGGTCCTACTGGACGCCTGGTTCAACAGTCAGAAGCGGCCAGACGCATTTGGCCAGCAAGTTTACTTCCATTACAAATGGAACGACCTAAGCAACAGTGGCTACTCTTTCTTCGGTCACATCTTCAATAACTTCGGTGCAGAAACAAAAACTCTATATACAGCGCCCACGCATGCGGAGCTTCATCAAGCGCAGGTCTACATCATTGTTTCTCCGGATATTCCGGTGAAGAATCCTAACCCGCATTATGTGCAACCGGGGGACGCTGCTCAGATCGCGGAGTGGGTCAAGGACGGCGGCGTGCTGGTAATCATGGAGAATGATCCGGGCAATGCCGATCTTTACCATCTAAATCTGCTCACTGAGCAATTTGGCATTCACTACAACAATGTGCTGCGCAATCAGGTGGACGGAAAAAAATTTGAGATGGGTAAGATCGTAATCGAAGGGAATGGCCCAATCTTCCACGATCCACACACTGCATATATGAAAGAGATCTGCACCATCTCGGTGAAGTCACCGGCTACTGCGATACTTCGCGATCGCGGAGACATCCTGATGGCCGCGGAGAAGTACGGCAAAGGAACGGTCTTTGCGACAGTTGATCCATGGCTCTACAACGAATACACCGATGGCCGAAAGCTCCCTGCTGAGTATGACAACTACGCCGCCGGCAAAGAGCTTGTCCGATGGATTCTCGCACAGATTCCGCGCGGGCCTGCGGCTAAGGTAGAGCATTAAAACAACATTGGGAGTATGCGGATCATTTTGCTTGTGGCTCGCCTTTTACATCCGGTCCAAGTTCTGGGCAGACTCTTGTCAGGCCATCTGCCACCATCCGTCCAAATAAAGCCGAGCCTCTGGCGTTCAAGTGCGTGCGATCAGGCCCCTTGTCGAGTGCATCGGGATGAGCAGCCGCATCGAACTGATCAGCCTGTTCTTGATTCATCGTTTCAAGAAGTTTTACGCTCTCCGCGTTCAGGTCGATGAGCGGAACATTTTCCTCAATGGCAACTCGTTTTACGGCGGCAGCGTATGCCTTCAAATCCAGAACCAGCTTGCCATCTTTATAAGTACGCCGGGAGAGGGATGTCACGACAACCGGTCGTGCCCCAATGGCTCGCGTCTGCTCAATGTACCGGCGCATATTCGCCGCATAGGTTGTATCCGGGTCGGTCTCGCGCGTAGGTCCTTTGCCAGGCATATCATTATGACCAAACTGAATAAGAATGTAATCCGGATGCTGGCCCAGCGCATCTTGCCAAAGACCTTCGTCGTAGTAACTCTTTGAACTGCGGCCATTCCTGGCCAGGTTGATGCACTCTACGTTGGGTGTCATCAAGGTGCAGAAGGAAGAACCCCATCCTCCGCCGTTGTTGACCGTCGAGTCGCCCACAAGAACAATTCTGATTCTGGCGGCCGGATACGGTCCGTCCTGAACGGAGGACTGAGAGTAACCCATACAACAGACGAATAGAACGATGAAGATGAAGGTATGCGCAGCCGGTTTCATGACGTGATTCTCGCTTCTGGTAATCCGCCCCGTTCAAACGGGAACATAGACGATTCTATCGTCTAAGAGGTCTGACCATCAACCACTGTCCGCACATAAAAAGCGAAAAGTGAAGCATATGTATTTCGCGATTACAAAATGCATATAGTTCATGTATTTCAATTGGTTGCAAGCAGATACTGCACAAAATATAGAAAATCAGACTTGAATTCCTTGACGATAAATGGCTCCTATCCTGTACAGTAATGATTGCAAGTGGTCAGTCCTCTCGGACTGATCGCTTTTGCCATCAGGCGCGGCCTGGCGCCGTGCCGATTGGAGTTTACCGTGCGCTTTCTATGCTTTGCCTCGCTTCTCGCTGGAACACTCCCGCTCTGTCTGTGGACGTTGCCCGCTCAGGACACCCGCAAGGTCACCGAGCCGCATATTCCCGCAGCTTGCATCACACTGAAGGCCAATATCGCGACCAGTCATGGGGCAATTGACGACAAGGATGAGCAAGGGTTGGATACCGGGCGCATCCAGCAGGCCATCGATAACTGTGCCGGTGGCAAGGCTGTTGTGCTGCGCGCCCACAAGCAGAAGAATGTATTTCTGACCGGTCCCATCACTCTGCGCCCTGGCGTGACCCTGGTGGTGGATGCGAATACCGTGCTGGTGGCTTCGCGCGATCCGCGCCTCTACGATCTCACGCCCGGCAGTTGCGGCATCGTCAGCGATCATGGCCACGGATGCAAACCGCTGATTCTGGGCGATGGTGCAAAGGGCAGTGGCATTATGGGCCTGGGTTCCATCGATGGCCGAGGTGGAGCAAAGCTGCTGGGGCAGGATGTGACTTGGTGGGACTTGGCGCACCAGGCAAAAATCATCGATAAGCAGCAAAGCGTGCCTGTAATGATTGTCCTTCGTCACGCGGATAACTTCACGATGTATAAGATCACATTGCGAAACTCTCCCAACTTTCATGTCGGCGTGAACGAGACGGATGGGTTCACCGCATGGGGCGTGAAGATTATGACGCCCAAGACCGCTCGCAATACCGACGGCATCGATCCTGGCTCCTCGCGCAATGTGACCATCGCCTATTGCTCGATCCATACAGGTGACGACGATGTTGCGGTGAAATCCGGCCAAGCGGGGCCATCCTCGAATATCTCCATCCTGCACAACCATTTCTATACCGGCCACGGTATGTCGATCGGGAGCGGAACCAGTGGCGGTGTGGATCATATGCTGGTTGACGACCTCACCATCGACGGCGCCGACAACGGAATCCGCATCAAATCCGACCGCAGTCGGGGTGGCTTGGTGCGTGATCTGCTCTATCGCGATGTTTGTATCCGCGATACGAAAAACCCGCTGGTATTCACTCCGCTTTACACTACGTTCACAGGAACACAGCTTCCAATATACCGGGACATTACGCTAGAAAACGTTCACGTACTTACTGCGGGAAGTTATACGTTTCTCGGGCTTGACGCGGAGCATAAGTTGGGGTTGTCGCTCGACAATGTCTTTGCAGATGACCAGCAGCACTCCAGGATCCTTGCCAAGGACGCGGAGATCGTCCTCGGAGGCAAGAGCGGAAATCTGGTTCCTGCCGGAGATAACGTGACGCTGCAAGAGACGCCCGCTTCCACGCCGGGAGCGCCATTGTCCTGTGAGTCGCGCTTTGTTCCTTTTCCTTCGTTGCCTACGGCTCCGGAGATGGCGGGAACGGTTCCTCCCGACGATGAGACCCTGTATGTCGCGGCCGATGGCACGGGCGATTATTACTCCATCCAGCGCGCACTGGATGCGGCGCCAAAGAGTGGAGCCCTGGTGCTGGTGGCTCCTGGCACCTACCGCGAAGTGTTGACCGTCGACAAGCCCAACATCCGCTTGCGCAGTGCCAACAGCGACGCCTCGAAGACGGTGGTAGTGAATGATCGCAGCGCGGGTGCTAATGGCGGTACGCTCCATTCGGCCACCGTGAATGTGACAGCCGACAACTTCGTTGCTGAGAACATCACCTTCGAGAACGATTTCAATGCCACCCATCCACAGCTTCCTGCTGGCTCACAGGCCCTTGCGTTGTTAGTAACTGGCGACCGCGCCGTCTTCCACAATGTGCGTCTGCTGGGCAACCAGGACACCGTCTACGCTGGCAGCCGCAACTGCGCTCCCGATGGAGAGAACTGTATTCCAGCACGGCAGTATTTTTCCGACTGTTACATTGCCGGGAACGTCGATTTTATCTTTGGAGACGCCAAGGCAGTCTTTGATCGCTGTGAGATTCATAGCACGGCCCATGCTGGCGGGTTCATCACAGCACAGGCCAAGCATTACCCAGACGAGGACTCGGGCTTTGTCTTTAATCACTGCAAGTTACTTGCCGACGACGGCTTGACTGGCAAAGTATATCTCGGTCGTCCTTGGCGGCCTTACGCCTCGGTGATCTTTCTCAATACGGAGATGGGCAGCCATGTCGATCCGGCCGGCTGGCGAGAGTGGCATCCGGGCGAAACACATTCAATCGACACCGTCTTCTATGCGGAATACAACTCAACCGGGCCTGGCGCGCAGCACGATCAGCGCGATTCGCACACGCATTTTCTTTCACTACAACAGGCCAGTCAGTTTGCGCCTGCTATCTTTCTGCGCGGCGCCGACAACTGGGATCCGCTGCAGATGCCAAAGCAGTAAAATGATCTTGCGGTATTAAATGCAATAAGTGGGCATGCGTCAAGGACGATGCCTGCTGCTAAGTGGTTTAAGTAGGAGGATTAATGAAAACAGTTTTGATGGCTGACTCTGTGCGCTTTCCGCGCATGACGACGAAGGAACTCCGGGAGAGCTTCTTGCTCGATGCGCTTTACGAGCCGGGCAGCATTCATTTCAACTATGTTGTGGATGCCGACCGCGCAGCGATTGGCATGGCTGCTCCGCTGGATGGGCCGATAGCATTGCCTACATACCCGGAATTACGGGCGGCGTACTTTACCGAGCGTCGTGAGTTGGGAGTTTTGAACATCGGGGGCAGCGGCGTAGTGTGTGTCGATGGAAAGAGTTACGAGCTTCGCAATCTCGATGTCCTTTATATAGGCCGCGGCCATGCTGAAGTCAGTTTTGAGTCGAAGGACAAGGCCGCGCCCGCGATCTTTTATTTGCTGAGTTATTTGGCTCATGCTAGTTATCCAGTTGCCCTGGTGCGCAAGGAAGACGCCGATCCAAAGGAAATGGGAAGCGCGGAAACCTGTAACCACCGCACAATTTGCAAGTACATCCATCTTGCTGGCGCAAGAAGTTGCCAACTGGTGATGGGTGTAACCCATTTGCATCCTGGAAGCTCATGGAACACATTGCCTGCGCACACACACAGCCGCCGTACGGAAATTTATATGTACTTCAATCTTCCTGACAAGGCGCGCGTCATTCATCTGATGGGTTCGCCCGAGGAAACGCGCCACATCGTGATGGCTAACAGGAACGTTGTAGCTTCCCCTGTATGGTCAATTCATGCTGGCGTGGGCACGCAAGCCTACAGCTTCTGCTGGGGCATGGGCGGAGAGAATCAAGACTACGACGACATGGATCCAGCTCCGATTGAGAATATCCGCTAGAGATTCACTACTCAGCTAAGTACCCTAGCACTCAGCTAAGTACCCTAGCCATGGCGTCCAAGCAGTGACTCCCTCTTAACACTGCCTGGACGTTGTTGCTTCCGTAAATCGAGGAACTGAGATCCTGGGATGGAAAGGGAGATGCGATGAACATGCCAGCGGCATTCGTAGCGTCTTTGGCGTTGGCCATTCCGGTAGCGACATTGACGGGAGACAAGGCGGTCGTCGTTCCGGCGCACGAACTCCAGGAGCAACTTGCGCAGTTAGTCCCGCAGGCCAAAGTCTCCGGTAGCAGCGGATCGACCTTGGCAAGTTATGGCAATCTTGCTCTGAAGCTTTCTGTGCGCACCACGAGCGGCGGTGCAGAGATTCATGCGCACTATGATGATCTGATGATCGTACAGCAGGGAAGCGCGACGTTGATTACTGGCGGAACAGTTATCGATGCGAAGTTAGGAAGCGGCGGAGAAACCAAGGGTACAGGCATCCAGAACGGTAAGTCGCAAATCATTACGGTGGGAGATGTGGTCATCATTCCCGCCGGCCTGCCGCACCAGTTACTCATTCCGCCGGGCACACTTTACAGCGCCTTGGTGGCCAAGATCAAGGAGTAATGGCCGAACTTTCACCACGACTCCCTCTTCATTGATCTTTCAGACCGCTCTATCGCGCCATCCAGCCGCCGTCCACCACCAGGATTTCGCCGTTTACGTAATCGCTGGCAGAGGAGGCCAGAAACACGGCGGCGCCAGCCAGGTCTTCCGGGTTTCCCCAGCGGCCTGCCGGAATCCGCTCCAGAATCTGCTTGCTGCGTGCCTCATCTTTGCGCAGCGCCTCGGTGTTTGAGGTGCTGAAGTAGCCCGGAGCAATGGCGTTCACCTGCACATTGCGTCCTGCCCATTCGTTGGCCAGAGCTTTGGTCAACTGCGCCACGCCGCCCTTCGACGCTGTGTAGGCTGGAACGCGAATGCCGCCCTGAAACGCAAGCAGAGAGGCGATGTTGATGATCTTTCCCTGGCCGTGATTCAGCATCTCGCGCCCGGCCAACTGGCTAAGACAGAAGACGCTGTTCAGGTTGACCTGCATCACCCGCATCCAGTCATCAAAGTTGTAATCCTCCGCTGGTTCTCGGTAGATGATTCCCGCATTGTTGACCAGGATGTGCGGAGCGCCCATGGCGGCGGAAACCGCGTCGAACAGGCGGCTTGCGCCGTCGGTTGCGCTCAGGTCGGAGGAAAAGCTCTGAGATTTGCGCCCTAGGGCACGAATCCGCGCACTGGTCTCCTCAGCGGGATGGCGGTTTCCGTGACAGGCAACATTCGCGCCCGCCTCGGCCAGCGCCACAGCGATTGCTTCGCCCAGTCCGACGGCTGCTCCGGTAACCAGCGCAGTTTTTCCATCCAAACGAAAATGATCGAGAACGCTCATCGACTTATAACTCCCCGAAGATTGAAGGTGCGATTCAAGCTTTGCAAATGGCTGAACGGAAAAAATTCCACCTGCCCGGCACAACGTTGAACATTGCGCCGGGCAGGTAGGAGTGAAGTTGCTTTCAACGGCTGAAACCGTCCTAAGCGGTATAGGTTGACGACGAAACCCGGCCGCCATGGCCGGTCCAGTTAGTGTGGAAGAACTGACCGCGCGGCTTATCGGTGCGCTCATAAGTGTGGGCGCCGAAGTAGTCGCGTTGCGCTTGCAGAAGATTCGCGGGCAGCCGGCTAGCGCGAAAGCCGTCGTAGAACGCCAGCGCGGTGGAGAACGCTGGCGCGGGCACGCCCAGTTCGATGGCGTGAACCAGCGCCTTGCGCCACGAGGCTTGGTACTGGTTGATCGCTCCGGAGAAGAAACTATCGAGCAGCAGGTTCTCAAGCGCAGGGTTTTTGTCGTATGCTTCTTTGATCTTGCCCAGGAATTGGCTGCGAATGATGCAGCCGCCGCGCCACATCAGCGCGATGCCGCCCAGGTTCAGATTCCAGCCATTCTCCTTGGCCGCGGCCCGCAGCAGCATATAACCCTGAGCGTAGGAGATCATCTTGGAGCAGTAAAGCGCGCGACGCACATCCTCAATGTATGCGGTCCGGTCACCGGCGACGGCCTTCGCCGCCGGACCCTGAAGGATCTTCGAAGCAGTTACGCGTTCTTCTTTCAGCGCCGACAGGCAGCGAGCGAAGACTGACTCACCGATCAGAGTTACAGGCTGTCCCAGATCGAGCGCACTGATTGCCGTCCATTTTCCTGTACCCTTTTGGCCGGCAGCGTCCAAGATCTTATCGACGAGCGGTGTCCCATCTACATCCTTGTTGGCAAAGATATGGCTGGAAATCTCAATCAGGTAACTATCCAACTCGCCCTTGTTCCATTCGGTAAAGACTCCGTGTAACTCATCGGCGGTCAGTTCCAGCCCGCGCTGGAGCAGGTCGTAGGCTTCGCAGATCAACTGCATATCGCCATACTCGATGCCGTTGTGCACCATCTTGACGTAGTGCCCGGCGCCATTTTCGCCCACCCAGTCGCAGCAAGGCGTTCCATCTTCCACCTTGGCGGAGATTGCCTGGAAGATATCCTTCACATACGGCCACGCGGCAGGATTGCCTCCGGGCATGATCGATGGGCCGCGGCGCGCACCCTCCTCACCACCCGAAACGCCGGTGCCAATAAATAGGATGCCTTTGGCGGCCAGATCCTTGGTGCGGCGATTGGAATCGGTAAAGAGTGAATTGCCACCGTCGATGATGATGTCGCCCTTTTCAAGGTGTGGCAGCAATTGATCGATCATCTTGTCAACGATGTTGCCGGCTTTGACCATCAGCATCACGCGGCGCGGCCGTTTCAGCAGCCCAGTCAGTTCTTCAATGGAGTGCGCTCCAACGACCTGCGTCCCCTTGGCCTCATTGGCCAGAAAGTCGTCCACCTTGGAAACGGTACGGTTGAAGACGGCAACTTTAAAGCCGTGGTCGTTCATGTTGAGGACAAGATTCTGTCCCATGACGGCAAGGCCAATCAGGCCAATATCACACGATGCATCTGGCATACGATCTCCTGAATCTTCCTGAATAGATGTTACCGTTGAATGCGCGCCGATCCACCTTTGGCAAAGGCTCGCACCTGATCTACGGTTGCCATGGTTGTGTCGCCAGGGAAGGTTGTGAGCAGCGCGCCATGCGCCCATCCCAGTTTGAGAGCCTCTTCGGGCGTCTCACCGGTCAGCAGGCCATAGATAAAGCCGGCCGCGAAGCCGTCTCCGCCTCCCACGCGATCCACCACATCCAACTCAGCCGTTGGTGCGGTATAGGTCTTGCCATCGATCCATGCTACTGCGCTCCAGCTATGGCGGTTCGTGGAGTGCACCTCGCGCAGCGTCGTGGCCACCACTTTTGCTTGAGGAAGCTTCTTCACGACCTTGTCGATCATGCCGAAGAAGACGCTCGGGTCCAGCTTTGACTTTGCGGCGACCTCCGGCCCAGGTATGCCCAGCCCTTTTTGCAAGTCCTCCTCATTGCCCACCAACACGTCCACGTTTTCGACGATCTTGCCGATGGTCTCGACGGCGCGCTCGTTGCCGCCCTGAATATTCCATAGCTTTTCGCGATAGTTGAGGTCGAAAGACGTCACCGCGCCCGCGGCTTTGGCTTCCCTCATCATCTCCGCGGCCAGTGCTGCCGTGGTCGGCGAGAGCGCCGCAAAGAGCCCGCCGCAGTGCACCCAGCGGACGCCTCCGGCAAAGATCGCCTTCCAGTCAAAATCACCCGGCTTCAATTGCGCCCCTGCTTCGTTGCAACGGTTGTAGAAGACCACAGGTGGGCGCACGCCAGCGCCACGGTCGCTGTACACCGCTGCCATGTTCGGGCCAGTTACGCCGTTGTGTTTAAAATGCTTATAGTACGGTTTCACGCCCATGGCGCGAACACGCTCAGTGATCAGGTCGCCGATAGGATAGTCGACCATGGCCGAGGCGATTGCCGTCCTCAGGCCAAAACAGTCTGAAAGGTTGGCAGCCACATTGAACTCTCCCCCGCTGACGTGAATCTTGCACTCCGTGGCCTTGCGGAAGGGGATGATTCCCGGGTCAAGCCGGTGCACCAATGCGCCCAGCGAGAGAAAATCTAACTCTGCGTCTTTGCGAATACTCAATCCATGACTCATCGGTTGTCCACTCCTGATTCTTGATTCTAGAAATAAATGATGGAAATCGGCAATCCGTCGAACCGGACAACTGGTACTGAGGTCTGACCACCAGCCTATACCAGCTCCGCTGAATGTTGCCAATCAAAGGATAAACCATACAAGGGCGGCAGATGGTGGTAATCTTATTTTGTTCAATTTATCCGCAAAATGACTGGAGAATTGTCCTATATGCCACCGCCGAGGCAGGATGCGCCCGATACTGACCGTACCAAGCAAGTGGTCAACCACATCCGTATTCTTATCGAGAAGGGTGCCCTGCAGCCGGGCGATCAAATTCCCCCTGAACGCGAACTGGCACGCACGCTGAAGATCAGCCGCGCCAGCCTTCGCACCGGCATAGGCTACCTCGTAGCGATGGGGGTGATGAAGGTACGGCACGGGGTCGGAACCTTCATCCAGGATGGCCCGGCCGAGTTCAATAAGGCATCTCTGGGCATGATGGGCGCGCTCCACGGCTTTCAATTTTGGCAAATGTTTGAAGCGCGGTTGATTATTGAAAGCAGCCTTGCCGCTTTAGCTGCTGAACGGGGCAAGGAAGAGCACCACGCTGCATTGGCCGAGCAGGTAGCCGAGATGTACGCCATCGCGGGGAATCCTACGGACTTCCTCCTGCATGACGTGCTCTTTCACCGCATCGTTGCGCAGGCCTCCGGCAACCCGATTCTGGCTGCCCTCATAGAGACCATTACCTCGGCGATGTATGAAAAGCGGCGCAAGACCGTCCAACGCGCAAACTACCTGCGCGAAATGGCAGAGATGCATCGCGAGATTTACCGAGCCATTCGCGCACACGATCCCGTTGAGGCGCGAAAACAAATGGAACACCACCTGCAAATGGCCGAAAGCGCTCAGAAGATGGAACTTCCTGGAGTTGTGCCTCGTTAGAGCATTTTCCCTATTACCGTAGACCCAAGATGCAGTGTTTGAACCATGCCGACGCATTCTCCGGGGTGATCTGAGGAAGCCGTTCAGTGATGGCTTGGTCGAGGGCTTCTTTGCTTCTCGCCTT
>Ga0224531_1000083_pt1 | contig 58672 bp, 60 predicted proteins | sample CBST100metaG_FD_179876 | JGI IMG/M metagenome (GOLD analysis project Ga0224531, IMG submission 179876) | Peat soil microbial communities from Stordalen Mire, Sweden - C.B.S.T100 | ecosystem: Environmental > Terrestrial > Soil > Wetlands > Peat | place: Sweden: Norrbotten County, Stordalen Mire...
CCTTAAACTTTGCAATACAACTCGCCTCGTCCGGATAATGTTCGCTGAAGTTGAGTAAATTCATAGCTTGTTTCTATTTTCACATAAAGGTACGAAAAATATATGACACAAAGAGGATATACATATACATTAATTATCTCATTCGTTTACGCAGATAACGGTGAAACTTGAATAACATAGAAAATAGACCAATAAACAAAGCTAAAAATATCGTTTTTTGCGTTATAGACCAATGATTCAATTTTTCCATGAAGTATTTTAACGAATATAAAACCAAAATATTATTGTGAATAACCATATTGAAAGAAAAGCAGCGTGTCTTATTCATATAAGGTGCGCTGATTTTTCAGTTCAATATGCCAATGGATATTATTCTACTTCCGGTTTCAATCGCTTGAGCAGTTGTTCTACGGCATTTGAAATGTCATCTGGCGATTGTTGTAATTCTTTGATGAATTGACTGCCGATAATAGCTCCTTGTGCATGAGCAAAAGCAGTTTTCAATGTTTCTTCATTAGAGATACCAAACCCGATGAGTTGCGGATTGTGGAGATTCAAGGCATTGATGCGTCTGAAATAGGCTTGTTTTTCTTTATCAAATCGTGTTTGAGCACCGGTTGTGGCTGCCGATGACACCATGTAAATGAAACTGTTGGTATGTTGATCAATCAATCGGATGCGTGTTTCGTCAGTCTGAGGAGTAATGAGCATGATGACAGAGATATTGTGTTTGTCAGCAATGGATTTATACTCACTCAGGTATTCTTTAAAAGGAAGATCGGGAATGATAACGCCATCGATGCCTGTTTCCTGACATTTTTGACAGAATGGTTCAAATCCGAATTGCATAATCGGGTTAAGGTAACCCATCATGATGAGTGGCATCGTGATTTCGGAGCACACACAGGATAGTTGTTCAAATAATTTGCGTAGTGTCATGCCTTGTTCTAAAGCAGTGTGGCTGCTTTGTTGAATGACAATCCCGTCGGCCATGGGATCGGAAAAGGGGATTCCTATTTCGACCATATCCACGTTGTGTGCTTGCAATTGTCTCAAGATTTCACGGGTATCGTTCAAATGAGGAAAGCCTGCAGTGAAATAGACCGAAAGAACTTTAGCCTTTTTTTGTTGTAAAAGTTGATGGATGTGATTCATACTATGTTTATTTTCAATGTTTCAGTTCGTTGATAAAGTGAGTTAAACCCATTACATTTTTTTCTCCTGACTTCGTTTCAAACCGGCTGTTTACATCCACTGCGTGCAAAAGAGGATGATTGAATGCAAGGAGTCGTTGAATATCTTCTGCTCCGATTCCTCCACTTAAAAAGAAAGGAACGTTGCCGATGTAGCTTTGAAGAATATTCCAATTGTATTGTTGTCCTGAACCTCCGAAAAGCGGTGTCTTGGTATCGAATAGCATAAAATTGCATACTTGTTGATACAGAGCTGTTGCTTGCAAATCGGCAGTTATTGCTATGCGGAACGCTTTGATAACCTCTAATCCTTCTTTTCGTATAATCTCACATATATCCGGAGATTCATCTCCATGCAATTGAATAGCATTTAAATGGTATTTGAATGCTGTAGCAAGAATATTTTCTGTGTTTTCGTTAACAAATACTCCAACCTTGCAAATGGTGTTAGGAAGATGCTTCACAATCGCCGGATCGAGATTTCCAACAAAGCGCGGTGATTTTGGATAAAAAATAAATCCCATATAATCGGGATGAAAAGCTGCCACTGCTATTATGTTTTCAGGCTGCTTCATTCCGCATATTTTGATTTTCAGAGTCATGTTTCTTTGTTGATCAATGTTTACTTCAGTGATGCGATAAATTGCGCCAATGCTTTGTCAGGCTCTTTCTCTTTCATAAAAGCTTCGCCCATCAGAAACCCACGGAAGCCTGCTGCGCGTAACTCTTTCACTGTTCTTGGATTACTGATGCCACTTTCAGATATTTTTACATAACTGTCAGAAATTTGTTCTCCCAAACGAAATGAGGTCTCAATGTCTGTTACAAAGGTTTTCAGATTGCGGTTATTGATACCGACAATGTCAACGTTCGGATGAATGTATTCCAGCTCTGCTTCCTCATGAATCTCAAGCAATACTTCCAATCCCAGAGAATAAGCTTCTTTTGCCAGTAACTTGCATGCATCAATCGATAAGGCAGCTGCAATGAGGAGAATTACATCTGCTCCGGCAGCTTTAGCCAGTTGAATTTGATAAGAGTCAATGATGAAGTCTTTACGAAGAATAGGGATCTTTACCAAAGAGCGTGCTTGTTGCAGATCGGTGATAGAACCGCCAAAGAAAAATTCATCTGTTAAAATGGATAACGCTGTTGCCCCTGCTTTAGCGTAACCGGCAGGGATCTTCATTGCATCAGCATCGGGAAATATCCATCCTTTTGAAGGCGATTTGCGTTTAAACTCTGCTATGATGCCTGTGGGCGATTGTATCAAAGTCTCTTTGAGCGAGAGTTTATCATGCAATTGTTCTTTCATGGAAGCCAGCAATCCAGTTCCTTTTTGAATGGTTACTTCCAGTCTTTTCTGAGCAACGATGGTTTCAAGAATATTCATAGCGCAGTGGGAGAATTTAGTTGTTCAAAGCTATAAATTTTTTCAGTGTGTTTAATGCCACACCGCTTTCTATGGATTCTTTAGCCTGATCAATGCAAGCATCCAATGACAACGAAGAATCAATGGTGCGGATGGCAAAAGCGGAATTGATGATAACCGTATTTTTCTGTGCTTTTGTTGAAGTATTGCTTAATATGTTGTCAAAGATTTTAGCAGCATCTTCCGGTGTATTACCTCCATCAAGTTCCTTTTGTGATATGCGTTCAAAATTCAATGATTCAGGGCTATACATTCGTTCTCCATTTTTGTCAATAACCTTGAAATCACTTGTCAGCGAAATTTCATCATACCCATCTAAGCTGTGAACAATAATAAAATCAATGTTTTCCTGTTGATACATGTAATAATATAAACGTGCCATTTTCAGATTAAAGACCCCCAGCATGTTTCGTTTAGGTTGAATGGGATTGACCAATGGTCCCAATACATTAAAGAAGCTACGCACTTGCAGTGCTTTACGTACCGGAGCAACTGTTTTGAGTGCCGGATTAAATAGAGGAGCATGCAGGTAAGCAATATTAGTCTCTTCGATGGAACGTCGCAAGAGATCATTGTCGCGTGTGAATTTCACCCCATGTTGTTCCATGACATTGGAAGCACCGCTTACGGATGTTGCCCCGTAGTTGCCATGTTTAGCCACTTTGTAGCCTGCTCCTGCTAACACAAAACAGCTCAATGTCGAAATATTAAACGTGTTGTGGTTATCTCCTCCTGTCCCGACAATATCTATCGGGTTATATTCACTTAATGACACAGGAACACGCATTTCGAGCAAGGCTTCGCGAAAGCCTATTAACTCATCCACAGTGATGCTTCGCATGAGATATACTGTCACAAAAGCAGCAATCTGTGCATCATTGTATTTTCCTTCGGCCATGTTGGTTAAAACGGTTTTGGCCTCGTCGCGATTGAGGTATTGATGTTCGAATAATCGATATAAAAGTTCTTTCATCTGGTTATATTTATTTTTTTGTATCTGAGTCAAATGGAGTTTGCACTGATCATTTATCGGGACTTGTTGCTTAAGAATAAGATCATAGTTTTAGCCAGTTTAGAATAATTTGTTCTCCCATAGGCGTCAACACGGATTCGGGATGAAATTGTACCCCCAAAACATCATACTCCTTGTGCCGCAACGCCATGATGATTCCTTCATCGGATACGGCGGTCACACGTAAACAGGTGGGCAGTTCTTTGTTGCTTACGATCCATGAATGGTAACGTCCGGCTTCGAACGTGTTTGGTATATTTTCAAACAGAGGTTCAGTTTCGATAACATGCACCGGACTACTGATGCCATGATACACTTCGTCGGTGTTTTCAAGTGTGGCGCCAAAACTTTCAGCAATGGCCTGATGTCCGAGGCATACGCCTAAGATGTTTTTCGTTGAAGCATAGCGTTGAATCAGCGGTAAAAGAATGCCTGCTTCGGATGGAATGCCCGGACCCGGAGAGAGAATGATTTTATCAAAACGATCTACTTCTTCTAAACTGATTTGATCATTACGGATCACTTCTACCCCTGTGCATCCTAACTTTCGAACGGCATGTACAAGGTTATACGTAAATGAGTCATAATTGTCGAATATCAATAAGTTGGTTTTCATATTCATTGCGATGTTGGAATTTAATTTATGAGTTTAGCCGCTAAATCGATCGCTTTCTTCAATGCTCCCAATTTGTTATTCACTTCCTGAAGTTCACTCCCGGGATCTGATTTTGCAACAATGCCTGCCCCGGCCTGATAATAAAGCGTGTTTTTGATACTTAAAAAGGTGCGAATGGTAATGGCTTGATTGATATCGCCATTGAGTCCGATATAACCGATACAACCTCCATAAATGCCCCGCGTGTGCGGCTCAATATTGTTGATGAGTTGCATGGCACGCACCTTAGGTGCTCCCGAAAGAGTTCCTGCAGGAAAGGTATCGGCAAAGAGACGCATCGGATGAACACCGGGTAATAAATTTCCGCTTACACGTGATACCAAATGGAGAACATGTGAATAAAACTGGACTTCTTTGTATATTTCAAGTTTTACATCCGATGCGTTGCGGCTCAAATCATTCCGTGCCAAATCGACCAACATCACGTGTTCTGCATTTTCTTTGGGATCATTGAGCAATGCTTCTGCTAATTGCAGATCTTTTTCATCATCTCCTGTACGACGAAAGGTGCCTGCAATGGGATCAATGTAGGCTTTCCCTTTTTTCACTTGTATGTGTGTTTCCGGAGACGATCCGAAAATACGGAATGAACCGAAATCAAAGTAGAACAGATAGGGTGATGGATTGATGGAGCGCAGCGCACGATAAACCTTAAAGTCATCCCCGGCAAAAGGTTGCCCGAAACGCCGTGACAATACAATCTGAAATGTGTCGCCCCGCTTACAGTGTTGAATACCTTGTTCTACCATTTGCTTGTAATGCTTATCCGTCATGTCGGACAATTCATTTCCTTTTGGTTCAAAATTGTACGAAGCATAATTTCTGTTGTCCAAATGAGAAACAATTTCGTTCATGCGACTTGTTTCATCGTTGGCAAGATTTTCAACAATGGTCAATTCGTTTTTGAAATGATCAATTACAAGAATATACTTAAATAGAATATAGTACATGTCGGGAACTTGTGTTGAATCATCAGCCAGCGGTTGAATGGGTACTTTTTCAAAATAACGCACGGCATCGTATGCAGTGAATCCGAAAAAACCATTGAAAGGCTGTTTGTTTTGGTTGTCGGCAATCTCAAACGAGTCAACAAAACGTTGCAATTGTTCCGGTAGCGTGTTGTGGTTGTTGATGGTATAACACGATGTGTCCCCATTTGGATATATTTCCGTGACCGAATCGTCAGCGGCAATGAATTTAGCCATTGCCTGCAATCCGATAAATGAATAGCTGTTTTCTCCTCCGTGATAGTCTGAGCTTTCAAGTAAAACAGATTCAGGATAAATGTCGCGAATCTTAAGATAAATCGATACCGGTGTATGAAGATCTCCTAATAATGTTTTGGAAATAGTTTTGAGTATTGTTTTCATTTGTATGAATGTTATTCGTTTGCTGTTGTCGTATCTTCCTCCATGACTTTTACATACGTCTCCATGTCTTTATCGCCTCTTCCTGAAAGATTGATTACCACGACATCGTTTGGTTGGAATGAGATTTGTTTCAACACAGCTAAGGCATGAGCAGATTCTAATGCCGGAATGATACCTTCCAGATGAGTCAATTCAAAAGCCGCTTCCATGGCTTCGTCGTCTGTAATGGCTAATACTTCCGAACGGTGCACCTGTGAGAGATAAGCATGAATAGGGCCTACTCCCGGGTAATCCAATCCTGCAGAAATGGAGTAGGGTTCCTCTATTTGTCCGTCTTCAGTTTGCATGATCAGTGTACGGCAACCATGAATAATGCCTTCTCTCCCCAGGTGAATGGTCGCTGCAGAGTAAGGCGTGTCGATACCTTTCCCCGCTGCTTCAGCCGCAATAAAATGCACGTTGTCATTGTCTAAATAGTGATAGAACGCTCCTGCCGCGTTACTACCTCCGCCAACACAGGCAATGATGTAGTCGGGATAATTGCGTCCGATTTTTTCTTCAAGTTGTTGCATCATCTCCTGACTGATGATGGACTGAAAACGGGCTACCATGTCGGGATAAGGATGTGGCCCTATTGTTGATCCGATGACATAATGTGTGTCTTCCGGGTGACTGCACCAATCCCGAATGGCTTCATTCGTGGCATCTTTCAATGTCTTGTTCCCGCTATGCACCGGAATAACGGTAGCACCGAGCATCTCCATTTTCTGCACGTTCAAATGTTGACGATCCACATCGGTTGCACCCATGTAGACAAAACAAGGCATGTTGAGCAATGTGCAGACCGTGGCAGTAGCCACGCCGTGTTGCCCTGCCCCTGTTTCGGCTATGATACGTGTTTTGCCCATTCGGCGTGCTAAGAGTACTTGCCCGATAGAGTTGTTGATCTTATGGGCACCGGTATGGTTCAGATCTTCCCTTTTCAGGTAAATGTTCGTGTCATATTTTTCAGACAATCGAGTGGCGAAGAACAAAGGTGAGGGACGGCCAACATAGTCGCGTAAAAGTGCCGTGTACTCTTCTTGAAATGTCGGGTCGTTGATAATGGGAAGGTACTGTTTTTTCAATTCTTCTACATTGGAATAAAGAATCTCGGGAATATATGCCCCGCCAAATTGGCCGTAATAACCGTTTTCATTTACTTGATAGTTCATTGTAGTTTTTATTTCGTTAGGTTTTTCCTGATTGTTTGCTGTGGATTGTGTAAGAATTTTTGAATAAAAAAAGCCCGTCGTGGTGCGACGGGCTTGGATCTTTTATCAGTAATTGAATGAAAACAGATACATAGCGGTGCTACTCACGACTCTTTGAAAGTTGTAAGCGCCACCACCAAAATTTATTGATCTGTTGCATTGCCATTTTTTGCTCTTTTTGTTGGTACAAAGTTAGAATGTTTTTCATTAAAACAAGCATTGGATGAAAAAAATCATGATATGCTGAAAATCAAAGGATATAAAGGTGGCGTTTCCCTGTCTTTCGGTCTTTTTTGTATAATTGAGGCTTCAAAAAAGGGGTTCATTTTTCTTGATATTTCTTGTAACCGGGCATTGCTATCTGTGCGATTTGCCACTTTGGCTGTCTTGCAGTAATTTTGTACTTCCAAAATTAAACCTTTCAAATGAACTTTCAGGACGAGATTAAACGCCGACGCACGTTTGCCATTATCAGTCACCCCGATGCAGGTAAAACCACTTTGACAGAGAAACTATTGCTTTTTGGTGGCGCTATTCATGTGGCGGGCGCAGTGAAATCCAATAAGATAAAGAAGACTGCTACTTCCGACTGGATGGAGATTGAGAAACAAAGGGGTATTTCGGTAGCTACCTCGGTGATGGGGTTTGATTATAACGATTACAAAATCAATATTCTTGATACGCCGGGTCACCAGGATTTTGCCGAGGATACTTTCCGCACGTTGACCGCTGTTGATAGCGTTATCATTGTCATTGATGCAGCCAAAGGTGTCGAAGCTCAAACACGAAAGCTGATGGAGGTGTGCCGTATGCGTAAAACGCCGGTCATTGTCTTTGTGAATAAGATGGATCGTGAGGGAAAGGATCCGTTCGACCTGCTGGATGAGATAGAAGCTGAACTAAACATTCATGTCCGCCCACTTAGTTGGCCGATTAATATTGGTCAACGATTCAAAGGCGTTTACAACCTCTTCGAGCATAAGCTTGAGCTTTATACGCCGAGCAAACAAACCATCACACAATCCATTGCATTCGATGATATTCATCATCCTGATTTAGAAAAGCACATTGGCATTGAGGATTCCATAAAATTGAGAGAAGACCTGACCTTGATTGAAGGAGTTTATTCCGCCTTTGATACTGCCCCATATCTCGTGGGTGAAATAGCTCCTGTCTTTTTTGGAAGTGCCCTAAACAACTTTGGTGTGAAAGAGTTGCTGGATTGTTTTGTGCAAATTGCACCATCGCCTCGTCCTGTTCAGGCCGTGGAACGTGAAGTTCATCCGGAAGAAGAGAGTTTCTCCGGCTTTGTGTTCAAGATTCATGCCAACATGGATCCGAATCATCGTAGCTGCATTGCATTTGTGAAGATTTGCTCCGGTAAGTTCGAACGCAATGTTAACTACAAACATGTCCGACATAACAAACTGTTGCGCTTTTCTAGCCCGACGGCTTTCATGGCGCAAAAGAAAGAGGTGGTCGACGAGGCTTATCCCGGCGATATTGTAGGTCTTCCCGATACGGGCAATTTCAAGATCGGCGACAGCCTAACTTCCGGCGAAGATATTCATTTCAAAGGGTTACCCAGTTTTTCTCCCGAAATGTTTAAATACATTGAGAATGCCGATCCGATGAAGTCAAAACAATTGAACAAAGGAATTGATCAGTTGATGGATGAAGGTGTTGCGCAACTTTTTATTCATCAAAACAACGGGCGTAAAATTATTGGAACGGTTGGACAACTTCAATTCGAAGTAATTCAATACCGCTTGCTGCATGAGTATGGCGCTCAATCGAAATGGGAGCCTATCTCGCTCTACAAGGCTTGTTGGATTGAAAGCGACGATAAAGAAGAACTGGAGAATTTCAAGCATCGCAAGTTTCAATATATGGCTGTAGACAAAGACGGTCGCGATGTGTTCTTAGCCGATTCGGGTTATATCCTGCAAATGGCACAACAAGATTTTAAGCATATCCGTTTCCATTTCTCCTCTGAATTTTAAATATAACGATTCTTTCAAATCTATTGATAATGGCATCTGCTGAAATAGCCCCGGGCATTACAAAACAACAACGTTATAAAGTCGAAGAGATTCATTTAGCCAACCATCTTGGATCTGGCACGCTTCCTGTGTTAGCTACGCCTGCTTTGATTGTCTGGATAGAAAACACGGCAATGCAAACCGTTGCTGCTTTGCTTCCTTCCTCAGATACTACGGTTGGAACTGCTATTTCTATGAAGCATCTTAAAGCTTCACCTTTGCATGCAGAGATTACCTGTCATGCCACCGTGACGGAGATTGAAGGCAGACGCATTCGTTTTGACATAAAGGCTTTTGATGAGCACCAAGTGTTGATTGGAGAAGGTAGTCATGAGCGTTTTGTGGTCGATGCCGACCGATTCATGCAAAAACTCATCCGGTAAGTTTTCGATTATTTTTTTGATTTGATACAAACAAAAGAGGCAACTTCCATTTGGAAATTGCCTCTTTTGTCATATAATGTGTCTGTGACCGTTATTTTTTGATTCTCATTTTGTAGAACGAACGCCATACAAAATAGAGTGCAACAATTAAGAACACACCACCGATGTAAGGAGCTACAGGACGGAAGTTAGCCGAGATAGCGATCTCCATGGCCAAAAGTCCGAATAAAGTAGTAAACTTAATGATCGGGTTCATGGCTACTGAAGAGGTGTCTTTGAAAGGATCGCCTACAGTGTCGCCTATAATGGTTGCATCGTGTAGCGGTGTGCCTTTCATTTGCAAATCCACTTCCACCACTTTCTTGCTATTATCCCAGCAACCACCGGCGTTTGCCATGAAGATGGCCTGATACAAGCCAAACACGGCAATGGCAATCAGGTAGCTTACAAAGAACGAGGCAGCGGCAAATTGTAATGCCGGTGTTGCTGCTCCTGTGATTTCAGTTCCTGAGATAAAAGCGAATGCCAATGCAAAGCTGAATACGGCGGGGAAGATGTTCCACATGCCATGTTGTGCATACTGTGTACAAATCTTCACCACTTCTTTTGATTTTTCCATGGATGCTTTCTTTTCAGCACCCGGATCAAGGTTGATGTTACGTTTGATATATTCCACTGCACGGTAAGCTCCTGTTGTTACGGCTTGCATTGAAGCTCCAGTAAACCAGTAGATCACTGCGCCGCCGCAAAGGAACCCAAGAATTGTCCATGGATTTAATACGTTGAGGATGGTTTCAGGCTCAACTCCCAATACATTTTTGATAACCAAAATGATTGAAAAGATCATCGTGGTAGCTCCTACAACAGCCGTACCGATAAGCACCGGCTTAGCAGTTGCTTTGAAGGTGTTGCCTGCTCCGTCATTAGCTTCGAGATAGTGTTTTGCTTTTTCAAAATCCGGCTTAAAACCGAATTCTTTTTCAACTTCGGCTGAGACATTGGGTACATCTTCAATTAATGACAATTCATATACCGATTGAGCATTGTCCGTAACAGGTCCGTAACTGTCCACGGCGATGGTTACAGGTCCCATGCCCAACAATCCGAAGGCTACTAAACCAAAAGCAAAAATAGAAGAGTAGGACATGAATTGTTCCAGTCCAAATGTGCTGGCTAAGTAGGCGATCAACATCAGTACCACAAACACCATACCCATCCAGAAAGCGGAGAAGTTACCTGCTACAAAGCCGGAAAGAATCGTAAGTGATGCACCGCCCTCTTTGCTGGCGCTCACTACTTCTTGCACGTGTGATGATTTCGGGCTGGTAAACAACTTCGTAAATTCAGGAATTAATGCGCCTCCTAAGGTACCGCAACTGATGATGACGGAGAGGATGATCCAGATATTCGAATTGACGAGACCTAACATGGTGCCGGGGCCAATCATAAAATAGCTGGCAACAAACGTAACCACAATACTCAATAATGAAGTGATCCAAACTAAGTTCGTCAGCGGGCGTTCAAAATCAAGCTCATCATGATTGCTGTAAAGTTTTTTGCTGAGTGCTCCGTTGATCCAGAATGCAACCACCGAGGTGATGATCATTAAAATACGCATCACAAAGATCCATGTCAGGAAACTTGCTTGCCACTCAGGATTTAAAAGAAATTTATTATTGGTGATATGACCTACAGCTAATACAATAAAGGAAATTAATGCAACTCCAGTCACACCATACGTTTCAAAACCATCTGCTGTCGGGCCTACGCTATCGCCGGCGTTGTCACCCGTACAGTCGGCTATCACACCGGGATTACGTGGGTCATCTTCTCCGATCTTGAACACTACTTTCATCAAGTCGGAGCCGATATCGGCAATCTTGGTAAAGATACCACCCGCAATACGAAGCGCTGATGCTCCTAACGACTCGCCAATGGCAAAGCCCACGAAGCAGGAACCCGCTACATCGCGCGGCATCAATACCAGGATGATTAACATCATGATCAATTCAATGCTGACCAGCACAACACCGATACTCATACCGGCATTCAACGGAATGTTGAGCAACTTCAACGGTTTGCGTTCGAGTGACGCAAAGGCCATCCGGCTATTGGCCAACGTGTTCATGCGTATGCCAAACCATGCTACGCTGTAAGAGCCTAAAATGCCGACGACCGTCCATGCTAAAATCAACAAGACGCCCCAGACGCTATCGCTTTGCAAAAAGCCGAAATAGAAGGTAACGCATGCGGCAATGATAAGAAACAACCAAATCAGGAATTTGCCCTGTTGCCACAAATAGGTTTTACATGTGGCAAAGATCACGTTCGACACATCAAGCATCGATTGATGTGCCCGGATAGATTTCACTTTCAAAAATTGATACAGTCCAAATAAGAGACCTAATGCGCAGATGACAAAACCCCACATTAAAAGGTGGTTTTGATCTGCCGATAAAGTGGGAATTTTAAGATTTGCTTCGCTTGCCCATGTCAACATAGGCAGCGCGAGGCCTGCAATTAGTAACAATAGTTTTTTCATAAAGACGGTTAATTAAAGGTTATAAATTTTCAAATATTGTTGACAATCACAGTGGTGTGATTGCGTGAAATATTTCATTTGGATGTTTTTTTCGTCAGGCACTTCTTGTTTTTGAAAGGGCTAAATTAGAAAAAATGTGCAATATCATACGTTATAAAACAGTAAATTGCCATGCTTTCAGTCCAAAAGATTTTAAATAGACAATTTTTTGGGGAGTACACCATGAAATTTCTCTTTTTTTGCAAATAATCCATCAAAAAACGATTACCACATTGCAAAACGCCTATATTTATCTTAAAAACGATTGACCCCTTCATTTTAACGTGAAGGGGTCAATCGTAATCATTGTCGTAATATTCCGAACTTATCAGTTCGACTTTATGAATCAATGTTCCATCTCTCAATCCATTGTAATCATGCTACTATGAAAATTCCCATTTTTTTTGGATGTTTCACCAAATTCCTTCCGGTTTGGTAATGCATTCGGCTTTAGTTTTAGAACGGAATAAATTTCCGGAAATACCTCTTTGTTTATTTATTGCTCGTGTATAGATGCCAGCATGTCTTCAATCGATCCGATGATTCCGAGTTATTGGAGGAGTGATATTCATTTAATCAATTTATCCCATTCGATTTTTTCTTCCTTATAATCTTTTTCAGCAGGCATGTCGTTGTAAATGGCAAACAGTTTGCCGGCACTTTTAAAGAAAATTCCCTGCACTTCACGTGTCACGTTCCGTTGTTCCAAAACCGGGATCAGGAAATCACACTTGTCGCCCACCAGCATGTGTACCGCACAATCAATACATTTCAGGAAAAAATGGACATCCATTTCCGTCAATTGTACATCATGTTGTCCGATCTGAATGCATTTCATTCGTAACGAGTTATATTTCATCTCCGGTACGTACTTGAAAAAGGCATCGCGGTTATGTCTTCTGTTGAAGTTTTTATTGTTGAATAAGATCTCGTCCATCACCAGAAACGTAATATTGAGTGAAATGTTCATGGTATTTCCCATTGGACATGTCAGTCCTATGTTTTTCAGTTGCTTTTCATTCGCAATATCGTAAAGTTTCCGGTTGTTGAAATACTGGCTAACCAAGTCCTTGCAAAGTTGTTTTGTCATTTTCTCATCTGCTTTATATTCTTCCTTGGTCATTTCAGGAGGTAAAACGACAGCGTTTTCTTTGCAGATGTCTTTAAATGCGGTAGTAGTCGATTCTAAAGCAACCGCGATTATCTGATTGAGGATATCGACATCAAAGAACAAGTCCCAATCAAAATCTTCTGCCACAATCTTAAATTGAGAGCGTATCGTGACGGAGGCAACTTTGGGCAATCGCATGGTCATATCGCTGTAAAACTCCCGACGATTATCCGGCAATGTCGCATAATCGAAATTATTGATGAGTACCATGTCAAGCCCATCGTCTACAATCTCTCCCGATATTGCCGAATCATTTTCAAAATTGGGATTATCCGTTGTATATATCTCATACCATAAGATATTCAAATCGAAAAGAATGATCTCTTTTATATTCATATGAATTTATTTTATTTGTTGCATTTCAGGTAGTATATATTCAATTTGTTTTGATGTTTTTGTTCCTTGAAATCTTTGCTTCAGCATGAAGGTTTCAATAGCGCTCTATCCGTTTTAACCATGATTTACTCAGATTGAATGATTCCTCAGATTTGCAGCTTTCTGTTTATTCTGTTTTTTTTATTGCAGCTTTCACCCGGAAGTGAAGGCTGCAACTTTACACTTTATACCTTCAACTTTTTTCCAGTTCCACGTCCAATTCGCAGAGTTGGTCGAAACTGACGACGACACTTACAATTTTTGTTTTGTAGCCTACTTTACTTACGTTCACGGAGTAGATTCCTTCGTCGAGATTCTTTATCTTATAGCCGCCTTTCTCTGCTGTTTGTTTTTCCATGGTCGGTTTTGTCTCTCCGCTAAGGATAAACTGCAAGGTGGCATCGACTATGGGATCGTTCGTGACAGAATCGGTCACGATTCCCTTCACTTGCAACGTTCCGCTTTTGTCGATGATTTTGCGTGTAGCTTTATATTCGGAGTAGAAGCCCGGCTCGGTGAGACGTACCATTTCCACCAACACGTCAAGATTTTCCACTGCCGTGTCAGCCTGGTCAAATCCCTGATTCACCAGTTTCGTGCTTTCGTGTTTGTCTACCTGAATCTGGCGGGTTGCAGGAATGGAGGTTTCAAAAGTCGTTATGGCTTCCAAATAGTCAGTTTGACTCTCTTTTGTCAACAAATACATGTTTAAAGCAGTCAAATTCAGGTTGATCTTGTTATATAACCCTTTTGTCATGTCTACCAATTCAAGATCAGTTGCATGATTTAGTGTACTCTTCGTGAGTTTTGATACCGAAAGCAGTGCTGTATCTTTTTTATATTTGGCATAAGCCTGAAACTTTGACGAGTTATCCAATGCAATATCCGACAACGTGAGGCGCAGTTGCTGTTTGTTGTCTGTTACTCCTGTGGTATTGTATTGCTGATTCTCACTATTGGTTTGAATCTGAATAATTGCTTCATCCAACATCGTTAGAAACTCTGCCGAATTGGGAAGTGCCGCCATAATGTCCGGATTCGTTTGTAATAAAATACGCAACGCTAAAAACATTTTCATTTTACTCTCTTGCTTTGTAGTCATACGTTTAAATTTAAATGATTAATAGTAAGGGAATTCCCGGAGTTTCATGGTCGGTTGTCATTGCTGACTTCCTACATTTCATTCCGTTTATGTAAAATATCATGTATTTTCTGCATGATATCGTTGTTGACGTATTATATACTATTTCTTTCAGACATTATCTTATTTCATTCATGCATTATTCAGTATCACACTTGTCTTATGTCATTTCACCATCGCATTATTGCGTTTCATTCTCGCAAGATATCATTTCATTGATGCATCATTCAATTTCACACATGTCTTATTCCATTTCACCATCGCATTATTGCGTTTCATTCTCGCAAGATGTCATTTCATAGATTTATCATTCAATTTCACACATGTCTTATGCCATTTCACCATCGCATTATGTCATTTCAGTATCACTTTATGGTGTTTCATTATAGTATTGCTGATTTTACTTTGTATTTATGTTAATGTCATCTGTTTCATGATGCTTTGCGTTTGACATATATCTAATTTCGTTGATTTATATTAGTAAATATTTTGACATTGATGTCATGGGAAGCAATGATGTATCAAATATTATATTACTTTTGTTTTGTTGTATTCTGCAAAGATGAGAAATTATTTTTTGATTGTCAAACATTTTTGCAAAATCAAATAAACAAATTAGCATTATTTGTTTTAATAGTTTATGTATAGTCTATATTTTTGCGTGTTTCGTTGTTCTACAATTTACTTGTAAATTTGTATATTATATTAATAATCAATGATTCATTCCTGCATCTATTATATGAACCTTGTTCTGTTGTGAAAAGAATGCTTGTTTAAAAATACATATTCTTTTGAGTATAAATGAGAAGATTTAATATCATTTATTATATTTGCCGTCATTTATGGGCGTTTCTTGAGTAGTAATGCTGTTTTACATCATCATTTTTACTAACCTATATTCAAGTGAAACCTTCGAGGACATTTATTTTCATTTTCTTGTTACAAAGTTTGGGTATTTCGGCTCATGCCGAATCTGCAATGCCTTTGGACGTGACGATTGATGCAACTTCGGGAAGCTATGCCGTCAATGCTCCTGCACAGCACTGGACATTTAAAGGTTCTATTGGTCAAGCCATGACGGATGTGCATTTCTTGCAGGGGCATGATTCGATCGGGTGGTATAAAGCGGTTCGTTTTTCGTGGAAAGACCAGGTTGATTATGTGGGAACGATTCGTTGGTATCGTCACCGGCCACTTGTTTTGTTCAACCTTTCTTTGCCGCAAGGGGCAAAGAAATCCATCGTCGATTTTCCCGCTTTTACCTCTGTGCCTGATTCGTTGTATCCTTTCAGTTACAGGAATGATGTGTTTGCAGCTCCTCAATTTTCATTGGAACAAACCTCTACACCCTGGTTGTTTTTTGATGGCAATGATAATGCCTGCGTCATTTCTCCGGCTTCCGATTTTATTGTCGCCAAACTTACCGGTGACGGCAAAACGAATGTCAGAAGCGGGCTGAATCGTGAAGTTCAACAATTTCCCGCTCGTTTTTCGCATTCCACCATCCTGGTTATCGACAAAGGCATACGCAATTCATGGAATGTCTGGGGCGATGCTCTGCGGGCAATCTATCACCGGCAGCGTCCCGCTAACGATCGGGGGGCATTGTTAAACCGTTTCGGCTACTGGACAGATAACGGCGCCGATTACTACTATAATTATGACATCATCAAAGGCTATGCCGGTACGTTATTAGCCTTGCGGGAGCGATACAAGGAGGAGGGCATCCCATTAGGGTATCTTCAATTGGACAGCTGGTGGTATGAAAAGTCAATCTATGATCCTGACGGCAGACCCGATGCCGATCACAAGAATCCTGCGTTGCCTTTCGGTGCGTGGAATCGTTATGGCGGGTTGATGCAATACACCGCCGATCCGTTTTTATTCCCGCACGGACTGAGCACTTTTCAAAAATCAATGGATCTTCCGCTTATAACCCACAATCGGTGGATTGATCCACGCAGCCCGTATCATTTGCTTTACAAGATTTCAGGATATGCCGCCGTCGATCCACGTTACTGGAAAGCCAGGATGGATTATTTGAAAAGCTCAGGGGTGATTTGTTACGAGCAGGATTGGTTGAACTACATTTATAATAAATCGCCTCAAATGATTTCAACCCTTTCTGCCGGTAATGCATTTGCCGACGGGATGGCTGATGCTGCGCGGGCAGACAGCATTGATCTGCAGTACTGCATGGCGATGCCCCGCTTCTTCTTACAGGGAGTTAAGTATAACAACCTGACAACCATTCGCACCAGTGATGATCGTTTTGAACCCAAGAAATGGAAGTGGTTCATCTTTACGTCACAATTTGGATATGAAATGGGTATATGGCCGTGGTGTGACGTGTTTATGAGCTCCGAGACAGGAAATATGATCGTCTCTGTGCTTTCTGCCGGCCCTGTTGGCACAGGCGATGCAATGGGTAAGGAAGATAAGCAAAACATTATGCTGGCTTGTCGTGACGATGGGGTTATCGTGAAACCCGATGTGCCTTTATTTCCGGTGGATGAGGATTATATCCAATTGGCACGCGGAGAAAAGAAACCGCTATTGGCCTATACTTATACGAAACATGCTGCCGTGACGACGGGCTATCTATTTGCCTTTGCGGATGGCGTCATTTCCGACAGGCAATTCAGCTTCCAACCCTCGTCAATGGGTTTCAGTGGAAAGGTTGTGGTGTTCGATCCGTTGCGACATACCGTTCAGGCGATGCAGGCATCCGAAGTTTTTTGGTCAACGCTTCCTGCGGATAACTATGCCTATTATGTGATCGCTCCGGTTACGGATTCCGGCATTGCATTCCTTGGAGATGCCAACAAAATTGTATCAACAGGCAAGAAACGCATCGCAACGATTACGTCGACGAAAGATCAGTTGCAGATAAAGGTGATTGCTGCAGGCGAGCATTCCATTACGTTGCAGGGATATTATGAAAAGCCGTTTACAGCCGACAAAGGGACGCTGTCATTGAATGAAACGGATCATTTGTTTACGTTATCGTTAGAGTTGCCATCCAAGAACGACTCAGTCACTATCAATTTTAAGCGGAAACGGTAAATAAATCGCAAAGCAGGAAGCTGTTATGTGGCAAATGATTGATTTGCTTCACGCAATCCGATCATTGTTTCTGCGAATGTTAATTCTCTGATACCGAGTCTTTCATTTGTATATAATTTTGATTTTAAAGGACAAATGGAACTTGTCCCGAACATCGGGACTCGTTTCAATTCTTTTTTTTAAGCCTTATGAGCAGAGAGGAAAGGGTTTCATAATGACTTCAATGAGTAATAAATGTGATGGTATGATTTTTCAGAGACAGAAATTGGCTTGATTAACGGAAAATGATTACCTTTGTACACTGCTAAGTAGGCTACTGTGTGTCTGCTATATTCTGTGCATCCCATTAATTACCACATATATGAATAACTTATCAGAACGACTCGAAGCGTTATCACCCTCCGAGACATTGGCTATGTCACAACGTAGCGCCGAATTGAAGTCACAGGGCATTGATGTGATCAATTTAAGTGTTGGCGAACCTGATTTTAATACGCCGGATCACATTAAGTTAGCTGCAATAGAGGCTATCGAACAGAATTTTTCTTTCTATTCTCCGGTACCGGGTTTTCCGGGATTGAGAAAGGCCATTTCGGCTAAATTGGAGCGTGAAAATCAACTTACCTATAAACCTGAACAAATTCTTTGTTCCACAGGTGCCAAACAATCGCTTTGCAATGTACTTTTAAGCATTATAAATCCAGGTGACGAGGTCATTGTGCCTGCGCCTTATTGGGTTAGTTACGTGGAAATGGTCAAATTGGCCGAAGGCAAGAATGTTGTAGTTCAAACAGACATTGATCACGACTTTAAAATGACGCCACAGCAATTACAAGAAGCCATTACCCCCCGTACGAAAGCACTTATTCTTTGTTCTCCTTCAAATCCTACCGGAAGTGTGTATAGCAAAGAGGAGTTAGCCGCGTTAGCGGATGTGTTAGCAAGCAATCCGAACGTGATCATTATTTCCGATGAAATTTACGAGCATATCAATTACGTGGGAAAACATGAAAGTATTGCACAATTCGATAACATACGTGAACGTGTGGTTCTTGTGAATGGAGTTTCGAAAGCATATGCGATGACAGGATGGCGTATTGGCTGGATTGCCGCTCCTCAATGGGTTGTCTCTGCATGTAATAAATTACAAGGACAATATACTTCTGCGCCCAATTCAATAGCTCAGAAAGCGGCTGAGACTGCTTATAAGGGTGATCAAGGTTGCGTTGGCGCGATGTGTGATGCCTTTGAACGTCGTCGTGATCTGATCGTGAAACTGGCAAAAGAGATTCCTGATATAAAAGTAATTATTCCTCAAGGCGCATTTTATATTTTTCCTGATATTAGTGCTTACTTTGGAAGAACATTTCAAGGTAAAAAGATGGAAACAGGTGCTGATATAGCTTCTTATTTATTGGAAGAATCACATGTGGCGTGTGTAGGCGGGAATGCTTTTGGCGCTCCTTCTTGTATTCGTTTCTCATATGCTGCCTCTGATGAGTTATTGGTAGAAGCAATGAAACGTATTAAAGTTGCTTTGCTAAAGCTGAGTTAATTAAGGATAAATGAAATGGATTTTTTATCGAAATCCTGAAGATTATTATATGCCGTAGGGTGTCTTCACGAGATTCAGCGGGTGTTCATTTTGTGCACATCAAAGAGGGGCTTGAAAGCGTTTATTGATCAATTTATTGAGAGTAGAAAACATATTTTCCTAAGTATTAAATGCGCATTTAAGTATTGAAAAATGACCATTGAAATAAAGTTTTAGAAAAACAAACAACATCTTATTGTAATCTAAAAAATTAGTCATAACTTTGCAGCCCAATTTGGAACAGATACAACCAACTTTTAAGTATTTAAATATTTAGTTAAGATGCCTACAATTCAGCAATTAGTGAGAAAAGGAAGAGCTACGTTGGGAGATAAAAGCAAGGCTCCGGCGTTGGATTCTTGTCCGCAACGGCGTGGTGTTTGTGTACGAGTTTACACGACAACTCCGAAAAAACCGAATTCCGCCATGCGTAAAGTTGCTCGTGTGCGGTTGACCAACCAGAAAGAGGTGAATGCCTACATTCCAGGAGAGGGTCACAATTTGCAAGAACACAGCATTGTTTTAGTACGCGGCGGCCGTGTAAAAGATTTGCCGGGTGTTCGTTATCACGTTGTGAGAGGAACGTTGGATGCAGCAGGTGTTAGTGGTCGTCTTCAACGTCGTTCGAAATATGGAGCAAAACGTCCGAAACCAGGACAAGCCGCCGCTAAGGGAGCTCCGGCAGCTGCTAAGGGAGGAAAGAAGAAATAATTTATAAACGCATTTGCGATTGATGTTCTTTTACTTCGGCTAAACAAATTATATGTTGGCCGTTGAAGGTTGAGTAAATAGTCCGGTGGGACTTTTGAAGCGACAGAACAAACAACCAAAACAAACAAAATTTTGACTTACAATGAGAAAATCGAAACCAAAGAAACGGATAATACTACCAGATCCGGTTTTTACAGAAGCGATGGTTACTAAATTTGTGAATCATCTCATGTACGATGGTAAAAAGAGTACAGCGTTCGATATCTTTTACGGCTCGTTGGAGCTTGTAAAAGCAAAACTTCCCAATGAAGAAAAGACTCCGCTTGATATTTGGAAAAAAGCACTGGATAACATTACTCCTCAAGTTGAAGTGAAATCACGTCGTGTAGGCGGTGCCACATTCCAAGTTCCCACCGAAATTCGTCCTGAACGTAAGGAGTCTATTTCAATGAAAAATCTTATTTTATATTCCCGCAAACGCGGAGGAAAATCGATGGCTGAGAAGTTAGCTGCCGAGATTGTTGATGCGTTTAACAATCAGGGGGGCTCCTTCAAGCGTAAGGAAGATATGCACCGTATGGCAGAAGCAAATCGTGCATTCGCGCATTTCAGGTTCTAACCTTTAATACGATACATGAAATACACCTCTATACGATGTATTGATTAAGAAAACAAAAAACTAATGGCAAAACTAGACTTACATTTTACACGCAATATCGGTATCATGGCTCACATCGATGCCGGTAAAACGACTACTTCCGAACGTATATTGTTCTATACAGGGCTTACTCATAAAATCGGAGAAGTGCATGATGGTGCTGCAACGATGGACTGGATGGAGCAGGAGCAAGAACGGGGAATTACTATTACCTCGGCTGCTACAACTACGTTTTGGGATTACCAAAATGATAATTACAAGATAAATTTAATTGACACTCCGGGTCACGTCGATTTTACCGTTGAGGTAGAACGTTCGTTACGTATATTAGATGGAGCTGTTGCTACGTTTTGTGCTGTAGGTGGAGTTGAACCACAATCAGAAACTGTTTGGAGACAAGCTGACAAGTATAATGTTCCACGAATTGGTTATGTTAATAAGATGGACCGTTCAGGAGCTGATTATTATGAGGTTGTACGCCAGGTAAAAGATATATTGGGAGCAAATCCTTGTCCAATTCAAATACCTATCGGTGCAGAAGAAAAATTTAAAGGGTGTATCGATTTGATACAAATGAAAGCTATTTATTGGCACGACGAAACTATGGGTGCCGATTATGTTCTTGAACCTATTCCGTCTGATTTGTTGGCTGAAGCTGAAATTTGGCGTGACAAAATGCTTGAGAAAGTGGCTGAGTGTGATGATGTAGTGATGCAAAAGTTCTTTGATGATCCGACATCTATTACTGAAGAAGAAATAAAACAAGCCATTCGTAAAGGTACTATCGAGATGAAGATCAACCCGATGATTTGTGGTTCTTCATTTAAAAATAAAGGCGTTCAACCTTTGTTGGATGCTGTGTGTGCCTATTTGCCAAGTCCATTGGACACAGAATTTATTGTGGGTACCGATCCCTCCAATCCGGAGCATCAGATTATACGTAAACCGAGTGAAGATGAACCTTTAACGGCATTAGCATTTAAGATTGCTACTGATCCCTATGTAGGTCGTCTTTGTTTCTTCCGCGTTTATTCAGGTCGTTTAGATGCAGGGTCGTATGTTTATAACTCTCGTTCTGATAAAAAAGAGCGTATCTCTCGTTTGTTTCAGATGCACTCTAATAAACAAAATCCGAAAGAATTCATCAGTGCCGGAGATATAGGTGCTGGTGTGGGCTTTAAAGATATACGTACGGGTGATACTCTATGTGATGAAAAACATCCCATAGTACTTGAATCCATGGATTTTCCGGAACCTGTTATTGGTATTGCCATTGAGCCAAAAACTCAAAAGGATATGGATAAGTTGGGAATGGGATTGTCAAAATTAGCTGAAGAAGATCCAACCTTCCGTGTAAAGACGAATGAAGAAACAGGACAAACGGTTATTGAAGGAATGGGTGAATTGCACCTTGAAATTATTATTGATCGTTTGCGTCGTGAGTTTAAGGTTGAATGTAATCAAGGCCGTCCTCAGGTATCATATAAAGAAGCAATCACAAAGACGGTTGAGATGCGTGAAGTGTACAAAAAACAGTCTGGTGGTCGTGGTAAGTTTGCAGATATTATTGTGAAAGTAGGGCCTGCTGATGCAGGGTTTGAAGGAAGCTTACAGTTTGTTGATGAGGTAAAAGGAGGAAATATTCCTAAAGAGTATATTCCTGCTATTCAAAAGGGATTTACGATTGCCATGAAGAATGGTGTTTTGGCAGGCTTCCCTCTGGATACTCTTAAAGTAGTTGTTGTTGACGGATCTTATCATGCAGTTGACTCAGATCAATTATCTTTTGAGATCTGTGCCCAAATTGCTTATAAGAATGCTTGTGCTAAAGCAAAACCTGTGTTGCTTGAACCTATCATGAAAATTGAAGTGGTTACACCCGAAGAAAATATGGGTGATATCATTGGTGACCTGAATAAACGTCGTGGACAAGTTGAAGGTATGGAGTCGAGTAGGACAGGAGCTCGTATTGTTAAGGCTAAAGTTCCCTTGGCTGAAATGTTTGGCTATGTGACTACGCTTCGTACAATCAGTTCAGGAAGAGCAACATCATCCATGGAGTTTTCACACTATGCTGAAGTATCTTCGGCGATTGCTAAAGTAGTGGTTGCAGAAGCAAAAGGAAAAGTTGAATTGTTATAATAAAACATCAGGCGTGAAGATCGGGGTGCGTTAGCAAATGACTCTTAACGATAACTGATTGGAACGCAATATATTATTAATATAAAACAGAATGAGTCAAAAGATTAGAATCAAGTTAAAATCGTATGATCATAATCTTGTCGATAAATCGGCAGAAAAGATTGTGAAAACGGTAAGAGCAACCGGAGCCGTTGTAAGTGGGCCGATTCCATTGCCTACACACAAGCGGATATTCACCGTGTTACGATCGCCTTTTGTAAATAAGAAGGCACGTGAACAGTTTGAATTAGCCACATATAAACGACTAATTGATATTTATAGTTCTACAGCTAAAACGGTAGATGCTTTGATGAAATTAGAGTTGCCTAGTGGAGTAGAAGTAGAAATTAAAGTGTGATCATTAAATTTTATTTGAAATGCCAGGATTAATTGGAAAAAAAATCGGAATGACATCCGTTTTCAGTGCCGATGGAAAAAATGTTCCATGCACTGTTATCGAAGCTGGTCCTTGTGTTGTTACCCAGATTAAGAGCGTTGATATAGATGGTTATGGTGCCTTGCAGGTTGGTTTTGAGGATAAGAAAGAGAAACATACCACAAAACCTGAAGTAGGACATTTTAATAAAGCTGGAGTAACACCCAAGAGACACTTGGTTGAGTTCAAAGGATTTGAAGGGGAATTCAAATTAGGAGATACCCTGACGGTTGACCTATTTGCAGATGCCACATGGGTAGATGTAGCAGGAACATCCAAAGGAAAAGGGTTTCAAGGAGTTGTAAAAAGACATGGTTTTGGTGGTGTAGGACAAAGCACGCACGGCCAACACAATCGATTACGTGCACCAGGTTCTTTAGGTGCATCTTCTTTCCCTTCTAAAGTTGTTAAAGGCATGAGAATGGCCGGACGAATGGGTGGAGATACCAAAACGGTACAAAACCTGGAAGTATTAAAGATAATCCCTGAACATAATTTGTTGCTTGTCAAAGGTTCTGTTCCCGGGGCAAAAGGTTCAATCGTAATTATCAATAAATAATGGAACTGAACGTATATAACATAGAAGGAAAAGAAATCGGGAATAAGGTTACTTTGAACGATGCTGTTTTTGGGATTAAACCAAATGATCATGCTATCTATTTGGATGTAAAGCAATACATGGCAAACAGACGACAAGGCACACACAAGGCAAAGCAAAGAAGTGAGATTTCCGGTAGTACGCGCAAACTCATCAAACAAAAAGGAGGAGGAGGAGCACGTAGAGGTGATATTAACTCCCCGTTGTTGGTAGGTGGAGGTCGCGTTTTTGGACCAGTTCCCCGTGACTATAGTTTTAAATTGAATAAGAAGCTAAAACAACTCGCGCGTAAATCGGCGTTATCATATAAAGCGTTAGAATCATCCATAGTTATTGTTGATTCAATGCAATATGAGGTTCCTAAAACAAAAAATATTCTTGTTTTGATGGAAAATTTGAAAGTTGCAGGGAAAAAGCCTCTTATCATTTTACCAGAAGCAAATAAAAACGTATATTTGTCGGCTCGTAATTTGCAATATGTTAACGTGACAACGATTTCGGAATTAAATACTTATAAAATTCTGAATGCAAAATCACTGATTATTGTGCAGGCAGCACTCGACGGATTAGATCAAATATTTAAAGCATAGGAGGTTAAAAAGATGGGAATTATAATAAAACCTGTTGTAACTGAAAAAGCAACGGGAATCAGTGAAAAGCTCAATCGTTTTACCTTACGTGTTGAAAAAAAAGCAAATAAGGTCGAGATAAAAAAGGCAATTGAAGAGATGTATGGCGTAACGGTCACTTCAGTAAATACGGCGATTATGCCAAGTAAAAAGAAGAGCCGTTTTACGAAAGGTGGCGTTATCAGCGGGAAGACACCTGCTTATAAAAAAGCGATTGTCACGTTGAAAGAAGGAGATAAAATTGATTTTTACAGCAATATTTAACCACAACAATGGCGGTACGTAAATTAAACCCGATAACACCGGGGCAGAGACATAAAATTATCGGTACATTTGATTCAATTACTTCCAGTGTACCGGAGAAATCTCTTGTGATAGGTGCTTCAAAATCCGGAGGTAGGAATAACGATGGTAAAATGACCATGCGTTATCTTGGAGGCGGACACAAGAAGAAATATAGAGTAATTGACTTCAAGCGAAACAAAGACGGCATTCCGGCTAAAGTGAATTCAATCGAATATGATCCGAATCGCACGGCAAGAATTGCATTGTTGTTTTATGCAGATGGCGAAAAAAGGTATATCCTTGCACCCAATGGATTGCAAGTAGGTCAAACCTTGTTATCAGGTAGCCAGGCAGCTCCTGAAGTAGGCAACTCCCTTCCGTTGCAAAACATTCCACTTGGAACGATTGTTCATAATATTGAATTACGTCCCGGGCAAGGAGCTGAATTGGTGCGTTCTGCAGGGACTTTTGCACAATTGACTTCTCGTGAAGATAATTATGCAGTTATTAAGTTACCTTCAGGTGAGACAAGGAAAATTCTTTCATCTTGTAAGGCTACAGTTGGGAGTGTTGGTAATTCAGAGCATAATCTTGAAAGTTCTGGAAAAGCCGGCAGATCACGTTGGCAAGGGCGACGTCCTCGTGTTCGGGGGGTTGCGATGAATCCTGTAGATCACCCTATGGGTGGAGGTGAAGGTCGTGCTTCAGGTGGACATCCACGCTCTCGTAAGGGCTTGTTAGCTAAGGGGTATAAGACAAGAGCTCCTAAAAAGCAATCAAGCAAGTATATTATCGAAAGAAGAAAAAAATAACGCATAATTAGGAATATACTATGAGTCGTTCATTAAAAAAAGGACCTTACATTAATTTGAAGCTTGAAAAGAAAGTATTCGCTATGAATGAAGCCGGTAAAAAATCGGTCATCAAAACATGGGCGCGTGCTTCCATGATCTCACCTGATTTTGTAGGTCATACAGTTGCAGTTCACAACGGGAATAAATTTATACCGGTTTACATTACCGAAAACATGGTAGGTCACAAATTAGGAGAATTTTCTCCTACGCGTACTTTCCGTGGGCATAGCGGTAATAGAAAATAACCCGTTCCATTTATTTACTTGAAAATAAATCAATATCAATAAAATGGGTTCAAGAAAAAGAAATTCAGCCGAAAGAAGGAAAGAAGACCTCAAAGCACAATATTTCGCCCGATTAAACGATGTTCCTACTTCTCCTCGAAAAATGCGTTTGGTAACAGATATGATTCGTGGAATGGAAGTGAACAAGGCATTGGGAGTGTTAAAATTTTCAACGAAAGAGGCTTCGATCAGAGTGGAAAAATTATTACGTTCCGCTATTTCAAACTGGGAACAGAAAACTGAACAAAAGGCAGAAAATGCCGATTTAATTGTTAGTGAAATTCATGTTGCCGGTGGAAGAATGTTGAAACGTTTACGTCCTGCTCCGCAAGGTAGAGGTTATCGCGTTCGCAAACGTTCGAATCACGTAACGCTATATGTTGACACAAAGAAGAGTACTAACGTAACAAAAGAAGTGGCAGATGGGACAAAAAGTTAATCCAATAAGTAATCGTTTAGGAATCATCCGAGGATGGGATTCTAATTGGTATGGTGGTAAAGATTATGGTGACACGTTGTTGGAAGACAGCAAAATCAGAAAGTATCTCCATGCCCGTCTTGCCAAAGCGAGTGTATCGCGCATAGTTATTGAGCGGACCTTAAAACTTATTACAATCACTGTTTGTACGGCACGTCCTGGTATTATTATCGGAAAAGGCGGTCAAGAGGTGGATAAGTTGAAAGAAGAGTTGAAGAAAATAACAGACAAAGATGTTCAGATTAACATTTTTGAAGTGAAACGTCCCGAATTAGATGCTGTCATTGTTGCTAATAACATTGCACGTCAGGTAGAAGGGAAAATTGCGTATCGCCGTGCTGTTAAAATGGCAATTGCTTCTACGATGCGTATGGGAGCGGAAGGAATTAAAGTGCAGGTTTCAGGTCGTCTTAACGGTGCTGAAATGGCTCGTTCGGAAATGTATAAAGAAGGACGTACACCATTGCATACTTTTCGTGCCGATATTGATTATGCTTTGGGTGAAGCATTAACAAAAGTAGGATTGATTGGAGTTAAGGTTTGGATTTGTCGTGGTGAAATTTACGAAAAGCCTGATTTAGCTCCGCAATTTGCTTCCTCAAAGGAAAATTCTAACAATCGATCACCTCGTAATGATCGTAATGACCGATCTGATCGAAACGATCGCAATGATCGTAGAGGTGGATTTAGAAAAAAGAAAAGTAATTTCTAACGTATTGAATTCTAAGACTTATGTTACAACCGAAAAAAACAAAGTTCAGAAGGCAGCAAAAGGGTCGCATGAAAGGTGAGGCTCAAAGAGGGAATCAGCTTGCATTCGGTTCTTTTGGCATAAAATCGTTGCAATCTAAATGGATTACGGGACGACAAATTGAAGCTGCGCGTATTGCTGTTACTCGTCATATGCAACGTCAAGGACAAATTTGGATTCGGATTTTTCCGGATAAACCAATTACAAAAAAACCGGCAGAGGTACGTATGGGTAAAGGGAAAGGATCTCCTGAAGGTTTTGTTGCTCCTGTTACCCCTGGACGTATGATTATTGAAGTAGAAGGTGTTTCTTTTGAAATTGCAAAGGAGGCTTTGCGTTTGGCAGCTCAGAAATTGCCTGTTACTACAAAGTTTGTTATCAGACGTGATTTTGACTCAACTCTTATAATGTAATCGAATATGAAAACAAGAGAAATAAAAGAACTGACAGTTAAAGAGTTAAAAGAAAGACTTGATAATGACAAGGCGATTTTGAGTAGTTTGAAATTGAATCATACGATTTCTCCGCTTGATAATCCATCTCAGATTAGAGATGTACGTAAACGCATTGCACGTGTTGCCACTGAGTTGCGGCTAAGAGAAATTAACCCACAATAAATAGAGCCTAATGGAAACGAGAAACTTAAGAAAAGAAAGAGTAGGGGTTGTTACCAGTAATAAAATGGATAAGACCGTTACCGTTGCTGTTAAGTGGAAAGAAAAACATCCCATTTATGGCAAATTCGTCAATAAAACGAAAAAGTTCCATGCTCATGACGATAAAAACGATTGCGGCATGGGTGATACCGTTCGCATCATGGAAACCCGTCCGCTGAGTAAAACTAAAAGGTGGAGAGTAGTCGAAATAACAGAAAGAGCTAAGTAATTATGATACAACAAGAATCAAGAATAACAGTAGCGGACAACAGTGGAGCTCGCGAAGCCTTAGTTATTCGAGTTTTAGGCGGAACTGGCAAACGCTATGCTTCTTTAGGAGATGTTATCGTCGTTGCCGTGAAAAATGTCATTCCATCAAGTGACATGAAAAAAGGAACAGTATCAAAAGCCGTCATCGTACGCACAAAAAAGGAAGTCAGACGTGCTGATGGTTCGTATATTCGTTTTGACGATAATGCATGTGTGTTGCTTAATAACACAGGTGAGATGCGAGGCAGCCGTATTTTCGGGCCTGTAGCACGTGAGCTTCGTGCTACAAATATGAAAATTATTTCTCTTGCGCCTGAAGTTCTTTAACTCTTTAAAATTAATAGCAATGAGTAAATTTCATATTAAAAAGGGGGATACCGTTTTTGTAAACTCCGGAGAAGATAAGGGCAAAACGGGACGTGTGCTTGAAGTTATTGTGAGCAAACAACGTGCCATTGTTGAAGGTGTTAATTTGGTATCAAAGCACACCAAACCCAATGCAAAATCTCCTCAGGGAGGGATTCTCAAGAAAGAAGCAGGCATTCATATATCAAATCTTAACGTGGTAGATCCAAAACATCCAACATTGCCTACACGAATTGGACGTAAATTGAATACAGATGGAAAGTTAGTGCGTTATGCCAAAAAATCAGGGGAGGAAATCAAATGATAAATACTGCCGGTCTAAAAAACGAATATAAGGAGCGAATTGTTCCTGCTTTAATGAAGGAGTTTGGCTATGAATCTATCATGCAGGTTCCTTATCTTGAGAAAATTGTTTTGAATCAAGGTTTGGGGATTGCTGTTGCGGATAAGAAAATTATAGATACAGCCATTAATGAGATGACAGCTATTACAGGACAGAAAGCTGTTGCTACAGTTTCACGAAAAGATATTTCGAACTTCAAAGTAAGAAAACAGATGCCTATTGGTGTTCGTGTTACTCTTCGGAGTGATCGTATGTATGAATTTCTTGAACGTCTTATTCGCGTTGCTTTGCCGAGAATACGTGATTTTAAGGGTATTGAAAATAAATTTGATGGGCGGGGAAATTATACAATGGGTATTCAGGAACAAATAATTTTTCCTGAAATCAATATTGATGGCATTGCTCGTTTGTTAGGCATGAATATCACTTTTGTGACAAGTGCCAAAACTGACGAGGAAGGATTTGCTTTATTGAAAGATTTTGGATTACCTTTTAAGCAACAAAATTAATTTATTCTAGAATATGGCAAAAGAATCAATGAAAGCACGTGAAGTTCGAAGAGCTGCATTGTGTGCAAAATACGCAACAAAGCGTACTGAACTTAAAAAGGAAGGTAATTATGATGCTTTGCAGTCACTTCCTAAGAATTCATCTCCTGTACGTCAACATAATCGTTGTAAAATAACAGGACGCCCTAAAGGATATATGCGTATCTTTGGAATATCACGCATTCAATTTCGTGAAATGGCTTCTGCAGGATTAATTCCCGGCGTAAAGAAAGCAAGTTGGTAATTTCAAAAAATTGTGCTTACTAATTGATATTGACGACATTTTAGGGTGTTAATTTCAAAAAAAAAATCTATTTTTGTTCTTTGAATTTATCTTAAGGTATAAGGTTGAGATTTTGTTTGTAATTTATTTAATATAAGTGTGATAAATATTGTCCGGGAGTCCGGATCAATTTAAAACCAATTCATCTATGACGGATCCAATAGCAGATTATTTGACAAGGCTGCGGAATGCAATAAAAGCAGGCCATCGAGTGGTCGAAATTCCATCTTCAAATCTGAAAAAAGAAATTACAAAGATTCTTTTTTCAAAGGGGTATATTTTAAACTATAAGTTTGTTGAGGAAGGTCCTCAAGGAACGATTAAGGTAGCTTTAAAGTATGATCCAATTTACAAAGTTAATGCAATTAAGCAACTTGTGAGAATATCTTCACCGGGTTTGCGACAATATGTTGGACATAAAGAACTACCCCGGGTATTGAATGGCTTAGGCATTGCTATACTTTCGACATCGAAAGGAGTTATGACTGATAAAGAAGCCCGTGATTTGCAAATCGGAGGCGAAGTATTATGTTACGTTTATTAATTAGGAGGAGAAATAGCAGATGTCAAGAATAGGAATATTACCCGTACAAATACCTCAAGGTGTTGTAGTTACAGTAAAAGATAATGTTGTAACCGTAAAAGGACCTAAGGGCGAGCTCTTTCAGTCGATTCACCCAAATATTCAAGTCGCTGTTGAGAATGGTTCTGTTATCGTTTCACGTCCTGACGATGAAAAAGATAATCGGTCTATGCATGGTCTTTATCGTTCATTGATTCATAATATGGTTGTTGGTGTCTCAGAAGGATATCGTAAGCAAATGGAATTAGTCGGAGTAGGTTATCGTGTCTCAAATAATGGACAACTTTTAGAATTCTCACTTGGCTTTACGCATAATATTCACTTGATGTTGCCTCATGAAATCAAGGTAGAAACTAAGAGTGAAAGGAATCAGAATCCTTTATTAATCCTTGAAAGTTGCGATAAGCAATTAATAGGTCAAGTGTGTGCCAAAATACGCTCATTCCGGAAGCCTGAACCTTATAAAGGAAAGGGAATCAGGTTTGTAGGGGAAGTAATTCGTCGTAAGGCCGGTAAATCAGCAGGCGCAAAATAAATTTTTGAAAATTAAGAGCTATGACACAGAAAAATGATCGAAGAATAAAGATAAAAACCCGTATTCGTGGTAAGATTTCTGGAACAATGGAAAAACCACGTATGTCGGTGTTCAGAAGTAATACTCAAATCTATGTGCAATTAATTGATGATACTGCAAACAAAACGATAGCATCAGCATCGTCTTTGGCGATTAAAGATAAAATGACTAAGAAAGAACAAGCTGCAAAAGTTGGAGAAATGATTGCTCAAACTGCTGCTGGTGCTGGCATTTCAACGATTGTTTTTGATCGGAACGGTTTTTTGTATCATGGTAGAGTGAAAGAATTGGCAGAAGGTGCGCGTAAAGGAGGGCTTAAATTTTAATTACTATGGCGGGAATAAATAATAGAGTTAAATCAACCAACGATTTAGATTTAAAAGATAGATTAGTAGCCATTAATCGAGTAACAAAAGTTACTAAGGGTGGACGTGCTTTTAGTTTTGCTGCTATCGTAGTTGTTGGAAATGAAGATGGCATTGTTGGTTGGGGCTTAGGAAAGGCCAGTGAAGTGACTGCTGCCATTGCAAAAGGAGTTGAAGCTGCAAAAAAGAATTTGATTAAAGTTCCTGTATTAAAAGGCACTATTCCTCATTCACAGTTATCAAAATTTGGAGGTGCTGAAGTATATATTCAACCTGCTTCTCATGGAACTGGAGTAAAGGCTGGAGGAGCTATGCGTGCAGTGTTAGAAAGTGTCGGTATTACCGACGTTTTAGCAAAGTCAAAAGGTTCTTCAAATCCGCATAATTTGGTGAAAGCAACGATTGAAGCACTTTCTGAATTACGTGATGCTGCTACAGTAGCAACTAACAGAGGTATTACTCTTGAAAAAGTATTCAAAGGCTAATTTATATACGATTATGGCAACTATAAAAATAAAACAAGTAAGAAGTAAAATTAAGTGCCCTAAGAGTCAAAAATTGACCTTGGCAGCTTTGGGATTGAAAAAAGTAAATGCCATTGTTGAACACGAAGACACTCCTGCCATATTAGGCATGATTGCAAAAGTTAAGCACTTGGTTCAAGTTGAGAAATAAAATGATCGCAAACCAAATAATATATTTGAGGATATGGATTTAAGTAATTTAACGCCGGCATCCGGCTCCGTTAAAACGAGAAAAAGAATAGGTCGTGGTACAGGCTCCGGTCTTGGAGGAACTGCAACACGTGGTTTGAATGGTGCTCAATCTCGTTCGGGTTATAGTAAAAAAATTGGTTTTGAAGGTGGTCAGATGCCCTTACAACGCCGTTTGCCAAAATTTGGTTTTAAGAATGTGAACAGAGTCGAATATAAACCTATTAATTTATCTACACTCCAATCTATTTATGAGTCTCATCATTTAATAAAGATCGGAGTGTCCGAATTAATTGAAGCTGGATTTATCGGCAAAAAACATTTAGTCAAGATTCTTGCTAATGGAACAATAACTTCTCCATTGCAGATTGAAGCTCATGCTTTTTCAAAAGCAGCAGAAGCAGCAATCGTAGCAGCAGGCGGGACGATCGTAAAATTGTAATTGCATGAAAAAATTCATTGAAACACTCAAAAATATTTGGAAGATTGAGGACTTGCGTAAAAGACTTATCACGACGATTTTGTTTGTGTTAGTATATCGTTTTGGTTCTTATGTAGTGATGCCTGGAATTAATCCTGCCAGCCTTGAAGCTCTTCAGAATCAAACATCAGGTGGCCTTTTGGGTTTGTTGGATATGTTTTCCGGAGGTGCATTTTCTCATGCTTCTATTTTTGCATTAGGAATTATGCCTTATATTTCTGCTTCAATTGTAGTTCAATTATTGGGTATTGCAGTCCCATATTTTCAAAAAATGCAGAGAGAAGGTGAAAGTGGTAGAAATAAATTGAATCAGATTACTCGTTATTTGACAGTATTAATTTTATTATTTCAATCACCTGCTTATTTAGTAAATTTGAGTGTGCAATTAGGAAGAGCTGGTGCTGCTATGCCGCAAGGATTATGGTTTCAGGCTTCTTCTGTAATCATTTTAACTGCAGGTAGTATGTTTGTAATGTGGTTAGGAGAAAGAATTACTGATAAAGGCATTGGAAATGGTATTTCATTTCTTATCATGATTGGTATTATCGCACGTTTTCCAACTGCAATTGTACAGGAATTTGCTTCTCGCTTAACAGATGCAGCGGGGGGGTTGATAATGTTTATTGCTGAAATCATCGCATTGTTATTTGTTATTGGGCTGTCCATTCTTTTAGTTCAGGGAACAAGAAAAGTACCTGTTCAATATGCAAAAAGAGTTGTAGGTAATAAGCAATATGGTGGAGTCAGACAATATATTCCTTTAAAGGTAAATGCCGCTAATGTGATGCCAATTATTTTTGCACAGGCAATAATGTTTATTCCGATTACTTTGGTTGGGTTTTCTCACTCTGCTGTTGCAACCGGAATTGTTGGTGCGTTTACTGATAATACTGGATTCTGGTATAATTTTGTTTTTGCTGTGTTGATTATTGCTTTCACTTACTTTTATACAGCAATAACGATTAATCCTACTCAAATGGCTGAAGAAATGAAACGAAATAATGGATTTATTCCAGGTGTTAAACCAGGTAAAAAGACGGCTGAGTATTTGGATGAAATTATGTCAAGGATTACGTTGCCAGGGTCTTTTTTTCTTGCACTTGTTGCTATTTTACCCGCATTCGCCCGTATTGCAGGAGTGAGTTCTGCTTTTGCTCAGTTCTTTGGGGGTACTTCTTTGCTCATTTTAGTAGGTGTTGTATTAGATACATTACAACAGATTGAGAGTCGTTTGTTGATGAGACATTATGACGGTTTAATGAAAACAGGTCGTATTTTAGGCCGTACAGGTAGTGTCTCCGCATATTAGTGTTGAACTATCTAAATATGATTTATTTAAAGACAGAAGAGGAAATTGAGTTATTACGTAAAAGCAATTTAATTGTTTCTACTGCATTAACTGAGGTGGCTAAAGTTATACGTCCAGGAGTATCGACACTTGAGTTAGATGTTATTGCTGAGAAATGTATTCGAGATCATGGAGCCTACCCTACTTTTCTGGGGTATTATGGTTACCCTAAAACGTTGTGTACTTCACTTAATGATCAAGTAGTACATGGAATTCCATCTGATAAAGTATTTTTAAAGGAAGGTGATATTCTCTCTGTTGATTGTGGCGCAACTTTTAATGGTTTTGTAGGTGATTCTGCATATACTTTTTGTGTTGGTGAAGTAGCTGATGATGTAAAGTTGTTATTGAGAACAACGAAAGAATCACTTTATTTGGGTATTGAGCAAGCCGTTGATGGACATAGATTGGGAGATATTGGTTATGCAGTTCAGTCCCATTGTGAATCAAGAGGCTTTTCTGTAGTACGAGATATGGTTGGACATGGAGTGGGAAAGGAGATGCATGAAGATCCACAGGTGCCCAATACAGGTCGAAGAGGAAATGGAGTTAAGTTAAGAAATGGAATGACGATTGCGATCGAACCAATGATTACATTGGGAACATATCGTCTCATTTATGAAAAAGATGGGTGGACAACGCGGACTGCTGATAGAAAATGGGCAGCACATTTTGAACATTCGATAGCTATTCGGGATGGGAAAGCTGATATCCTTTCCACTTTTGATTATATAGAACAAATTGTAGGTGTATTATAAACCAATTTCAGTATTAATATTTTCAGATCATAATTATTTATGCCAAAACAATCAGCTATTGAGCAAGACGGAACCATAACAGAAGCATTGTCTAATGCTATGTTTCGGGTAGAATTGCAAAACGGCCATGTAATAACAGCTCATATTTCAGGTAAGATGCGGATGCATTACATTAAGATTTTACCCGGTGATAGAGTACGAGTTGAGATGTCGCCATATGATTTATCAAAGGGGCGTATTTCATTTCGCTATAAATAATGAAGTGGTGTAAGTAAGAGTTTGTTTTACTCTCAATAAAGTAATTTATATGGGAGTTATTTGTTGTAATTAATTTATTTAAGGTTATACCAATATGAAAGTAAAAGCATCCATTAAAAAGCGTACTCCTGAGTGTAAAATTGTAAGACGAAAGGGGCGTCTGTACGTGATCAATAAAAAAAATCCTAAGTACAAACAACGGCAGGGTTAATATTTTAATATCTGATATATGGCTATAAGAATTGTAGGAGTAGATTTGCCTCAAAATAAAAGAGGCGAGGTTGGATTGACTTATATCTACGGAATAGGTCGCAGTAGTTCTAAACAAATTTTGAACGACGCGGGTGTTGATTTGGATACAAAAGTGAAGGACTGGACTGACGACCAAGCAGCTAAAATCCGTGAAATAATTGGAGCTAAGTTTAAAGTTGAAGGTGATCTTCGTTCTGAAGTGCAATTGAATATCAAACGGTTAATGGATATTGGCTGCTATAGAGGAGTTCGCCACCGTTTAGGTTTGCCCTTGAGAGGTCAAAGTACAAAAAATAATGCTCGTACCAGAAAAGGTAAGAAAAAGACCGTTGCTAATAAGAAAAAGGCAACCAAGTAACGAATAACTTAGCAAATATTTTTACGATATGGCAAAAAAAACAGTCACCACAAAAAAAAGAGTGGTTAAAGTTGATGGTGTTGGACAGTTGCACGTTCACTCGTCTTTCAACAACATTATTGTAACATTAGCAAATGGAGATGGACAAGTGATATCATGGTCTTCTGCCGGTAAAATGGGGTTTAGAGGTTCGAAAAAAAATACTCCTTATGCTGCTCAAATGGCGGCTCAAGATTGTGCAAAAGTTGCATTAGATCTTGGCTTGAGAAAAGTTAAGGCATATGTAAAAGGACCAGGTAATGGGCGTGAATCTGCTATAAGAACTATTCACGGAGTTGGTATCGAAGTAACTGAGATTGTTGATGTCACTCCATTACCTCATAACGGATGCAGACCTCCAAAACGTAGAAGAGTTTAATTCGAAATCAATCTTCACATTCGGTGCACTTAAGTAAGAAAGAGCGTGATTTGATTGTTTCTTATAAAGTTTTACTGGCGTGATGAAGTAATAATAATGTAATAACAATAGAACAATGGCAAGATATATTGGACCGAAATCAAGAATTGCACGTAAATTCGGAGAGCCTATTTTTGGCCCTGATAAAGTATTATCAAAGAAAAATTACCCTCCAGGACAACATGGTAGCGGAAGACATAAAAAATCTTCTGAATATGGAATTCAGTTGAGAGAGAAGCAAAAAGCTAAATACACTTATGGTGTATTGGAAAGTCATTTCAGATTGTTGTTTGAAAGAGCTCAAGCAGCAAAAGGAATTACTGGTGAAGTTTTGTTGCAACTCCTTGAATCTCGTTTAGATAATGTTGTGTTTAGATTAGGACTTTCTCCAACTCGAGATGGTGCCAGACAATTAGTTGGTCATCGTCATATTTTAGTTGATGGTGAAATACTTAATATTCCTTCTTATCAGGTTAAGCCAGGACAAATTATTTCTGTGCGTGAAAAGGATAAGTCAATGATTGTTATTTCAGATGCTTTAAACGGATTTAATCATAGCAAATATGCATGGATGGAGTGGGACAGAAATTCCATGTCAGGTAAGTTTCTCCATCTTCCAGAACGTTCAGATATTCCTGAAAATATTAAGGAACAACTAATTGTTGAATTGTATTCAAAATAATCATTTTATCTATGTCTATATTAGCATTTCAAAAACCCGACAAGGTGATCATGCTTGAATCGGAAGAGACGAAGGGCATTTTTGAATTTCGTCCTCTCGAGCCTGGTTTTGGTATCACGATTGGGAATGCGTTACGTCGGATTCTTCTTTCTTCTCTTGAGGGGTATGCAATTACTTCTATCAAGATTGATGGAGTAGAACATGAATTCTCGACGGTTCCAGGCGTTATGGAAGATGTGACGAACATTATACTTAATTTGAAAAAAGTTCGTTTTAAACAGTGTGTTGATGATGTAGAAAATGAGAAAGTAAGCATCTTGGTTACAGGTAAAGATTCATTCACTGCTGGAGATATTGGCCGTTATTTGACGGGTTTTGTAGTATTAAATCCTGATTTATTGATTTGCAACATTGATCCCAATTTTTCGCTCCAAATTGATTTAACAATTAACAAAGGGCGTGGGTATGTGCCAGCAGAAGAGAATAAGTTTACTTCAGGCGAAATTGATGTTATTCCTATTGATGCAATTTTCACACCTATAGTAAATGTAAAATATACGATAGAAAACTTTCGTGTTGAGCAAAAAACAGATTATGAGAAGTTGGTTATTGAAATTATGACTGATGGATCAATTCATCCTAAAGATGCGTTGAGAGATGCTGCTAAGATATTGATTCAGCATTTTATGCTTTTTTCTGATGAAAAAATAGCTGTAGAAACTGTAGAAGAAACAGTAGATGAAGAGTTTGATGAGGAAGCTTTGCGTATGCGTCAATTATTTAAAACTAAAATGGTTGATTTAGACCTTTCTGTGCGTGCCTTGAATTGTTTGAAAGCTGCTGATGTGGAAACGTTAGGTCAGTTGTGTTCATTCAACCGGAATGATTTACTTAAGTTTCGTAATTTTGGTAAGAAATCATTGAATGAACTAGATGCTAAATTAGAATCGTTACACCTCTCTTTTGGCATGGATTTGACAAAGTATAAATTAGATAAAGATTAAATGAAATGAGACACAATAAAAAATTTAACCATTTAGGGCGTACTTCATCCCATAGAGGAGCAATGTTATCAAACATGGCATGTTCTCTTATCCATTATAAACGGATTGCAACTACTACTGCTAAAGCTAAAGCTTTAAGGGTTTATATTGAGCCTTTGTTGACAAAAGCAAAGGATGATAGTACCCATTCTCGTCGTACTGTGTTTAGTTATTTGCAAAATAAGGAAGTGGTTACAGAATTGTTTCGTGATGTAGCTCAAAAGATTGCAAATCGCCCTGGTGGTTATACTCGTATTTTAAGAACTGGGTTTCGTCTCGGTGATGCTGCAGAGATGTGTATCATTGAATTGGTAGATTACAACGAAAATATGCTGAAAGAGAAAGCAGTTAAGAAAGCATCTCGTACGCGTAGGGCAAGCAGTAAAAAAACTGTTTCTACTGTTCAAGAGGTAATTAAGCAAGATTCTACAGAAACTGCACCAATTGAAACTCCTATAGCAGAATAAGTTTTAGTAAACTATATAAATTTAGAAAATGAGGTTGTCTTTCGTCTTCGACGAGGCAACCTTTTTTGTCTTTAAAGATATCTTTTGAAATAAAATAGTTTCCAATCAGTTGATCAAAATAGTTTTCATTGCCTCTTTTTTTATATCTTTGAAGTGATAATTATTTTGAGTTAAGTAACTGCATTGCTGATTGGCTTTTCAAAGTTACTTTCAAAAGGAACAACAATCTCTATCTTTTTTTGTTATGAATTCATTTGTACACGTGCATGTACACTCGCATTATTCGATTTTGGACGGAATGTCAAAGATTAATGAACTCGTCGATAAAGCGATTGCTTCTGGTATGACAGCATTGGCATTGACTGATCATGGTGCTATGTTTGGCATCAAAGAATTTTTTGATTATGTCGCGAAGAAAAATGCTCCTATTTATGCTGAAATTAAAAGGATTGATCATCAAATTGCCTCTAATGATGGAGTGAATCAGGCGTTATTGAACGAATGTAGAGAAAAGACAAAAGATTTGGAGAAACGACTCTTTAAACCCATTTTGGGATGTGAAACTTATGTGTCGAGACGTACACTTTCTGACAAAAATAGTAAAGAGGATGGTAGCGGTTACCATTTAATTCTTTTAGCCAAAAATAAAATTGGATACCACAACTTATGTAAATTAATATCAACAGCTTGGATAGATGGATTTTATTATCGACCTCGTATTGATAAAGAACTATTAGAAAAATATAAAGAGGGATTAATTGTTAGTACTGCGTGTCTTGGAGGAGAAATTCCTGCAAAGATTCTTTTTGGTGATTTAGTAGGTGCCGAAGAAGCAATTACTTGGTTTAAAAATCGTTTTGGTGAAGATTTTTATTTGGAACTTCAAAGGCATCAGACATTTGATTCCAATGCGGATGTTCAGGTTTTTGAAAAACAACAAATTGTAAATGCTGAATTATTGCATTTATCGAAAAAAACCCGCACAAAACTAATTGCTTCAAATGACGTTCATTTTGTAGAACAAGAACACGCAGAAGGGCATGATCGATTAATTTGTTTAAGTACAGGGAAAGATTTTGAAGATCCAAACAGGATGCATTATACAAAGCAGGAGTGGCTGAAGACGCCTGATGAAATGATGAAAATATTTTCTGATGTACCTGAAGCATTGCAGAATACATTGGAAATTGCTCAAAAAGTTGAATTTTATGATATTGATTCCGATGCAATAATGCCTCGATTTCCTATCCCTGAGACTTTTTCTTCGGAAGAACAATATCGTGCTCTTTTTGATGATGCTTCCTTGCGTCAAGAATTTGGTGAACATTATGGCAAATTAGGTGGCTATGAAAAAGGTATTCGCGTCAAATTGGAAGCTGATTATTTGGATATGTTGACTATGCTAGGTGCAAAAGAAAGATATGGAGAAGATGTTTCAACTGAGGTGCAAGAACGAATCTCTTTTGAACTGGGAGTAATTAAGCAAATGGGTTTTCCAGGATATTTTTTAATCGTACAAGATTTTATACATGCAGCTCGTGATATGAAAGTTGCAGTTGGCCCCGGTCGTGGTTCAGCGGCAGGATCAGTAGTTGCTTATTGTTTGAAAATTACAGATATTGATCCACTAAAATATGATTTACTATTTGAACGTTTTCTGAATCCAGATCGTATCTCTATGCCGGATATTGATATTGATTTTGATGATGATGGTCGTGATGATGTGTTGCGTTGGGTAACTGATAAATATGGAAAGGAAAGAGTTGCTCATATCATTACATATGGAACAATGGCTACTAAATCGAGCATAAAAGATGTAGCCAGAGTGCAAAATTTGCCTTTGGAAGAGGCTAATCAATTAGTAAAATTCGTTCCTGAAAGATTACCGGATGTTAATGGAAAGGAGATTAAAGTCACACTGTCAAATTGTTTGAAGTATGTTCCAGAGTTAAAAGCTGCAAGAGAATCGACTAATCGTAAACTTGCTGATACTTTGAAATATGCTGAAATGTTAGAGGGAACAGTTCGACAAACAGGCGTGCATGCGTGCGGTGTGATTATTGGTTCTGACGATTTGACGAACTTTGTACCTTTAAGCACTGTGAAGGATAAGAACAGCAATAAAGAATTGTTGGTGACGCAATATGAAGGATCTGTTGTTGAGCACGTAGGACTAATAAAAATGGATTTTTTGGGTCTTAAAACCTTATCCATTATCAAAGAATGTTTGAATAATATCAGGCAGTCCTATGATATTGATTTAGATATTAGTGCAATCCCGCTTGACAATAAAAAAACATATGAGCTTTTCAGCGCTGGAAAAACAACTGGAGTTTTTCAATTTGAGTCGGCTGGGATGCAGAAATATTTGCATGATCTGCAACCTACTCAGTTTGAAGATTTGATAGCCATGAATGCTTTATATCGTCCTGGACCAATAAGCAACATCCCAGAGTTTATTGATCGGAAACAAGGTCGAAGCCCTATTACTTATGATATCCCTATCATGGAGCGTTATTTGAAAGAAACTTATGGCATTACTGTATATCAGGAACAGGTGATGTTGTTGTCGCGTTTGCTGGCAGGATTTTCGAGGGGTCAAAGTGATGAAGTTAGAAAGGCGATGGGGAAGAAGCTGAAGGATAAAATGGCTTCATTAAAGGTAAAATTTGTTGAAGGGTGCAAGCAGAATGGTTATGAAGAAACCATTGTGTTGAAGATTTGGGACGATTGGGAATCATTTGCTTCGTATGCGTTCAATAAGTCCCACGCTACTTGTTATTCTTGGATAGCTTACCAAACAGCTTATTTGAAAGCAAATTATCCAGCCGAATTTATGGCGGCCAATTTAACTCGTAATAAAGATTCAATTACTGATGTTGCAAAGTTTATGGATGAGTGCCGGGCTCTTAAAATTGAAGTACTTGGGCCTGATGTTAATGAAAGCCGACTACATTTTGTGGTGAATAAGAAAGGAGCTATTCGTTTCGGGTTGGGAGGTGTTAAAGGAGTCGGACAAGGTGCAGTTGATGCTATTGTGAGTGAACGAGAACAAAATGGTATTTTTAGATCGACTTTTGATTTTTTTGAACGACTTAATTTGAACGCATGTAATCGTAAGGCTATTGAAAGTTTGGTATTAGCTGGTGCTTTTGATGCATTAGGAGATGTGAAAAGAGAACAATTTTTTGTTCTAAATGACAAAGATGAGCAAGTGATTGATTCGTTGATTCGTTATGGCAATAAAGTTCAAAATGACAAAGCGAACGCAACAAATTCACTTTTTGGAGGATTTGAGGAAGTTGCAGTAGCAAAACCATCAATTCCGTTTGCGACAGACTGGCCTTCTCTAGATAGATTAAATAAAGAGCGTGAATATGTTGGTATATATCTTTCAGCTCATCCACTTGATAAATATGAGTTAGAATTACGATATGGGTGCAATACACAGATGGCTGAATTGAATGATTTGGAGTCTTTGCAAGGACGTGAAATTATTGTTGGAGGTATTGTTTCTGCTTCTCAACAAGGAATGACAAAAAATGGACGTCCATTTGGTTCATTGACAGTTGAGGATTATAGCGGATCTTATAGGATGATGCTTTTCCAGAATGATTTTATTGAGTTCAACAAGTTTATGATTCCCAATCTTTTTATTTTAGTGTGGGGAGCTGTGCAAGAGAGAGGATCTGACTGGAAAAATAGTCGGTCAAGAGATGTATCACAACCAGTGGTTTTTGATTTTAAAGTGAAGCGTATTGCGTTACTACCTGCATTTGTTGAATCAGAGTCTTTATTGCATTCTCTCTCTGTTAAAATTGAAATTAACAAGTTGAGCGAAGATTTAATCAACGATATCAAAGCATTGGTAATTAGTGAGCCGAATGGGAAAACGAAACTTTATTTTATGGTTTACGATGAAGCCACGCATACAAAAGTGAAACTCTTTGCACGTCATACTTTGATTCATGTTTCAAAACTTCTTATGCATTACTTAGAAGAAAAACAGGCAGAAGAAAATTTATCTTTTTCTTTTAATAAAGAAACCTGAAATTATTGATAACACCTTTTAGCCTCGATGCTCTTGAATGTTTTCTGTGAATAGACGATATAATGCTTGCAGGGCTGGTTCGCTTTTCAACATTGACAAATGATGTGCAATAACATTGACATCATTTCTTGAGGCTGGTCCAGTTTGTGCCGCTTCAGGGGTTAGTATATTGGCTTTTTCTATGGTTTCACGTATCAGCGGCAATAATAACTCAAAAGAAAGATTGGCATCTTTCAACAGTTTGTCTGCTATGACAAAAAGGTTATTGCTAAAATTGCATGCAAAAACTGCTGCAAGATGAAGTTTTTGCCTTTGTTCAAAATTTGTAAAGAGAATTTGACTACTAAGATGGCTTGCCAATTTATATAATGCTTGTAAAGTTGGTTTATTGCTGGCTTCCAATAGAATTGGAATGTTTTGAAAGTCAATTTGTTTTTGTTTAGAGAAAGTTTGTAATGGATAGAAAACGCCATAATTCTCAACTTTATCAGCAAAGAGATTCATTGATAAACTACCTGCAGTATGGCAGTGAATACCAGTTTTAACGGGATTGTGCGCTATGATGTCTGGAAGTTGATTGTCTGGTACGGCGTATAAATAAAGATCAGCATCCGGCAAAATTTCTGATATGTTTGTGGTAAATGTCGCATTTACTAACTGCCCTAATTTACGGGCATGATCAGCCGTTTTGCTGACGATTTGTTGAATGGTAAAGTCGGCCTCTGCTAAATGGCTTGCTAAATGCCAACCAACATTTCCCGAACCAATACAAACAATATTCATGTTGGATTTATAATAGGGTTATCTTTTTCTTTTTTTTATTCCTAATAGCATTACAATACCGGCTACAATCAGAAGTGAAGGCCAAATGAATTCTGAAATGTTTTGTGTGAGACGGATGATATCTGATAGTCGGAATAAGATGCCAATGATGAGTAATACAATGCCAATGGTAATGTTCTTGTTGGTCAGAAGGGAAATAATACCTGCATAGAAAGGATAGTTGCGAAAATCGAACAAGAAATGATTAACCGAATCAGGGAATAAATTGAGGTGTTCTATTAAGAATAGAATGCCAAAAAAGATCAGTATAATAGCCCAAGATAAGTGATTGTCTTTTTTCATTTACATCGAATGAAAGATATGAAAAGAATAAACAGCCTACAAGCATGTCACTTGCAGGCTGTTTATGTGTTAATGTTAGTCAAATTAATTTTTTAGTTCCCATGCTAAGGCGCTGGCCCCTAAAATAGCGGCATCCGCTTCGTTTAATGCTGAAAAAAGAAGTTTCACTTTTCCTTTCCAAATTGGCAATACATTTTTTTCCATACTCTCATGAATTGGATTCATAATTAGATCGCCTGCCTTAGCTAACCCACCAAAAATAATAATAGCTTCGGGTGCACTAAATGCAATGAAATCAGCAAATGCTTCTCCCAGCATGCGTCCTGTATATTCAAAAATTTCTTTGGCAATGGTATCCCCCTTTATGGCAGCTTCAAATACATCTTTAGATGTAATGCTTTCAAGAGGAATATTACGCAATGTGCTATCGTCTTTTCTCATTTCAAGTATTTCACGTGCAGTACGTGCTACGCCGGTTGCTGATGTATAGGTTTCCAAACAACCTGTTTTTCCACAGCCGCATTGGCGTCCATTGTTACGTACAATGGTTGTGTGTCCCAATTCTCCGGCAAAGCCGTCATGTCCATAAACCAATTGGCCATTGATCACAATGCCGCTTCCGACACCAGTACCCAATGTTATCATAATAAAATCTTTCATACCACGTGCTGCTCCATATGTCATTTCACCTATTGCAGCAGCATTTGCATCATTTGTCAAGGCTGCTGCAACACCAAATTTAGTATGCAACATTTCAGCAAATGGAATAACTCCTCTCCATGGTAAGTTAGGAGCAAACTCAACATTTCCGGTATAGAAATTTCCGTTTGGAGCTCCCATACCTATGCCTTTGATTTTATCTATGCCACCAACTTCTTCGATTAATGGTTCTAATGTTGCGTGAAGCTCTTCAATATATTGTTCAGTTTCCGCAAATTTTTGTGTTTTGATAGCTCCACGGCGGACTACTTCACCTCTAGCATCTATTATTCCGAAAGAGGTATTTGTTCCACCCATATCAATTCCTATAACATAAGGTTTCTCCATGATAAAATGATTGTTTTAATTATTCAACTGGTATATTTTTATTTACGTTTTTGCTTCCGATCAATGCGTAGAAGAGAATATATGCTACACCTACAACAATGACCCAATAACTTGATAAATATCCAAATTTATCGGCTATGAAGCCTTGAATCATTGGTAGAATGCCTCCGCCACAGACCATAACCATAAAAATGCCTGAAGCCATTGCTGTATATTTGCCAAGTCCTTCAACAGCTAAATTGAAAATGCTTCCCCACATGACTGAAGTACAAATACCTACTAAAATTAAGAACATGATGCTAATGGGAACTTCTGTCAATCCAAATGAGATGTCTGAACGAAATACAGGCATCTTAACAGTTGCTGTCAATGGGCTAAAAATGGCAATTAATAAAAAGATAATGGCTAGCGTAGCTGCAAATATTAACATGGCTCTAGATGATATCTTTGCACCAAGAGAAGCGCCGGTTAATCTTCCAATTAACATTAAAAACCAATATGTTCCAACAACAGTTCCTGCTATAATGGCACTTATGTTTAATCCTCCATCGCCCGAACTTGTCATAAATAGATTGGTAGTGTTTGGAATTCCCACTTCAACCCCAACATAAACGAAAATGGCAATGATTCCTAAGGTAAAGTGCTGAAACGAAAGAGCGCTATGCTTATGCTTGATTTTTGCTTTTTCTTTGCTTACCATGTGGGGTTCAGGAATATTGACAAAATACAAAACGATAAAGGCTAATGCGAAAATTCCCATTGCAATGAAAAGAGCCGGATTTGCATCTTTAATGGTTGCTGTTGCGACGTTACCAATTAAATATCCAACAAGTACTGGAACAATTGTTGCTCCGATAGAGTTAATAGAACCGCCAAATTGAATCAATTGATTCCCTTTTTTTCCACCTCCACCTAGCGTATTTAACATTGGGTTCACCACGGTATTTAGCATACACATGGAAAATCCAGAAATAAAAGCACCTATCAAATAAACTACAAAACTTCCTATTTGGCCTGATAGAAATTGAATTCCTACACCGCTAAATCCTACAATGATAGCTAATAGAGCTGTTTTTTTATAACCAATTTTTTCAAGTAATATACCTGCTGGAATGCCCATAAATGCGTAAGCAATGAAATTGGCTGCATTACCAAGAGAAGATAGAAAATTTGAAGCACCAAATTGGTGTCTAACAATGACTCCTAAAGGATTGGGAAATCCAGTCACAAAGGAGATCATAAAAAAGAGAGCAAACATCATTGCGATAGGCAATGCATAACTTTTCTGTTTTGTGTTCATAGAGATTTTAATTTACAATATTAATGAAGATAAGATACTTGATTTCGGCGTTAAAAGTACAATTTTTTTTTTATGAATAGAGAATGTTGATCTCTACAGCCTCTTGTTTTATTGTTTTTTGCGGTAGAAAGCCACGATTGAAAAAGCAATATAAAGCACAATAACAATAGATAAAGAGCCTGCATTGAACCGAGAACTGATTAAAATAAGTGAAGCTATAATCAAGTAAATGTACCGTGTACGGTTGTCTTTCCATTTCCAGCTTTTCATTTTCAATGAAAACATGGGGATCTCAGCTAATAACAAATAACAGAACACGGCAACGAGCACTAAGACAAATTTCCAATGTAATGATGTGAATAGATTACTGGTTGCCACAACAAATGATGCCCAGAAAATAGCATTTGCAGGTGTAGGTAAACCAATAAAAATAGCGCTTTGTCGTTCGTCAATGTTAAATTTTGCTAATCGTAATGCAGAAAAGACAGCAATGAGAAATGCAGAAAAGCTCAAAAAATGCCATTCTACAGGAAAATTATCATGCATTACAGAAAAAACCATTGCTGAGGGGGCTACACCGAAACTAACGATGTCGGCTAAGGAGTCCAGTTCTTTACCCATAGGTGAATAAGCATGTAACATTCGGGCTGCAAACCCATCAAAAAAATCAAGTACGGCCGCTATTATAATAAATGTTGCTGCTACTCCATATTGCCCGTCGAACCCAGCATAAGTAGCAATACATCCTGCAAATAAATTGCCGCTAGTGATGGTGTTTGGAATCTGCTTTCTGATGTTCTGTAAGATAATTGTTGACTTCATTGTCTAATATATTTTGAGAGTTGGTGTGGTTCCTGTATTTTATGTTTTTTACCAAGGTATTTATTGATTTAAAGAGCTTTAAACGGCAATTTCACCTCGAATATGAGGATGTGGATTATATCCTTCAATAGCAATGTCATCGAAAACAAAGTCAAATAGATTGGTTTTATCAGGATTGAGTTTTAGTTTTGGTAAAGCACGTGGTTCGCGGGTGAGCTGCAACTTCACTTGATCTAAATGATTCGTGTAAATGTGAGCATCTCCCAAAGTATGTACAAAATCACCTGCTTTTAGACCTGTGACTTGTGCCATCATTTCCAACAATAGAGCATAGGATGCAATGTTGAATGGAACACCAATAAAAATATCAGCACTTCGTTGATAAAGCTGAAGGCTTAGTTTGTTATTGGCTACATAAAATTGAAAGAAAGCATGACAGGGGGGTAGGTGCATTTGGGGTAAATCACCTACGTTCCATGCACTGACAATGATACGGCGTGAATCTGGATTGTGCTTGATTGTCTCAATGGCTTGGCTGATCTGATCAATATGTCCTCCTTTGTAGTCAGGCCATGAACGCCATTGATAGCCATAAATAGGGCCTAATTCTCCTTTTTCATCTGCCCATTCATTCCAAATACGAACTCCGTTTTGTTGCAAATAATGAACGTTTGTATCACCACGTAGAAACCACAGCAATTCATAAATAATCGATTTAGTATGTAATTGTTTGGTTGTAAGCAATGGAAATCCTTCTTCTAAACGGAAACGCATTTGATAGCCAAACACACTCAACGTACCCGTGCCTGTCCGGTCTTCTTTAAGCACTCCTTCATTAAGCACGTGTTGAAGTAAATCGAGATATTGTTGCATAAGGATGTTAATGAATTAACTGTTTTGCAATTAGTTTATAGGCAATGAATTGACAAATGAGTCAGAATTACTCATTGTTTTACAAAGGTATGAATTTTTACGAATTATATGCAAAACTCTTTTCATATTATAACAACCATTTTTTCTTTCGCTTTGATGAATAATGCTTATTTTTGCGCCTGCTATGAAACAACGTCTTTGGTCTTGTTGCTTTTCCCCATTAATATTTCTGTTGTTGATTGTGTCGCTCACGGCAATTTTGTTTTCGTGTCATCCTCATTCAACACAGTCTTCAAAATCGTTGCGTCCTGATTCATCTGCAGTAATCCGGTATGCACATGGATTTTCCATCGATTATTTTCAGAATTATGTACGATTAACTGTTTATAATCCTTGGAAAAAGGAAAAAATTTCCGCTATTTATTATTTGATTTCGCACCCAGATATTTTAACTCCGGATTCTAAATCGACCATCATTGTGCCATTACATTCTATGGCTGTCACTTCGTGCACTCATGTTGCATTTCTTGAAGCATTGCATGAATTGCCAACTCTCACCGGGATGGCTTCACCTCAATTGGTTTATAGTGTAGCATTCCATCAATTTGAGGTAGAAGGAAAAATTCTTGATCTAGGAGATCCATTTCATCTAAATCTGGAAAAGACAATGGCGCTTCATCCTCAAATGGTAATGATGACGAATTATAATCAAGTGAACGCTTTTGCTGACCAATTAGTGGAAGCTGGCATCCCAGTTGTATATAATGATGAGTGGATGGAGTCATCGCCTTTGGGACGAGCTGAATGGATTAAGTTTGTTGCTGCTTTTTATCTGAAAGGAAAATTTGCTGATTCTCTTTTTCAGTCCATGACATCCCGCTACTTTGCATTGAAAAAGTTGGCTCATCAGACTACGAGTTGCCCTTCAATCCTTGTTGGAAATAATTTTAAGGGTACATGGTATATGCCAAGCGGTACAGGTTTTATGGGCCATTTATTAGCTGATGCACAGTGTTCATATTATTTTAGCAATGATACAACGATTGGAAGTCTTCCTGTCAATTTTGAGCAAGTGTTGCAGCATTTCAGAAATGCAAGTGTATGGCTAAATTGTTCAATCATAAATTTAACTGCGTTACAGAATAGTGATCCGCGTTATCGGTTATTTAAATCATTTCAGACGAAACAAGTTTATTGCTTAAATGGACGTGTGACGACGACTGGGGGCAATGATTTTTGGGAGAGCGGGGTTGTACATCCTGATGTTTTGTTGCGAGATTATATTCGTGTGCTGCATCCTGAGCTACTCCCGAATCAACAACTGGTATATTTATTGAAAATGACAGAATAATGGGAAAGATGGATATTGATATTGAAGAACGCAAAGTTCAAGCTGTGGAATATTTCAAGCAAGGTTATAACTGCGCCCAATCTGTATTGTTGGCTTATGCCGATGTGTTTGATTTAGAGCCTGAGTTGGCAAAGCGCGTTGCAGGCTCTTTTGGTGGTGGCATGGGGCGTTTACGCGAAGTGTGTGGTGCAGTAAGTGGAATGTTTATGGTTCTTGGGTTGCATTATTCTGCCGTTAATCCTGATGAGAGATCTGTAAAAAAGGCTAATTATGCAGCAGTTCAACGGACAGCTAAGCTATTTAAAGAACAGTTTGGCACGATTATTTGTCGTGATTTATTGGGTATTAAACGTCAACAAGAGTCTTCTGTCCCTTCTGATAGAACGGCGGCTTATGCCACACGGCCTTGTGCTCGTTTTGTAGGAGAGGCTGCAGCTATTGTGGGAGAAGATATAAATCGTTTTTCCTGAATTCTTTAATAGTCTTTATTCCTATGCTTTTCTTCGTAATTCGTCAGAGCATTTACTTTTCAAAACAATCCAATAACTATTGTTGTTTCACGGCACAATGATACTCTTTTTTCTTACCGTGCAGGCATTGAAGTAGCCTAATGCTCCATTGCTGATATTTGACAACGGATTGGATGGGGATATGGTTTGCTCTCCATTAAGGCTGGCGGTTCGGAAATAATTATATACACTTTCATCAATACATTCCAACCAGATGGTTACGATCCTTCCGGACTTCAATCTATTGGTATCATTCCAAATAGTATAAGTAATCATTTCCCCATTATTTAATTTGTCATTTGTAACGAAAAAATTTTCAATTTGTACATTATTAACAAATTCAATTAGACGGTAATAATTAGTAATATTGGGAGGGTCTTTAAACTCTATATTGACTTGTTGGTTGGTAAACCAGCTGTTTTCCAGATAAACGGAATCAATTGCTACTGCAGGAGGCATTGTCGAATTGGTGGTATACGTTTCTCCTCCTGTTTGTACCCTTAGCGTGTAGGTCCTTCCGGGAATTCCTTGTAGGGAAGAAGTAATATAAGTTCCAGGATAGATTTCAGTAAGCGTTTCGCTATTTCCTGTATTGTCATCAATGATAACGGTTGCTCCTGAAACTGCAGGAAAAACATTTGTTGAATCAAAGTTTACAGACTTTGAGATACGTACTGTGTCAGGACCGGGCTGATCGTATACATTGCCCTCAATCACTATTTGAGGGGATGAAGTATTAAGTTTCAGATCAATTACTTTTTGACATGAAAGAAGTAACCCTGATAAACTAATGGCAATAAGCAGAAATATCCTATTTGTTCTCATCTGTTCAGAACTTAAAATTATACGAAACGGAAGGCACAAACTTGAATAAAGTTGTTTGTACTGCATCCGTTCTGGTTGGATCTGTTTTGTCGTTCTCGAAGGTAATCATGTAAGGATTATCTCGGCCGTAAGCATTGTAAATAGAGAAAGACCAGCTTGATTCAAACTTCTTGGTTTTCTTGGTTACCCATGTAGCACTTAGATCAAGCCTGTGGTAAGCAGGCATTCTGTTTTTGTTACGCTCGGAATAGTAAAACATGGTTGTCCCGTCAATCATGTATTTTCCACTGGGAAACGTAACGGCATTTCCTGTATTGTATACCCATGTAGCCGCTAATGTCCATGTTGTGCTAAGGTTGTAAATACCTACAACAGAAATATAGTGTGTGCGGTCTTGGTTTGTAGGAAAATATTGACCATCATTAATGTCATCGAATTTATCTTCACTGCGTGAAAGTGTATAACTAATCCATCCATTGAACTTCCCCTCTTTTTTCTTGAGAAAAACTTCCAGTCCATATGTTCTGCCTTTTCCAAATATGATCTGTGATTCAACATTTTCATTCAGCATCAGTTGTGCCCCGTTTCGATAATCAATCTGATTCTGTAGTTTTTTATAATACATTTCGGCGGAAAACTCGAATTGGTTGTTACTGAAATTACGGTAATAGCCTAATGACACTTGATCTGAGATCTCTGGTTTTACATTGTTACTGCTTGGTATCCATAAATTGGTCGGGTTGCTCGATGTGGAATTAGATAGTAAATGAAGGTTTTGTGTATTTCGTGCATAAGCGGCTTTTATCGAACTGCTTTTGTTTAACATAAAATTTAACGTCACACGGGGTTCCATGTTGAAATAGGATTTTACTATTTGTCCTGAACCATAATGAGTGGTATCTATTGTATTGCCATCAGCATCGTAGGTGTAAAAATTGCCTGGACCAAACAACGTGAACATGCTTGCCCGTACTCCGTATTCCAAAGAGAGTTTATGACTAAAATTATATTGGTGTGAAATATAAAGTGCATTTTCCCAAGCTTGCTTGTTGGTAAGGCTTTTCATGCTCACATTCTCGCTTGCGGTAATATCACCGGGAATGATTTTATGGTAAATGGATTGTATTCCAAATCTCAATGTGGATTTGTCGCTAATGAAACATTGATAATCTTGCTTGACATTGTAATCCTGAATCTGCGAAATAATCTTGAGATGCTCCCCTGTATTGATCTGAATCTTATAATCGTAATTACTGAAAATAAAACTGGTGTTTGAAAATATACGATCAGAGAACAAGTGATTCCATCGGAGAGTGGCTGTCGTGTTCCCCCAATTAATGCCAAATGTATTGTCGAGTCCTAACACATCTTTTCCTAAATACCCCGAAAGATAGATGCGGTTTCTATCATCAATTGTGTAATTGGCTTTTGCATTGATATCGTAGAAATAGAGCTTCGACTGATTTAAGGTAGTATCTTTGGAGAGCTTTAGAAACATATCTGCATAGGTACGTCGTGCGGAGATGATAAATGACCCTTTGTTTTTGACTATGGGACCTTCAATATTGATTCTCGATGAAATAAGCCCGATGCCGCCATTTACCTGATAGTTTTTGTCGTTCCCGTCATCCATCTTCAGATCAATTACTGACGAGAGCCTACCGCCGTATTCTGCGGGTTCGTTGCCTTTATAAACGGATACATCTTTAATGGCATCGGAATTAAATACAGAGAAGAATCCCATCAAATGTGACGCATTATACACAGTAGCTTCGTCTAACAAAATTAAATTCTGATCGGTAGCTCCTCCACGCACGTTGAATCCGCTGCTACCGTCTCCTGCCGATTCAATACCTGGCAGTAACTGGAGAGTCTTCATCACATCTTTTTCTCCAAACAATACCGGAATTGCACTTGTTGCCTTTGTATCGATCTTTTGCTCACCCATATGGTTTTTAAGGATGTTTTCTTCCTGATGTGTTCCCGTTACTACAACTTCCTTTAATTCACTGGTTTGAGGAATAAGAAGGATATTCATTCGCTTTGATTGTGTCAACATGATTTCTTGAACATGAGGCAAATATCCTAAATAGTTGATAGTGACTTGATAGGTTCCCTTTGGCAAAGTAATGGAATAGAAGCCATAACTATTGGTAATGGTGCCTAAACTTTGAAACTCTTTTATAGTAATAGTTGCACCAATAAGGGTTTCTCCTGTTTTGGCATCACTGATATAGCCACTCAACGTTACACGTTTTTGTGAGAAGGCTTTCTGATGAATGAAGAAAGTAATGAAAAGGAGGCAAAGCATGTATCGTTTCATCTGGACAGGCCACATTTTGACGTGCTTTGCATAAAAGTATAAATCTGTATCTTTTCCGTGCAAGCAGCCTTTGATTTATTCCCTGACAATTGCAAAAGGGATTCGACTGTATGTGAAACGCCTTGTTTATAGAAAATAACAGAATCATTCATCTTATTATTGGTCTGATTATTCAAATTCAGTGTCAACCGTATGTTCATCTCCTTTGTTTATACATGCAAATATATAACTAAAACACGCTCAAAGCAAGAAAAGGCAGATTGTTGTTGAAATCTGTCTTTATCCCATCACTGTGGGTTATGCGATATATGAACAAATAAAGAGTAGTTATTTGCTAAATATAAAGATAGCAATAAACAGGAGGCTGAATAGTATTACTTTTATGAGGAGCATAATGAGTGTTTTGAGACACAGACAGAAAATCTGCTTGCTATTATAATGAAGGAATGGGTATGGAGAAAAGGTCAGATTGTTGTTAATCATCATCTCTATTTCCCTTTTTAATAGGGAAATAGAGATGTAATATTAGAGAGGTTAATACCCAAATGGATTAATACAAAAAAGGGTTAGTCTTTCAAATAAGTTGACCAAATCTTGGTTGCATCGTTATAAATTTTGAGTGTTTGATTGCCCACATGTACTATAAACAGACCTTTTTCGAGATGCCATTTATTATCCATGCCGATAAACGAGAGATCTGATGCTTTGATCTTGAAGGTTATGGTCTTTGTTTCTCCTGACGCCAGTTCAATTTTGTCAAATGCACGTAAACGGCGATTGTCTGGCGTGATAGAGGCTACTGCCTCAGAAACAAACATTAAAACAGCATCTTTGCCGACAACTTTCCCGTTATTCTTCACGTTTACCGCAAATGTCAAGTCATCATTTGGCTTGAAATGAGTTTTATTGACCGTCAAATCAGAATATTCGAATGTTGAATAACTCAATCCTGAGCCGAAAGAATACTGTACGGTATTGTCGGCTGCGTAAAAATAGGTGCCATCCATTGTTGCGCGATTTTCCGAGGGTTTATAGTCGTAGTTGGTTAACAAATTGGTGTATTTCGGATAGGTAAATGGCAATCTTCCGGAAGGATTTACATCACCAAAAAGGATATCTGCCAGTGCCAACCCGCCATAGCTGCCAGGAAGGTATATATCAATAACTGCTTTTGTAAATGGTTCGATGTCGGAGATGATTCTTGGACGTCCTTCATTGAGGACCAAAATGATCGGTTTGCCTGTTTTAGCGAGTTCAGTGACTAATTGCTGTTGGTTTTTTGATAATTGTATGTCATTCAGGTTTCCGGGTGTTTCGGCATATGAATTTTCACCAACACAAGCAATAATAACATCCGCATCTTTCGCTGCGGCAACTGCTTTTGCAATATCAGGTGTGTTTTCTTCATAATATTTTCCATTCATATTGTAAGTTACTCCTGGTTCATAGATCACGTTACTTACTCCGACTTTATTTTGCAATGATTTTAAGATTGTAATTCCGGTTGTCTCAATCTGGTCTGTTTTATCACCTTGCCATGAATCTGTCCATCCGCCGTTGAGTGTTCGCATCGAGTTCGCATTCGGTCCTGTAACTAAAATCTTGGCGTTCTTTGAAAGTGGTAGTATGTTATCGCTGTTTTTGAGCAAAGTAATTGATTCATCGGCGGCATCTTTGGCTATTTTTTTATGATCTTCCGATGCAAAGTTGGTGTAATCGGACGATTTCCAATCGGGTTTTTCAAATAATTTCAAGCGATACTTCATACGCAATATGCGACGGACGGCATCGTCAATGCGTGCCATGGAAACTTTCTTTTCTAAAACTAATTCTTTCAACTCTTTGCAGAAAAGAGTATCATAAGGAATCATGGCCATATCAATACCTGCGTTAATGGCTAAACAAATTGCGTCTTTGTCATTATCAGCTACATGATCTCGTATGTAAAGATTGTTTATGTCCTGCCAATCGGTTACCACTACACCATCAAAATGAAATTCTCCTTTTAGTACATCAGTCAATAAGTAATGATTTGCGTGTACCGGTTCGGCATTGATAATACTTGAGTTCACCATCACGGAAAGCGCTCCGGCTTTTATGGCTTCGGCAAAAGATTTCAGGTGTCGTTCTCGTAATTCGTTTTCAGGTATTTGTGCAGGTGTGCGATCTTGTCCGCTGACAGGAACTCCATAACCAACAAAGTGTTTTAAACAAGCGGCAACATTGTCTATGCCGATTTTATTGCGATCTTTTCCTTGGTATCCTTCCACACATGCGACCCCCATTTGCGAATTCAAGTAGGCATCTTCGCTGTATGTTTCCCACATGCGTGGCCAGCAAGCGTTACGACCCATATCAAGCACCGGGGAAAAGTTCCATGGAATGTCGCTTGCACGTGTTTCGTAAGCTGTTACTTGCGCTCCTTTGTATACCAATTCCGGGTCAAATGTTGCACCCATTCCGATTTCTTGTGGAAAGAACGTTGCGTCGCGCGTGTAAGTCCCTCCGTGAATGGCATCGATTCCGTAGATCATAGGAATTCCTGTGGTTTTAATGGCAACTTGCTGCATTTGGGAGATGAGCTTTTCCCATGTGGCAGGATATTGTGTGACACCGGCTGGCACATTCAAAATTGATCCTGCTTTCAAATGGCCTAAGATATAATTTACTTTGGTTTTGTCCAGTTCAACTGGTTCTACCGGAACATTGTCTTGTGTCTTTAGTATTAAATCAACGGCAAATTGAGACATCTGACCGATCTTCTCATCCAATGTCATTTTTGACATGAGTTGGGTAATTTGGTTCTCATAAGGTGAAACCTCTTTAGGAGGCGTGAAACTGTAAGACATACATCCAATCATTAGTAGGGTAATCCCTGTTAGTAAATTCTTAATTTTCATCTGCTGTATTTATAATTGTTTGTGGTTAAAATTTTTTTTTGTCGATCAATGAAACTGTATCATAACAAAGAGGGTTCTTACTATTTATTATGAATTGTTTGCCACTGTCCGAAAACGAGCGGTAAGTATAGCTCGTACCGGTGTATCGTAAAATCGGAATGCTACCCATGCCAAAAGATAAAGAAGAATATTAAAGAGCTTGCAACAAAAATAATAAGCGATGGCGAATGATGACTTTGGGAGTTAATATGTTATGACAAAGATAGGTCACTTGTTTTCTTCCTTCCAAATTTCTTGATCCACAAAACCTCTTTTTTTACTAAATATCACCTATATTTAATCTCTACATCGCATATGAAAATAGATTGATTACCATATAGTTGAGGAATACTATGCAGCATTATTTTTAAATACCTCAAAAGATGTGTTTTTTCGAATCTTACTTCTGGGTTATAAAACCACAACTTCATGATGTTTTCTGACAAGCTGATTAGAATGCTTATTTGTTTTTGTACCAAACGTGCAACCCATAGAAAGTTTCATTTTTTTGTCTTGATTGGGAATAAGCTCTTTATGATTAACCCCATCTTGAATGCGAGGTATTATGCACAATGATTCTGCTCCTGGTTGTGTAATTATCAAGGGCTTATTATAATCAATCTATCAACTTACCTTATTTTGTTTTGTAAACATTGGGAGAAAGATAATCGTTGTTTCGTGGAGATAAAGCAGAGTCGCAGCAATACGACTCTGCTATCATGTCTGCATTATTTGGTTACAATATCGATCATGCTGCTTGGCAATTCATCTGATGTTGCAGTCAAACAAATCGTGCCGGGCTTATGTGTCGATTGTATGACGACTAAGCATTTGCCAAAGAAGGCATTGGTATAATTGGCTTTGAACGGATTATGATCAGTCTCGCTACCGTTGTCAACACCGATAATTTTACCAGGCCCGGTAATGGAGAAATAGACCAAGTTGCCGGCATCAGGTACTAAAGTACCGTCTTTATCAACAATTTGAACTGTAACATAGGATAGGTCACTGTTATCGGCATCAATTTTACGACGATCGGCTGAAAGTACCATGCGTGTAGCCTGCCCTGCGGTCTTTTCCTCGGTTGCCATCACTTGTTTCCTGTTTTTGTATGAAACGGCACGTAATGTTCCGGGTTCAAAGGGCACTTTCCACATGACGTGCAATTGATCTCCAACTTTATGTTGTTTACCTAAGGATTTGCCATTGAGGAAGAGTTCCACTTCGTCTGCATTGTTATAATAAGCCCAGATGTCAACTGTTTGGCCTGATTTCCAGTTCCAATACGGGAAAATGTGCAGTACGTTTTTGTTCGTCCATTCACTTTGGTACATGTAATAAACATCTTTCGGAAAGCCTGCTAAATCGATGATGCCGAAATAGGAGCTGCGTGATGGCCACTCGTAAGGAGTCGGTTCTCCAATGTAATCAAAGCCTGTCCAGATAAATATTCCAGAAATATAAGGGTGTGCTTTCACTACTTTCCAGGTCTCTTCATGTGTTGATCCCCAAGGAGTTGCGCAATTATCGTAAGCTGAGCAAAAATGAGTTGGAGTGCTATATGGGGTATTCCCTTTAGGAACACGCAAAATGGAATCGGAAGGCATTTGATACCAACCGCGTGTTTCTAATGCGGATGTGGATTCAGTAATAATCAGTTTATCATTCGGGAAAGCTTTTGGAAATGAAAGCCAGCCATTGATATCGTAATTAAAACCTATCAAGTCTGTTGCACCACAATTTATAAATGGATTTTTTGCAGGATCAGGATTGTGGTTATTGGTAGCTGTGACGATAGGTCGCGTGGTATCCAATTTACGAACGATAGAGCATAAGTCTTTCATAATAACCACTCCCATAGAGGTTGAATCATTTTTGTCCCATTGCTCGGGAATTTCGTTTCCCACGCTCCAGATCATAACGCTGGGGTGATTCCGATCGCGACGTATCTGATCGCTAAGGTCTTGTTTATGCCATTTGACAAAATATTGTGAATAGTCATATTTTGTCTTAGGAATTTTCCACATGTCAAATGCTTCGTCCATAATAATAAATCCCATACGGTCTGCTAAGTCGAGTAGTTCCGGGGAAGGAGGATTGTGTGAGGTGCGAATAGCGTTACATCCCATTCCTTTTAAGATCTCCAATTGGCGTTCGATGGCGCGTTTGTTGACGGCGCTACCCAAACAACCTAAGTCGTGATGGTCGCAAACGCCGAGAATCTTTATCGGTTTCCCATTCAGTGAAAATCCTTTGTCTTTGTCAAAATTGAAATAACGAATTCCGACGTTCGTGCTCAATTGATCTTCCAATTGATTGCCAACATAGAGTTGTGATACCATGGTGTACAAATAAGGATCCGTTATTGACCAAAGATGAGGTCCGACTACTTCCATTGTATTTGACGAAACTGCACCTTTTACCGTGATACGTGATGATTTGGCAACTAATTTTCCATTAGCATCATATAGTAATGAACGAATGGTCACGGGTTCTTGCGTTGGTTGTACAACTGTTTGAAATTGAATATTCATGGATGTTTTCTCTTCGTTTACTTCAGGGGTTGTGACATATATGCCCCATTGTGCAAAGTGGGAAAGAGAAGTGATGACCAAACGCACATTGCGATAAATTCCGGAGCCTGAATACCAGCGGGAGTTTGGCTGCTGTGAGTTATCAACTTTCACTGCAATTACATTAGGCCTGTCATATCGTAGGTAAGGCGTTAAATCGTATCGAAAGGAAATATATCCGTTAGGACGCATGCCTAAATAGTGATCATTAATCCATACCTCACTATTGCGATAGACACCGTCAAAATCAATAACAACATCTTTTCCTTTCCATGCTTTGTTCGCTGTGAAGGTTTTGCGATACCATCCGATACCGCCATTCAGATAACCACCTCCCGGACCTGCAGGACTCTTTTCATCGAAAGAACCTTCAATACTCCAATCATGAGGCAAATCCAGTGTACGCCAGGTACCATCTTGAAAAGAAGAGGTTTGTGCATTGAGCGTATCTCCTAAATGGAAACGCCAATTGTCATCAAAATTGCTCATCAAACGTGGATTTATTGTCGAATGACAAGCAGCTAACGTTATTAGAAAAATCGTCAGGAGCAAGAATTGCATTGTTTTTTTCATACGCTGAAATTTAATAAGTTAACTATTTGTTTTTGTGAATGAAGAGATATAAAAAAATATGTACGTCTCTGAATAAGTTATTCAAGGACATACCACCTATTTTACACTTCAAAGATATTGATTAAATTACGTTTTTTCAAATTATTCTACCTGTTTGTGATTTGTTTAAACACATTCATAAACTCGATGTTTATTCCTCGATAATCCTCGTATGTTTGTTCTATATTTGGTCTATTCCCATTCAGAGATAAAACCTATATAATACGTATATGACACATATAAGTAATGACTAAAATATAATGTCGTATTTAGTGCCGAAGTTATTCAACACATACGACAAGCGATCTTTGAGATTCTGAAAACAGAGATAAGCATCAAAAGGTATCCACTGATACTTGACTC
>Ga0224531_1000085_pt1 | contig 57731 bp, 36 predicted proteins | sample CBST100metaG_FD_179876 | JGI IMG/M metagenome (GOLD analysis project Ga0224531, IMG submission 179876) | Peat soil microbial communities from Stordalen Mire, Sweden - C.B.S.T100 | ecosystem: Environmental > Terrestrial > Soil > Wetlands > Peat | place: Sweden: Norrbotten County, Stordalen Mire...
GCCGACGACTTCGATCTTCTGCGTTTCGGTTTTTCCCTCGGTCTCGATCCGCAGCTCGACCGGCATGCGGAAGAGATCCAGATCTTGCCCGATCTCGCCGATGGTTCTGAAGCCTTTGTTGTTTCCCAGCCGGTAAACGGCGTACTTGTTGCTGAAGCGCGGCGCGCCGGTGCCGTCGATCCATTGGGAGAAAAAGGGCGTCAACTGTTGCTGGCTCTGTGCCTCGGCCACCTTCTCAAAATCCTCGGTGCGGATCGAGCCGTCCATATATTGGCTCAGCGCGCCCTTCAAAATCTCGCCGAAGACTTTGTCACCAGCCATGCCGCGCAGCATGTGGAAGATCATCGCGCCTTTTTCGAGGGTCATCGACTGAAATTGCGGCGAAAAGGCCTCTTGCCGGCCGGAGCTCGATAGCGGAATCGTATCGTAGGCCAGCGCGCCGGCGGCCACATCTTCAAGCGCCGTCTTCATTGCGCCTTTGCCGCTTTCCTCTTCCAGATACATCAACTCGCCGTAGCGCGACATGCCGTTGGTGATCCAGGCATCGCTAAGCGTTCGCGGACTCATCTCGCAGCCCCACCACTGGTGGGCGATGGTGTTGGCCAGCAGCCGCACGCCGGACTTGTCGGCCACGCGCGAGCCGGCAATCGCCGCCAGCTCTGGCGCGTAGGCCGCCGGCAGCGTGTCGTCGGGCAGCTCGACGACATTGAGCCGCTCGCTTTCCGGCTCGCCGAAGATGCCGGTGAAAAAGTCATGTTCCTTGGTCGCCGTCTGCGCCAACTGGTTGGCCGCGGCCTGGTGGCCGACCGTCAGGTAGATCTTCACGTTGCCCGCGCCCACCGAGACCGGCCCGACAAACCGTCCGGCGATCACCGTTCCCGGAAAACCCGGCTTGTCCCACTTGAATGTGTACTCGTCGCCCGGCTTGCCGCTGGCCAGTGTTACCGGCTTGGGCACGCCTTGTGCGCCGCTGGCCAGCACGCGCATTCCCTGCGGCACGCGAATATGCATCTCGGCCGTGAAGCGGTCGGTCAGGTAGCCGGTCGTCGGGAACCAGCGGGCGGCGTAAAGCAGATAGGTAATCGGCTCTTGAATCGCGGCCAGCTTCAGCCCTTCTACCGGGCCGTCTTCGTTGCCGGTGATCGCGCCGTCGTAGGCAAAACTCCAGCGCACGGTCTGGCTGGGGTCAAAGGCCGCCGGAGCCGTTACCCGCACGCCGCCGTCGGCCAGCCGTTCGCCGTCGAGGAGTTTGCCGCTCTCGTCGGCTATTTTGGTCACCTTCAGCGCCGGATGCAGGCCGAAGCTGACCACGCTCAGGTTGGCCGGAGCGGTAAAGCTCACCGTCGCGGTCGCCGTCAGGTGGTGCGTCGCCGTGTCCAGCTCGGCGTCGATCGCGTATCCGGTAATATTCAATCCCGGTCGGCTGCTCTGCGCCGTCGCCGCCGCCGGCCAGATCGCCAGCAGCAACCCCGCCGCGCCCAGGCCGGCCATTCTTCGCAAAACTCTTGTCGATCTACGCATTCTCGCCACTCACCGTTTTGCCGCCGTAGTCAATTGTCTATTGTGGGGGCTCTTACCCCTACTCCGCCCAGGAATTTCCCATCAAAAAATTATGCCAAATAAAGCCGAAGTCCCGGCGGCTCTTTCTTCGGCGCTACAGATTTAGTTGCGCATTGCCGCCCCGGCATTTCGCCGCGCCCGTTCCGCCTCTTCGGCCACCACCGCCGCCACACGGCCAATGGCACTGCTCTCCTCATGGCCCTCGGGTCGCGCGCGCAGCGCCGCGCGAATCTGCTCCAACTCCTTTTTCATGGACTGGCGCTCGGCTCCATCCGGTAGCAGCCGCTTAAGATGTTGGACGATTTTCGCCGCCGTGAAGTCGCGCTGCAAAAGCTCCGGCACCGCTTGCTTGCCAGCGATCAGGTTGACCATGGCCGCGTATTTCACCTTCACCACTCGCTTGGCGATAGCATACGTCAACGCCGAAAGCCGATAAACCACCACGAAGGGGTTGCCGATCAGCGCCGCTTCTACCGTTGCCGTGCCGCTGGCCACCACCGAGGCCCGCGCATGGTAAAGCGTGGCCCGCGCATCCTCGACCAGACGCGCCGCCAGGCCGCCTCCATACGCCTCGACCAGGCGGTTCACTTGGGCCCGCTGCGCTTCATTAAGCGTGGCCGCCAGCGGAATCGCGAACTCGTAGCTCGTCCCGCTCACCGTCGTTAGCTCCCGCGCCGCTTTGAGCAGCTCCGGCAGATTCGCCTCGATTTCCTTCATCCGGCTGCCCGGCAGCAGGCCGATCCACGCCTTTTCGGGATCGAGTCCGTTCCAGGTGGCAAACTCTTCGCGGCTGATGGCGGGCGGCGGCAGCTCGGCTAGCGGATGGCCGACGAACTCGGCCGCCACGCCGCGCTGGCGGTAGTACGGCTCCTCGAAGGGAAAGATCACCATCATGCGCCGCACGTACTTCCGCACCAGCTTGATCCGGTGCGCCTTCCAGGCCCACAGTTGCGGACTCACGAAATAAATCACCGGAATCCCCAGCCGCTTCAGCTCCCGCGCCAGCCGGAAATGAAATTCGGGGAAGTCGATCAGCACCGCCGCAGCCGGCCGCCGCTCGGCAATCGCGCGCTTCAGCCGCCGGAACTCGCCATAAATGCGCGGCAGGTGGCGCACCACCTCGGTGAGCCCCATCACGGCCATATCTTCGGTCCGCACAATGCGCTCGACTCCGGCGGCCTCCATTAGCGGTCCGCCCATGCCGAAGATGCGCGTTTCATCGCCCAGACGCCGGCGCAATTCCGTTGCCAGCAGCGCTCCATAGTGCTCGCCGCTGGCCTCACCGGCCGAGATGAAGATCTCCAGACTCATTGAAAAAGCTCGCCGTCCGCGCTTCTGCCCCCATCATACCGGCTAGAGCATTTTTACCAAATCATTGGTAAAAATGCTCTAGAGCGCTTCCAGGAATGGTGTACATCGAAGCCAATTCACTCAAGCAGACGCGAGCAGCAGCGAGTGGCGACCCGACTCTCCCGGAGGAGAGGGCACATTGATTCGCGAGTCAGCGATGGCGAGAGTCGGCGGGTTAACGAACTAGCGATGGAATTGCCGTTTTCGATTTTTCGGCTTGATCGCTGTAGAAGAACGGCGTCTGCCGGCTTATTCGGCCGGCACGCGCAGACGCTTGGCCAGCGCCCACTTCAGCTCGTCCACACCCTCGCCGGTAACGGCCGAGATGGCGTAAAACTCCAGCTTGCGGCGCTTGGCGTGAGCCTTGAGCTTTTTGAGCTTTTCAGGGTTCGCCACATCGATTTTGGTGGCGACGACGATCATCGGCTTGGAGGCGAGGGGACTGGCGGCGTTGCTGCCGGTGTCGCCAAAGCGTTCGAGCTCATTGTTGATGATCTTGAAGTCTTCGACCGGATCGGGGCGGCCGGCGGCGTCTGAGACGTCGACCAGATGGGCCAGCAGGCGGGTGCGCTCGATGTGACGCAAAAACTGCGTGCCCAGCCCGGCGCCCAGATGCGCGCCCTCGATAAGGCCGGGAAGATCGGCAACGACATAGGATTGCTGGTCGGGCTCTTCGCCAACGGTGACCACGCCAAGGTTCGGCTCAAGGGTGGTGAATGGATAGTCGGCGATTTTGGGCCGCGCTGCCGAGATGCGCGCGATCAGCGTGGATTTGCCGGCGTTGGGGTAACCGACCAGGCCGACATCGGCCAACAGCTTGAGCTCCAGCCGGTAGGAACGCTCCTCGCCCGGACGGCCCATTTCATGCTCGCGCGGAGCCTGATGGGTGCTGGTGGCGAAGTGCTGGTTGCCGCGACCGCCGCGACCGCCCTTGGCGATAACGACGCGCTCGTCGGGTTCCTTGAAGTCGTGGACCAGCTCGCCGGTTTCGGCGTCGTAAAGCGAGGTGCCGACGGGAACCTGCAGCACGATGGAGTCGGCGTCCTGCCCGGTGCAGTTCGAGCCCATGCCGTGCTCGCCATGCCGCGCCTTGTGCTCGGGGTTGTAGCGGAAATGAATCAGCGTATTGTGGCGCTGGCTGGAGACCATGATGACGTCGCCGCCATGGCCGCCGTCGCCGCCCGAAGGGCCGCCACGCGGCACGAACTTTTCACGCCGGAAGGCCATGCAGCCGTTACCGCCGTCGCCGGCCTTGACACGAATTTTGACTTCATCAATGAACATAAGTCGCCGGCCGGAAGCAGAACAAAGACCGCTTACAAGCGCGATCTGGAACAAGGGGCCGTCTCTTTAGTCTAACGGAGTTGGCTCCTTGTGGATCAGGGGCGATTGGTGTGCAGCGGATTTGGTGCATAACCGCTCGCTAAATACCGCTGTTTCTTTACGTCGCAAAAATCTGTGGAAAATATTAAAAATTAACAAGAACGAGCTTCCATCCGTCTTCAATCCGGAATAGAATTCATCCACGATCTTTGCCCAGTTCCCAAACGGCAAAGAAGAAGACCGCTTGGCTCCGAATTGGAGCCAACTCGCCGCAAACTCCGGCGACCGGATTTTGTGTTCTGTCCTGTTCTCTAGATCTGCCATGGCGGATAAGCAATGGCAGAGGGACGGCTAAATTGGATTGAACCGCTGATGTGGCTGGCGCTTGGTTTGAGCGCTGGCGTGCAACTTGTTGCGCAACCGGCTCAGTACGAAAGCCTCTCATCTCATTCAATGCCAATTCAAGCCGCAGCCGGCTCGTTGGCTGGCCGGCTCACCGACCTCTACTCCGCGCCGCTGGCGGGCGCGACGGTCGTTTTGCGCAATCGCATCACCGGCGCAGAAGCTAGCGCCACAACGGCCAAAGACGGCGCCTTCCACTTTGCTTCACTCGATGCAGGCGAGTATGAATTGGAGGCCGACGACCCCCGACTCGGCCACGGCAGCCTGGATCGAGTTCTGATCACCGGCGGCGTCAAGGCGCGCATACAGGCGGCCTTGGAGTTCAAGCCGGCACTCGTCGCGACGGCCGCGCGCAGCCAAAGCGCCGCGCCGAGTGCAATCGCAGCGCTGCCATTGGCCGCGCCACGGCCCGCGCTCAGCGTTGCCGCGCCTGTGCAGGTCGCGGCCATCGCCTACGAGCCGTTGCGACTGTTTCCGGCGCGCGAACGCGAAATTCCGCCGCAAAGATTTTTCCCGCAGGCTTCCCCCAGCGCCGAAAGACTTGCTTTACTTTCGGCGCAAGTTCTTCCCCGCGTCGAAACCCCGCAGCCCTCCCCTTCGACGCTAACCCTCAACCAACTACAACAGCAGCCCGCCTCACCCACCGAGGCTTCGGCGGGAGCAAGAACTGGCGGCATCAATTCACCCGACTGTCTGAAAAAAATCCATCAGGGGTTAAAGCCCTGGATTGATGAACCTCTTTGCGGCACGACTCAAGTTGTGCCCTTTCAAAAACCAATGAATGCAACCATCAACCCACAGCCTCCGGCACGGCTTTTGGCGGCGCGGCAACGCGCGCCGCTGGAGACCGCTTCGCCGCCACCAATCGAGCTGGCCCTGGCCACAAGCCCACCGCACGGCCTTCCGTTGCCGTCGTACTTTGCATCGACTCCTTCCTCTTACGCCGCGGCGGCCAGCGGCCTGACGGTGGCCAGTCTGCCCGGCCAACCCTCAATGAGCGCAATCGCCACTGCGACCAAACAGGCGGAGCCCTCAACCGAAGCCGCCACAACCACCGTTGCCGCCGAGCAACTGCAAGCGCTGCCGCTGGGCGGCCGACGCTGGCAGGCCTTTTTGCTCAACGCGCCGGGATCGAGCGCCGCGACGGACTCCGAGCAGCCAGCCTATCGCGCCAGCCAGGAGCCCGCGGAGATTTCAATCGATGGCGCCAGTACGAGCCTGGCCTTTGGCGCGACCGCCGGCGCTGAAACGGCTGCCGAAAACTCCGACAGCGAAGAACAGCCCGGCTCGGCCAACAAAAGCAGGAGCGGCGGACACGGCGTGAGCGAAGCGGCCGTCAGCGAGGTCACGACCGCGGCCGGCAACGCCGAGGCCGGGCAGATGCGCGCGGCTGGCGGCGCGACCAACATTCGCACCGAAGGCGGCTCCAATCCTCTTCGCGGACAGGTCTTTCTCTTCGACCGCCAAAACAGTTGGGGTGCGCGGAATCCCTTCACCAAATGGACGCAGAATACCGGGAGCGTGGCCGCGCCCAGTTTCGTCTCCTCGCCCTACACACCGCCCGACCACGAGATTGTTCTAGGCGCGGGCATCGGCGGCCGCATCCGGCGCAACAAGCTTTTCTGGTTTGCCGCGCTCGACAGCAACCATCGCAACGATCCGGGAGTGGCGACGGTGAAAAACGCCAGCGAGTTCTTCTATACACCGGAGCCGACCAGCGCCTCGGTCGTGCTGCTGGCCAGCCGGCTCGGCGAAAGTTTGAACCAGGCCTATAACGATTACCTGGGCGTACCGCGCTCAGGTTTAACGTCGGCCGGGTTGGAGCAGTTAGCCTCTCTGCTCGGCCCGGCCGCACGCACCCAGGCGCGGTGGACCGGCTTCGGCCGCATCGACTGGCTGATGGCCGAGCGGCATCGGCTCACGCTGGAAAGCACAGGCGAAAATTTGAACTCCCCCGGCGGAGGACTGACGCGCGTTTCGGCAACCGAGGGCAACCACAGCTTCGGCTCCAGGCAGGCCAGCCAGCAATCGCTCATGGCGCGCTGGGAGGCTTATCTGTCTTCCAATCTGCAGGCCGTTACGCAAGCCTCCGTGAGACGCTCCATTGCGAGCGCCAAGCCCGAAACGCCTTCCGATTTTGAGAAAAGTTTTTTGAGCGGCAACTCCTGGGGGCAATTGCCGCAGATCGTCATCGACTCCAGCAACGGCTTCACCATTGGCAATCTCACGCGCTTCGGTCAGGGCAGCTATCCCGACGAGCGCAGCTACCAGGCGCGGCAGATGATGAATTGGGTTCACGGAAAGCTGCTGCTTCGCGGCGGCTTCGAGGTCGATCGCCATCTGGACGAAACCAGCTTTTTGCGCAACCAGACCGGAAGCTACCACTACTCCAATGTGGCCAGCTTCATCTCCGACGCGCTGGCCTTTGAAAAATACGGCTACTCCGACGCGCTCGACGCTCTTTACCCGCACAACTGCGGCGCGACCAACACCAAGTGGGGCAGCCAGCCCTGCTACTCCTACTACTCGCAGACTATGGGGCCGGCGAATTGGCGGCTAAGCACTAACGACTGGGCCGGCTACGCCACCGCGCAATGGCAGGCGAAAGGCTTCGCCGTTTTTTCCGTTGGCCTGCGCTGGGAACGGGAGCAGTTGCCGCCGCCGATCGCCGAGGTAAAAAATTCCGATCTGCCGCTGACGGAAACGCTGCCCTCGTTGGGCAACAATTGGGGGCCGCGCGTGGGCCTGGCCATCGGCAAAAGACGCGGCAGCCTGCCCGTGCTTCGCCTGGGCTACGGCATCTATTTTGGCCGCGTAGAGAGCGCAACGATTGAGACCGCGCTTACCCACACCGGCTCGCTCAACGGCGACCTGGACTTTTTTATGCGCCCTTCAGACGATTGCCAGCATTGCGCCGGCGGCGCGCCGCCCTTCCCCTACGTTCTTGCCGGCGAGCCGACAAAAGCCATCGCACCCGGCGCCGTCCAATTCGCGCCGCGTTTTCGCAATTCAGAGATTCATCAGGCTATCGCTTCAATCGAGCAACCGCTGCCGGGGCACATCGAGCTGACCGCCGGCGCCATGTTCAGCCTGGGCCGGCGGCTGCCGGTCTCGATGGACGCCAACATCGATCCGGCCGTGAATCCCGGCACGATTACCTATGCGGTAAAAGATTACACGGGAAAAGGCCCCATCAAGGCGACACAGATTACCGTTCCCTTCTACGCCAACTGGCCCTCGGCCAATTGCCCCTCCGGTGCGGAGTTGAATTTCAACAACCAATGCGGCCGGCTTCTTGGTGGCTATCAGCAAATCTCCCAAATCGAAAGCCGCGCCAACTCCACCTATGAAGCGGCGACCGTCAACATCTCCCGCCAAGGCCGCCGCGGTCCGAGCTTCCACGCGCACTATACCTACGCCCACGCCATGGATTGGAACCCCAATGAAAGCACGGAGTCGGTCGGCAGCGAAGTCCTCAATCCATCCAGCTTGAGCAGCGAATACGGCACCAGTGACCTCGATGTGCGCCACTCCGCGACCGTCATGGTCGTCGTTGAAGCGCCCTGGCGGCGGTACGATTTCTCAGGCCATTTCATCAACGGCTGGTCGCTGGCCAGCATCGGCCACTTCCACAGCGGCTTGCCCTACACCATGCGTACTTCCGGTTCGCTGCCGGAAAGATTCACCGCGAGCGGAACCGCCATCGCCGCCCTGGGGCCGGGACTGAACGGCTCCGGCGGCGGCAATCGCATCTATGGCGCGGGCAACGATAGCATCGCCTATAACATCGGCCGCAACACCTTCCGCTATCCCAACGCCTGGAAGGACGATTTGCGCCTGACCAAGCGCTTCAGCCTGAACGAGAGAAGCCAACTGGAGCTGATGGCCGAAAGCTACAACCTCTTCAACCACCAGAACGTCACCCAGCTCGAAACCGCCGGCTACGCCATCGAAAACAGCAGTACGTCGGGCTCCTATCCTTCGCTTTGCTACCTGACGATCAACTCCAGCGACAACGCCAGTTGCCAATCTTCCTCGACCACCGGGGTGCTGACGCCGGCCTTCGGCCAGCCAATCAACATCAACGCCACTAACTTCTATCGCGAACGCCAGATTCAGTTTGGCCTGCGCCTGAGATTTTAGAGATTGATTTCACTGCCCAAACGCCGCCACGGTAACTTATAAGCTCATTTGCCGCAGCCGCCGATAAATTACTCGGAAAAGCTAAAAAACCGAACGCGCGCTCTGGAAATGCGGAAGCACAAAGCGCCATCCCCCAAAAGCGCACCAGAAGTGGTTACCGAATTGGGTACCGCGCACACATAGGTGGGATTCCGTAAGTTTTTCTGAATGCTAGTCTGAGTGGGGAATCATAGGGCAATCCCTGCCTATCTGCAATTCATGTGCGCCCGGAGTTCGGAAAGGGTATTTGATGAAGGTAATCGGAATCAGCGGGCTAGAAAACGCCATCTCTTTTAAGCGGGCCCACTGGGCAGGCTTGGACGAGCGCGAGTATCGCATCGCCCAGGGCATGGACGCCGCTGCCGCGCTGGTCATCGACGGCCGGCTGGTTGCCGCCGCCGAGCAGGAGCGCTTCAGCGGGAAAAAGCACACCGGCGACTTTCCCATCGATGCGATTCGCTTTTGTCTCGCTGAGGCTGGCATCTCCATCTCAGACGTAGACGAGATTGCGCACGGATTCGATTACTCGCCCTACAAAGGCCTCTACACCGGCGATGCGGTTTCTGACGAACTCTACAGCAAAGTTTTTTCTCGCGATGCGCTGCTGGCGCAGGTGCGCCGCGATCTGCCAGGCTTTCCGCTGGAGAAGGTGCATCAGGTCGGCCATCATCTGGCGCATGCGGCCAGCGCCGCTTACACCTCCGGTTGGGATGAGTGCCTGGTGGTCGTCAACGACGCCATGGGCGAAACCGAAAGTTTGAGCGTTTACGATTTTCACGACGGCGAACTGGAAAAAATTCGCACCATCGGCGCCAACGATTCGATCGGCATTCTCTACTCGCTGGTGACGCTGCATCTGGGCTTCGACTTCAACTCCGACGAATACAAAATCATGGGGCTGGCGCCTTATGGCGATCCGGCGCATTACCGCAAATTTTTTGAGGAAGCGGTCGAACTCTGCCCCGACGGCACGATTCGCATTCCGCTGCTCAAGCTGAACCACACCCGCGACGAGCGCGAAAATTACACCGCCTCGCGCGCCTATCTCGACGAGCATTTAATTGCGCGACGCGCGCCCGAGCAGTCGGTAAACTCCAATCACGAAGACGTAGCCGCCGCATTGCAAGAATGTTTGGAGCGCGTGGTGATGCACGTCTGCGAACATTTTGGCGAAGAGACCGGATTGCGACGGCTGGCGCTGGCCGGCGGCGTGGCTCTGAACTGCACCGCCAACGGCAAGCTCAACCGCTCGCATCTCTTCGACGAAGTTTATATTCAGCCGGTGGCCGGCGACGACGGCATCGCGCTGGGCGCGGCGCTCTACCGCACGTCGCTGCAGCAAAAAATTCCTCAGGAGCGTTTCCCGGTTCCGCTCTTCGGACCGCGCTACACGACGCCGGAAATCGAATCCGCATTGGCTCGTTTCGCGGGAAAAATTCAGTGGACGCATTACGCCACGTTCGACGAAACTTGCGCGGCGGCGGCGCAACTGATCGCCGAGGGCCGCGTCATTGCCTGGTCGCGCGGCCGCATGGAGTACGGCCCGCGCGCTTTGGGCAACCGCAGCATTCTCGCCGATCCCGGCCATCCGGAGATGCGCGACCGCATCAACGCCATGGTGAAAAAGCGCGAGAGCTTTCGGCCTTTCGCGCCGGCCTGCACGGTTGAAGAAGCGCACCGCTGGTTCGAGGTCGAGCCCGGCGCAGGCTTCCCGTACATGATCAGCATCGTCAACGTGCGGCCCGAGGTGCGCAATCTGCTGCCCGCCATCACGCATGTCAACGGCTCGGCGCGGCTGCAAACCGTCAGCGCCGAAGACAATCCTGATTTTCACGCGCTGCTGGTAGCGGTGGGCAAAACCACCGGCCGCCAGATGGTGCTCAATACCAGTTTCAACGTAAAAGGACAGCCGATCGTGAACACGCCGGAAGAGGCCATCGCCACCTTCCTCGGCACGGGCATCGAGCATCTGTTCGTGGAGAATTTTCATGTTACCCGCGCAGCTGATTGAGTGGAACCGAACCGAAGCCGATTACCCGCGCACATGCACGATTGCCGAACTGTTTGCCGCGCAGGCCGCGCGCACGCCCGAGGCCGCGGCGGTCGTCTTTCACGGCCGCACGCTCAGCTATCGCCAACTCGACGAATGCACGAACCGGCTCGCACGCCACCTGCAATCGCTCGGCGTAAAACCCGACACGCTGGTCGGCGTTGCCATCGATCGCTCGGAGACGCTCGTCGTCAGCCTGCTCGCCATTCTCAAGGCCGGCGGCGCATACGTTCCTCTCGATCCCACTTATCCGCAAGACCGGCTCGCGCTGGTTATTGAAGACTCGCAAATGCCTGTGCTGCTCACCACTGCCGCCGTGCGCGCGCATCTGCCGGCAGCCGCGGCCTCGCTCGCCATTGTCGATGCAGAAGAGGCCGCCAATGAAAGCGCGGCTGCTGTCGTTTCCGCCACCGCGCCCGCGAATCTGGCTTACGTGATCTACACCTCCGGCTCCACGGGCAAGCCCAAAGGCGTGATGATCGAAAACCGCAACGTAGTGAATTTTTTTACCGGCATGGATCGCGCCATCGGCTTCGAGCCGGGCGTCTGGCTGGCCGTCACCAGTTTTGCTTTCGACATCTCGGTTCTCGAATTGCTCTGGACGCTCACGCGCGGCTTCACTGTTGTTATTCACGGCGGCGAAGGGCCGGCGATCATCGCGCAAGAGATCGCGCGCCACAAGGTTACGCACTTACAGATGACGCCCTCGCTGGCGCGCATGTTGACGCTCGACGCGCACGCCTACGCCGCGCTGGGCTCGCTCAAGCAGATGCTGCTCGGCGGCGAAGCTGTGCCAGCCGCGCTCATTCATCATCTGCGCCGCGTTTTTCACGGCGAAATCTACAACATGTACGGCCCGACCGAAACCACGATCTGGTCCACAACCGAGCACGTTGAAGAAGCCGGCGCATCGGTTTTCATTGGCCGGCCCATCGCCAACACGCAGATCTACATTCTCGATGCGGAGTTCAAGCCGGTTCCCATCGGCGAAATCGGCGAGCTCTACATTGGCGGCGACGGCGTGACGCGCGGCTATTGGAATCGCCCCGAACTGACGGCCGAGCGTTTTCTCACTCTCTCCGAACTCGGCCCCGGACGCATTTATCGCACCGGCGATCTGGCGCGATTTTTGCCGGACGGAAAAATCGACTTTCTCGGCCGCGCCGATTATCAGATCAAACTGCGCGGCCATCGCATCGAGCCCGGCGAAATTGAAGCGCTGCTTGAAGCGCAGCCCGGCGTGCGTCAGGCCGTTGTGGTGCTGCGCGAAGATCGCGAAGGCGACGCTCGGCTGGTTGCCTACCTCGTTGCGCAAACTGCCGACGCGCACGCTTTGCGCTCGGCGCTTGCCGCTAAATTGCCCGACTACATGGTGCCCTCAGCCTTTGCGTTTCTCGACGAATTTCCGCTGACCAACAACGGGAAAATCGATCGCAAGGCGCTGCTCAAACTGCCGCCGCCCAATCTTGCGACAGTTGCATCGTTACAAGCCGAACCCGCAAATGAAATGGAGCGGATTGTGGCGCGCGCCTGGCAGGAGGCTCTCGGCATTTCCTCCGTCGGCCTGAACGATAATTTTTTTGACCTTGGCGCGCATTCGCTTACCGTGGCGGAAGCGCACGCCAAGCTGCAAGAGGCTTTGAGCCGCGAAATTCCACTGCTCGATCTTTTTCAATTCACCACGGTCAGCACGCTGGCCGCGCACCTGGGCGGAGCGCAGCAGGCCTCGGCGGCCAGCCGGCTTTCCGACCGCGCGGCGCGGCGCAGAATGGCCCGGCAAAGGGAGACTCGAGCATCGTGAACTCCTCCACGATTGCGATTGTCGGCATGGCGGGGCGCTTTCCTGGCGCGCGCAACATTGCCGAGTTCTGGAAGAACATCCATGATGGCGTCGAATCCATCCGCGACCTGACGGAAGCGGAGTTGCGCGCCGCCGGCGCCACGGATGAAGAGCTCGCCAATCCCGATTACGTACGCCGCGCCTCGGCGCTTGACGATGTGCCGCTCTTCGACGCGGCGTTTTTCGGCTTCAGCCCGCGCGACGCCGCCATCATGGACCCGCAGCACCGGCATTTTTTGGAGTGCACGTGGGAGGCGCTGGAAGACGCCGCGCATCCGCCGCAACAATTCTCCGGCGCAATCGGCGTATTTGCAGGATCGGGAATGAACACTTACCTGATCCACAATCTGCTTGCCAACCGGCAACTACTGGTCTCGGCGGGACTCTTTCAGCTCAAGCAAACCGGCAATGACAAAGACGTGCTGACCACGCGCGTCAGTTATCAGCTCGATCTGCGCGGCCCCAGCGTCAACGTGCAAACCGCCTGCTCCACTTCGCTGGTCGCCACGCACATGGCCTGCCAAAGCCTGCTCAACTTTGAGTGCGACATGGCGCTGGCCGGCGGCGTCACCATCGAGATTCCGAATGGCCTGGGCTATGTTTATCGGGAAGGCGAAATTCTTTCGCGCGACGGTCATTGCCGCTCTTTCGATGCGGAATCGAGTGGCACGGTTTTTGCCAGCGGATTGGGCGTTGTGGTTCTGCGCCGGCTCGAAGATGCGCTGGCCGATCACGACCACATTTACGCGGTGATTCTTGGCTCGGCGATCAATAACGACGGCGCGCGCAAAGTTGGATTTCTCGCGCCCAGCGTCGAAGGCCAGGCCGAAGTGATCGGCGAAGCGATAGACTTTGCCGGCGTAGCGCCGGAGAGCATCGGCTACGTTGAGGCGCACGGCACCGGAACGCGCGTCGGCGATCCAATCGAAGTGCGCGCGCTCACGCAGGCTTTTCGCGGGGCAAGCGGACACACGGCGCTCGGTTCGCTTAAATCGAACCTCGGCCACCTTGACTCGGCCGCCGGCGTTGCCGGACTCATCAAAACCGCGCTGGCGATTGAGCACGCACAAATTCCGCCCAGCCTGAATTTCAAAAATCTCAATCCGCACATCGAGCTCGCCGGCTCTCCGTTCTACGTGAACGACAAGCTCACCGACTGGCCTGCGCCGCGCCGCGCCGGCGTCACCGCGCTCGGCATCGGCGGCACCAATGCGCACGTGGTGCTGGAAGAAGCACCCGCGGTTCAAATTGCGCGCCAGCCGTGGCCTTATCAGCTTCTTGTCGCTTCGGCCAAAACAGCCGCCGCCGCCGAGCGAGCCATCGCCAATCTGGCCGCGCACTTGAGCGCGCATTCAGAATTGAATCTCGCCGACGCTGCCTTTACCAGCCAGTGCGGCCGCGCGGCTTTTCCGCATCGCCGCGCGCTTGTCGTCGAAGACGCACGCGAGTCTGTTGCTGCACTTACGTTCGTCGATCGCGGCAAAATCGCCGCCGGTGTGGCCGCGCATCCTGAAGTCGCTTTTCTTTTCTCCGGCCAGGGCTCGCAGTACGTGCAGATGGGCCGCGAGCTTTATGAGCATGAACCAGCTTTCCGCGAAGCGCTCGACCGCTGCGCGCGCGGTTTGCGCGAGCCATTGGGACTCGACCTGATCGCCGCGATTTATCCGCCAGAAAATGAGTCGCCAGAAAACGAAATAGAAGCAGCGTCGGAAAAGCTGAATCAAACCTGGCTTACGCAGCCGGCGCTGTTCGCCGTTGAATACGCGCTGGCCCAGTGGTGGATCGCGCAGGGCGTCACGCCAACCGCAATGGCCGGGCACAGCATCGGCGAATACGTTGCCGCCTGCCTGGCCGGCGTCTTCTCGCTTGAAGAGGCGCTGGCGCTGGTGGCCGCGCGCGGACGCATGATCTACGAGCTGCCCGCCGGTGCAATGCTTGCCGTGCCGCTGCCTGCCGCCGAAATTGAATTGCCCGACGGACTGTCTCTTGCGGTCGTCAACAATCTCGCGATGAGCGTGGTTTCTGGTCCCATTGAGGCTGTGGCGACCTACGAAGAATCGCTTCAGAAAAAATCCATCGCCGCGCGGCGTCTCTTTACCTCGCACGCTTTCCACTCGTCGATGATGGAACCGATTCTGAGCGCCTTCGAAGAGCGGATGCGAAAAGTTACGCTTCACGCGCCGCGCATTCCCTACCTTTCAAATCTCACCGGCACGTGGATCAAAGCCGAAGAAGCAACCGATCCCGCTTACTGGGCGCGGCACATTCGCTCCACGGTGCGCTTCAGCGACAATCTCGCCGAGCTGCTGCGCTCGCCCGAGCGCGTTTTTGTCGAAGCCGGGCCGGGCAATGTGCTGACGACTTTTGCCCGCCAGCAAGGCGGCCCCGAAACCAAAGCCTTTCCGTCGCTGCCGCATCCACGCGAATCGGTTTCAGCGCTGCGTTGCGCGCTGGAGGCACTCGGCCAGCTCTGGACGCTTGGCGCAACAGTCGATTGGTCAAAACGCCACGCGCCCGATTCGGTGCAGCGTATTCCGCTGCCCACCTATCCTTTTGAACACAAAAAATTCTGGATCGAGCCGGACAAAACTGATGCGCGCCAAATTTTGCCAGCATCGATTGCGCCTGCTACGGTCGATTCACAGGCCAATACTGACAGCGGAATTTCGCTCTACCGACGCACATGGAAGCCCGCGCCGCTGACCGCCGAGAACGCTGCCGCGCTAGAAAGTTGCTTGCTCTTCCGCGACGAATCAGGCGTCGCCGACCGCATCGCCGCCAAACTTAAAACCGCGAAGCGCGATTGCATTGTCGTCGAAGCGGGCAACAGCTACAAGCCGCTCAAGCACGGCCGCTGCGCGCTGCGCCCCGCCGTACGCGCCGATTACGACGCGCTCGTTGCCGATCTCGTGAAAGCCGACAAGCTGCCGCGAAAAATAATTCATCTGTGGGCGCTCGCGAAAAGCGGCGCAAAAAATTCACTCGACGAAACACTTGGCCGCTGCTTTTATAGTCCGCTTTATTTGGCGCAGGCGCTTGCGGCACAGGCGCTTGAAGGATTCGAAATCTCTCTCGTCTCGAACCACATGCAGCGCGTCGCCGATGAGCCGGTTCGCGATCCTGCGCGCGCCGTGCTGCTGGGGCCCGCGCGCGTGCTGCATAAGGAACTGCCCGGATTCACTTGCAAAGCCGTCGATCTCGACAGCGAAGATGCTGGCGAATGCGCGATGCAACTTGTCGCCGAGTTGAACGCCGCCGCTGAAAATTCGACCTTCGCCTGGCGCGGCGGCAAGCGTTTTGTGGAAACGCTGGAGCCTTACCAATTTGACGCCGCTATCGAGCATCAACGCCTTGTACGCGAGGGCGTTTATTTTATCGCTGGCGGAACTGGCGCTTTAGGACTCGCCGTGGCCGCGCATCTGGCGCGAGAGTTTCATGCGCGGCTCGTGCTCGTCGGTCGTTCGGAGCTTCCGCCTGAAGCGCAGTGGGAATCGGCGCTCGGCGACGCAACAGTTTCCGAAGCGGAAAAAGAACGCCTTCGCGAGCTGATCGAAATCCGCTCGCTGGCCGATGGATTGCTCGTCGTTCAGGCCGATGTGGCCGATTCAGAGCAGTTGAAATCCGCCGTTGACGCCACGCGCAAGCGTTTCGGAAAAATCGACGGCCTCTTCCAGATGGCGGGGCTGCTTGATGATGGCTCGCTGATGCTGCGGACGGCCGAGCGCGCCGAATGCGTGCTCGCTCCCAAAGTGCGCGGAACGCTGGCTCTGGAAGAAGCGCTCGGCGGCGAATCGCTTTCCTGCTTCGTGCTATTTTCTTCCATCAGTTCCATTCGGCCGCCGGCGGGTCAGATTGATTATGCGGCCGCCAACGCATTTCTCGACGCCTTTGCGCTCAGTCGCGGCGGCGCGGTGATTGCCGTCAACTGGGGCGCGTGGAGCGGAATCGGGATGGCGGCGCGCGCCGCCTCTTCGCATCCGTGGCTGGAAGAGCGGCTGCTCGATACCTCCGGCGCTGTCGTTTATGCTGGTCGCTTTTCGCAGCAAACCCGCTGGGTTCTCGCCGAGCACAAATTTCAAAACGGCATCGCCCTCATTCCCGGCACCGGCTACCTGGAGATGGCGGCGGGGGCTTTTGCGCGCGGTTCGCGCGAGGGCGCAATCGAATTTCGCAATGTTTATTTTCTAGCGCCGATGATGACGCCGCCCACGGAAACCAAAGAGGTGCGCGTGGAACTGCGACGAGAATCGGAAGCGGCAAAGGGCTCATTCCGCTTTTTCGTTTTCTCGCGCGGCGAAACGTGGACCGAACACGCGACGGGGACCATCGCGCCTTGCGCTACGCCGCCAATGGTCACGGTCGATCGCGAGGCTATTGCCGCCCGCTGCCATGAAAGCGAAATTGTTTTTGACGACGAACATCGCACGCGGCAGGAACGCCAGTTTTTATTTGGCCCGCGCTGGCGCTCGCTGCACCGCCTGCACGTTGGCAAAGGCGAAGGACTGGCGGAAATTTTTCTCGACGAAAAGTTTTCCGCCGACGTTGCCACGCTGCGCCAGCATCCGGCGCTGCTCGATATGGCGACCGGCGCCGCGCTCTATTTGACCGAGGATTACGAACACTCCAACGATCTTTTTCTACCTATCTCATACCGTCGGATGTGCGTCTACCATCCATTTCCCGCGCGCCTGTACAGTCACATCCGCACGCGGAAAAACGCGCCGCACCACGGCGAGGTTGAAACATTTGACATTACGATCTTCGACGAGCACGGCACGGTGCTCGCCGAAATTGAAGGCTTCGCCATGCGCCGCATCGCCGACCCGGAAAAGGCGATGGAGGGCAAGGATGTTCAGCGCGACGCGGCCGCCGATGAGCCGCTCGAAATTGTTGCGCGTCCGGGCATTGAGCCGTGCGAAGGCCTGCGCATTCTCACGCGCATTCTCTCTACTGATGCGCCGCAATCGCTGGTCGTAGTTGCACAGCCGATACAGGCGCTGCAAACTCCTGCTTTCACGTCACAAGCTACAGCTTCCGCGCCAGCCGAAAGCGGCGCAGACATTGAAGCAACGCTCGCCGCCTGGTGGCGCGAGCTGCTCGGCGTCGATCAGGTTGGTCCCGACGACGACTTTTTCGCTCTTGGCGGACACTCATTGGTCGGCGTGCGGCTCTTTGCAAAAATCAAAAAAACTTTCAACGTCGATCTCGAACTGGCCACGCTTTTTGAAGCCCGCACTCCGCGCCAGTTGGCCGAGGTCGTTCGCAAAACCGGCGCTCCAGAAGCGAGCGCGCCAAAAAGCTGGTCGACGCTGGTGCCCATCCAGCCCAACGGCTCGCGCACGCCGCTGTTTTGTGTTCACGCGGTCGGCGGCGACGTCCTTTTCTACGAACAACTCGCCCGCGCGCTCGGTCCCGATCAGCCCTTCTACGCCTTCCAGTCGCCGCTGGTGGTTGAACCGGACCGTCGCGATCTCACCATCGAAGATATGGCCGCGCTTTACATCAAAGAGATGCGCGCCTTCTTTCCGCAGGGACCGTATCTGCTGGGCGCGGCCTCTTACGGCGGATTCGTGCTATACGAAATGGCGCGCCAGCTTTACGAGCAGGACGCGACGCCCGCCGCCATTGTCATGTTCGACGTCGATCTGCCCGGCAGCGGCACGATATTCAGTACGCGCGCCAAGCTCGCCAGATTCTGGCGTAACGTCCGCGCCGGCGGCGCAAATTATCTGCGCAAAAAATTCTCGGAGAAGCGCGAATACTACTGGACGCTTTTCATGGAAAAAGCGGTGCTGCCGGCCGGCGTGCATCTTTACAAATTGGCGCGCCGCCCGCTTTCGGCGCCGTTGCGCTTTTACTGGGTCTCACAGGGGCACTGGCGCGCGTACGAGCGTTACTCATTCAAGCCCTTTCCAGGCAAGATCACGCAGGTGCGCGCCACCGATCGCGGCCCCGAAGTGCTGGGCAGAGAAGAAGACCCGACGCTGGGCTGGGGCGCTCTGGCCCAAGGCGGCGTCGATGTGATCGACGTGCCGACGCAGCACATGCACATGCTCTTCGATCCCTACGTGACAACCTTCGCGAAGACGCTTACGAAAATTCTGTCGCGATAGTTTGCGGGCTATAAAGAAAATCGCGATCGCAGCAAGCGTAGCGCATCTTCCGCGGTTGCGACTGTTCCTTCCAGTTGCGCGTCCTCGGCCACGCGCAGCATTTCGCGGAAACGCGCTCCAGGCGCGTAGCCGGCCGCGATCAGCTCCCGGCCGGTAATGAGCGGTTTGGGGCGCACCACTTCGGCGGGCATCGTCCGCAGACGCTCGCGCGCATACTCCCAATTTTCCAAATTGCCGCTGGCGGCCAGGCAATCCATGCGGTGCAGCGCGAGATGCTCTTCGAAGCGCTCCAGGCGGAAGAATCGTTTCAGTGTCGAATCCTTCATGCGCATCGCATCCATAAAGCGCATGTGGTTGGCGACCAGCGCCGTGATCTGCCGCGACTCGTCATTTGAAAAGCGGAAGCGCCGGCAGATTTCTGCGGCCATCGTCGCGCCGAGTTCCGCATGACCGTTGAAGCGGATGCGATCTGGCGCGCGCTCAAAGGTCGGCGGCTTGCCGACATCGTGCAGCAGCGCGGCCCAGGCCAGCGTCGGCGAGCAATCCGGCGGCAACTGATTGAGCAGCGCAAGCGTATGCGCCCACACGTCGCCCTCGGGATGAAACTGCGGCGGCTGTTCGACGCCTTTCATGCGCGCAATCTCGGGCAGCACTTCAGGGAGCAATCCGGTTTCGTCGAGCAGCTCGAAGGCGCGCCGCGCACGGCCTTCGGTAAGCATTTTGGTCAACTCGTCGCGCACGCGCTCGCGGCTTACCGCCTGAATGCGGGAGGCCAGCGCGCGCATCGCGCGTTGCGTTTGCGACTCCAGATCAAAGCCGAAGCGCGCCGCAAAGCGTACGCCGCGCAACATGCGCAGGTGATCTTCGGCGAAGCGCTGCTCCGGCTCGCCGATGGCCCGAACAAGACCGGCATCGAGATCGGCCAGTCCGCCGACGCGATCAATCACGGCCTTGCGCAAACGCTTGGGATCGCCGGCACATTCATCCAAAACGCCGCCCCCACGCAGCGGGTCGAGCAGCAGGCCGTTGATGGTGAAGTCGCGCCGCAGCACATCTTCTTCGGCGCTTTGCGTGTAGCGCACGCCGTCGGGATGGCGTCCGTCGGAGTAGGCAAGATCGGAGCGGAAGGTGGCGACCTCGGTCACGAAATCAGCGCCAACAGGCGCAACCAGCACCACGCCAAAATGCGCGCCCACGGCGAAGGTGCGCGGAAAAAGATCGAGCACCACGTCGGGCGTGGCAACGGTGGCAACGTCGTAGTCGGCCGGCGCGCGGCCCAGCAGCAGATCGCGCACGCATCCGCCAGCCAGATAAGCCTCGTAGCCGCGCGCGCGCAACGTCGCGATGACCTGCAGCGCCGCCTCGCATTGTCGATTGTTCGCCATCGTCTGCTTCACTATTATTCTCGCGCATGCGCATTCCGCGCCGCGCCAACTAAACTGGAATTATGCCCGGTCTGATTCTCGGCATCGAATCCTCTTGCGACGAAACCGCCGCGGCCATCGTCGAAGGCGGCGAGCGTACGCTGGCCTCGGCTGTCGCCTCGCAGATCCCTACGCACGCGCGCTACGGCGGCGTGGTGCCGGAGCTGGCTAGCCGCGAGCATCTGCGCGCCGTCGTTCCCGTGGTGCGCGCCGCGCTGGCCGAGGCGCACCTGAACTTCGCCGATCTCGACGCCATCGCCGTCACCTCCGGCCCAGGGCTGGCGGGCGCGCTGCTGGTCGGCCTCAGCTTTGCCAAGGCGCTGGCCTACGCTTGCGGATTGCCGCTGATCGCCGTCAACCATCTCGAAGGTCACATCCACGCCGTGCTGCTTAACGAGCGCGAATCGGGTGAGCGCGAGTCTGGCGCTACCAGCGCCGATGAAACGCCGTCACTGGCGCTGGTTGTTTCCGGTGGACACACGCATCTTTACCGGGCGCGGCCCATGCAGGGCACATGGCATTACACGCTGGTGGGGCGCACGGTGGACGACGCGGCCGGCGAGGCTTACGACAAAGTGGCCAAGCTGCTGGGGCTGGGCTATCCCGGCGGACCGTGGATCGATACGCTGGCTCCGTATGGCAACTCGCGCGCCGTGCCTTTTGCTTTTGCGCAGGTAAAAACCAAGCTGCATTTGGGCGGCAAGCCGCCGCGCACCAAAGAGGCTAAAACCGCGCCGATCGCCCAGCTCAATCCGCGTTTTCTTTTTTCGTTTTCGGGGATCAAGACCGCCGTGCTGCGCTACGTGGAACTGCACGAGATGCGCGAAGAGGCTCGGGAGCGCGCGATTCGCGTGCTGGCGGGAGCCGGGCGGCCGCAAAACCGCGAAGAGGCGCTCGCCCTTTGCCCGCAGCCGACGCTGGACCTGATTGCCAGCTTTCAGCGCGCCGTTGTCGGCGATTTGCTGAAGAAGAGCTTTGCCGCCGCCGAAGCTCTGGGTGCGACGCGCATTCTGGTTACCGGCGGAGTGGCGGCCAACCGCGAGCTGCGCGCGCGCTTTACGGCCGAGGCTGGCAAACGCGGGCTGCGCGTCGCCTTTCCCACGCTGGCGCTTTCTACCGACAACGCCGCCATGGTGGCCGCCGCCGCCTGGCCGCGCCTGCTGGCGCGCGACTTTGCCCCGCCGGAGCTGACCTCCGATCCATCGCTGGCGCTAGTGTAAACAGACCTTCGCGTTGTGGTTCCCCGGTCTCAAAATCGAGACCGGGGGCACCCCCGCTGGCACAGATTTATGCGGTTACGGATCGAGTGAAGCCGTGCCCTTTCAAAGCCGTTCTACACCGCCGGAAGAATCGCTCTGCACTGGCAGAAAATTTGATCCATAAACAAAAGGCCCGCCTTCATGGCGGGTCTTTTGGCTGGTAAAAAAGTTTGCTTGGTGAAAAGTATCTACGAAAAAAACTACTCCGTCCAACGGCGCATGAGCAGCGAGGCGTTGATGCCGCCGAAGCCGAAGGAGTTCGACAGGGCAATGTCGAAGGCGTGCGCGATGGGCTTGTTGGGCACGTAGTCCAACCGGCAGGTCGGATCGACGTTATCGAGGTTGATGGTCGGCGGCAGTTGCTGGTTGAGCAGCGCGAGTATGGTAATGCCGGCCTCAAGACCGCCAGCGCCGCCCAGCAGGTGGCCGGTCATCGACTTGGTGCCGCTGATTTTGAGCTTGTGGCTTAACGCGTGCTCGCCGAAAACTTTTTCGATGGCCAGTGATTCGTTGCCGTCTCCGGCAGGCGTGGAGGTGGCGTGCGCGTTGACGTAGCCCACTTCCTCGGGTTGGATGCCGGCGTCTTTCAGCGCCGCGCGCATGCTGCGCTGCGCTCCGGCGCCTTCCGGCGCCAGTGCCGTCATGTGATAGGCATCGGCGCTCATGCCGTAGCCGATCACCTCGCCCAAAATTTTGGCTCCGCGCGCGCGGGCGTACTCCAGCTCTTCAAGAACCACAATGCCGGCGCCCTCGCCAATCACAAAGCCGTCGCGGTCCTTGTCGAAGGGCCGGCAGGCATGGGTGGGATCGTCGTTGCGCGTGGAAAGCGCCTTCATGGCCGCGAATCCACCCACAGACATCGGCGTTACAGCAGCCTCGGCACCGCCGGCAATCATCGCGTCGGCGTCACCGTGCTCGATCATGCGCACCGAGTCGCCAATGGAATTGGAACTGGTGGCGCAAGCGGTCGCCGTGGCCGAAATGGGCCCCTGCGCGCCGTAGCGGATGCTGATCTGCCCCGCCGCCATGTTCACGATGGACGCGGGAATGAAGAAGGGCGAAATTCTGCGCGGGCCGCCGTTCATCAGGTTTGTGTGCTCGCGCTCGATTACCTCGAAGCCGCCGATTCCCGAACCGATAAAGACCCCAACGCGCTCTGAGTTGGCCGGCGTGATCTGCAAACCCGACTGCGCCATCGCCTCATGCGTCGCGGCGAAGGCTAGGTGGATGAAGCGCCCCATCTTGCGCGCTTCTTTTTTATCCAGAAATTGCAGTGGGTCGAAGTTCTTCACTTCGGCGGCAAAAGTCACCGGGAAACCGGTGGTGTCAAAGCTCTGAATCGGCGCCATACCGCTGACGCCAGTCAACAGACTCTTCCACACCTCGGGCGCAGTGTTACCCACACTGCAAATCAGCCCGATGCCGGTAACGACGACCCTGCGTTTCGATGCCTGAGTAGCGGCCTGGCTCAAAGCCTACTTTCCGCCTTTCGCGTTCTTTCCGATGTAATCGATGGCGTCCTTGACGGTCTTGATCTTCTCGGCGTCCTCGTCGGGAATCTCCAGGTCGAAGGCCTCTTCGAACTGCATTACCAGCTCGACCACGTCCAACGAATCCGCGCCCAGGTCTTCCTGGAAGCTGGCGTTGGGGGTCACTTCGGATTCGTCCACCTGCAGTTGCTCGACAATGATCTGCTTAACTTTTTCTTCAACGGCCATGCGTGCTTCTCCTCGTAAATTGTTCGGAAACTTGAAAAACGCTTCGGGGAGCTTAGAATCATCACCCCGCTTGGCGAGCCTACCATACCGGCCCGAAGCGAGCAATGGCTCTACCGCGCCACAAGAACACGCAGAACCCCGAACTTCAAGTCTACCGGGCGAACCTTGGAGTGTAAAGCCGCCAGCCTGTGGGGAAAAATACTTCGGCGTCAGAGTATGCACCTGAAAGGGCGCGCCCCGAGGTTTGATGGCAAAATGCACAGCTCTCAGGCGTATATTTGGCGAAGAGGAATTGTTATGCTCGCTCTTATTGCCGCCATCATCGCATTGATCGCAGGAGTTTTGCTGGGTTTTGGGCTGCGCGGTGCTTCGGCCAAAAGCGAAAAATCGCAGTTGGAACTGCGCTTAGCCGAACTGGCGCGCGATTTGAATGCGGCCAGAAGCGATCTGGCGCAGTCGCAGGCAGAATCGGCCGCGCGGGCAAAGTTCGAGGCGCTGGCCGAGGAGCGCGAAAACGCCGCGGCAGCGTTAAGCAAGCAATTGCTTGCTAAAACAGAGGTTGAACGCGCGCTTTCGGCGCAGGTGAAGGGTCTTGAAGCCGATCTGCGCAACGAGCGGCAGAATCTGGCCGAAAAGCTGGCGCTGCTCGAGTCGGCAAAAAAAACGCTCTCCGACCAGTTTCAGTCGCTGGCCTCGGGCATTCTGGAGCAGAAGGCGAAAAGTTTTGCCGAGGGCAGCCAAAAAGAATTGGGCACGCTGCTCGATCCGCTGAAGACGCAGATCAAGGAATTCCGCGAAAAGGTAGAGCAGGCGCAGAGCGATTCGAAGACCGGCGTCGCCAAGCTCGAAGGGCTGATCGGCAACCTCGGCAACCTGAACCAGCAAATCTCAGAGCAGGCGCGCAACCTGACCACGGCGCTGCGCGGCTCGGCCAAGGCGCAGGGCGACTGGGGCGAATTTATTCTGCGCGATCTGCTGGAAAAGGCCGGGTTGCGCGAAGGCCAGCAGTACAGCTTCCAACAAAATTTTTCCGGCGTGGCGGGCGAAGAGGGCGAAAAAACAAAATCCGTCCGCACCGATGTGATTGTTTCTCTCCCCGGCGAGCGCAGCTTAGTGATCGATTCGAAAGTCTCGCTCAACAGCTACACCGACTACGTAAACGCCGAGCAGCAGGTCGATCGCGCCGCCGCGCTCAAACGGCATCTGGAGAGCGTTCGCAAGCACGTCTCTGAGCTGGCCAAGGCCGGCTACCATCGCCTGCCGGGCGTTGAAACGCCGGACTTCGTGGTGATGTTCGTGCCCATCGAGCCGGCCTTTCTGCTGGCGCTGCAAAATGACGCCGAGCTGTGGGCCGACGCCTATCGCCAGGGCATTCTGCTAGTCGGGCCCACCACGCTGCTCTACATCATCCGCATTGTGAATGTGCTTTGGGACCAGGAACGGCAGGCGCGCAATGTACGCGATGTGATGGATCGCGGCGCGGAGCTTTACGACAAATTCGTCAACTTTGTCGCCGATTTAGAAAAGGTTGGAGCCAGCCTGCACGCCGCCGATGCCAACTATGCCAGCGCCATGAAGAAACTTTCCGAAGGCCGCGGCAATCTTATCCGCCAGGTGGAAATGCTGAAGGAGCTGGGCGTGCGCTCGACCAAGAGCCTGCCGCAAAAGCTGCTCGATGAGGCAGCAGGCGATGAACTCGACCTCACGCTGACCGCGGGCAAAGAAGCGGAGGCCTAGAGCGGAAGCCTCTCCGCTCTAGCGCATCCGTGGTGAATGGTGGAAATTACTTTGCCGCGGCTGGAGCCCGTTTCAGCGTCAGTTCCATGCCCGGAAAGTCTCCCTGATCTGACTTGGAGGTCATTTTGATCTCATCGCCCGCCACCGTGCAGTTGTAGTGTATCGTCATGCCGTTGAAGGAGATGTCAAAAGAGAACTTGTCGCCGTCGATCTTGCTGTTGCTGATTTCGATCGGATCGCCTTGCGGCCCTTGCATGGTTCCGGTGAGCTTCGCGCCGTCCTGTTTGAAGGTAAAGCCCATCTGTATACTGTTGCCGTCCGGCGTCTTCATCTCCGCCGTCCAGGTTCCGGTTACATCAGCAGCCATCGCGGATGCGGCTGAAAGCCCCAACACCAACGCGGCACAAGCACAAAGCAATTTTTTCATTACATTCCTCGCAGCCGTTTATACGGCGAACTTATCCTACACGGGGAATGTGTACGCGAACCTATATTTTTGTAACGTTTTCTCGCCGTGGCGTTACAGATCGCGGCTCGAAAGCAATTTGAATTCCTCGCGCAGCCGCTTCCAGGTTGCCTCGAGCGTTTCGGGCAGCACGCGCGTTTCGCCAACGACGGTCATGAAGTTGGTGTCGCCCACCCAGCGCGGCAGCGCGTGCAGATGCAGATGCCCGGCGACACCAGCGCCGGCAGCCTCGCCTATGTTCATGCCGAAGTTGAAGCCGTGCGGATGGTAGAGCTGCTCGAGCACGCGCTCGGTCCGCTGCGCCAGATCGATCAGCTCATGGGCGGCCTCGACAGGCAGCGCCGCCAGCCGGTTCAAGTGCGCGTAGGGCATCACCATTACGTGGCCGTTGGCGTAAGGGAAGGCGTTCAGGCAGATGAAGCAGTGCTTGCCGCGCACCACGATGCGGCCGGCGGCCTCGGCTTGCTCGCGCTCCATGCCGTGAGCGATGGCGTAATCGACCGAGGCAATCAGATTGCAGAAGACGCATTCATGGTCGCCGGGCCAGGCGTCAAGCTCGGCGGGAACGCCGGCGCGCCGCGATTTGTCGGCGGCCGTTATATATGCATAGCGCCAGGGAGTCCAAAGATAATCCATCGCACCTCTTTTGATTGATTCTTCGATCCAAGTATAGAAGGGGCGCGAAGGGGCGCTTCAGAACAGAGAATGATCTGCCTGGAAAAATGCACGCTCCGCAGCAATCCCGACGAAAATTTCGCCGCGGTCACAAATAACTTGTTAATAGGGATGAGTTAGCTTATCAGTGCTTCGACAACTGCCTCTGGCCGGCGAGCAATCACGGTAAGATAAGCGCGCGCGGCGCGATCAGGACGACGGCGACCCTGTTCCCAATCCTGAAGAGCGCGCGGATCGAGGGCAAAGCGACGCGCAAATTCAGCGCGGCTCAGGCCCGTGGCGGTACGAACGGCACGAACATCAACATCCTCTACCAATGGAATGTTGTAAACGGCGGCAGGGGCGGCCTTGCCCTCGGCGATCTCGGCCGCTTCGCGCAGAGATTCGATGAACTCGTTCGCGATGTTTTTCCGCTTCATGACCCGCTTCTCCTCAGCTTAGCCGCTGCCTTGACCCTTGCAACAAACGCCGCGGCCTCTTTCTTCTGCATCGACGAAAGATCCGCTTGTTCATTCTTGCCGTAAAGCAGAAGGGCATAAAGCGGATTTTCCGCATTGTAAAAGTAATAAATCGCGCGGACTCCGCCGGATTTGCCTTTCCCTTTGGCCGCAAATCGTACCTTGCGTATTCCACCCGTGCCTGGAATTTCATCTCCGGCCTGCGGATGATACGCAAGATAAAAAATCAGCTCCGCATACTCATCGGCCGTAAGCAACTTCTCCGCTCGGCGAGCGAAGGCGCTGGTTTCAACGACCGTCAGCATCGGAATGCTCACGGTTTGAGTATGCGGCAATGCCGCACTTGAGTCAAGCGGAAAACTTTACGATGGATTCCTCTAGACCGCGGCGACGGCCGGCTGAATCTCGCTTACGTCTACCCACTTGGTGGGATAGTTGCCGGTGAAGCAGGCCGTGCAGTAGCCGATATCCAAATCTCCGCGCGCCGCGTTCAGCAATCCGTCCAGTGAAAGATAGGCCAGCGAATCGGCTTCGATATAGCGGCGAATTTCTTCGACCGACTTGTTGGCGGCAATCAGCTCCTGCTTGCTCGGCGTGTCGATGCCGTAGAAGCAAGACGAGATCGTGGGCGGACAACTGATGCGCAGGTGAACCTCCGCTGCTCCGGCGCCGCGCACCATGCGGACGATTTTGCGCGAGGTGGTGCCGCGAATGATCGAATCGTCAATGAGCACGACGCGCTTGCCGGCCAGCAGATTGCGCACTGGGTTGAGCTTGAGACGCACGCCGAAGTCGCGCACGCGCTGTTCGGGCTCGATGAAGGTGCGGCCCACGTAGTGATTGCGGATCAGCCCCATGCGGAAGGGCACGCCGGATTCTTCGGCGAAGCCGAGCGCGGCGGTGACGCCGGAGTCGGGCACGGGCACGATGACGTCGGCCGGCACACTCGATTCGCGGGCCAGTTGGCGGCCCATGGCGTCGCGCGATTCCTGCACCCAGCGGCCAAAGATGCGCGAGTCAGGCCGGGCGAAGTAAACATGCTCGAAGATGCAACTGGCCTGCTCAACACCGCTCGCGAACTGGCGGCTGGTGACGCCGTCTTGAGAGACCATGACCAGTTCGCCGGGCAGAATGTCGCGGACAAACTCGGCGCGCAGCAGATCGAAGGCGCAACTTTCCGACGAGAAGACGATGGTTTCTCCGCCGTCTGGATTCTTCATGCGGCCCATCGAAAGCGGGCGGAAGCCGCGCGGATCGCGGGCGGCGAAGATGCGGTCGCGCGTCATCATCACGATGGAAAAAGCGCCGTCGACTTGCGAAAGCGATTCGGCGATGGCGTCGACCAATGTGGTTTTGCGCGAGTGGGCGATCAACTGCACGATGATCTCGGAATCCGAAGTGGTCTGGAAGTAAGCGCCTTCGCGCTCGAGCCGCTCACGCAGCCCGCCCAGATTCACCAGATTGCCGTTGTGCGCAATGGCGATCAGCCCTTTGGTGGAGTCGACGCGGATTGGCTGCGCGTTAAGCAGCGCCGAGTCGCCGGTGGTGGAGTAGCGCGTGTGGCCGATGGCCATGGTGCCGGGCAGCTTGGCCAGTACGTCGTCGGTAAAAATCTCCGAAACCAGCCCCATGCCCTTGATGTTGGCCAGATTCTGGCCGTCGGCGGTGGCGATGCCGGCCGATTCCTGTCCGCGATGTTGCAGCGCGTAAAGCGCCAGATAGGTTTGCCGCGCGGCGTCGGGATGGTTGTAAATCGCGACGACGCCGCACTCTTCATGCAGAGTGTCGCCATCGGCGTCACTCACAGTGGACAGTGAACAGTGGTCAGTAGTCAGTTGCCCGGCCGTCGCATCGGCTACGCCCGGAACCCCCTGAAAGAGCAACCTGCTCATGCATTGACCTCGCCGCGAAGATTGGCTTCCAGGGACTTTGCCCAGATTTTGCGCAAACTTTCAACCGACGCGGAGATGAAGCTCTTGCCTTCGACGGAAATTTCCAGCCGGCTGCCGCCGGTGGTTCCGATGCGCGCGGTAAGAATGTTGTACTTGCCAGCCAGCGCGTCAATCGCCGCCAGCTTGCCCGGATTGGCGGTGACGATTACCGTCGAAGCCGGTTCGGCGAAAAGGCCGAAGAGCGGATGCGCCAACAGCGACGAATCCTGCTCGACGGTAGCGCCGATGCCCTTGGCGAAGGTCGCCTGCGCCAGAGCCACGGCCAAACCGCCGTCGGAGATGTCGCGCGCCGAATGGACCAGCTTTTGCCAGGCGAGATCTTCAAGCAGCTTTTGCAGATTGGCCTCGGCCTCGAGATCGAGCGAAGGCGGCGTGCCCCACAGGCTGCCCAGAATCGCCTTGGCGAACTCGGAAGAGCCGAAGGCGGCAAGATTGGCGGCGACCTCTTCTTCGGATGCGTCAGCGGCCGCGCGCGTCTGCTGCACCTCTTCAATCGCCGGCAGCGGATACTGGCTGATCGCCGGGGAATTGAGCGGGACGACTTTTTGGGGATCGGGTTCTTGGCCGCGCGGCACGGGCCACAGCAGCACGATCGCGTCTTTTTCACGGTCAAAATCCGCGCCTACCGCGCGGGTTACATCGTCGAGAATGCCGACGATGCCCAGCACCGGCGTGGGATAAATCGCCTCGCCCTTAGTCTCGTTATATAAGGAGACGTTGCCGCCGGTAATCGGCGTGCCCAGCGCGATGCAAGCCTCGGAGATGCCGTCGATGGCCGAGGTTAACTGCGCCATGACCTCGGGCTTTTCAGGATTGCCGAAGTTCAGGCAGTTGGTGGCGGCCACCGGCGTTGCGCCCGTCATAGCTACCTTGCGCGCGCTTTCGGCCACGGCGAGTTTCGCGCCCAGCTTGGGATCGAGATAGGCCCAGCGGCCGTTGCCGTCAAGCGCCATCGCCAAACCGCGTTCGCCCGCGCCCTTTTCCTTTTTCCCGGTTCCCTTAATGCGCATTACGCAGGCTTCGCCGCCCGGCCCGATGGTCGTGTTGGTCTGTACCATCGAGTCGTACTGTTCGAAGACCCAGCGCTTGGAGCAGACATTCGAGCTGGCCAGCAGCTTCTTGAGGTCGTCAAGATAATGACGGTCCTTGCCGAGCGCGGCCTGAACATCATCGGAGGGCTCGGCCGGAACCGGCGCCTTCCACTCGCCGATGGGGCGATGATAGAGCGGCGCGTCGTCGGTGAGCGACTGGTTGGGAATGTCGGCCACCAGCACGCCGTGATGGCGAATGCGCAGCCGCGACTCGGGCTTGACCGTGCCGACGATGACCGCGTCGAGGCCCCACTTTTTGAAGACATTTAAAATTTCGTCTTCGCGGCCCTTGATGGCCACCAGCAGCATCCGCTCCTGGCTTTCGGAAAGCATGATCTCGTAAGGCGTCATGCCGGTTTCGCGCTGCGGAACCAGATCGAGCTCGACATCGAGGCCGACGCCGCCATGCGCGCCCATTTCGCAGGTCGAACAGGTGAGCCCGGCCGCGCCCATATCTTGAATGCCGACGATCGCGCCGGTCTTCATCGCTTCCAGGCAGGCCTCGAGCAGCAGCTTCTCCATAAACGGATCGCCGACCTGCACGTTGGGCCGTTTGGCCTCGGAGCCTTCGTTGAACTCTTCGCTGGCCATGGTGGCGCCGTGGATGCCGTCGCGGCCGGTCTTGGCGCCGACATAAATTACCGGATTGCCCACGCCCGAAGCGTTGGCGTAAAAAATTTCATCTTTGCGCACCAAACCCAGCGCAAAGGCATTCACCAGCGGATTGCCTGAGTAACAGGCCTCGAACTTGGTTTCGCCGCCGAGATTCGGCACGCCGAAACAGTTGCCGTAGCCGCCGACGCCGCCGACGATGCCGTCCATGACGGCGTGATTTTTGCGCACCAGCTCCGGCTCGGCGCCTTCGCCATCGTGGATCGGTCCGAAGCGCAGCGAATCCATGACGGCGAAGGGACGGGCGCCCATGGTGAAAATGTCGCGCAAGATTCCGCCCACGCCGGTGGCCGCGCCCTGGTAGGGCTCGATGTAGCTGGGGTGGTTGTGGCTTTCGATCTTGAAGGCGCAGGCCCAGCCTTCGCCCACGTCGATGATGCCGGCGTTTTCTCCCGGCCCTTGCACCACGCGCTCGCTTTTGGTCGGCAGCCGCTTCAGGTGCACGCGGCTGGATTTGTACGAGCAGTGCTCCGACCACATCACGCTGTAGATGCCGAGTTCGGTAATCGACGGCGTGCGGCCCAAGGCCTTGAGAATGCGGTCGTACTCCTCCGCGGTGATGCCATGTTGGTCAAGCAACTGCGGAGTAACGGTAGTCGGTTCGGGTGCTGCGGAAGAAGAGGCGTTAGTCATCGCTTTTGCCTCCATTGTCGCATGAAGGCTGTCTCGGCGCAGCAGCTCGATTGGCCGTCGTGCCAGAATTTACGACGACGCTCCAGCCATCCGATCGCGAAATCCCGTGCCGAGCGGCGCTTAAGGCTCCTGACAGGGGCAAAACGGGCAGTGGCAAAACGGCCAAGGGCTGTGCGATACTTTGAGAGCAGTCCTCACCCCTTGCCGGGATGGCGGAATTGGCAGACGCAGCAGACTCAAAATCTGCCGGCCCTTCGTGGTCATGGGGGTTCGACCCCCCCTCCCGGCACCAAAACCAAAGCCGTCCCCAAAATTTACAAAATCAGCAATTGTCGAAACTTGCAGTCAAATGTTCCGGAATGGCTGATGCCGTTGCCCTACTCCTGGCTCATCTGCAAGCGATATAGTGCATAACAACAGATCATGATCGCCAACGACAAATCAGAGCTTCAGCATCTGACGCGCTACAAGGCGCTGCTCGATGTGTCGACGGCGATTGCCTTGCAACCGGATCTGAACCAGGTGCTGCATTCCATCTCCATGCTTCTGTCGAAGGTCGTTCCCTTCGACGCGATTTCTTTGATGCTGATCGATCAGGAAAAGCAGACAGCGCAGTTGTATGCGCTGGAACCGGGGCCGATCGACGATGCAACTCCGCTCGGCATGGAGATTCCATTTCGTAATACGGCCATTGCCCAGGTTTTGGAGACACAGCAGCCGAAATTTATCTCCGACCCCAGAGCGGAGATGGACAAGGTTCCCGGATTCCCGGAGGATCTGAAGCAAACGGAGATCCAAAGCCTCTATGTCTTTCCCGTTTCCAGCTCCCGCGGATCTTTGGGCGTCATGTCGTTTGGCTCGACCACCCGCCAGACATATTCGGCGGCCGATCTGGAACTGATGGGAGCCGTCGTGGCGCACGTCTCGGCGATGTTGGAGGGCGCGCTCGCACTGGAGTCGGCCGAATCGTACCGTGTGGAACTCGAGCGCGAACGCGATCGGCTCAATCTGCTGCTTGAAATCAACAACCACATTGTTAACTACCTCGACGTCAACGAGCTGTTCCGCGCGGCTTCGGCCTCGATCCGCGAATTCATCAACATTGCTTTTTCCGGCTTTTGGCTCTTCGAAGAAGGATCGAACCAACTGCAATGCGTCACCTTGGATTTTCCCGGCAGTCAAGGGGCTATCGAGCACATTCCCGTACCGCAGTTATCCGAGAAGGAGATTGCGCCCTGGAGCATGCGCGTACCGACGGTGTTGCACTCGCGGGAGATCGAAAAATTACCGGCGTTCATCTCCCGGCCGCTGCGCGCGGAATCGATTGCCTGCATCGTTTGTGTTCCGCTGATTGGCTCGTCGAGACCGCTGGGCATGATCTTGCTGGGCAGCAAAGAGGAAGACATACTTGGCCGGATGGATCTGGAATTGCTGCTTCAAGTCGGCAATCAGATTTCGCTCGCGTTGGAAAATGCGGTGGCGTACCGCCGCTTGAATCGCTCGCATCGGCGGCTGGAAGACGAGCGGCTTTATCTGGAATCCGAACTTCAGTCCGAATACAACTTCGAAGACATCATCGGTTCCAGCGGCGCTTTGAAAAAAGTGCTCGAACAGGTTTCCATCGTCGCGCCTACCGATGCCACCGTTTTGATTATCGGCGAAACCGGCACGGGCAAAGAGCTGATTGCCCGCGCCATTCACAATCACAGTGCTCGCCACGACCGCACCTTCGTCCGCATGAACTGCGCCACCATTCCCCAGGGCTTGCTCGAAAGCGAACTCTTCGGGCACGAGAAGGGGGCTTTTACCGGAGCGCTGACGCAAAAGCGCGGACGGCTGGAATTGGCAAACGAGGGCACGCTGTTTTTGGACGAGGTTGGCGACATCGACCTCAGCTTGCAGCCCAAGTTGCTGCGCGTGCTGCAGGAGCGGGAATTCGAGCGGCTGGGGAGCAACTGCACCACCAAGGTTGATGTTCGCTTGCTTGCGGCCACCAACCGCAATCTGATGGAGATGATCGGCGAAGGCAAGTTCCGCGAAGATTTGTACTACCGCTTGAATGTCTTTCCCATCCACATTCCTCCGTTGCGCGAACGCAAAGAGGACATTCCGCTTCTGGTGCATTACTTTGTCGACCAACTGTCGCGCAAAATGCGCAAAAACATTCGCATGGTGCCGCGCGGCGCGCTGGAAGCCATGATGAACTGGTCGTGGCCCGGCAACGTGCGTGAGTTACAAAACTTCATCGAGCGTTCCGTGATTCTGACGCGCGGCGAAACCTTGGCCGCGCCGATTGCCGAGCTGCGCAAGCACGAAAAAAACGCAGTCAAAATCGCGCCATTGCCGGCTACGGATCGCGATGCGATTTTAGAGGCTCTGCGCGCCTCTCGCGGACGAATGGCGGGAGCCGGAGGCGCCGCCGAGCGGCTGGGCTTGAAGCGCACGACGCTGCTGAAAAGAATGGCGCGGCTTAACATTTCACGACAGGATTTCAATTAGCGCCTGCTCACTGATACCGCGTCTCCGCTGTCACTGCCACTGTCACCCGCATGTCACCCGTAGCCGAGTGACACACGACTAAATTCATAACGACGCTATCTCTTTTATTATCAACAAGAGCATAAAGAGGCAGAATGGCGCGCTAAATGCATATATACATAACGCATGTTGCGGATCACCACGCCAAATCCCGACGACAAACCGGCAGTCTTTGTGCTGGAAGGCAAGTTGACCGGTGCGTGGGCAAATGAGCTGCTCCGTGTAACGCTCCACATCGACCTGCATTCCGATTGCGTCTTGGATCTGCAATCGGTCTCCTTCGTCGATCCCTTTGGTGAAGAAGCTTTGTGCTGGCTGAATCGCCTGGGAGCCCGTTTCACGACCGACACTTTTTACGGAAAAGATCTCTGCCGGCGTCTCAACCTTCGCCGCGTAGGTTGCACCCGAGTCAAAACAGAAACAGAGCGGCAAAAGAAAGTATCGCCACTGCCGCTTCACAACCTTGGGAGTCGCAGATAAAGGTGCCATTTCCCCATCTACTTTTTGCTGCGCCGGAGTGTTTGAAGCAGAGCTCGGCCAACCGGCATGATGCCACGTCAATCGCTCGATCAGTCATCGACCAGAACATCGACCAGAACAAGGAAGGTACACGAATGATTCCATGCAAGCTCTCCGCCGCAAAGCGGAACGGCGCTTTTTCCGCAACGCGCGCGCTGCAAGCCGGTCTGGCCGGAGTCGCGCTTTTGCTCTCGCTCTCCGGCTGCAAGCAAAAGCAGGCGCCAATCGCCATGCCGCCTCTTTCCGTTCAAGTTACGCCGGCCATCGAAAAAGACGTGCCGGTCAAAGGCGACTGGGTCGCGTCGCTCGATGGCGACGTCAACGCCCAGATTCAGCCGCAGGTGAGCGGCTATCTGGTCAAGCAGCTCTATCGGGAAGGTTCCTACGTCCACAAAGGGCAGGTTCTGTTTCAGATCGATCCGCAAACCTTTCAAGCGGTGCTCAATCAGGCTCAGGCGCAGTTGGGGCAAGCGCAGGCGCATCTGGCGTTGACCAATATCAACGTGAAGCGCGACACGCCGCTGACGCAGCAGCACGCGGTATCGCAAAGCGCGCTCGACACTGAGCTCGCCGACCAACGGCAGTCGTTGGCGGCGGTTAAAGCCGCCGAAGCCACGGTCGCGCAGGCGCAGATCAATCTGAATTTCACCCATGTCCGCTCGCTCACCGACGGCATTGCCGGCATTGCCATGACGCAGGTCGGCAATCTGGTGTCGCCGGGAACCGTGCTCACCTCGGTCTCCAAAGTCGATCCCATCAAGGTGTACTTCCCCATCAGCGAGCAGGAGTACATGCACTTCTACGGAGTGGGAGCGAAGGCGTCGAGCGCCCATGCCACTCTGGCAAAAAATCTCAGTCTGCAATTGGAGCTGGCCGGCGGCACGATCTATCCGCATCTGGGAAAAGTGTTTTTTGTCGATCGGCAGGTAGATTCGCAGACCGGCACCATCCGCATGGTTGCGACCTTCCCCAATCCCGGCAATCTTCTTCGTCCGGGGCAATTCGGCAGAGTGCATGCCGTAACCGCCGTCAACCGTTCCGCCATTCTGGTGCCGCAACGCGCGGTTAACGAAATGCAGGGAACCTATCGCGTCGCCGTCGTAGGCCTGGACAATCGAGTTTCTTTGCGCACCGTGAAAACCGGCGAGCGCGTGGGATCGCTGTGGATCATCGAATCCGGCGTGCATGCCGGCGAGCGCGTCATCACGGAAGGGAATGCCAAGGTGGTGGACGGCATGCCCGTCAATCCTACAGTCGCTACTGCGCCCGCGGAAGGTAACGAATGATCTCAAAATTTTTCATTAACCACCCCACCATCGCCATCGTTATCTCGATTCTCATGGTCATTATCGGGACCGTGTCGATGGTCACGCTTCCGATTGCGCAGTACCCGGAGATTGTTCCCCCTGAGATCGTCATACAGGCCGTCTTTCCGGGCGCTGATGCCAAGACGTTGGAACAATCGGTGGCGACGCCGATCGAGAGCCAGTTGAATGGCGTCGACAACATGAGTTACATGTACTCGACCAACGCCAACAACGGTTCGACGCAACTGTTCTCCGACTTCGACGTAAAGACCGATCCCAATACGGATCAGATCCTCACGCAACTGCGTGTTTCGCAGGCCACGGCGCAGTTGCCCGTTGAGGTCACCAACAACGGCGTGCAGGTGCTCAAGTCCCTCTCTTCGCCGCTGATGGTGATCGCTCTCACCTCGCCCAAGGGCACCTACGACCAGAATTTCCTGGTCAACTACGGCAACATCAACCTCAAAGACGAAATCTCGCGCTTGCCGGGCGTGGGCCGCGTGCAGGTCTTCGGCAGCGACTACGCGATGCGCGTCTGGGTCAAGCCCGACCAGCTCGCCAAGCTTTCCGTTACGGTGCCGCAGGTGGTGCAGGCCATTCAATCGCAAAACAAGGTCAACCCCTCGGGACAGATCGGTGGCGAGCCGGTTCCCCATGGGCAGGAGTTCACTTACACGGTGCGCTCTCAAGGCCGGCTTGAAACGCCCGAGGAGTTTGGCAACATCGTTGTCCGCGCCAATCCCGATGGCTCCACGCTGCGGCTGAAAGATGTTGCGCGCATCGAACTGGGCTCGCAATCCTACAATGCCGACGGCCTCTGCAACGGGCTGCCGGCCGGCGTCTTCGCCATCTATCAATTACCGGGCTCGAACGCCGTTGAAGCCGCCGCCCACGTACGCGCGAAATTGACGGAGTTGTCGCAGCGCTTCCCGAAGGACATGCAACACACCGTCCTGATCGATACGACCGAAGCCGTTACGGCGGGCTTGCACGAGACGATTTTTACTCTGTTCGAGTCGTTGCTGCTGGTCGTACTCGTTATCTACATCTTTTTGCAGGGCTGGCGTCCGGCGCTGATTCCGCTGGCCGCGGTTCCGGTGTCGCTGATCGGCACCTTCATCGTCTTTCCAATGCTGGGCTTTTCCGTCAATACGCTCTCTCTGTTCGGCCTGATTCTGGCCATCGGTCTGGTCGTTGACGACGCCATCATCGTAGTGGAAGCCACCGAACGACACATCGAAGAGGGCCTGTCGCCGCGTGAAGCCTCGCTGAAAGCCATGCAAGAGGTATCGGGGCCCGTTATCGCCATCGCCCTGATCCTGTCCGCCGTTTTTATTCCCACGGCCTTCATTCCTGGAATTACGGGCAGGCTCTATCAACAATTCGCGGTCACCATCGCCGTCTCGGTCATCTTTTCAGCTTTCAACGCGCTGACCTTAAGCCCGGCGCTGTGCTCGCTTTTGTTGAAGCCGGGAAAGGTGCACGGTCCCTTCGCCCCCTTCTTCGAGTGGTTCAACAGAACCTTCGCCAAGGCGCAGAACGGCTATGTACGCTACTCGGCCTGGATGATTCGCCGCAGCGTATTCAGCATGTTCTTTCTCGCTGTGGTCGCGGGCGGCGCGTGGCTGATCAGCGGCAGAATGGCGACCTCATTCGTTCCCGAAGAAGATCAGGGATACGTGATGGTGCGTTTGCAACTGCCGGAGGCCTCCTCACTCGAACGCACGGCGGCGGCGGCCGAAAAGGTAGAACATATCCTGCTTAGCACGCCGGGAGTCGAATCGGCGGGCGGCGCCAGCGGCGTTGACATGATCAGTCAAACCCAGAACACGTACTCCGCCATTCTCTTCGCCAGACTGCGCAACTGGGATAAGCGCCACTCTCGCGACCTCCAGATTACGGCGATTCAAAATCGCCTGAATATGGCGCTGTCCAGCGTACAGGAGGGCACGGCCTTCGTGATCGCTCCGCCGGCGATTCCCGGCGTGGGCTCCTCCGGCGGCGTGAGCTTCGTTCTTGAAGATCGCTCTGGAGTTGGCGGCGACTTTCTGGCGCAAAACGCCGATGCTTTTCTGGCCGCGGCGCGCCGGCGTCCGGAACTGGCCTCCATCTTTACCACGCTGGTGCCGCACGTGCCGCAGCTCTACGTCGATGTCGACCGCGACAAGGTGATGCGGCAAAATGTCAGCGTCAACGATGTGTATACGACGATGCAAACCTTCATGGGTGGCTATCAGGTCAATTACTTTAACCGCTTCGGCCGGCAATGGCAGGTCTATGTGGAGGCCGAGGGCGATTACCGAAAGGATCCAAAAGACATTGGCCAGTTCTACATCACCAATCCGAGCGGAAACATGGTGCCGCTCAACGCCGTAGCCAACATCAAGCCTATTTCCGGCCCCGAGTTCACCATGCGCTTCAATGAGTATCCAGCCGCTCAGATCATGGCGACCGCCGCGCCTGGCTACAGCTCGGGCCAGGTGATGAAGGCGCTTGAAGAAGTCTTTAAGCAAACCATGCCGCAAGAGATGGGCTACGACTACATGGGCATGAGCTATCAGGAACAGAAGGCCGCCAAGGGCGTTACTCCGGGAATGGTCTTTGGCCTCTCGTTATTGTTCGTCTTCCTGATTCTGACCGCGCTGTACGAAAGCTGGTCGCTGCCTTTCAGCGTACTGATCAGCACGCCGATCGCCATGTTCGGCGGCTATCTGGCGCTCTACTGCCGCCACATGGAAGATAACGTCTATGCGCAGATCGGCATCGTCATGCTGATCGGACTGGCGGCAAAAAACGCCATTCTGATCGTGGAATTTGCCAAGCTGGAGCATGATCGCGGCAAGAACATCGTCGATGCGGCCTTGTCCGGCGCCAGACTTCGCTTGCGGCCGATCATCATGACCTCCTTCGCGTTTATCCTCGCCTGCGTTCCGCTCTGGATCGCCAGCGGCGCCGGCGCGCAGGGACGCCGCGTGCTGGGCACTACAGTCATCGGCGGAATGATCGCCGCCACCTGTATCGCCATCTTCCTGATCCCCGTTACCTTCACCCTCTTCGAACGGCTCTCGGCGCATTTTACCGGGAGGCATAAAACGCTCACAGCCGGTCTGGAGCCACCCAAGGAGGAGAACCACTAATGCGACTCTTCAAGATTGCTCCATTCGCTGTTTTGCTGTGCGCACTGGCCGGATGCCGCGTAGGGCCCAAGTATGCGCGGCCATCGGTCGCCATGCCTGATGCCTATCGCGGTCTGGCGCCGGCGGCCGATGCAGGCGCCAACTCCACCGCCAGTCTGGGCGACGAAAAATGGGCTCAGGTTTTTCAGGATACGGTATTGCAGCAGTTGATCCAGGAGGCTCTGGACAACAATAAGGATCTGAAAATCGCGGCGCAGCGCGTTCTCGAGCAGCAGGATCGCCTGGGAATCGCGCGCGCCCAACAAAAGCCATCCGTGAGCGGCGGCGGCTCTTATACGGCCATCGGCCTGCCCAAAAGCCTGGTGAATGAACTCGGCTCCAGTAAAATTCCGCAGAACCTCTACAGCGGCAGCATCACCCTTTCGGCGGCATGGAATCTTGACTTCTGGGGACTCTACCGCAGCCAAAGCGACGCGGCTCGCGCGCAACTGCTTGCCTCCGAGTGGGGACGCAGAGAGACTGTCAGCACCATCGTCGAGAATGTGGTGACCGCTTACTTTCAACTGCGCACGCTTGACGCTGAGCTGGAAATCACCAAGAAAACGCTGGCCGCGCGCAATGAATCCTTGCACCTGACCGAAGTGCTGGAACGCGGCGGCTCGGTCACTCTGGCCGATGTACGCGAGGCCGAGGAGTTGCAACATACCGCCGCGGCGGCCATTCCGGATCTCGAACGGCAAATCGAACAGGCGGAAAACGGATTGAGCATTCTGCTCGGTCGCAATCCCGGCCCGATCGTGCGCGACGCTTCACCGGCAAAGTGGCCTGTACCGGAAGAGATTCCTGCCGGAATTCCTTCGCAGATGCTCGAACGCCGGCCCGATATTCAGCAGGCCGAAGCCACACTGGTGGCGGCCAACGCCAACATCGGCGCCGCCCGCGCGCAACTGTTTCCGCAGCTTGCCATCAGTGCGGTAGGCGGAACCTATAGCAGCCAATTAAAAGCCCTGGTGGACAGCAAAAACATGTTCTGGCTGGCCAGCGGCAGCCTTACGCAAACCATCTTCGACGGTGGACGCCTGCGCAGTAACGTAAGGCTCTCCGAGGCGCAAAAGCAGGAAGAGATCTACACCTACCAGCAGACAATTCAACAGGCGTTGCGGAGCGTATCGGACGCGCTGGTCGCCGTACGTAAACTCCGCGACTATCGCGCGGAGGTGGCTCGGGTCAGCACCGCGGCCGATGATGCTACGCGGCTGGCCAAGATGCGCTATCAGGCCGGTTCCACAAATTACCTTGAAGTGCTCACCAACGACACCAACGCCTATACGGCGCAGTTGAATCTGGCCGCGGCGCGCGAGCAGGAATGCATTTCTTTGGTGCAACTATACAGCGCGCTTGGCGGAGGATGGCAGTAGAACGGTCATCGGAATTTGACCGCCGTGCATCGGAGGGAGCTGTGTGAGGTTGCAACCTTCCACAGCTCCCTTTTTTTCGCGGAGTTGCGGCCGCGGCATGCACGACTCCCCTTGTCAGTAATGCAACAGCTCGCGCTCTCTTTTTATAGAAGATCGATAGCGGCCGTAATTTCGCGCGGCGATTCGCAGAGCGCTTCGGCTCCGGCGGCGACAAGCTCTTGCCGGCTGCCGTAGCCGTAGAGGGCGACAACCGCCTTGGCCCCGGCGGCGTGGGCGGCCTCAATGTCGTACGTGCAGTCGCCAACCATTGCGCAACTGGACGGATCGATTTTTTGCTCTTCGAGCAATCCGCGCAGCAGATCTTTTTTGTCGTGGCTTTCGAGGTGCTCCTCGTCGGCCGCCACCGCGGAAAAGAATGATTGAATGCCGAAGTGATCGAGCAGGCGCAGCGTGAGATCCTTCCGCTTCGAGGTGCAAAGAAGAAGGTTGAGGCGCGCCCGCCGCAGCTCTTCGAGCAGCTCGACAATGCCGTCGTAAAGCGCGCTCTGCGTCCAGCCTTGCCGCGCATAAATTTTGCGGAAGACGGCCAGAAACTCGCGGCGCTCGGCTTCGCCGTGGTTGGGCATCAGCCGGTGGATGGTCATCTCCGCCGGTGGGCCGATGACCCAGTCGCCAACCCCTCCGGGCTCTAAACCGTAGGCCTCGCTGGCCAGCCGAAGGGAGCTCACGATCCCCGGACGGGAGTCAACCAGAGTGCCATCGAAGTCAAAAACAACCGAGCGCATGCGCATTTTTTGCCGCTCCAAAATCCCAAAATGGTACTTACGCAGGAGAAAAGGCGCAAGAAAGGCGAAAGCGGGCCGCCGGCGCGGATCTCCTGCAAGTTAATGTATCAAAACCAGTAAGAAGATGCTTTGAGCGGTGGTAAGCCGCGCGTAGCTTTCAATAGAAGATGCATGTCTATACAGAAAAAATCTTTATATCGTTTTCATTGACAACCTAGAAGTCTAGATATATATATTTCTCAATGTTCCTGTGTGAGGCAGAAGCGTTCCTTGGATCTTAGTTCTTTAGGCGCGCAGCCGGGGCTCGGGAGAAAATTTTAGGAGGATGAATGAACGCAAAATGTAGTGGGACGGCTATTCGCCAATTCATTACTGGCTTGCGCCGAATAGGGGAGCGTTTCGTTTTAGGTGCGCTTCTGGTTTTACCGCTGGGCCTCGCGTCGACGTTGTTTGCGCCCGTCACCGCGCACGCACAGCTTTCAACGGGAGATATTCTCGGCAACGTTACCGACTCCAGCGGGGCGGCGCTGGCCGGCGCCGAAATTTCGCTGACCAATACGGAAACCCAGGAACACCGCACGGTCCAGTCCGACCAGGCGGGACAATACATTTTCACTTTGCTGCTTCCGGGGCGTTATTCCCTCCAGGTGAACGCTGCTGGATTCAGCGCCTATCGCGTGAACAATATTGCCTTGGCGGCGGGTGAACGCCGGCGCTTGATGGCGACGCTGACGGTGAGCAATGTTTCGCAGTCGGTGGTTGTCACCGGCGCGCCTCCGGCCCTGGACACAGACTCGGCAACCATGAGCACGGCCGTGGCGCAAGCCCAGGTACAGGAATTGCCGCTGAACGGCCGCAACTTTGTAGTGATCGCAGATCTCGCCGCGGGCGCTAATGAAGGTTCTCCCTCGGCGCTGGCCTCGGGCACGCGTCCTGACGATCGCCGCCAGTCCTCTTCGGTGGTGGCCAACGCGCAGACCGATGCGCAAAACAACGAGATGATCGAAGGCATTGACAACAACGAGGGCACCATCGGTTCGATCGGCGTTCGTCCTTCGGTGGATGCCATTGCCGAATTCCGTGTGCAAACCAGCCAGTACCCCGCCGAGGTCGGCAAAACTCCCGGCGCGGTGGTGAACCTGATTACCCGCGGCGGAACCAATGAACTGCACGGATCGGCTTACGAGTTCTTGCGCAACGATGCCGTCGATGCCAAGTCGTACTTTGCCACAACAGGGCGCAAGCCGGAATATCGCCAAAGTCAATTCGGCGGCAGTCTCGGCGGCCCCATCAAGCGCGACAAGGCTTTTTACTTCGGTGACTATGAGGCCCTGCGCATCATTCAAGGCAGCACGACGGTGAACACCGTGCCGACAAAATACCAAGTCGCGAATCCCGGCGACTTTACCGATGTTGGTGGACCGAACATAAGCGCCAGCATGGTTACCCCAGGGTTGAACTTCTTCAAAATGTTTCCTTCGCCGAACTCTGGCACGAACTCGTACACTTACAGCCCGAACTCAAAATACGACAGCACAACGGTCGATGTTAGAGGCGACTACAGGTTTAACGACAATAACTCGATTTTCGCGCGCTATGCCTACAACAACATTACAGTTGTAACGCCGAGCAGCCTGCCGTCGGTAACCTTCTCCGGTGTTGGATCAATCGACCCTGGAGGCTCGGTATCGTATCCGGGCACGGCGCACGACATTGCCGACCAGGCAATTCTTAACTATGTGCATATCTTCTCTCCCAAAACCACCCTGGAATTAAAGGCTGGATATACCTACATCAACAACGTATCTTCTCCGCTGAATCAGGGAACCTATGCCGGCAATGCTCTAGGAATCACGAATTCAAATTACAGCGAGTTCACCTCGGCGCTGCCCAATATGTCCATTTCCGGCTATGCGACACTTGGCGATTCGTCGTACCTCCCACTGCACGATGGCGACAGCATTTACCAGTACGGCGGCAGCCTGACGCAGGTTCGCGGATCGCATACGCTGAAGTACGGTGCATATCTGATCCGCAGGCAGCTTTACAACATGCAGCCCAGCACGGGAGACGGAGCGTTTAGCTTCTCTACCAGTCCGAATACAACCAGTACCACGATAAGCAATATTATTCCGCTTATCAATTTGCTGCTCGGCTTACCTTACAGCACCGCGCGTTCCGTACAGCTTGCTCCACGCTATGCGCGTACGTGGGAACCCAGCTTCTATGTCCAGGACGACTGGCGTGCTACCTCGAAGCTGACTCTTAACCTGGGCCTGCGGTATGACATCATGACCCCGGATAAGTTCCTCGGAAATAACATCTCGCAATTCGATCCGGCGAGCGCCAAGATCCTGGTCGCGGGTGTCAATTCATCGGAAACCACAAATATCAAAACCGACTACAGATCGCTTTCGCCGCGTTTCGGCTTCGCTGCCAACCTGCGGCCAGGAACCGTCGTTCGCGGTGGTTACGGATTGGTCTTCTTCCGCGATAACACCGGTCCTTCCGTGCCTTTTGCCAATGCTCCCTATGTAACGACCTACGCGCCAAACAACTTATCTGTTACCAACCTGACTAGCCTTCCATTGCCTACGGCGGGATCGTACACGAACCCGTCTGGTGGTCTACGCGGCATGGATACAAATTACCGCAATTCGTATATCGAACAGGCGAGTCTTAATGTGGAGCAGGAGTTCCGCTCCTATGTGGTTACCCTCGCATACGTCGGAGAGTGGGGACATAAACTGCGCACGACTCCGGACAGAAACCTTGCCACGCCCTCCACGACGACCTCATACGCGACGCGGAGACCGTTCTACAGTCAGTATCCGAATGTAACCTCGATTTATCACATCGAGTCCAATGGCTTTTCTAACTTCAACTCCATGCAGGCAACGGTACAAAGAAACCTTGGCGGCGGATTCTATTTAAACGCCAACTACACCTGGGAAAAAGCCATGGGCGACATCCAAGGCTACTCGGCCGGCGGCCTATATACAAGCGCTGTACCTACGAAGACGAAAACTCTTGAGTATGGCATAAGCGAACTCGATATTCAGGACCGCTTCGCTCTCATGCTGAACTACAAGATTCCTTTTGGACAGACTCTTACCGGTACCAAAGCACTACTTCTGAAGGGCTGGCAGGTTAATGCCGTCGATGTATGGCAGACGGGAATGCCCTTTACGGTGTCAAATTCATCGGCGCGAAGCAACACCGGCGCAAGCAGCGACCGGCCAAACCAAGTAGCCAATCCGCATCTTTCCAACCCAACGCTTGGCAAATGGTTCAACACCGCCGCCTTTAGCGCACAAACCTCAGGGACGATCGGCACCGAACGTAGAAATATGTTGTTTGGTCCGCATTATCGCCACTTCGATCCGTCCATCATGAAAAACTTTGCACTAACTCAGCGCGCCAACCTTGAATTCCGTGTTGAGGTATACAACATCTCGAACACGCCGAATTTCGGACAACCAGCGGCAACGCTTCCCTCAACGACCTTTGGACAAATCACTAGCGTTCGCACGGGCAGTACGCCGCGCGAGCTCCAAGGATCGCTGCGGTTATCCTTCTAGCTCACTCAGCCCTGCGCCGTAACCTTAATTCATCAAGGCTGCGGCGTAGGGCAATTTTTGCAAATAACATGCGCGCATAGCACAAAGAAATATAGGCGATAGGACAACCGCGAAATGAGTATTCGTTCAATACAAAAGCAGAAATGGTTCACGCTGATTATGCTCTTGGGCGCGATGGTGGCTTGCAGTCATGCGCAAGTCCTCAACGGTATCGACGTACTCGAGCAGGATCATTTTTCAGCCTTCAAAGAGCTTGCGGCGAAACATAACGACCATCTGCGGATTGCGCTGATGACCAACCATACGGGACTCGATATCCACGGGCGTCGCACGATTGATATCCTGGCAAAAGATGCCACGCATGAGGTTAAAGGCTTCGATCTCGTGAAGCTATTCAGTCCAGAGCACGGCATTCGCGGCGCGCTTGACCAGACGGAGATACTGAACGATCGCGACCAGGCAACAGGCTTGCAGGTAACCAGCTTATTTGGCGCGACCGATGCGCAACGGCGTCCCAGCAAAGAGCAACTGGCGAATCTGGATGCGGTGGTAATTGATTTGCAGGATGCGGGCGTTCACTTTTACACCTATGAAACGGTCGTAGGGTATTTTGTAGAAGCAGCCGCGGGAACCAACCTGGAAGTAATCGTGCTCGACCGGCCGAATCCAATAAATGGCATTGCCGTTGAAGGTCCGGTTTCTACGCCCGGTCGGGAGGACTACATCAATTACATCTCCGAGCCAGTCCGTCATGGCATGACGATGGGTGAGTTAGCAACCTATTTCAATCAAGTGCATCACTTCAATACTCGCCTGACTGTAGTGCGCATGCGCGGATGGAAGCGCGCCGAGTGGTTTGACGAAACTGGACTGCCTTGGACGAATCCATCGCCGAATCTGCGCAGCCTGCGCGCCGCGATCTTATATCCAGGCCTAGGGCTTCTCGAGCGCACAAACCTAAGTGTAGGCCGAGGTACAGATACGCCATTCGAGGTAATCGGCGCTCCCTGGATGGACGGAGTAAAAGTGGCAGCTTACTTGAATGCGCGCAAGATTCCAGGAATTAGCTTGATCCCCATACGATTTACGCCAGGGTTGAACTATCCCTTTCATGGCGAGTTGTGCCAAGGAGTTGAATTTTTCGTCACCAACCGGGATCAACTTGATGCCCCGGAGTTGGGCATCGAAGTAGCAGCAGCTTTAGTCAAGCTCTATCCTGATACATTTCAACTTGATCCAGTAGACAAGTTATTGTTGAACAGTCCGGTGATCGATGCCATAAAACAGGGAAAAGACCCCAGAAGCGCCGCCGCGCAAGGTGAGCAAGATTTGGCCCGATTCAAGCAAGGTCGTGCAGCAGCGCTGCTCTACAGGTGACAAACATATGCAAGCTAGTGGACTCATATCGCGGCGCGGTGTAATTTCAATTTGCGGGTTATAGTCCGTGCATCATAATAACCGGCGGATAGGTCGGTGAACTTTAGTCCCGTACAAATAAGGAAAGACGCATTTATAAATTCGCAGATGGAGAAAGAAATGTTGAGCGAGCCATTGTATTCATTCCGAGTTAATAAACGCGATCCGCAGCCCATCTATTTGCAAATTGCAAATCAGATTCAGGCGGCCATCGAAAACAAGTCAATTACGCCTGGCGCTCTGTTACCGCCGGCGCAGGTATTAAGCGAGCACATCGGCGTCAGCAAAATGACATTGCGGCAGGCGTATGGCGTACTTGAGCGCAAGGGGTACATCGAAACCAAACGAGGCGTAGGAACCTATGCGCTTGGCGGTCGGATCGAGAAAAAGATCGCAGGTATGTCGAGCTTTAGCGAAGAGGTGAAGGCGCGCGGTGGCGTTCCGTCGTCGAAGCTGCTTGGGGTTAGAATCGGGCCGCCCAATCATACGGCGCAGGCAGCGTTGGCGTTGGAGGATGGAGAGCTTGTCTACGAGATGAAGCGCTTGCGCTATAGCGATGCGACGCCGCTGGCTATTGAAATGGTGCAGGTGCCGCACCGGCTATTTCGCGGTTTGGATCAATACGAATGGAAGTCCGAATCGCTTTATCAAGTAATGGAGGATGCCTATGGCGTGAAGCTGTTGCGATGCCTTTCTGAAATTATGGCAGGCGCGGCCACACGCGAGCAGGCGGAATTGTTGAATGTCGGCGTGGGAAGTCCGCTGCTAGTGATCAATCGCAGAAGTTATTCCACGCAAGAAGTTCCCATTGAATATTCCGTTACTTGCTATCCGGGAAATTGCTATAAAGCGACATTCAGCGCTACCAGGGAGTAAGAGCCGATTCTGCCGCATGGCGAGCAGAAGGCTGCGCATGGTGGGTGTAATAGAGTTTGGCGCGTGCGAATAGCGCTTGACGTGATTAGGAGACGTAAGTGAGCGTGCAATTTGGCATTGACCGTTATTTGAACGAAGCGCCGCCTATGCGTAACGCTCGAATTGCACTCGTGACCAATCATGCGGCTTGCACTTCTTCGTATCTGCCATCGCGACAAGCACTGCTTGGTCGCGGCTTTCAAGTTACACGCTTGTTTTCACCTGAGCATGGCCTGCAGACTGCCGGCGCGGACGGTCAGGCAATGGTAGACGGTATGGATTTGCTTACTGGATTGCCGGTCAAGAGCTTGTATGGCGTTAGCCTTAAACCATCCGCCGAGGACTTACAAGATATTGACATCGTACTCGTTGATTTACCCGATGTCGGTTGCCGATGTTACACGTACCTATGGACCATGACCTATGTCATGGAGGCCTGCGCGGAGAGTGGAAAAACGCTTATTGTTCTCGACAGGCCGAATCCGATCTCTGGCGCGATGGACTTAGCCGAAGGCCCTGGGCTTACCGACGAAAGCTGCGCATCCTTTATCGGTCGGTGGAATATACCGCTTCGCCATTCATGCACTATAGGCGAACTGGCGCGATTCTGGGCAGGGACGAAAATTAAAGATCTCGATTTGCGCGTAATAAGCGCCAACGGTTGGTCGCGGAAGATGTTTTATCACGATTGGGCGAGTTCGTTTGTGCCGACCTCGCCTGCGATTGCGAGCGCGGAAGCCTGTCTTCTTTATCCTGGGTTATGCCTGTCGGAGGCTACGAATTTAAGTGAAGGCAGGGGAACGGCTATGGCGTTTCGTGTGCTGGGGGCACCCTGGATGCACGCCCAAGAGGTCGCAGATGAATTCAATCGCCTGCAATTGCCGGGAATTACGGCGAGGGCAATCACATTTGCTCCAGACGCTGCAAAATATCAGGGCCAGGCTTGCAATGGAATCATGCTGCATGCAACGGAGACGCGATACGTTCGGCCGGTTTTTGCCGGCATAGCTTTGATCAAACTTATTCGTGACCTACACTTGGATAACTTTCGCTGGGCGACCTATCCGACGCATGTAAATCCGACCGGAGAAAAGCATCTGGATAGGCTACTTGGCATAGCGGACGCAGAGTCGCTCTTCGATCTGCAGTGGAATGCATTTTGCGAAACCGCGAAATTTTTGCTTGATTGCGCGCAATGGAAAGAACAAATCGCGCCTTACCTGCTTTACGAGTAAAGTCGGTGGCTACGGTAAGCAGTTCGCGGAGCAGTACGGCTAGGAGTTAGAAATCAGCATGGGACTCAATTTATTCGACGTGGCGGTGATCGGCATCTATTTGGCTGGCGTCACGCTATTCGGGCAGCATTTTCGCAAGCGACAAAATTCACTCAAGGGTTATTTCTTGGCTGGACGTACTATTCCATGGTGGGCGATTGCGCTTTCGATTGCCGTGGCGGAAACCAGTACGTTGACGATCATCAGCGTTCCAGGAATGGCCTATGATTCCAACTTCGGATTTTTGCAGCTAGTAATCGGCTATTTGGTGGGCCGTGTAGTTATTTGCGTACTGTTGATTCCGCACTATCTTCGTGGCGATTTGGTTACGGCCTATCAGCTTATCGAGCGGCGATTCGGTAACAAGCTGCGAACGCTGACGGCTGGCTTGTTCCTGATTATGCGCGCCGCGGCCGAAGGCGTGCGCGTACTGGCCATGGCAATTGTGGTGGGGATTGCGCTAACGGGGCTTCTCAGCGGCTATAACGCGCTGGCCCGCGACGTAATCGCCATCGCTCTGGTTACGGTTCTCACGTTGCTTTATAGCCTCAAGGGCGGCATGGAGGCGGTGATTTGGACCGATGTCGTACAGTTATGCATCTATCTGGCGGGCACCATAGTTGGCCTTTTCACCATATTGCACTTAGTGCAGTGCGACTGGCATACGGTAAGCGGCATTGCCATGGCGGCGGGTAAGTTCCGCGTATTTGATTTCTCCTTGGATTTCCATGTTACTTATACTTTCTGGTCGGGAGTGATCGGTGGAACATTTTTAACGACGGCGACGCACGGCACCGATCAACTGTTCGTGCAGCGCTTGCTGTCTTCAAAGAACGCGCGGCAGGCGCAGAAGGCGCTGTTGGGAAGCGGCGTTATCATCCTGTTCCAGTTTGCTTTGTTCCTGTTTATCGGGTCTTTGTTATATGTGTTTTATAAGTTGAACCCGCCGCAGGTCGCCTTCACCCGTTCGGATACGATCTTTCCAATCTTTATTGTGACGCGCATGCCACATGGATTCAGCGGACTGCTGATCGCGGCGATTCTGGCTTCGGCGATGGCGCAACTTGGTGGGGCGCTCTATTCTCTTTCATCAACCACGATTGTGGATTTTTATTCGCGGATAAAGCCCCATGCCACCGAGCAGCGCAAAATTTTCTGGTCGCGCGCAGTCACGGTTGGATGGGCTGCCATACTGTTTGTGCTCGCTATAGCGGCGCGGGGTGGCGGCAGAGTTCTCGAAGTCGGGTTGTCGATTACATCGGTGGCTTATGGGTCGCTGCTGGGCGTCTTTCTTTTGGGCGTGATCACGCACAGAGCTTCGGAGAAAGGAGCCATGGTCGGCATGATCTGCGGCCTGATGCTGAATTTGTACTTGTGGAGATTTACGCGGATTCCCTTTACCTGGTATGTCGTTTTGGGTAGTATAGCCACGTTTGCGATCGGCTATTGCGCTAGCTTTTTTTTGCGCCGAACGGCAACGAGCGAAATTGCAACTTTAATTAATGAATAGGAGAGAGCGGCAATGCTAAGCCGACTAAAAACGGAGCGCCAAAATCGCGCGTCCGCGGATTTGGACAAACTAAGTGCGCTGGAAGTCGTCAGCCTCATGAACCGGCAGGATGCACATGTGGTGCGCGCGGTGCACCGCGCGTTACCCGCGATCGCCAAGGCGGTGGATCTGATCCAAACGCACCTTGCGCAAGGCGGCAGGCTGATTTATGTAGGCAGCGGGACGAGCGGAAGGATCGGCGCGCTAGATGCTTCGGAGTGCCCACCGACCTTTGGAACGGACCCGAAGACGATCCAATATATGATTGCAGGCGGCGAGCGGGCTTTAACCCAAGCCAGCGAGGCCAGCGAGGATTCGCGCGAAGGCGGCGTCCACGACATGGCGGCGCGCCGGCCGGGCAAGAAAGATGTGGTTGTCGGACTGGCCGCCAGCGGACGCACGCCCTACACGGTTGCGGCCTTGCAATACGCGGCGAAAAAAGGGGCGGCGACGGTTGCGATTATTTGCAACGAAGGCTCGGAACTGGCCGAGGTAGCGCAGGTCGCCATTGAGGCCGAGGTGGGGCCCGAGATACTGGCCGGGTCAACGCGGCTGAAGGCCGGGACTGCGGAAAAACTTATCTGCAATATGCTGACGACCGGCGCGATGGCCCGTCTTGGCTACGTGTACGGCAATCTGATGGTGAACCTGAATACCAGCAACGAAAAGCTGAACGAGCGCGGAATTTCTATTGTGCAGCGGGTCGCAAAGGTTAGTTGGGAGGAGGCCGAAACGACGTTGAAGAAGGCCGATATGAAGGTGGCCGTGGCGCTGGTTATGTTGCGCGCAAAGGTGAGCAAGCGCGAGGCTCAGCGGCGACTGCGGTTGTCGCAGGGCAATGTCCGCAAAGCCATGGGAAGCTGAAGTATGAATCTGAAGTTCGCCAGGTCTTTGACCGGACGATTTCGATTCTTGATAAGGTGCGATCCCAGGTTTCAAAATTGAGACCTGGGGTACCCTCGATGGCACAAAATTAAGCGGTTACGGAGTTAAAATCCGTGGCAAACTTTGCTTAGGATGATAGCTCAGCTTTGATGTGAACTTCAGACTCGGGAGCTATCGGGCACTTACCATAATCAGTAACTGGGGGATAAGAATTACTCTCTCGCCATGATTTCAGCAATAGATGCACGTCTTCGCTGACTTGCTGCTTAATCGCTCTGCGGGCTCGCGATCTTTGCCGCTTTCCTCCCCGGATATCTTCGAGGGGTTTTTCTGGAAGCGGAATTGGCGACACATAATATCCCGCCGCGTTTGTTGGCACGCCAAGCGCGCTGAAGAATTCGTCATAGGCCGTCTGGAAATCATGGTCGAGATCACTCTGGTAGGCCGTCTGATCCTGTCCGCGCACGCAGGCAATCCGCTCGATTCCGAAAGCTTTTCCTATTCCGCTCAGGGCCGCCATCAGCAGCGCATCTGGTTTGAGATAGTGCAGTGACTTATAGAATTGAGTTACGGTTTCCGAACGGCCCCGTTCACCCTGCAGTCGCGAAATCAACAGTACATCCCGCGCCTTGCAGCCAATCGCGCGGCCGGGCACGATCGAAAATGACAGAACATAGACGAAGGTTCCATCCATGCGCAGGTTGAGAGATAACTCGCCTTCTTTATCCGCGCCGATCTCATCCTTCGGCCAGGAGTAAACCATGTCGACCGTAAACCGGCGGCCGTTCCCGTCGATTGCGGCCAGTTCGATTCCCTCGGCTAAAAGTAGTTTGATCAAGCCGGCGGGCAAGATCGCGCTGAGCCGGCGATAGTGATGAACAAAACAGGCGGCACGCGCCGGCACGCTCATGCTTCTGGCAAGATAGTCGTGCGTGAGGTATTTGAAGAGGAATCGAGGATCGTTTTTTAGATGCTCGGCATAGATGGGGTTTTTTCCGAGCGCCAAAACGTCGCGGTGACTGCAGGAAAGATTGGTGAGCGCGCGCCATAGCACGCCAGCCACTTTTAACCGTGCCCAACTGTTCGGTTTAACCGCCAGTTCGGACAGTTCCTGTAGCAGGGAGCCAGCACATCTCACCTTGTTTCGTGGATCGTTTGTCCGGTTTTTACTGACTTGCGGAAAACTGTTTTCGACATCCACTCTAGATTCGATCCTCCAGAACCGGCAGGCTGTGCCTCTACTCCGCATATAGTTTTTGCTTGAGAAGCGCACAGACCATGCCCAACCGAGACACGCACAATTTTCTACTATTGTAGCGTTGCGCTCAATGCATACTTCGTATGATCGCTGTTGCACTTCAGTAATTGAAAGCGTATGACCGACCATATATTGCTGATTTAATTGGAATAGCGAAATTATTTTCCGGGGATTTTGATTACTTCGGTTCTGGTTTACAGTCGAGCCTTTCTGCAAAATGGTAGTTTGCAAGTGATGCAAATCACGTAGCAGACCTTCGAAATTATCAAAAACAAAACGACGTGCACGCGCTCCAGCCAGCGGCCTGCCGATATCTTCCCCTTGGAGAACTCATTGGAAGATGGAAAATGGCGAATGAAAGTGTCGGTACGATATGCGGGAGCGGAATGAGGTTGTGTGCCAGATACGGCTACAGCGCCCGGTAAACTGGTTGTAGGAGCGAACGATGAGCGACGGACGGGAAGAGCGCAAAGAACAGGAAGAGCGCCGCAAGTGGAATGAGGAAAAGGATCGCGAGGAGGGCATCGAGCGCGACCCCGACGATAAGTGGCGGCCCGAGCGCGATGAGTGCTAGACAAGCGGGAATGTGCGTGCGGAAAGGGAATTAAAACGGCGGCCAGATGGCCGCCGTTTTTTCTGTTTGAGATGTAAAGCCTCTAGAAGTTGACTACGGCTCCAGCCGAGTAACGGAGGCCGTTTACGCCAAATTTGACCGACTCTGCGCTGTAGTAGCTATTAAAATCTTTTTCGGGAATCTGCTCGGTCCAATACTCAACCTGCGCGGGCCGAATGGAAACGTGGCGGCTGATCCGATAATCGATGCCGCCGCCCGTGGCCAGGGTAAAGTTGTTGGTCGAGCAACTCAATACCGGATCGCCATTCGCGTCGTCGCAAAACGCATAGTTATCCGAAGAAGCGTTAAATGCGTTATGGGTAACGCCGAAGAGCTCATGGGCAAAGAGAGAAGTTTTACCCAGCCTGCCGCCCTTGAAGGCATAGCGGAAAGCGGGACCGACGAGATAGCTCTGCGTGCCGATACGCTGCGTGTCGCTGGTCGAATTGATTTTTCTGTCGCCGCTGCCGGCAAAGGTCATCTGGTAGGTGAGGCCGAAGTGGCGCAGCGGGAAGTAACTGGCAGCGGCCTGTCCGCCGTTAGCGTTAAACGGGGCAAAAGCGTCGCTGCTGCTGGAACCTTTGAAGCTGAAGGCGTTATACATGCCATAGTCGCGCTGAAAGGTGTAGCCGCCAAAGATTTCCCACTTGTCCGAGGGCGATTTTTGCTTTTGATCTTGGGCCTGAGAAAGCATGATGCCGAAACAAAAAAGTAGAGCCAAAGTTACGAATTTACGCACTGAATCTCCATTCTTTGCCCGAAGGCAAATTCGAGTTGAATTTCAACTTTTGATCGTTGAATATGCTGCCTTGAATTAGGCAGTTTGTTCAGCATAGCGGACATGGGGTGTCAGGTCAATAACTCTGGAGATTCGGTTCCTGTGGGAAAAGCGGGCAGGAAAACGCACGCGCGTTTTGCGAGTGATTCCGTAGTGCGCGCGTGCTGCCTTTAAAAAGGTCGCGAGTAATCAGGCGTAAACGCTGATCGAAGAGCCGGAGTTGCTCGCCGTCGTACTCGTTTTCGAACTGGAGTCGGTTGTGCTGGCTTCGCTCGATGATGAGGCGTTGGATGCCGAGTTGGCGGTTAGCGCCTGAGAGATCTGACTTAGATACTGGCTGGCGCTGGACTTGCCTTGCGCATTGTCGAGAACATTGGCAATCGACGATGCGGTTTTGCTGGCCGAGGAATTGCTCGACGAAGACGAGGACGGACTTAGCGCCTCAGCCAAGGTGAGCTTGTTATAAGTGTCCAGATAGAGACCGAGGGAATCGTAACTATTCGACGAACTGCTGGCGGCGCTGGCGATGCGCGATGCGGTTTCGCTGGCCGCGGATCTGTGGGCGGAAGGACGCGTCGCGCTTGAGGCTTGCGACAAGGAAAGCAGATTGTCATGATACTGACCGAGAGAAGATGTAGAGCGAACGCTCATGAAAAGTCTCCAAGCTGTATGACAATCGGAAGTAGAGTGCCTAACGAAATTATCGGAGGGATGCGATCTATTCATTAAGTTGTTCTAAGGGTGCTGCATTTTGAGACAAAAGAGGCAGCGTTCGCGGTGCAAGCCGGTTTTATCCGCGGACGATAAAATGGTTCTATGCCAGCGTATCGATCCAAAACCTCGACTGAAGGACGGAATATGGCCGGAGCGCGCAGCCTGTGGCGCGCCACCGGAATGCAGGATGGCGATTTTGGCAAGCCGATTATCGCCGTCGTCAACTCATTTACGCAGTTTGTTCCCGGCCACGTGCACCTGAAAGAGTTGGGGCAACTGGTGGCGCGCGCCGTCGAGCGTGCGGGCGGAGTGGCCAAGGAGTTCAATACCATCGCCATCGACGACGGCATAGCGATGGGCCACGACGGAATGCTTTACAGCCTGCCCTCGCGCGAGATCATCGCCGACTCGGTCGAGTACATGGCCAACGCGCACTGCGCCGACGCGCTGGTCTGCATTTCCAATTGCGACAAGATCACGCCGGGAATGCTGATGGCGGCGTTGCGGCTGAACATTCCGGCGATCTTCGTTTCCGGCGGGCCGATGGAGGCCGGGCGGGTTCCGGTGGGCGGCAAAATAGTGGCCGCCGATCTGATCGACGCGATGATCGTGGCCGGCAATCCCGCGGTGAGTGACGCCGATGTGGCCGCCTACGAGCAGTTCGCCTGTCCCACTTGCGGATCGTGTTCGGGCATGTTCACGGCCAATTCGATGAACTGTTTGACCGAGGCGCTGGGCCTGGCGCTGGCCGGCAACGGTACGCTGGTGGCCACGCACGCCGACCGCGAAGCGCTCTTCGTCGAGGCGGGAACCAAAATTGTCGAGCTGGCCAAGCGCTACTACGAGCAGAACGACGCGAGCGTTTTGCCGCGCTCGATTGCCAATTTCGCGGCTTTTGAAAACGCGATGACGCTCGACATTGCCATGGGCGGCTCGACCAACACGGTGCTGCATCTGCTGGCGGCGGCCGAGGAGGGCGAAGTGCCGTTCACGATGGCCGACATCGACCGGCTTTCGCGGCGCGTGCCTCATTTATGCAAGGTTGCGCCCGCGACGGCGACCGTGCACGTGGAGGATGTGCACCGGGCCGGCGGCGTCTTCGGAATTTTGGGCGAGCTCGATCGCGGCGGGTTGATTCATCGCGAGACGCGCACGGTGCATAGCGCGACGCTGGGCGACGCGATCGATAAATATGATGTGCGGCGCAGGCCTTCAATCGAAGTGAAGGAGTTCTATTGCGCGGCGCCGGGCGGCGAGCGCACGACGGCGGCCTTCAGCCAGAGAAAGCGGTACGCGGAGCTGGATCTGGATCGCGAGCGCGGCGCGGTGCGCGACATTGAGCACGCTTTCAGCAAAGACGGCGGACTGGCCGTGCTCTACGGCAATCTTGCCCAGGACGGCTCGATCGTGAAGACGGCCGGCGTGGATGCTTCGCTTTTGACCTTCGCCGGACCGGCGCGGATCTTCGAGAGTCAGGAAGAGGCGTCGGCGGCAATTTTAGGCGACAAGGTGAAGGCCGGCGATGTGGTCGTGATCCGCTACGAAGGACCGAAGGGCGGGCCGGGAATGCAGGAGATGCTCTACCCGACCAGCTATTTGAAATCCAAATCGTTGGGGAAAAAATGCGCGTTGATTACCGACGGACGTTTTTCGGGCGGCTCGTCGGGGCTGGTGATCGGGCACGTTTCGCCGGAGGCGGCCGAGGGCGGCGCGCTGGCGCTGATCGAAGAGGGAGACAGGATCGAGATCGACATTCCTCAACGTGTGTTGCGCGTGGCGCTTGGCGACGAGCAACTGGCGGCGCGGCGCAAGGCGATGGCGGCCAAGGGCGCGGCGGCGTGGCGGCCGGTCAAGCGTCAGCGGAAGGTTTCCAAAGCGCTCCAAGCCTATGCGGCGCTGGCGACCAGCGCGGCGCGCGGCGCGGTCAGAGATTTGGCGCAGTTGAAAAAATAGAAAGATCGCCTGAATGCAAAAACGCCGTTGGCCTTTCTGGCTGGCGGCGTTTTTCTCGTTCACAGAGTACGGCGGCTGTATTATCCTCAAAGCGATCCAAGGGCCTGCAGCAGCGGAGACGCGAAAATCGCGTTTTCGATTTTCGACGAGCGAGCGGGGGACGCGGATGCACGGAGCCATTCAGCGGTTTATTAAAGAGACGGCGCAACAATTCAATATCGGCATTACAACCTATAAACATCTTCAGGAACTGGAAGAGAGCAAGGCTCTATTTGAAGGCGCGCAGATGGTGGCCGCCTTCAGTGAGCGTCACGCCGCGGCGTTGGTCAAGCTGCTGCGCGCATCAAAGTCGCAACTGCATCAGGATCTATTTGCGCTAGCGGAATTGGGGATGAAGCGGGAAGGATTTTTTGTTGAGTTCGGGGCGACGAATGGGGTTGTGCTCAGCAATACCTATCTGCTGGAAACGCAATTCGGGTGGAAGGGAATTTTGGCCGAACCGGCCGCGCATTGGCATAAGGCGCTCAAAAGCAACCGTCATTGCGCGATTGAAACCACCTGCGTTTGGCGGGAATCCAATGCCATTTTGGAATTTAACGAAGTGGCGTCGGAAAAAGAGCTTTCGACGCTCAGCGCGCTCAACTCCTCCGACATACACGCGCAAGAGCGGAAGAAAGGGCGGACCTATCCGGTCAAGACGATTTCGCTCGCCGATTTACTGGATAAATTCGATGCGCCGAAGATCGTCGATTATCTTTCGATCGATACCGAAGGCAGCGAATACGAGATATTGAGCGCCTTCGATTTTGCCCGGCATCAATTTAGGGTGATTACCTGCGAACACAACTTTACGCCGCAGCGGGAGAAGATTCATGCGCTTTTAACAGCACACGGATATGTGCGCAAGTTCGAGCAGTTCTCCCAGTGCGACGATTGGTATGTGTTGGCGGAGGCAAATTAAATTAGCGCGTGGCCGTGGCGGCGAATTTTTTCACCATGGCCAACAGCAGCTTGCGGTCGCTGTCATTCAGATTCGAGGAGTAGCGGCGGATCTGGCTCAGGAAGCGCAGCTCGTCGTCGGAGAGGTTTTGCGCGTCCATCTGGCGGGCCAGCGCGTCGCTGGCGAAGAACTGCGAAATGGGCAGGTCGAGGGCGCGGGCGATTTTGGCCAGCGTGTCCAGCGAGGGGACGGTGTGGCCGTTTTCCACGCGCGACAGGTAGCAGCGCAGCAGGCCGGTTTTTTTCTCGATGTCCCCCTGCGAAAGCCCTTTTTGCAGTCGATAGGCGCGAATCGTGGTTCCGATCTTCATCTCGTTCTCTCTCCTATATCGTTCGTATTGTCCGCAACGTTTACTGCCATGATAGCAATTCAAATACTATTAGCTCGATGGTTAACACTCGCGGAAGGAAAGCGCAAGCATAAAATTTTCCCCGCTTTTACATGGTGGCGAGTTTATTTGGTAAACCTTTGCTGGGCATAAGTCGTCCGTTTAAGCAGAGAGCTAAATGATGGCGGTGGACCGAATGCGGCAGGCAACAATCAAACGTACATGCGTGGTGGGCGTTTTTGCGGCGGGCTTTTGGACCGCATGGGCACAAGCCCCCGTAGCTTCACCGTCTGCCGCGCCGGAGGCGGCCAGCCAGGCGGCGCCAGCGCCAGTTCCGTCGCAAACGACAGTCGGCGGCCGGCTATATGGAACGGTTAAAAGCGGAAATGTACCTCTGCCCGGCGTCACCGTGGTCGCGCTGAATACGTTGACGGGCAAGCGGTTTTCCACCACGACCGACATTACGGGCGCCTGGTCGATGAAGATTCCGCAAAACGGCCGCTATGTGGTCCGTACCGAGTTCGCGGCCTTTGCGCAAAGCTCGCTGGAGGCGCTGCTGAACGCGAGCAGCCACGAGCAGACGCTGAATTTCGAGCTTACGCTGGCTTCGCGCGCGACGCAGCAGGAGCAGGCCAGCTCCAAGAGCGAAGAACGGCAAACGATCCGCCAGATGGCAGGCAATGCGCCGGCCAATCTGAGCCTGACGACGACGCTTACCGCCGACGTCGAAACCGGAACCGGCGTCGAGGGCGCGAGCGGTGCGGCGTTGCCTTCGATTGCGACCAATTCCGATTTCAGTGGCGAATCGGTGGCGGTGAGCGGGCAGACCGGCCAAGTTAGCGCGAACGTCGGCATGGG
>Ga0224531_1000091_pt1 | contig 56686 bp, 45 predicted proteins | sample CBST100metaG_FD_179876 | JGI IMG/M metagenome (GOLD analysis project Ga0224531, IMG submission 179876) | Peat soil microbial communities from Stordalen Mire, Sweden - C.B.S.T100 | ecosystem: Environmental > Terrestrial > Soil > Wetlands > Peat | place: Sweden: Norrbotten County, Stordalen Mire...
GCGTCCACCCCCACCATCCTCCAAGACATATGCCACACCCCCCTCATAGCAAAAAACTGTAAAGGATGTGTGGAGACAATGTGTAAAGGATGTCATGGAACTGAACAGCTTAAGCCGTGCCCCTTCAAAACTTTCCCGGAACGAGCCTTTTCCCGCCGCCAGCAAAGCCCGTCCAGTCGAGTAAACTAGAGGCAGAATGCTTGATTTAGGATTTGTTCGCGCACATCTGGACGTAGTGGAAGCAAAACTGCGCGCGCGGGCGGCCGACCCGGCCGCGCTGCTAGGCGATTTTCGCGCGCTCGACAAGAGCCGCCGCGAGGCCATTACGCAGTCCGAGCAGCTCAAGGCCCGGCGCAACGAGCTCTCGCAGCAGGTGGGAGCGCTGAAGAAGGCCGGCAAGCACGACGAGGCCGAGGCCGTGATGGCCGAGACCCGCGCGCTCAAAGACAAGCTGGACGAGCTGGACAAGAGCGCCGCCTCGCTTGACGAGCAATTGCGCTTCGCGCTGGCGCGCATTCCGAATCTGACGCGCGATGAGGTGCCCACCGGCGCTTCGGAGGCCGACAACAAGGTGATGAAGACGTGGGGCGAGCCGCGGAAATTCGACTTTGCGCCCAAGTCGCACTGGGATATCGGCGCGGCGCTGGGGATTCTCGATCTCGATCGCGCGACCAAGCTGAGCGGCGCGCGCTTTGCGGTTTATATGGGCGCTGGCGCGCGGCTGGAGCGGGCGCTGGTCAGCTTCATGCTCGACCTGCACACGCAGAAGCAGGGGTACAAAGAGGTGCTGCCGCCCTTCATGGTCAACTCGAAGTCGCTCTTTGGCACCGGCCAGTTGCCCAAGTTCTCTGAGGATCTTTTCCGCTGCTCTGACGCCGATGCCGAGGCCGCTTCGCGTGGCGAGTTCAAAGACAACGACCACTGGCTGATTCCCACCGCCGAAGTGCCGGTAACGAACCTGTATCGCGACGAAATTTTGGACGAGGCGCGGCTGCCACTCGCGCTGACGGCTTACACGCCCTGCTTTAGAGCCGAGGCCGGCGCGGCGGGCAAAGATACGCGCGGCATTATTCGCCAGCACCAGTTCCAGAAGGTGGAGATGGTCAAGTTCACGCGGCCCGACCAGTCCGAAGCCGAGCACGAAAAGCTGACGCGCGACGCCGAAGAGATTTTGGAGACGCTCGGCCTGCCTTATCGCCGCATGCTGCTTTGCACCACCGACACGGGCTTTTCCTCGGCTAAGACCTATGATCTGGAGGTCTGGCTGCCGGGGCAGAATCTGTATCGCGAGATTTCTTCCTGCTCGAACTTCGATGCCTTTCAGGCGCGGCGGGCCAACATTCGCTACCGGCCTTCGGCCGGCGGCGCCAAGGCCAAACCGGAGTTCGTACATACGCTGAACGGCAGCGGGCTGGCCGTGGGCCGCACCTGGGTGGCGATTGTAGAAAACTACCAGCAGGCCGATGGCTCGGTTGTTGTGCCCGAGGCGCTTCGTCCCTACCTAGGCGGAATCGAACGCATTGAGAAGGAGCTCTAAATGGAGTCTTCCACGATCAACGAAACAGCGCCGACGCGGCGCGGCTTTAAAGAAGTTTTGCGCAGCTATTTTTACTGGACCTATGCGCGTGGCTCCTTTCACTACGACATCATGGTGACGCTGATTTTGCTGTTTATCTTCGCCACCCCGCAGATGTGGGATTACGGCGCGAAGCCGAAGCTGATGGCCGGCGCCGGGCACCCGCTGCAGATGGTCGGCAACGGCGTGGGCGTGATCGTCACCGTGCAGGCTTCGGATGTGGCGATTCCCGCCGGCGCGCCGTACAAGCAGGTGAAAAAGATACTGCGCGAGGCCATCGAGCCGGTCACCGGCGACGCGGTTTACGTGGAGCGCTGGGAGACGGCGACCGATACCCAGGGAAATCTTGTCTGGAAGGTCTGGGCGCATCGATAAAGCGCAGTTATTTCGTTCGTTTGGGGGCCTTGAAGCGTCTAACAGGGTAGGGAGTTCTATGCGTTCAGAAAGCCGTTTTGTCCTTTTCGCAATTTTTGCGATGTGTCTGTTGCCGGCGCGTGCCGACGATCTGACTCGGGTGCTGCAGCGGCTCGACGTCGCGGCGCAGGGTTTTCAGTCCACCTCGGCCGAGGTCGAGTTCGACACGCTCCAGACCAATCCCATTCCAGATAAGGACGTGATGACCGGGACGGCCTACTACGAGCGCAAGGGCAGTCGCTTCCAGATGGCGGCGCACATCGCCAAGCATAACGGCCGGCCCACGGCGAAAACCTACATCTTCGCCGGCGGCGTCTTCCGGCTTTCCGATACCGGCAAGGAACAGGACGCGAAGGTCTATACGCAGGTCAGCAAGTACGAGAGCTACCTGATGCTGGGCTTTGGGGCCAAGGGCAGCGAACTGGCGCAGAAGTGGACGATCAAGTACCTGGGCGAAGAGGTGCTCGATGGCGTCAAGACCGACAAGCTGGAGCTGATTGCCAAGGACCCGCAGATCCGCAAGAATATTCCCAAGGTCATTGTGTGGCTGGACGCGGCCCGCGCCGTCAGCCTGAAGCAGATCTTCGACGAGGGGGAAGGGCAGTCCCGCATCTGCCGCTTCACCAACATCCGGGTGAATCAGCCCATGCCCAAGAACGCCTTCAGCTTTAACAAGTAGCCGCGGACCGGCAAGCGGGCGAGCGCGAGGCCGCCGGCGGCAAAGATCATGGGGAAGCACTCGAGGGTGTAGCGCGTTTCAGGCGCTTCAATGGTGAGCAGCAGGGCGCTGCGCAGCAGGATGTAGGCCAGCATTGCGCGCCAGAGATGCGGCCGCAGGCAGAGTCCGGCGATTCCCAACAACAAATAGAGCGCATTAAGGCCCGCATAGGCCCAACTGAACTCCGTTTCGGCATGATGGTGGGCGTAAACCTGCCAGTCCAGGTCGATGGGCAGGTTTTCTATGCGCGGTCGCAGCCACATATCGGCCACGCGGCCCAGCGGCAGCCACAGGTAGTAGCGCAGGGGCTGGGCGGCGATGCGGGCCTGTGCCAGATGCGCGAAGCGCGCGTCGAGAGCCGGCGTCAGCGCCATGCCGTGGCTGTTGTAGTCGTCGGCCAGCGCCAGGGTTTCGGCCTGTTGCGCGGGCGAGTCGAAGGCGCGTGCGGGCAGCTTGGCTGGATCAAGTACGTCGCCCGGAACATTCCAGTAAATATCGTAGGTGGAAGAGAAGTCCATGCACCAGCTCTTGACCCAGCGCTCCCAGCCGAGGTTGGGGCTTTCGCCGGGATCGACGGCCAGCCGCGGGGCCAGCGGCTCAAAAACGTGAAAGACGCGCCAGTTGCGGCCGGTCCACAGCGCGAAGGGTGTGAGAGCCAGCAGCAGGCAAACGGCGGCGATGCGGACCAGCTTGCGCGGAGCAACCGGCCGGGGCAGGCCGATGAGCAGCGCCGGAGCCAAGGCCACGGCGACCAGTGCGCCATCGGGACGCAGCAGCGCCGCACAGACGACGGCCAGGGTGAAGCCGAGAGCGCTTCCCCAGGCAGGCATCTGGCGAAATTTAGCCGTGGCCCACAGAGCGAGCGCGAGGGCGAAGAGCGTCGGCGTTTCGGCCAGCGGCTCGGCGGCGTAGGCGGCGGTAAAGGGGCACAGGCAGGCCAGCCAGAGCGTGGCCAGGGCAGCACCGCGCCGCAAGGCCGCCGGCGCGATGCGCGCGGCAAAGCCGGCCAGCAAAAGGCAGCCCAGCAGGTCAAGAGCGATCTGTACGCAGACGGCGGCAAAGTAGTTTTCCATGCCGAAGAGCCGGAAGCAGGCAGCCAGAAACAGCGGGTAGCCGGGCAACCGGATCAGCGTGGGATAGCTTTCGCCGAAGCCCGTGGTAAGGGCGTAGCGGCCGTGCAGCAGAAGATTTTTTGTGATTCCGCCGTAGATGAGCGAGTCGCCGTTGACTTCAAAGAGGAGCTTGAGCATCCACAGGCGCAGGGCCAGGCCCGAGGCCAGCGCCAGCGCGGCAGAAATCGCGCCGACGACTGATTTTTGCCTGGGAATTCCGCGGCGCATCCACAACGTCAATTGACTCTCTCGGCCGGCTTCCATACGATTCGTACTGTACAGCTTGCGTGCGGCATTTCCAAGGATGGCCTCTCCGCCGATCTCCCTCGATGCCGTCCTGATCGTAAAATGCGAGCGAGAGAATGCGCGGTTTCGCGCGGGAGTCAGTTAGTCACCGGACATGCCAGATAAACAGATTTTTTTCGACCCGGAGCGCAAGCGCTGGAAGCGCCTTCGCCGTTTCCTCGATATAGCGGCCGTGGTTTCGACGCTGGTCTTGGCCGGCTTTACCTTTAACGTTTTGCGTAATCAGCACTTGCCTGAACTGCTGCTGCCTACCCCTAAGCACAACTACCATGCGCTGACCGAGCAGCGCGCGCCGCTGTTGCGCGGGGGCAAAAACCAGTTGCCGGCGCGGCGCAAGACCGCCCGCAAGCCCTCCGACATTCCCCTGAATACAGGTGAAGGCTTGCGCGCCGCCTACTATGTGCAGGACGACGCGGCCAGCTACTCCTCGCTCAAGGAGCACGTCCACCAGATCGATATGCTCTTCCCGCAGTGGCTGCATGTGGATTCGCCGCAAGGCACGCTGATGGCGATGAGCGACGACAACCTGCGCGAGTATCCGGTGATCGAAGGGGCGGCGATTCACGATCCCGACGGGTTGAACAAGGTCAAGCGCGTGATTCAGGCGGCCAAGACCGACACGGAAATTTTTCCCGCCATCAACAACTTCAATCCGCATACCCAGGAGTGGGATACCGGCGTGGGCTCCGTGCTTCGCGATCCGGCCAAGAACGCCGCCCTGCGTTTGCAGATCATGCGGTTTTTCGTCGCCTATCCGCTTTATCGCGGCCTCTCGCTCGACATCGAGAGCCTCTCCGACGCCGACGGGCCGGCCTATCTGGCTTTTATCCATGCGCTTTACGCCCAGATGCACGCGCGCAATCTGCGGCTCTACGTCAACGTCGCCGTGGCCACCCGCGATAGCGACTTGAAGGCGATTGCCGCCAGCTCCGACGGCATTGTGCTGATGAACTACGACGAGCACCAGACCACGAGCGCGCCCGGCCCGGTGGCCAGCCAGCCCTGGTTTGTGGGCAATCTGGCGCGGGTGCTTAAGTCGGTGCCCAAAGAAAAGCTGATTTGCGGCTTGGGCAGCTACGGCTATGACTGGACGCTTTCGATGCCCGGCGACAAGGGCAAGCGTCATCGCAAAGCGCAAAAGCCGCAGGTGCTCAATACCGAAAATCTGTCGGTTTCCGACGCCTGGGAGCGGGCCTCCGACGCCGATGCCGATCTGGATCTGAACTACGACGCGCTCAATCCGCACTTCGAGTACATCGACGAGGACCAGCACCAGCGCCACGTGGTCTGGTTCCTCGACGCGGTGACGCTGCTCAACGAAATGCGCGCCGCCCGTCAGCTTGGGTTGCAAACCTTTGCGTTGTGGCGGCTGGGTGAGGAAGACAGTTCGCTGTGGAATGTCTGGGACAAACCCAGCAGTCCTTCTTCGCTGCAGGCGCTGGGCGCCGTGCTGCCCGGCCACGACGTGGATACCGAGGGCGAGGGCGACATTCTGCGCGTTACCGGATTGCCGAAGCCCGGCCGGCGCAGTGTCGAGGTCGACACCGACGAATCCGATCCGCGCAAAAAGCTCATCGTCGACGAGCACATGGACGTTTATCCGCACACCTATACCGTCCAGCAGTACGGCTACCACCCCAAGGAACTGGCGCTGTCTTTCGACGACGGCCCCGACCCTAAGTGGACGCCGAAGATTCTCGACATCCTCAAGCAGAAAAACGCCAAAGCCACCTTTATGCTGATCGGCGCCGAGGCCGCCGACCACATCAGCCTGATGCGGCGCGTGGTTCGCGAAGGTCACGAGATTGGCAGCCACACCTACACCCATCCCGACATCAGCGAGATTTCAACGCGTCAACTGGATTTCGAGATCAAGCTCACCGAGCGGCTTTTTGCCAGCAAGCTGGGCGTGCAGCCGCTGTATTTCCGCCCGCCATACGACAACGACGAAGAGCCGGATACCGACGACGAGGCCGCGCCGGTGGCGCGCATCCAGCAAAATGGGTTGACGATTATCGGTAGCAAGATCGATACCAACGACTGGAACGAGCATCCGCGCAAGACGCCCGCCGAGATGGTTGCATCGGTGCTGGCGCAGTTGCAGACGATGCAGACCAAGCCGCAGTTCCGCGGCTCGATCATCTTGTTCCACGATGGCGGCGGCGATCGCTCGGCAACCGTCGAGGCGCTGCCCTACATCATCGACGCGCTGCGCGCCCACGGCTACACCATCGTGCCGGTTTCCGCGCTGATGGGGTTGACCACCGCGCAGGTGATGCCGCCGCTTACCTTCTGGCAGCGCGTGCGCACCATTCCCGACTCGATCGCCTTCTCGGCTCTCGACATGGTCGGCAGCTTCATCGTGATGATCTTCTTCTTGGGCGACATTCTGATGAGCGCGCGGCTGATTCTGGTGGGCATGTTCGCCATTATCGACCGGCTGCGCAAGCCCCGTGGGCTGGACGTGACCGGCTATCAGCCGCGCGTGGCGGTGCTGATTCCCGCCTATAACGAAGAGACCGTCATCGTGCGTACGATTCGCTCGGTGCTCAACTCCGACTACAAAAATTTGCATGTGATCGTGATCGATGACGGCTCGCGCGACCGCACCGCCCAAGTGGCGGCCGCGGCTTACGCGCAGGAGATCGCCGCCGGCCGTTTGCAGGTCCTCACTAAGCCCAACGAGGGCAAGGCCTCCGCGCTCAACTACGCTTTGGAGCGCATCCACGAAGAGGTCTTCGTCGGCATCGACGCCGACACGGTGATCGCCTCGGACGCTATTTCCAAGCTGATTCCGCACTTTGCCGACCCGAGGATCGGCGCCATTGCCGGCAACGCCAAGGTGGGCAATCGCGTGAATCTGTGGACGAGTTGGCAGGCTCTGGAATACATCACCAGCCAGAACTTCGAGCGTCGCGCCTTCGATCTGCTCCATGTGGTCACGGTCGTGCCCGGCGCCATCGGCGCCTGGCGCACATCGGCGGTCAAGGCGGCGGGTGGTTATCCGCTGAATACCGTGGCCGAGGACGCCGACCTGACCATGCACCTGCTCGAACAGGGCCTGCGGGTCGATTACGAGGATCGCGCGCTGGCTTTTACCGAAGCTCCCGTCGATGTGCGCGGCCTGATGCGCCAGCGCTTCCGCTGGTCCTTCGGCATTCTGCAGGCGGTCTGGAAGCATCGTCTCGCCTTTGTGCGCAACAAGGCGATGGGGTTGTTCGCGCTGCCCAACATTCTCATTTTCCAGATGCTGTTGCCGCTGGTTTCGCCCTTTATCGATCTGATGTTCCTTTGGGGCGTCGTCAACTATTTCATCGACCGTCACTATCATCCCGAAGCGGCCTCGGCGGCCAGCTTCGAAAAGCTGGTGGTCTACTTCCTGGGCTTTTTGGTCATCGATTTCATTACTTCGTCGGCGGCCTTCAGCCTGGAGCGCCACCATCCGGCCAACAAGGGCGATGGCTGGCTGCTCTTCCACATCTGGCTACAGCGTTTTGCCTATCGCCAGGTTTTTTCCATCGTGCTCTTCAAGACGCTGAAGCGCGCCATCGATGGCAAGCCCTTCAACTGGGACAAGCTCGAACGCACCGCCAAGATGAGCAAGAGAACCGATGCGCTGACCGGCTCTTCGCAGTAGAGCGAGAGCGCTTCGGCGCGCGTGCAGAGAAAACCGCGGGTGCCCCTGGTCTCGACTTTGAGGCCAGGGAAAACATGAGCTCTTTGCGGCTAGAGCATTTTTACCCATAGCGTATAGGATTCAGAATCGTCGAGTTGACGCGAACATCAGTGAGCGGCAACCTTCAACAAGATTCGGCACTCTACATCATTGGTAAAAATGCTCTAGGATGGGGCGGCTGCGCCGGCAGCTTCTACTGCTTTTTGGACTTTTTCTGCTCCCTGTCCCCTGATCCTCTGGTTTCATTTTTTTCCTTCACCTTGAACCAGATCGGCGTTCCCTTGAAGCCGAAGGCCTCGCGAATCTGGTTGCTTAAAAAGCGTTCGAAGGCGAAGTGCAGCTTGATGCTGCGGTCGGCGAAGAGCACGAAGGTGGGCGGCGCTACGGCGGCCTGCGTCATATAGAAGACCCGGATGCGCTTGGCGACCGGCAGCGGCGCGCGCTGAAAGTCAATCTTCTCGAGAAAGCGGTTCATGGCGCCGGTCGAGACACGTTTGCGCCGTTCGGCGGCCACTTCGACTACTTCGTGCAGCAGCCGTTCCACGCCTTTGCGCTCTTTTCCCGCCGCCTCCAGCGCCGAAAGAAAGACCACCGGCGCGTAGTCCAAATATTTAAGCTCGGCGCGCAACTGTTTTTCGAAAATGGCGCGGTCGGCCGGCGGCCTGCCGTCGGTCCGGCCCGTCGTCACCATATCCCACTTGTTGACGACGATAATCACGCTGCGGCCGCTTTCGTGCGCGTAGCCGCCGATGGTTGCGTCGCTGGCCGAAACGCCTTCGGTGGCGTCAAGAATCAGCAGCGCTACGTCGGCCGCTTCCAAATGCCGCCGCGCCATCACCACGCTGAGCTTTTCGGCCATCAATTTGGTCTTGCTTTTGCGCCGGATTCCGGCCGTATCGACCAGCCGTAGCTTGTGCCCGTCGAACTCCACCAACTCGTCGACGGCGTCGCGCGTGGTGCCGGCGACGGGCGAAACGATGGCGCGCGTGGTGCCCGAAAGCGCGTTGAGCAGCGTGGATTTGCCGACATTGGGCCGGCCGATGATCGCCACCGAGGTTTCCTCTGGCTCGAACTCGCCATGCGTGCGCGTGAGCTTGCGGCCGGTCGGTTCTTCTGGTTGTTCTTCGTCGGTGGGGTTGAGCGCCAATGGGGGGGCGGTTTCCGGTGCGTTTTCGCTTTCGGCGAGGGGCTCCGGTTCCGGCACCACCGCGGCGATGGCCTCGAGCAGGTCGCCGATGCCGCGGCCGTGTTCGGAGCTGATGGGAAACAGATTCTGTATGCCCAGTTGCCGGCAGTTTTCCGCCTCGATCTTGAGCGACTCGGTTTCCACCTTGTTCACGGCCAGAAACAGCGGCTTGCCGCCCCGTTGCAGCAGTTGCGCCAGATCGTAGTCGGGGCTGGCCAGCTCGGTACGCACATCGACGACCATCACCAGTGCTGCGGCCTCTTCAAGGGCCACGCGCGCCTGGCGGTAGATTTCGGTGGCGAAGAGCTCCGGATCGTTGGGTACGATGCCGCCGGTATCCACCAGGCGGAAGCGCCTGCCGGCCCACTCGAATTCGCCGTAGATGCGGTCGCGCGTGATGCCCGACTCGTCGCCGACGATCGAGCGCCTGGTGCCGGTCAGCCGGTTAAAGAGCGTGGATTTGCCCACGTTGGGCCGGCCGACGATGGCCACCAGCGGAAGGTTGGCGGCGCTTTGCTTGTCGGGAATTACGGATCGGCGATAGTTAGGCAAAATAAGTTCTCCAGTCGGAATTGCGCGAAAAGATTGCTTCTTTCAGTATCTCGCAGTGGCGCGGCGCGGCCGGGCAGATTAATCTTTTCAAAGATTTCTATGATTCCATTGGTTCTCAAATTGCCCTTTTTTTTAGCGGGAGGGTGCGATGCATATTCCTCCAAGTGTTCCCGAGGTTTTGTCGATCAGCCTGGATGCGGCGGTCAATAACCGGCAGCAGGACGAAGCCGAGCGAGCCAGAGCGATTCGTAAACGCCTCTTGCGCCAGGCGCAGGGTATCGATGCCGATCCCGATGCAACGCTGCTTGTCGATCAGTGGCTTGGCGCGCATGAAGTGCCTGCTCTGCCCGGCGACGAATACACACCTTCCAATTCCGATATCGATCTCGACTGACCTCCGCCTCCTCCGCCTTGAATCTTCGCCGCGAGTTTTCTTGATCCCTCTTCCCTTTTCCCTGTCTTTTGATCTCTCCTCCGTGATCCCCGCTTTCCACATATGATGGAACAAGCGCATCCATGTCCCCGGCCGACGACCCAATCCGCAAGCTGCCCACGCTGCACGAGTTCTTCGCCGCCGGCGGTATTCTGTCGCACTCTCCGCTGCCCTACGAGATTCGCCCCGGCCAGCTCGAGATGGCCAAAGCCGTCGAGCGGGCGCTGACCGAGCATCGGCATCTGATCGTCGAGGCGGGAACAGGAACCGGAAAAACTCTCGCTTACCTTTTGCCCGCGCTGCGCACCGGCCAGCGCGTGATTGTTTCGACCGGCACCAAGGCGCTGCAAGACCAGCTCTACTTTCGCGATCTGCCTTTTCTTCAAGCGCTGCTCGGCGAACTGCACGTCTGCTACATGAAGGGGCGCGCCAACTATCTTTGCCGGCGCAAGCTCTTCGCTCTACGTGACCAGCCGATTCTTTCCGGCCTGGAAGAGATCGACGAGTACCGCCAGATCGCCGAGTGGGAAAAAGAAACCGAGAGCGGCGACCGCGCCGAGTTAGGCGCTTTGCCCGAGAGTTCGCAATTGTGGCAAAAGCTCGATGCGCGCGCCGAAGCCTGTCTCGGGTCCACCTGTCCTGACTATCGTCACTGCTTCATCACCGAAATGCGCCGCCGCGCGCTCGAGTCGGACCTGATCGTCGTCAACCATCACTTGTTTTTCGCCGACCTGTCGGTGAAGCGGGAGGCTGCGGCCGCGCCCGACGCCGGCGTTTTGCCCGAGGCCGCCGCCGTTATTTTTGACGAAGCGCATGAGCTTGAAGATGTAGCCTCGCAATACTTCGGCCTCTCGGTTTCTAATCTTCGCTTCGAAGATCTGGCGCGCGACATCGACGTGCTGTTGCGCGGCAAGGTCTCCGCCGCCACGCTGCCTACGCTTACTCAGCAGCTATGCGAGCGGGCGCGGCTGTTTTTCGCCGCGTTGCCGATCGCCATCGACGGGCGCCAGCCTTTTGCCGAGCGCGAACAATTTCTCGAATCTTCGGGCGATCTCTATCTAGGCGTAACGGCCACGCTCAAGCTGCTAGACGCCGAACTCGATCGCAATTCCGAGGTCGACGAGGTTCCCGGCTTGCAGAAGCGCGTCGAGCGTCTGCTCACCGAGCTGACTTTTCTGCTTGAGTCAAACAATTCGAATATCGTTTTCTGGCTTGAGCGCCGCGCCGCCGGCATGAGCGCCTCCGCGCTGCGGGAATTTTCTTCCCGCTCGGCTGCTCGGGCCGCCGCGCGCTCGGCCCGCATGACCTACCTGCAGGCCACGCCCATCGACGTTTCGCAAATTCTGCGTGAACAGGTCTTCGACCGCATTCCCACCGTCGTCCTCACTTCGGCCACGCTCACCGTGCAGGGCGGCTTCGCGCACTTGCGTCGCCGGCTGGGACTCACCGACTGCCGCGAACTGATCGTGCCATCTCACTTTCATTACGAGCGTCAGGCGTTGCTCTATCTGCCGCCGCAAATGCCCGACCCGCGCGCGGCCGACTTCGCCGAGGCTGCCGCCCGCGTGATCGAACGCGTTCTGCTGATTACGCACGGCCGCGCCTTTTGCCTCTTCACCAGCTACGCTCAAATGCGCGCGCTTTACGAACGGCTGCTGCCGGTGCTCGATTTTCCGCTGCTGCTGCACGGCACGGCTCCGCGTAAAGCGCTGCTTGAAGAGTTTCGTTCCACGCCGAATTCGGTGCTCTTCGGCACCTCCAGCTTTTGGCAGGGCGTCGATGTGCAGGGCGAGGCGTTGAGCTGTGTGATGATTGACCGGCTGCCTTTCGCCGTGCCCTCCGATCCGATTGTTCAGGCCCGCATGAGAGCCATTGAGGAAGAGGGCGGCCGCCCCTTTTTCGACTATCAGGTTCCCGAGGCCGTGCTCACACTCAAACAAGGCTTCGGTCGGTTGATCCGCTCGCTTGAAGATCGCGGCGTGCTGGTTCTGCTCGATCCGCGCATTCGCTCGCAGCGCTACGGCAAAATTTTTCTCGACTCATTGCCGCCCTACCGCATCAGCTCGAACATCGCCGAGGTGGAGGAGTTCTTCGCCGCGCCGCAGAAGGTTGATTCGTCTGAGAGCACCTCCTCGATTTGAATCTTTTAATGTTCTTCTTATTCTCTCTATATTTCACAGCGCGGATTGATACATGTCTCCTCACAATTCCAATCTGGGCTTTAATCGCCGTTAAAATGCAGAGTTTCACTATCTGACTCCAGTAATTCATCCATACTCCCGATAAACAAGTTGCCGCGCCTTATGGCCGACCGAACTCTGTTGCGCGTTTATCCGGGCCCTCCTCGATCGACATGGTTAGGCCAATTCAACAGCAGAGCGGCAAGTTCCGATTATCGTTCGGGGGTGCTATGCAACTGTTTCGCAATCTTCCCGTGGCGCGCAAATTTCTATGCGCTTTTGGTTTGGTGGGTCTTTTATGCGCCGTTCTGGGCGCGATCGCCTTGGCGGGCATGGCGAAGATCAATCGTTCGACCGATAACTTATCCCGCATTGCCATTCCTTCGGCGCAAGCGATTAACAACATGGGATCAGCGATGCAGATACTGCGCCGCGCCGATATGGGCATTCTGCTTTGCGATAAAGCCGAGTGCGTGAGCAGTTATGTGAAACGGCGTCAGGATGCGGGCGTGAAATTTAGCAACGCGGTGGCCGCCTTTCGCGCCGTTACCACGGATGCGTCGCAACGCGATCTGGTGGAGCAAGCTAGCGCCAACTTCGCCAAATATCAAGAGGCGAGCGACCGCTCCATCTCTCTTTTGTTGGGCGATCAAAAGGCCCAGGCTTCGGCGCAGACCGTCGGCGCCAACGCGTTGCTCTTCCGCCAAGCAGAAGCCGACATGACGAGCGCGGCTACGGCCAACACGCAAGGCAGCAGCCAATTGTGCGCCGCCGCCGCCGACACTTACAAATCAGTGCGGACTTTTGTTGTGCTGGTGATTGTCTTTACTCTGCTGTTGAGTGCCACGGTCGGCTGGATTCTGACTCAAGCTATCGCGCCGCCGCTGCTGCGCGCCGTAACGGTGCTGGACGCGGTGGCCGCCAAGGATCTGACGCAGACCATCGACATTGATCGCGAGGACGAAATCGGCCGCATGGCGACATCGCTGAATACCGCCGTTGCCACCATGCGCAACCTGCTGGCCTCGATGCAGCGCGGCGTCGAGACGGTCAGCAGCGCCGCCACCGAGCTGTCGGCCCGCGCCAGCGAGAGCTCGGCCAACGCGCAATCCCAGTGCGGTGAAACCAGCCAGATTGCCACGGCCACCGAAGAGATGGCCTCGACCATCGCTGAGATTTCGCGCAACGCCGAGCATGCCAACAATTCCAGCCAAAAGGCGGCGCATACCGCCAGCGAAGGTGGCGCCGCCATCGAGCGCACCGCGACGCGCATGCGCGGCATCAGCGAGTTCACCAACAAAACCGTCGAGGAGATGTCGTCGCTGGCCGACCGTTCCGAACAGATTGGCCAAGTCGTCACCACCATTCGCGACATCTCCGATCAAACGAATTTGCTGGCGTTGAATGCCGCCATTGAGGCGCAGCGCGCCGGAGAGCACGGCCGCGGTTTTGCCGTCGTCGCCGGCGAGGTTCGCCATCTGGCCGAACGCACCAAGTCCGCTACCGAGGAGATCTCCTCGACGATCGCCACCATTCAAGCCGAGGTGCGCAAGATTCTCGAGTTGATTGAATCCGGGGAGGCCGGCGTTGCCGCCGGTCTGGAAGAAAGTGAAGCCGCTCTTCGCACGTTGAAGGTAATTGTCGAACTATCTCAAAAATCGGAGCAACAAATCGCCATGATTGCAACCGCATCGACTGAACAAGCTGCTGCCAGCAAAGAGATCAGCCACTCGATCGAAAACATTTGCAAGGTCTCTACGAGCGTTTCCTCGGCTGCCGAGGAGACCAAACAAGCCAGTGAGCAATTGTCCTCTCTGGCCGCCGAACTTACCGGAGAAATCGACAGCTTCGTCATTTCCGACGACGATGCCACGCGCGCCGGCCAGGCACGGCGGCACTCCGGCGGCTATTTAGCCAGTCGCGCCGCCGCCGTATTGCTGATGCTTTGCGCGAGCTTCTTTGCTCTTCAGCCACGCGCCGTTCGCGCGCAGCAGAGTACCGCTGCCGCTCCGGGCGCGCAAACCGACAGCGAGATCAAGGCCCAGCTCGAACAGGCGCAGCAACTGCTTCGCCAGCAGGCCGAGCAGCTTCGGATCATGCAGCAGGAGGTTGAGCGCCAGGGCAAGCAGATTGAAGCGCTGAGCCATGCCTCCGCTCCGGAGGCATCGGCGGCCAGTAAGCCGGCTTCGCCCGATGCCGCGCAGGACGCTGCCCGGTTGCAAGCCGCCGCAACGGCTTTGCGCACTACGCCAACACCTGCCGCCCGTTTGGCCGCGGCGCAAAAAGATCAGCCGCCCCAACCCGCCGGCGATCTTTTCTTCCGCCTGGGTAACGCCACGGTTACGCCGCTGGGCTGGGTGGACTTCACCGCGATCTATCGCACGACGGCGGTGGGCAGCGGCATGGGCACCAGCTTTCAATCGATTCCGTACAACAACACGGTTACGGGCGGCATGAGCGAAACGCGCTTCTCGGCGCAATCCTCGCGCATGGGCGTGAGATTTGACGAGACGGTCGGCAAGGCAAAGGCGCTCGGGTACGTCGAGCTGGATTTCAACGGCTACCTGCCGGGTAACGCTTATGTAAGCACGAATAGCAATACGCTGCGCATGCGCGTCTTCTATGCCAATCTCAGATACAACAAGTGGGACATTCTGGGCGGCCAGCAGTGGTCGCTGCTGACGCCCACGCGCAAAAGCATTACGCCCTACGTTTCCGATGTGTTCTCGACATTCCATCCCGACACCAGCTATCAGGCGGGCCTGATCTTTGCCCGGCAAAATCAATTGCGCGTGGTTTATCACGCGACCAACGATCTGGCCATGGGGCTGTCGGTTGAAAATCAGCAGCAGTATAGCGGTAGCGCGGTCACCTATCCTACGCTGTTCAGCAGCACGGAGACCGACGTCAACTCCAGCACCGGCAGCGGCGGAGGCACGGCCACGCCGAACCTGCATCCCGACGTGATCGCCAAGGTGGCCTACGATCACACGATTCACGGCCTTTATTGGCACTCCGCCGTGGCGGGGCTGCTGACCAGTTCGCGCGTTTACACGCCTGCCACAATCACCAAGACCGTATCCAGCACCGACGATCGCACGGGCGGAAGCGTGGCCGCGGATTTCAATCTGGAGTTATTCAAGAAATTTCATTTGATCGGCCTAGCCTATTGGAGCGACGGTGGCGCGCGTTATATCGGCGGCACCGGACCGGGGTTGGTTGTTCTGCAAAAGGGAACCACCACTTCGCCCTTTACCGCCGCGCTGATTCACTCCGGCTCCGGCATTGGCGGCTTTGAGTGGACGGTGGCCAAGCGCACAACGGTTTCGAGCTACTATAGCGGTGTCTATTTCCAGCGCCGTTACGGCATCGATCCCAGTACGAAAACCAATGTAGGTTACGGCTTCCCTGGCAGCTCGAACACCAACAACCGTTCCATCGAGGAAGGTTCTTTCGCCACCAATACGATGCTCTGGCAGGAGGCGTCTCACGGCGCGCTTCAACTTATTACTCAATCGTCTTACGTCCTGAGAGAGCCTTGGTATGTCGCCTCCGGCTCGCCCAAGGACGCGCATGCCTTTGTTGAATTCGTCAGTCTGCGCTACATCATTCCGTAGCTCGTTCAGCACTGCGCAAGCCGGCTCCGGAGTTTGCTTCGGAGCCGGTTTGCGTAAGCGGGCTTATAAAGTTGTAAATGTTACAGATCTGTTAAAATCAGGTACCAAGGAGTTCGGCGCAGAGTAAACTTCCCCCCGCCGGATCGATCTCCATGATTCTTTTTTTAATGAGGCACGCCAACGCGGGCGCCTTTCGCGACAATCCCGCGCTGGACGCAAAGCGTGGTTTGGTGAAAGAAGGCAAGGAGCAGTGCATGCTGATGGCGCGCCTGCTGGGCGCCTTGAAGGCGCCAATCGATACGATCGTGTCGAGTCCGCTGAAGCGCGCGCGGCAGACGGCGCAACTGGTGGGGACTGAACTGGGCTTTGATGGCGCGGTCATGACCAGCCCCGCGCTGGGCTTGAATGGCAGCTTTGCCGCATTTCAACAGATGTTGGATGAATATGCCGACCGCGAAGCGGTTCTGGCGGTGGGACACAATCCCAACGTCTTCCAGTTTTTAGGCCGATTGATTACAGGCAAGGGCGGCGCGGCGATCCGCATGAGAAAGGGATCGATTGCGCGCATCGATATGGAGCAGCATCCGCCGCGACTGCAATGGCTGCTCGATCCGCGCTCGGCGCGGGCGATCTACGCCAGCGTGACGAAGAGCTCGCGGCCGAAGACTTCGCGGAAGTAGTCGGCCTCCTTGCGCAGCGACCACAGTTCCAGCTCGGCGCCGGTACGGCCCGGCTTCAACTCCAGACAAACGCGTTTGGGATAGATTTTGGTGGCGACGCGCAAAACGTCGCTGACGCGGTCTTGATTAAGGGCCACGGCCAGACGCAACAGCACCACGGCGCAATGGATGTTCTTGTGCTCCTCGGCGGGAATGTTGCGCATGGCGCGATCGCCGGACTCGGGGCGGCTTTTGCCCAGGTAGCGGGCGATGGCCGAGATTACGGTGCGATGCAGTTGCGTGTAGCCGTAGATCTCCGAGCTGGAGATGATGTACTGCGTGTGACGGTTGTGGCCCTGATGGTTGATGAATTTTCCGGTGTCGCGCAGCAGTGCGGCGTCGGCGATCCAACTTTCGTATTCGGCCGGGAGATGGTGAAGCGATTTCAGCTCGCGGAAAAGTTGCACGGCATGCGCGCGTACGGGCTCGGCCTGATGCAGATCGACGCCGTAGCGGCGAGCGGTGGCCAGCACGCTTTCGCGGCGCTCAATTTCGAATTCGCGATGTTCGCGGGCGTCCGCCGCGGCGGATTCGGCCAGCATTTGCGCGAGAATGCCATCGCGCAATCCCAGCGGCGAGTAGCGGAAGCCGGGTAGATCGAAGGTCTCGAGCAACTCGGCGTAGACCTGCGCGCCGGCGACGATAATCTCGGCGCGGCGCGGGCCGATGCCGGGCACCGCCTCGCGCGCCGGCAGCGGCAGCTTGGCCAGCTTGGCGGCGATTTTGCGCACCTCGGCGGTAGGAACCATGCCGGCGCGAATGGCGGAACGGTATTCCGCGGTGGCGGAACGCGCGCTGACTTTGCCCGTTTTTTTGCCGCAGGGTTTGCCGCTTTTCGCGCTCATGCAATAGGCGTCGGAGAGCGCGGCGGCGGTGCCGGAAGAGGCGATGACCAGCGGCGGTTTGTCGAACTGCAGCTTGCGCCGGGCGCGGCGCAGCTCGCGCGAGATCAACTGCTTCATGCGCGCCAGCCCGTCGGCCGGAGCCGGATCGTCGGGGATGAATTGTTCGGTGAGCCGGACCGCGCCCAGCGGCAGGCTCATCGCCTCACGAATGCGCTTGTGCTCGGAAAAGGTCAATTCGCAACTGCCGCCGCCCAAATCGAGCAGCAGAACGCGGCCGCCCGCGCCGGGCTCAACGGCGATGATGCCGAGATGAATCAGACGCGCCTCTTCCAACCCGGAGATGATCTCCATGTTCCAGCCGGTCTCGGCCTTGACCCAGGCCTGAAAGGCGGCGGAATTGCGCGCGTCGCGCATAGCCGAGGTGGCCACGACGCGAATGCGGTCCACGCCGTGCGCCTGCACCGCACGCTGAAAGCGCTTAAGCGCGCGTAGCGTGGCGGCCATCGCTTCGGGTGAGATCAGCCCGGTGTCGAAGACGCTGCCGCCCAGTCGCGTGACCTCGCGATCTTCGGCGACGGTCTTTAGTTGGTGGGCATAAACTTTGGCGATTCTCAGCCGGCAGGAATTGGAACCGATATCGATAGCAGCGAAGGTTGGCATAGCGATTTACGACAAGCTCCCGGAAATAGTATCGACCCCAAGCCAAGATACATGAAAGGGGGGCAGGGAAAACAGGGAACAGGGAGCGAGGGAATGCACGGTTTATCGCGCGCCGTAGTACGAAGCCGCCGAAGTTTGTTCGCTGGCCGTGGGCGCAAATCCATTGGTCAACGGCGCTGTTACGGTTGGCGCGCTGTCGCCGGTCATCGGTTGTGCGGCTTGCGTGGCCGGCGCTACGGCCAGTCCGCGCTCGACGGTCAACTCCATTGCACGCTCGATGGGAATGCGCACTCGCCGCTGCGAGCTTTCGGCGGGATCGATCCAACTGTAGTTTTCAAGTCGCAGATCTTCTCGCGCGTGCAGGTCGTCAATGTCGTGCTCAAAAGCGCTGCTGCTCGCCTGGATCGATTGTGCGGATTGATTTCTTTGCGCGCTCCGATCTTGATGCGCCTTGTTCGGGCCGCAACCGTTCAAGCTCGCGACGGCGGCAAAAAACGCCATCGCGGCAAGGCAAACGAAGCTCGTTGAGCGAAGCTGGTTCCGCTTGCTGTCGCATTCGATCTGATTAAGCGCGCGCATCTTCAACCTCCAAAATCTCCGCCAACTGCGGATCGTTCGATTGCACCAGCGGCCGCCGTTTTAACTGTGCGCAGAAGTAAGCAAACCAGAAAGCCGCCATCGCGGCAGGCACGGTGACGTACTCCAGAATTCCCCAACTGAAGTGCAGGTTGCGCGCCGCGTCAGAAAAATTCGGCTCAATGAGCCAGAAAAGATCGAAGGCGCGGGCGAAGATCATCCACAAACAGACCATCGCGAGCCGACGCTTATTGCGCTTCAGGTCGCGCGAAAGCAGAAGCGTGAAGGGAACGAGCCAGTGGAAGACGAAATCGAGAGTGAGAATCGCGCCCCAGCCGCCGCGCATACGGTCCAGGTACCAGTGGACTTCGTCGGGCAAATTGCCTGACCAGACGATGAGGAATTGCGAAAAGGCCAGATAGACATTCAGCATCACGAAGGCGAAAGCCAGCTTGCCCAGATCGTGCTGCTCGCTCGGCCGCAGCAGCGTTTTGAATGGCTCGGCGCGGGAGAGCGCAATCGAAATCACAATCGCCAGCGCCAGCACCGCGTAGCCCTGGCCCACAAGAAATAGCAATCCGTAGATCGACGAGTACCAGGTTGGGTCCATTGACATCACCCAGTAAATCGCCGCCGCCGTCATCGTCAGCGCGTAGACCGCCAGTCCCGGCCCGGAGATATTTTCAATTTTTTTAATCCAGTCAAGAGCCGTCTCTTGGCCGTCGCGCTTGAGGCCGAGTGCATTCAACCGCCATGCGTAGAGTCCCCAAATCGCGAAGCAGACGAGACTGGTCGCGACGAAGGCCGCGAGGTTGAGCATTGGTCGCTTGAAGTCCAGGCAGTGCGCTTGCAGCTCCGTAATCAGTCCGGCTTTGAGCGCGGCCGCCGTCTTGCTCGCATCGGTGAATCGCGCCCACAGGTAGAGCCGCCGTGCGAAAATTGCCACGACCGCCCAATAAATGAAGACCAACGGCAGCGTGCGGCTCATCGCTTCCAGCGGCCGGCGCAACAGCACTCCCCACTTGCCTCCTGTGCAGTATTGCACCATCAGCAATGCGAGCGCGCCCACGGTCAGGCTCCAGACGAAGATCATTCCCAGCGCCCAGGCGCGCAGCAGATGATCCCAACCGAGTCCGTCCTGCGCATCGCCGGCAAGCGCAAGAACAACGGCCGCCGCCGAAAAAATGCCGCTAGCAACGAGCGAGCGTTTTTGCCAGCCGTCGACAAAAGCCGGCGCACTTAAATCAGTGGGCAGCGTTTTGGCGATTTGAGTTTCGTGTGCCATTCGTTCTTACCTTTGCCCCGCTGAATTTTGCGCGTTCGCCGAGTTTGCCGAAGCGGCAGGCCACGGCTCGGCAAAGCTCTCCGGCAGATTTCGCTCGCGCGCAATCGCTTTCAGGTCGCGGATGTTCGCTCCGGCCGGCACGTCTTTGAGCGTCGCCGACTGGCTCAATTGCAGCGCGCGAATGTAGGCTGCCACCGCCCAGCGGTCTGCTGGCGCAATTTGCGCGGCATAGGAGGGCATTGAGTTGTAGCCGCCGTTGGTCATTACATAAAAGTAGTGCGAAAGTGGCTGCGCGAGCCGCGCCTGATCGTGCAGATTAGCCGCCGGCCGAAAGCCGCGCTCGACGATTTCGCCTTGCCCGTTGCCCACCCGCGAGTGGCAGGGCGCACAGAAGGCGTTGAAGCGCTCCTGCCCGCGCTTCAGAACTTCCATCGTGACGGAGAAAGGTAACTGGTCGAGCTCTTGCCGGTAACCATTCGGCCCTTGCACCACGCCGGTGTAAAAGTAGCTGTTGTCGCGCAACTGGCCGCGCGCCACGGTGTTCTCTACTTGCTGGCGCGCGCCGCGATGGTCGGCAAAAAACGCCGAGCCACGCTGCGGCTGCATTTTGGGCTGGTTCTGCATATCCTGGCGGCAGCCGGCGGCGAACAATAACGCGGCGAGTCCGATGCAAGCCACACCGCGGCGCATGCAGCAAAAAGCTGAAAGCTGAAAGCTGAAAGCTGAAAGCTGCATCAACGCTCCACCTCCACGACTGAATTCGGATGGAAGCGCTCCAAATAGTTTTTCGCTTCCTCTCGCTCGAACTTCGGATCGCGTGCTTCGAGGCACAAAAAGAATTTGTCCGTTGTCGCGCCCCGGCGGAAGTTGGTCGCGTTGAAGAGCGGATGGTAGAACTCCGGCAGCTTGTTCAGCGCCAGCATTCCCAGTCCTGCTGAAACTCCGGCGCAGAGAATCGTCCACTCGAAGGCGGGCACGATAAAGGCCGGCCAGGAGTTGAGCGGGCGGCCGCCGACATTGATTGGATAGGCGACGACTGAGATCCACCAGCAAAGCGCGAAGATCGACGAGCCTCCCAGAATGCCGCCGATGAGCGTGATGAGCGGAACGTGATTTGCATGGGCGCCGATAGCTTCGGCCGCCTCTTCGACCGGATAGGGCGTGTAACAATCCATACGCCGCCAGCCGTCGGAGCGGGCCTGGCGCGCGGCTCGCACTAACTCTTCCGGCGTATCGAATTCGGCCAGCAATCCGTAGATTTTTTCGCGCGCGGGCATTAGTCGCCGGCCTCCTCCGCTTTAACTTTTGCCGCGGGCAGCATGGCGCGCATCTCGTGTATGGGAACCATGGGTAGCAAACGCACAAAAAGCAGGAACAGAAAAACGAAGAGCGCGATCGTGCCCAGGTAAGTCAGATAATCCCAGCGCGTGGCGCGGTAAGTACCCCACGACGAAGGCAGAAAGTCGCGATGCAGGCTGGTCACCACGATCACGAAGCGCTCAAACCACATGCCGACATTGATGACGATTGACAGGCAGAACATGAAGGCTAAGTTGGCGCGCAGCTTGCGCCACCAGAGCGCGGTCAGCGGAATCACGAGATTGCAGACGATCAGTACCCAGTACGACCAGCCCATCGGCCCGAAGAGGCGATTCCAGTAAGCGAATGCCTCCCAGTGCGAGGCCGAATACCAGCTCATGAAGGCTTCCATCACGTAGCCGTAGGCCACGATGAGTCCGGCGGCTAGCATCACTTTGCCCATGTTGTCGATGTGCCGCGCGGTGACAAAATTTTCCAGGTGATAGAACTTGCGCAGCGGAATAGCGAGCGTGAGCACCATCGCCATGCCGGAGTAGATTGCGCCGGCGACAAAGTAAGGTGGAAAGATCGTCGAGTGCCAGCCGGGCAGCACGGAGACGGCGAAGTCAAAGCTGATGACGGTGTGCACCGAAAGCACCAACGGCGTGGCCAGCCCGGCCAGCAGCAGCGAAGCGCTCTCATAGCGCACCCAGTGTCGCGTCGAACCGCGCCAGCCTAGCGCCAGCAGACCGTAAAAATATTGCGCGAATTTTGACTGCGCGTGGTCACGCATCGTCGCCAGATCGGGCACCATGCCGACGTACCAAAAGAGTAGCGAGATCACGGCATAAGTCGCGACGGCAAAAACATCCCACATCAACGGCGAGCGTAACTGCGGCCACACCTGCATGGTGAAGGGCAGCGGGAAAAGCCAGTAAGCAAGCCAGGGCCGGCCAAGGTGAATTACCGGAAACAGTCCGGCGCAAACTACGGCGAAGATCGTCATCGCCTCGGCGAAGCGGCTGATTGAATTACGCCAGCGCTGACGGAACAAAAGCAGAATCGCCGAAATCAGCGTGCCGGCGTGGCCAATGCCGATCCACCAGACAAAGTTGACGATGGCCAAGCCCCAGGCCGTGGGCTGCGTAACCGCCCAAATGCCCGTGCCTTTGATGAAGAGCCACGCCAGCGCGGCCATGAGCACGACGACTCCGCCACCAGCTACGCTGAATAGCGCGAACCAGCCGGCGGGCGTGCGCGGCGTGAGCACTATGCGCACGATCTTCTCGGTGACCGAGAGAAAGCTCTGCCCCGGCGCAATAACGCTGAAGCTGCCGGTCGCCTGATCGATTCCGGCATCGACATTTGCTGCGCGAATTTTCGTTTCGTCGTTCGCCATTGTTGTCTTGTGCTTCAGTCCCTAGTTCCTTGTTTTTTCTTTGGCGGCCCTTCCAACTCGCGGTTCACATTCAACACTTCGGCGATGTACGTGGTTCGCGGCCGCGTGTTCTGGCCGGCCAGCGCCTGATAGCTGCGCCGGTCGGCGCGCAGTTTGGAAACTTGGCTGTTTTTGTCGTTGATGTTGCCGAAGAGGATTGCGCCGGCCGGGCAAGCCTGCTGGCAGGCGGTTTGAATTTCGCTGTCGCGGATCGCGCGGTTCTCTTTGTCGGCGGCAATTTTGACCGTCTGGATTCGCTGCACGCAGTAGGTGCATTTTTCCATCACGCCGCGCGAGCGCACCGTCACATCGGGATTGCGCATCAGCTTCAGGCTTTCGGTTTCGTAGTCGGAGTAGAGAAGATAGTTGAAGCGTCGTACCTTGTAGGGGCAGTTGTTCGAGCAGTAGCGCGTGCCCACGCAACGGTTGTAAACCATCGCGTTCAACCCCTCGGGCGTGTGCATGGTTGCGCCCACCGGGCAGACCAGTTCGCAGGAGGCGTTCTCGCAATGCTGGCAGGCCATGGGCTGAAAGTGCGCGCGCGGCGCGGCCAAATCGCCCTCGAAGTAAGTGTCGATACGCAGCCATTGCAGGTTGCGGCCGATGCGCGTTTGCTGCTTGCCCACCACGGCGATGTTGTTTTCCGCGTAGCAGCTTGCGATGCAGGCGTTGCAGCCCGTGCAGCGATTCATGTCGATCGAAATCGCCCAGGCGTTGGCTTCGTTCGTTGCCCACGCGGGAAAAAGCGATTCGTCCGCGCCCGGCGTTTCGCGGCCCTCGCCCTGGTGCGCGAAGTTAGGATTCGCGCGGAACTCGTCGAGCGTGGCTGCGCGTATGATGCCGCGCGCGCCCAGCGCTTCATCGGACTCGAGCGAATTGTTACCGTTCCCTTGCTTGCCGCGATGATCCTGATAGTGGCTCTTGGTGATGGCCACGCCCCACTTGCCTGCGATCTTTCGCAGCGATCCCGTGGCATAAAACGGCGCCCACGAATTGCGAATGCGATAAGCGTTGAAGCCCGCGCCGCCGGCTACCCTGCCGATTTGACGCCCATATCCAAGGTGAACCGTCACGGAGTTGTCTGGATGGCCGGGCGCGACAATCACCGGCGCGAGCACTTTGCCGTTGCCCACACACAACTCGACAATGTCGTCTTCTTCGAGAGCGAATTTGGTGAGTGTTGCGCCGCTGACGATGGCCGCGTTGTCCCAGCTCAAATTCGTAATCGGCTTGGGCAACTCCTGCAACCAACTTACGTTGGCAAAGCGGCCGTCGTAAACGTTGGGATCGGGGCGAAAGATGATTTCGACTGATTCTTTCGGCGTGGGCACAAGAACGTCAAAGCTCGTTGCCGGCGTAATCGGCAAAATGTTATGTGGCGCGTATTCCGTTCCTTCGATCCATCCGTCGTGTAGCGCCTTGCGCCAGGCGGCATCGAAGTCGCCGTTTTTTTCAAGCAGCTTTCGCCAGCTTTCGCGCACCGCGTCGTAAGGAGTCAGGCCGGGCTCGTCGAGCAGCGCCTGGAAAAAATGATGCGCCGTGTGGCCGCCGTAGAGCGGATCGATCATTGGCTGCACAATCGAAACCGTGCCGTCGTAAGCCTGCGCGTCGGACCAATATTCGAGAAAGTGCGCGGCCGGAACTTGCCAATGCGCCTGCTGGCCGGTTTCGTCGCAATGCAGTCCGAGGTGGATCGTGAGCTTTGCTTTGGCAAAGGCTGCGGCGAAGTTGAGATCGGCTGGCGCGTCGTAAATGGGATTGGCATTGAGGACCACCAGCCAATCGACCTTGCCCGCGTTCAAATCGGCAACTAAAGATTTGAGATCGGCGAACTGATCCGATGGCAGCGGATTCGCGGGCTCTGTCGCCGCAAAAACAGTTTTGCCATCGTTGCCGAGCGCGGCATTAATCGCCAGCACCAGCGCGGCGACCGACGAATGCTGATAAAGCCCAGGAATCACGACACTCTTGCCCGCGTGTGCCTTGAGATCTTTTGTGAGCGCATCGAGATATTTTTTCTGCTCCTCGGTCCACGCATAGACGGGTGGGTTCACATTTGCGACGCCGACGGCTCGCGCGAGCTCGGCCGCAACGGCTGGAATCTCGCTCGCGCGCAGCCCCAATCGATGTTCGGCCTTCATGCCGGTTGTCGTTGGCGAGCTCTCGATCGAGTAAAGTCGATTCATTCCCTTTGCGGGATCGCTACGCCGCTCGGCGTACTCGCGCACGAGTTTGTGAAAGCCCGGATAGCTGGCGCCGGAAAGAAAATCGGCGTCGAGCGAAACAATCACGTCTGCGGCGGAGAGATCGAATTGAAGATTAAGCCCGCTCGCCAACGCCGTTCCCGCTATCGCCGGGTCGTATTGCACGAGCTTGATTTTGGGCAGAGCCTTTTGCACCTGCTGCCATTGGCGCACGAGCGTCGGCGAGGTGATCGTCGAACTCAAAAAATAAACTCCGCTGCCGTCGCCGGTCGAAAGAATCTTGTCACGGAAGCCGATGGCGAACTCGTTCCACTCGCGTTTTTCGCCACGATAAGTGACCTCGCGCGATCGGTCGGGATCGTAGAGATCGAGCAGCGCGCCCTGCGAAAACAGATCCGAGCCGCCGCGGTTGTAGCCGTGCTCGGGATTGCCGTCGATCTTGATGGGCCGGAACTGATCGCTCTTGACCAGCAGCGGCACAGCGCCGGTGGGGAGCGGATGCGCCGTAGCGAAGTACATCGGCCGGCCCGGAATCAGATCTTCCGGTTGGCGAATGTAAGGATAGATCGGCTCATTGGGCTGTCGGGTGCAGCCGGCGAGGCTGGCCATTGCCGCCGATGCGCCCATCAGACGCAAAAATCCGCGGCGCGAAAACTCGTCGGACGAGGGCCGAATTTTTTTCTTATGCGTACTCATCGGTGGCAGACCTCGCAACTGGTCAGATCCTGCGGCGAACGAATTTTGTAGCGCTCGACGAGGAAGCGGCCCAGCTCTTGCTGGCTGACAAATTTTTGATATTTTGGAAGCGTGATGCCAATCTGCCCGAACAAGGGGGAGATTTCATTCTCGTTTTTAGAGGGTTCCGTCGCGGCGCAATCTACTGTTTCCGCCGTGGGCTGGCCGGCTTTATCGCCGGTTGCCGCGCACCAGACTGGCCGCCCGGCGCTGGGTCCATTCCAATTCATGTTGTAGATTTCGTCGGTGGGGCGCAGATACTTGGCCGGATTGCGGTGGCAATCCAGGCACCATTCCATTTGCAGCGTTTGTTGCGCGTAGCTCTGCTGCATCTGGTCCACGCGGCCGTGGCAACTGGTGCAGCCCACGCCTTTGTTGACGTGAATCTCGTGGCTGAAGTAGACAAAATCCGGCAGGTCGTGGACCTTGACCCAGGGGATCGACTCTCCGGTGGCCCAGCTTTGGCGGACCGGCTCAAGCACTTGCGCGTTGGTCCAAATCTGCGTGTGGCAGTTCATGCAGGTGCGCGTCGGCGGAATGCCGGCGTAACTGGAGCTTTCGGCCGTGGTGTGGCAGTAGAGGCACTGCAAGCCGAGGTTTTCAACGTGGTGCTGATGGCTGAAGGCGACCGGCTGCGCGACGCGCAACTGCTGTCGCGTTACCCAGGGTGAGCGCTGCGACCGATCGAGCGCGACGCCAAGCAGGACGGCAAATAGCACCGCCAACGCCATGCTTACGCGTGCCCAAGTATTGAACTTGCGGTCGAAGATCTGCGCCATGAACGGTTCCCTGTCCGACTTCCGTCCATTGTATGCGCCGCTGCAGCGGCGATCACAGGGAAGATCTTCAGCCGCAAAATCGGAGGATTCAACCGGGTGGGTCCGGCGCGTTTTCCGCCTACGCCTTCCAGAAGGCCATAATCAGTCCGCCGGCGATCACCAGCGCGCCACCCGCCTGGATCGGCAAGGTGGGCGATTGGCCGAAGCGGATTTTATTAATGATTTGCGCCATGAGAAAGAACAGAGCGACGTAGACGCCAAGCAGGCGGCCGAAATCCCAACGCGGAAGATTGACGAGCGAGCCGTAGGCGGCTAGAGTCACAACGCCGGCGACGAGCGCGGCTAGCCTGCCCCAGCCGCTGGCGTGGTAGAAAGCTGCCTGAAAGAACGAGTCGCCGAAGGCCTCGAAAGACGCGGCTACAAGGAGAAAAATCAGAGCCCCCAGCGGGCTTTGGACAAAGTCTTCCAGTGTATTCATGACAAGAACCTCCTGGATGCGAAAAGCGGGGAAATGCGAGTGTCCAAGCTGCGCCGCGATCAGTTGCGGTCTGTCGGAACCGGCATTTAATTATCCTAGCAGGCAGTTGCATTAAAATTAATTCAGGCGTAATCATCGACCACAAGACAACTTTTTGCATGGGCCTTTACTCTGGCTACGGCGAGGCTGTATCTGTAAATTGCGGCTGGCGCTGCACGTCCATAGGCCTACAACCGAAGGAGCAGGGAAGAGCTTATGAAGTTCGCTGGATTGCTGGTGCTGCCAGCCGGATTCTTTCTCACCCTAACCGCGCTGGTGTTGTTTGCCGATCCGGCGCGGCGCGCGGCGTTCATCGCCTGTAGCTTGGCCATTGAGGCGCTGGGGCTGGCCGTGACGGTGCGCGGCCACATGCCGCAGCGCAAAGCAGGCCGCCTATGAACGCCACTGTTCCCGCCATGAGCGAAACCCTTCTCGCGCTTGTCTTTGTTCTCCTTTTAATTGCGCCGCTGGCCGTGGCCGGCGTGGCGCTCATCAATACCGGCCTGGGCCGCTCGCGCTCGGCGGCGCAGGCACTGCTGGGCAATCTGGCCATGGTGGCCGTGGCCGCCGTGTTTTTCGCCGTGATAGGCGCTACGATCGCCGGCAATCTCTCGGGCACGGGATTCAGCTTTTACGCCGCGGGCAAGCCATGGAACTGGCTGGGCGCGGGATCGCTTTTTCTGCATGGAATGGGCAGCGCGACACCGCAGGCGCAACTCGAATTGCTCTTCGAATTTTTGGCGGTCTCAATGGTCGTGCTCATTCCCTGGGGCTCGGGCGCGGATCGCTGGCGGTTAGCGGGTGGCTGCGCCGCGGCCGCGGTTGTGGCCGGCGTGCTCTTTCCGCTCTTTGCCCACTGGATCTGGGGCGGCGGCTGGCTCGGCCAACTGGGCGCGAATTTCGGGCTGGGCGCGGGCTTTCTCGACGTGGGCGGCGCGGCGGCCGTTCATCTGTTCGGTGGCTTGAGTGCGCTGGTGCTGCTCTGGATCGTCGGCCCGCGCAGTGGCAAATTTCCCAAGGAAGGTCTGTCGACGGCGATGCCCGGCCACCATGCCGTCGCCGTGCTTTTTGGTTGCCTGCTGGCGCTGATCGGCTGGACGGCCTGGAACGCGGCGGGCGCGATTCTATGGCTGCACGCGCCGCTGACCGCGCTGCCTGAAACGGCGATCAATACATTGCTATCGGCCTCGGCGGCGCTGGCGGCCACCTTTGCCGTAACCCGCGCGCGCTTTGGCAAGCCCGATGCCAGCCTTTGCGCCAACGGCTGGCTGGCCGGACTGGTAACTTCAAGCGCCTGCGCAGCGCTGGCACCGGCTATCGGCGCTATTTTTGCCGGAGCCGTCGCCGGTCTCTTCACGCCGCTATTAGTCGAGCTGTTGGAGTTGGCGCTTTCTGTTGACGATCCTTCGGGCGCCATCACCGTGCACGGCGCGGCGGGGCTTTGGGGATTGCTGATGGCGGGATTATTTGCGCCGAAGCCGGGGCAGTTCATGGCGCAGTTGGTGGGCATCGCCGCGCTGTTAGGGTTGGCGCTGCCGCTGCTTTATTTATTTTTCGCGCTGCTCAATCGCGTGGTGGAGTTCCGCGCCGACGCCGATGGCGAGCGCCTGGGCATGGATCTCTACGAACTCGGCGGCAGCGCTTATCCGGAGTTCGTTATTCATCGCGACGATTCGTACCGGTAACTCCGATTTACTTTGCCGTCGCGCGCTCGGCGGCAAAGGCCACCAGCTTTGTACACAATGTGTTGTGCACATTCCGCTCTTTAAAGGATCGCTGTCCCTCTTCGGTGCCCAGCAGACAGCCGGTCAGTTCGCGGCACAGAATCGAGCCATGCGCGGCGCGAAAGGCGGCGATCAACTCCGCGGCCTGAGCGTAGATGGCGTCTCGCGCCGCGGCTGGATCGTCAGCGATGGCGCGGCTCTGCCGCTCTCCCATCGCCATCAGCGCGCCGGTTAATGCGCCGCAAACCTCGCCCTGCCGCGCCATGCCTCCACCAAAAGCGGCGGCTACCGAGAGCCGCTCGGATTCGGTCAGGCCATTCTCTTCAGCGCAGGCGGCAAAAACAGACTGCGCGCAGTTGAATTTGCTGTTGAAAAGCTCCACGGCGCGGTCAGATGTTTTTTGAGTCACGGCATTCCTCGCGAATAAATAAACTCGGGCTTAGTATAGTTCGGAGCGTGGTGCCGCCTACAGCTTTGCCGCCAGCAGCATGAGCGCGAAGATCAGAACAGGCGCCAGCGCTAGGCCGGCGTAGAGCAGCAGCTTTTTCCGGTCGCCGGGGGAGCGTAAACCGCGCGACAAGGGCTTTCGTTGCCGGCCCTCGACGCCGATGTACTCCTGATGCTCCAACTCCCAGGCCATTTCTGCGGCATTCGAGTAGCGATGGCGCGGATCGCGTTCGAGAGCGCGAAAAAGAATCTCTTCAAGCTGGGGCGAAATCTCCGGATTCAGCTCGCGGGCCGGCGCGGGATCGTTCAGCAGCCGCTCGTTCATCACCGCCAGCGGATTGGAGCCGGTGAAGGGCGGCTGGCCGGTGAGCATTTCGTAGAGCATCGCGCCCAGCGCGTAGATGTCGCTGCGTTGGTCGCCGCGCTGGCCCTTGACCTGCTCGGGCGAAATATAGTCGGGCGTGCCCAGCGCCGGCGATAGCCCGGTGTACGTAATGCGCCGCGCGTCTTCTTTCATGGCGATGCCGAAGTCGATGATCTTGATCTGGTCGCCGGCGGCGATCATGATGTTTTCCGGCTTCAGGTCGCGATGCACCACGCCGTGCTTGTGCATGGCGTCGAGCGCGTCGCAGATCTCAAGCGCAAAGTGGACCGCTCGCTCGACGGGCAGTTTTTGTTCTTCGCTGAGAATCGCGCGCAACAGGCGGCCCTCAACCCACTCGATCACCATGTAGCGGCGGCTGCGTTCTTCGCCGTCGTAGGTCTTCACGATGCCGGGGTGGTCGATCTCCTGACCGATCAGTTCCTCGCGCTGAAAGCGCTCGATCAGGACGGGATCGGTTTCCATCTCCGGGTGCGGAATTTTGACGGCTACCTGCCGGTTGTCGCGCAGGTCGGTGGCGCGAAAGAGCGTGGACATGCCGCCGCGAGCCACCTCCGCCTCCAGGCGATAGTGGTCTAGCGTTTCTCCTGCCTTCGGCGGCGTGGTGGAGACAGTTTCCATGGCAAGCTCAATTGTTTCATGTGCGACGTAAGAAAAGCGCAAGGAAAAGCAAAAGGAATTACCTCGGATTTATCTCCTTTTTCAAATCGAAATGACCGGAAGAAATTATGATGGAGGGCAGATGCAAGGCCTATTTCGATCCGGGATGATTTCTCTGGCGCTCCTTTGCGCCCTGGGGCTGGCTGCGCCTTCGGCCAGCGCCCGTTCGCATAAATCCGAGCCGTCGCAGGAGACTGGTTTTCTTAATCGCAAAGTCGAAATGCACGGAACGACCTACCGCTTCCAGGTCTATCTGCCCGAGGAGTGGCGGCGCGACGACGGCAAGCAGTGGCCGATCATTCTCTTTCTGCACGGCCGTGGCGAGCGTGGTTCCGAGGGTATGTGGCAGACGCAGAACGGCATCGCCGAGGCGGTGCGCAACCATCCCGACCGCTGGCCCTTCGTAATCGTGATGCCGCAGTGCCCGCAGAATGCGCACTGGACCGATCCGACGATGCTGGAACTGGCCATAGCGGCGCTCAATCGCGAGTCGGTCGAATTTCATGGCGACCCGGCGCGCACTTATCTGACCGGGCTGTCGCTGGGCGGCTACGGCTCCTGGGAGCTGGCGCGGCTCTATCCGTATCGTTGGGCGGCGATCGCCATTGCCGCCGGCGGCATCTTCTGGAGCTACGAGCCGGAGCGTTGGCAGCAGGCCTCGACGCTGCCGGCCAAGTACGCTCACTCCATCGGCCGCGTGCCCATCTGGCTCTTTCACGGCAGCAACGATTCGGTGGTTGCGCCGCGTCAGAGCGAGATGATGTACGAGGCTTTCAAATCCATCAGCGGCGACATTCGCCTGTGGGTCTATCAGGGGCTCAAACACGACTGCTGGACCCGCGCCTACGACGAACCGGAGCTGCCGCGCTGGCTGTTGGCGCACCGCAAAACCTCCACGCCGCCGGTTTACGCCGAACATCTGCTGGTGCCCATGCATCCGCCAGTCATCAGGCTTTCCACCGCACAGCTCGATAGTTTAGCCGGCGAGTACCGCGAACCGAATGGACGTGGGCTGGAAACCATTTTCCGGCAGGGCGATCAGCTCTTCGAGAAAGGGACGGCCGGCGAGATTACCGGGATCGAAGCCGAGTCGGCGGAGATCTTCGTCCGCCAGGGTGACTGGAACGGCGCCCATGCGATCCGCCTTATTTTCGAGCGCGACGCACAGGGCCGCGCCATGGGCTTTATGCTGCGCGACAATCGCCACGAGGAGCGCTGGGTGCGGGTCGGCAGGTAGCGGCGCGGCCTGCTATTTTGCGGGCTTCGAATATGCGTACAAGGGCGGGAACCGGAAGGGTCGCATTTGCGTATTTGCATCTTGAAAGTGAGGACGCAAAATGTTTTGTAGCGGATGTGGTCACGTTCTCGATCCGGGGCAGGCATTCTGCCCGCAGTGCAACCGCGCGGCAGCCCCGCCGGTTGCGCCTGTAGCCGCCGCCGTCGAGTATCAACGAGCTGCGGATTATCAACGGGCCGGCTACGCCAGCAGAGTTCGCGTGCTCGGCATTCTCTGGCTGGTTTACGCCGGCTTCTCGCTGGTTAAAGGCTTCGTCGGAATCGCCTTTGCGCACGCTTTTTTCTCCGGCGGCTTTGCGCCTTGGATACAGGCGCCGGCGATGCCGCAGTGGCTTTTCCCCGCCGCGCTGCATTTTCTCTGGCTCGCCATCGTGGTGCGCGTCGTGCTGGCCGCGGTAGCCGGTTGGGGGCTGATGGAGCGCACCGAGTGGGGGCGGATTGTCGCCATCGTGGCCGCGATTCTCAGCCTCTTTCACCTTCCCCTGGGCACGGCGCTGGGCATTGGTACGCTGATTATGCTGCTCGGCGCGCGCAACTGGTCGCTTTACGAACAACCGTGAACTTTGCCGCTGCGTGATGAGAACTACTTGGCCCGCGGATGCGTCTCGTCGTAGACTTTTTCGAGCTGGGCGACGGTGATCTGCGTGTAGCGCTGCGTGGTCGATAGCCGCTCGTGGCCTAACAGTTCTTGAATGGCGCGCAGGTCCGCACCCTCTTCCAGCAGATGGGTGCCGAAGGCGTGGCGCAGCGTGTGCGGATGCACGTCGGCCGGCAGCCCGCGCTCAATGGCGATGCGTTTGACGATGCGGCCGACGCTGCGCGTGGTCAGTCGCGCCTGGCTGCTGTTATTAATGCCGCGCAGGCGGAGGTTGACGAAGATCGCCGGCGTTTCGCGATGCGCCGGGCTGTCGGCCACCGCCAGCAATTCTTTGCGCTCGGCCAGATAAGCGCGTAGCGCCTGGGCTGCCGCGTCGCCCAACGGTACCAACCGCTGTTTGCGCCCCTTGCCGCGAATCAGAATCACTTCGTTGGCCCATTGAATGTCGTCGAGATCGAGTCCGGTCAACTCGGCGTTGCGAATGCCGCAGCCGTAGAGCAGTTCGAGAATTGCTCTGTCGCGCGCCGGCCAACTGGCGGCCGTGTCGTCGACCGAATTCATAACGCGGTTGAGCTGTTCGATCGAGGGCACGCGCGGTAAATGTTTGGGCAACTTTGGCGTGGCCACCAGCGCGGCCGCATTTTGCTCAACGTAACCGCGAAAGGCCAGCCACTTGAACCAACTGCGAATCGCGGCCAGCGCGCGCGCCGCCGATGCTTTCGACAGGCCGCGATCGTAGAGCGAGCCCAGGTAGGCGCGAATGTCGGTGTGTTCGATTCGGTCTACGCTTAATGCGCCGTGGGTGGTGATCCAGGCGGCGAACTGGTGCAACTCGCGGCGATAGGCGCGCAGCGTGTGTTCGGATGCGCCGCGTTCATTGGCTAGAACGCGCAGATACTCTTCGGCCAGCTCGGCGGCGGAGGGGGCAATCGCCGGTGCGGCCGGGGCGCTCATACCGCTTTTTCGCGCAGCGTTTGGCTTGGAACCAGATGCGGCCCTTGCGGCGTGGCGCTGGGGTCGGCGTCTTCGGCCGGCCGCACCGCGCGCGGATGGAATTTGCGATACACGGTTTTGAGGTTGCTCATTGCCAGATGCGTGTAGATCTGCGTGGTGGAGATGTCGGCGTGGCCCAGCAGTTGTTGCACGCTGCGCAAGTCTGCGCCGTGTTCGACCATGTGCGTGGCGCAACTGTGGCGCAGGCTGTGCGGGCTGGCGGAATGGTTGGCGCGCTTCACCAGCCGCCAGATCCATTGCCGCGTAAGCGGCATGCCGCGCAGCGAGAGAAAAAGAAAGGCGCTATTTTGCCGCGCCGCGCGATTGCGCGCCGAAGAAATTTCTATCGGCTCCCGGCTCTTGCGCGCCGAACTGATCCGTTCCAAATGCGGACGGCCTTCGCGCAAATACTCTTCCAGCGCTTGAATCTCGGTGCGGCCCAGCGGCACGATGCGTTCCTTGTCACCTTTGCCGCGCACTAGAACGCGGCCCGAGTCGAGCGCCAGATCGCTTACGCCGAGCGTGGTCACTTCGGAGACGCGCAACCCGCTGCCGTACAGCAGTTCGAGAATGGCGCGGTCGCGCAGCGCCGTGGCCTGCGCCTGGGGATGGTTGGCGGCCATCGCGGCCCGCTCCAGCATTTCGTTCACTTCGGCCTCGGCCAGCGATTTCGGCAGCACCTTCCAGGCCTTGGGCGACTCGATGTTGATGGTCGGATCGCGGTGAATGCAGCGGTCCAGCAGCAGCCACTTGTAAAAACCGCGCAGGCAACTGAGCTTGCGCGCCGCCGAGCGGGAATCGATGCCGTGGTTGCGCAGATGTTCGAGCAGCGCGGCCACGTCGGCCTCCGCGGCGGTCAGCAGCAGGCGGTCGCGGCCTTCGAGAAACTCGGCGAAGATGCGCAGATCGCTGAGATAAGCCTCGCAGGTGAGCGGGCGCAAACCCTTCTCCACGCGCAGGTAAGTCGCGTAATCCTTTAGCAGCGTAAGATTGTTACGGCCTTCCACATCTCCGATTATCCGCGTCATAAACTCGCGCGGAGGGCTGCCCGGCCGGTTACCGAACCTGGTTCATTACGGGATCAACATCGGCAATATGAAAATGGCGTGGAAGCCTTGACGGACAAAGCGAATAGGAAACGCGATTGGCCTGTAACGGCGGAGCGAATTCGGTCGATAATCTAAGTGGTTCCATGCCCGGCGTGCGGTCTGCGCGCAAAAGATTCTAGCGCCAGGAGGAAACAATGGCGGAGAAAAACAAAAAGCATTCCAAGCACGACGGCGAAAAAGGGAAGTGGCAGTCTATTGCCACGATTCCCGCCTCTCCGTTGCAGTTGGGCAAGGATTGCAAATACGAGCCCGAACTCGAACATCTGCAGATCGAGCTGGTGAAACTGCAAGAGTGGATCAAGCACGAAGGGCTGCGCGTGGTGGTGCTCTTTGAAGGCCGCGACGCCGCCGGTAAGGGCGGCGCCATCAAGCGTATTGCCGAGTCGCTCAATCCGCGCGTCTGCCGCATTGTGGCTTTGGGCACGCCCACCGAGCGCGAAAAAACGCAGTGGTACTTTCAGCGCTACGTAACGCAACTGCCGGCGGCCGGTGAAATGGTGCTCTTCGACCGCAGTTGGTACAACCGCGCCGGCGTCGAGCGCGTGATGGGCTTCTGCACCGAGCGCGAGTATCAAGAGTTCATGCAGAGCTGTCCAGAGTTCGAGCGCATGTTGATTCGTTCCGGCATCATCCTGCTCAAATACTGGTTCAGCGTGAGCGACGAAGAACAGGAGCGACGCTTTCAGGACCGCATGAGCAAGCCGACCAAGCGCTGGAAGCTGAGCCCGATGGATCTGGAGTCGCGCAAGCACTGGGCCGATTACTCGCGCGCCAAAGACGAGATGTTCGCCGTGACCGACACCAAGCAGTCGCCCTGGCACGTGGTTAATGCCGAAAATAAAAAAACGGCGCGGCTCAACGTGATTCGCCATTTACTGTCGACAATTCCTTACCGCGACCTGACGCCGGAACCGTTGAAGCTGCCGCCGATCATTAAGTCGAAGTACGTGCGGCCGCCGATTCAGGAACAGAATTTCGTGCCTGAAGTGTACGTGTAAAGCAGGGGACAGGGAGCAGGGAACAGGGTACAGGAAGTTGGCATAGGGACGAACGATCCCTGTGCCTCGATATAATCAAAAGCGACGGCGGTCGGCGGAGTAGCCTTTACTGACCACTGATTACTGACTCCTGACCACTGCCCAATGAAGCAAACTCTCACACGCCTCGCGCTCACTCTGCCTGTTGTTTGGCTTGTGGTCTCGCTGGTCTTTTTGCTGATCCATCTGGTGCCCGGCGATCCGGTGCAGTTGATGCTGGGAGACGGCGCGGCTCCGGCCGACATCGCCGCGCTGCGCCATCAGTACGGCTTCGATCAATCGCTCTGGCAGCAGTATCTGCACTACTGGGTCGGCGTCGCGCAAGGCAATCTGGGCGCGTCGATCCGGCTGCACGATTCGGTGGCGCATCTGATCGTGCAGCGCTATCCGTATACATTGGCGCTGACGGTGGCCTCGCTGGTGTTGGCGCTTGTTCTGGCGCTGCCGGCAGGAGTCCTGGCGGCGGTGCGTCGCGGCCGCTGGGTCGATCAGGTGCTCTCGGTCGTCTCGCTCCTCGGCCTCTCGGTTCCGGGCATTGCGCTGGGGCCGGTACTGATTCTCATCTTCTCGGTCGGTTTGGGCTGGCTGCCGGTGGCCGGAGCAAACGCCGGAGGCACGCGCATGATCGACTGGCGCTATCTGGTGTTGCCGGCGATTACCATGGGCGCTTCGCTGGCGGCGATTCTTACGCGCATGGTGCGCACGGCCATGCTTGAAGAGCTTGGCCAGGACTACATTCGCACCGCGCGCGCCAAGGGCCTGAGCGAAACCGCCGTCGTTTGGCGGCACGCGCTGCCCAACGCGTTGGTGCCGATCGTCACCGTCGTCGGATTGCAATTCGGCGCTCTGCTGGCCGGTGCTATCGTCACCGAGACGATCTTCAGTTGGCCCGGCCTGGGCCGTCTGGCCGTCAGCTCCATCTCCAACCGCGACTATGCGCTCGTCCAGGGATGCCTGCTCGCCATCGGCCTGACCTACGTGTTGGTGAATTTTCTCACCGATCTCATCTATCAGTGGATCAATCCGAGAATGCGATAAAGCAGGAAACAGCTTTTAGCCGTTAGCCGTCAGCTTTCAGCTCGTGGGTGGTGACCGGAGCTTTTGTTGAGATCAAAGCCAGTGTGCTCCGCTCCCGTTTTTGGAACCTGGCGGCCACAAATGCAGAGCTTCAAATTCAAACGGACAGAAAACTAAAGCGCAAGGTGGACAATCTCCGGCGTCAGCTTGCCGTTGCTGCCGATTGTTAGCAGACCCACGCTTACCGGCAACTCGAATCGCTTCGGCCCGCACGATCCGGGATTGAAATAAAGCACGCCGCGCTTGGTGTAGTAATTGGGTACGTGCGTGTGGCCGTGGAGAACGACGGCGAATTTGGCCGCGACCGGGTCCAGGCGAATCGTCTTCAGTTCGTGCAGCAAATAGAGGTAAAGTCCCTCGGCCAGGACGACGTCAGTCTCGGGCAGCTTGAGGCAGGCTGGATCGCAATCGGTGTTGCCGCGCACGGCCGAAACCGGCGCGATCTTTTCAAGTTCCTTCAGCACCGACGGCTTGCCCACGTCGCCCAGATGCAGAATGCGATCAACGCCGGCCAGCGCGGGCAGGACTTCAGGCCGCAGCAGACCGTGCGTATCCGAAACGATGCCGAGCTTCACAGTCCCAACTCCAACCGCGTGCGCGGGTCGAGCTGGTCGCGTAGCGCATCGCCCAAAAAATTGAAGCCGAGCACGGCGCAGGCGACGGCCGCGGCAGGGAAGAGCACCATGTGCGGCGAATCGAAGAGGTGCAGCCGGGCGTCGTTCAGCATCGATCCCCAACTGGGCGCCGGCGCCGGTATGCCGAGCCCTAAAAACGAAAGCGTGGCTTCGGCAAGAATTACGCCGGCCATGCCGATGGCCGCCTGCACCAGAATTGGCTGCACAATGTTGGGCAAAATGTGGCGGAAGAAAATGCGCAGGCCGGAAGCGCCCAGCGCGCGCGCCGCGTCAACATACTCGCGTTCGCGCACGGCCATCACTTGCGCGCGAACCAGTCGCGCGTAGCCTGCCCATCCGCCGATGGCCAGCGCCAGCACAAGGTTCGTGAAGCCCGGCCCAAGAAAGGCGGCGAAGGCGATGGCCAGCAGAATGCCGGGCAGCGATTGAAAAGTGTTCATGGCGAATGTGGTCAGCGCCGTGTCAACCCATCCGCCGATGTAGCCCGCCAACCCGCCGATGGCCAGCCCCAGCGCCAGCGAAAGCACGACGACGGTGACCGATACGGCCAGCGAAAGCCGCGCGCCGTATAACAGACGCGAAAGCGTGTCGCGGCCCAGTTCGTCTGTGCCGGCCCAGTGCGCGGTCGTGGGGCCTTCAAGCCGGTGCGTCAGATCGATGGCCGCCGGATTGGCCGGCGCCAGCAACGGTGCGGCCAGACCGCAGAGAATGAATGTGGCAAGCAATACAACGCCCATGACGGCCAGCGGCTGGCGGCGCAGGCGGAGCTTGAATTGGCGCGATAGATTGGAGATGGAAAACAACATTGGCTCAAAAAAAGAATACAGCGACAAGCCGGCGGATGTGGGGTTTAAGCAAATGATGAGAAAAATCGCGTGGAGTTTTTCGTTGATTTTGGCGGTGGCGTTTGGCGCGTCGGCGTTGTCGCAGGTCGGCAACGCAACAGCCAGCGCACGCTTAGCCAACCAGCCAGCTTCGGCCGAACAGATCTTCGCGCTGGCCAATCAGGCGCGAGCCGAGGCCGGTGTGGGCGTGCTCCAGTGGGATCAGGCGTTGGCTGCGGCGGCGCTCAAACATTGCCAGCGCATGGCTGTCGAAGGCCCGATCGCGCACCGCTACGGCGGCGAACTGGATTTGAGCGAGCGCGCGGCGCAAGCCGGCGCGCGCTTTAGCGTGATCGAGGAAAATGTGGCGCTGGGGCCGGTGGCCAGCACGATTCACGAGCAGTGGATGCACTCGCCCGGCCATCGCACGAATCTGTTGAGTCCCGAGGTCGATCGCGTGGGCGTGGCCGTGGTGGCCGCGCGCGGCGAGCTCTACGCCGTGGCCGACTACTCCCGCGGCGTGGAAAAACTAAGCGCGGCGCAGGTCGAGGCGCGCGTGGCGCAACTGATGAGTCGCGGCGGCGTCGAGATTTTGCGCGACCCGAGCCAGGCGCGCGCCGCCTGTGCCATGGATGGAGGAATGCCGCGTGCGCAATCGGCTGCCACGCCGCGCTTCGTCATACGCTGGCAGGGCGCGGAGTTGACGCAGTTGCCGCAAGCGCTTGCCGACAAGCTCGCTTCGGGCCGCTACCGGCAGGCCGCGGTGGGCAACTGTCCGGCGCAAAGTGACGCGGGCTCGTTTACCGCCTATCGCCTCGCGGTGCTGCTTTACTGAGCGCGCCGCCGCTCTTTCAGCGTGTGAATATAGATGCCGAGACGAATAAGGATATAGCCCTACAGCGCGTACAGCACGGCTATTCCCATCCAAAAAGCAACCTTCAGTTCCGGGATGGAGGAGTGGAGATTCCACATATTGACCGCATTGAGCCGATTGGCGGTCAAGATGGGGAGGCGGATCAGCAATAGCATGCCTATCAAGCGCCGATATTTGGCGATGCGCGAGGCGTTGCCGGTGTAAATTTCCGGCGCCTCGCTCGACGGCGACTGCACCCAAAAAAGAGAAATCGCTGCTCAATCCGCTCCGAAAAGAAACTCCGCGCCCCTCCGCGCATCCATATAGGTGAAGCATTTAACGGAGAAGAGCCAATGGGAATGGAGCGGCCGGCAAAAGTTGGAATTGTAGGCGCGGGCAGCGTGGGCGCTACCATCGCTTATGCGGCGATGATTCGCGGCGTGGCGCGGCAGATCAGCCTCTACGACCTGAATCGCACCAAGGTTGAAGCCGAGGTTCTCGACCTCAACCACGGGCAGCTCTTCGCTCCGCAGGCCACCGTCGATGGTTCGGACAACATTGAATCGCTTGCCGACTCCGACGTGGTGGTGGTAACGGCAGGCGCGCGGCAAAAGCCCGGCCAGACGCGTCTCGATCTGGCGGCTGCCAACGCGCGCATCTTGGAAACTCTGCTGCCCGATGTGGTGCGCGTTGCGCCCAACGCGATTTTGCTGATGGTTACCAATCCGGTTGATGTGGTGACCGAGTTGGCGCTGGAGTTGACCGGACTTCCCTGGCAGCGGGTCATCGGTTCGGGCACGGTACTCGACAGCTCGCGCTTCCGTTTCCTGATCGCGCGCCATTGCGGCGTCGCGGTACAAAATGTGCACGCCTACATTGCTGGCGAGCACGGTGACTCGGAGATTCCGCTCTGGTCGAGCGCTTCGATCGGCTCGATCCCGCTCAGCCAGTGGGCGGTCGAGGGCCACGGCCGGATCACCGCTGCGGACAAGGAGAACATCTTCCGCAACGTGCGCGATGCTGCTTATCAGGTGATTCAGGGCAAGGGCGCGACCAACTATGCCATCGGCCTGGCGGTCACCAACATTCTGGAAGCGATTCTTTACGATGAGCGGCGGGTCTTGCCCGTTAGCGGGCAGTTGCGCGGCTTCCACGACCTCGACGAGGTTTGCCTCAGTCTGCCGCGCATTGTCGGTCGCGCCGGCATTGAGCAGCCGCTACCGATACCGACGACTGTCGACGAGGAGGCGGGCTTGACCGAGAGCGCCGAACGCATCCACTCGGTGGTGCGCGGTATTCGGCTAGCGGCGAGCAGTGAAAAGCCGGCTGAGCCTCAGCCGGAGAAGATTGTAGAGGCGAAATAGAAGCCGTCAATTCGCGCACCGCAGCAGTGCTCGATGGCATGAAAGCTCCGGCAGAAGAAATGGGACGTACGGGAAGAACTTTCAAGGGATCTGAAGCAATTGGGCGAAATTTGGCGAAGGAGAAAATTCAGGAGGCTGTAAGTTATTGAAATAATTGGCTCCTCAGGTAGGACTCGAAAGCACAAAACAACGTATTTTCTACAACATGCAAGGCAGCGGATGACAGTTTAAGCCATGCAAAACCATCTAAGACGGACTAACGGAGTGCAGATGGAGCGCGCAAAATGGCCTCGCCATCGTAGGTTTGGAGCCTACGGTCCGTAATAAACGGGCTCAAGTGCTCAACAGCGACAACCCAAATGCTCCGCAATCGTCCGCCAGCAATCCGCGTGTGGTCGAGCGGGTTGCACTCGGAGCTGCTCCGTCGCGACACTACATAATATTGAGGAGAATGTCATTCCAAAATCAGTTGTGGGATGCTTCCATGCCATAACACGAAGTGGCTGTAACTTATTAAAACATGAGCATCGATGGCGATGAAAAGCACTCAAAAGCCCCCTTCGGCACCTCAAAAATTCGTTCAGCACCCTAGGGCGTGTTGACGTTCATCTTGAACGGAGAATAGCAGCAGCCAGGTAAATCATGGCCGCGAAACTGGAATCAGTTTTACAAAATCTTGTGGCGATGCCTCTGAATTCCTTGAGTCTTTGAAAGAAGTTCTCTATGAGGTGTCGCCACTTGTATTTTTCGTGGTCGTAGTCGGCAGGCTTGAGTCGTTTGGCGCGTGGCGGAATCACGACTTCAGCGCCACGTTGCCGCAAATCGTCGCGCAGCCAATCGGCATCGTAGGCCTTATCGCCAAGCAGCGCAGAGAAGTTGAGCCCCTCAAGTAAAACCGGAACGCCAGTTGTTTCTCCGCGCTGGCCGGGCATAAGGCGAAAGCGAATCAGGTTGCCCAGGGCATCGACCAATGCCAGAATCTTGGTTGTTAGTCCGCCACGGCTTTTGCCGATCGACTGGTTTTGCGTCCCCCTTTTGCGCCTTGTCCGTGGCGGTGCACGCGCACGATAGTGCCATCGACCATGACGTATTCAAGGTCCGCGTCTACAGAGAGAATCTGAAAGATGCGCTCGAAGGCTCCACGCCGAACCCAGCGTCGAAAGCGCTTGAAAACGGAATTCCAACGACCAAACTCGGCGGGAAGATCGCGCCATGGTGAACCGGTATAGACCGAGAGCAGGAGAAGCCGGCGCTTTGCTTTCTTGCCTTCATCGTTGTGCGATAGCGTCGTTTTTCCTTGCTTCATTCGCATCTTATTGCTCCGGGATTCCGCCGATAGGGCAAGGGGGCGGAGTGAAGGTCCCCCCCCTCGCCTTGTTGGCCCGGTTAAATGTTTGACAACCGCTTACCAAGTGATCCTGTCGCCAATTTGCTGCTTGCTTCTACTCGATCGTCAGCAGGAGACAGGCGTGAGGATCGAGCGTCGCACTCATGCGCGCGCCTGGTTGCAGATGCTCTCCAGTCCACACGTTCCATAGCTTGCGCGGATCGGCTTTCAGCGCGAAATCGGTCAAGGGGCGATCCACAGCCATTGATTTGTCACCCAGGTTGAACAAGGCCAGGGCATGTTGATTTCCTGGAAGATCCGCGGTCCAGACGACGAGATCGCCTTCATGCAGCACCTGTCTGGAAGCCGTGGCGGTCTGGTCGATGCGCAACATGCCGGCATTCGTCAGCAGCGACACGGTGTCTTTGTCTAGAAGTGTCAGATTGGCGCCGGCAATCAGCGGACTGCGCACCATAGCCCAGAGGCTCAACTGGGTCCGCTGTTCATCGGGCGTCAGGTTGGTATGGCGCGGCCCTGGGCCTACGTCGGGGAACGGTCTCAATTCACCCACCGGCAGCATATCCGCATCCGGCCAATTACCGGGTTTGACGTAAGGCGCCCAGCGAGCAGCATTCTCGAACTGGTTCTTGATCCCGATCGGGTAAGGCCGGTTGTGGCTATCCCACATGTCCCAAATATCGTTCGATATGCGCCACATCTGGGCAAGCTCGCCAACTTCGGCCTGGTGTGAGAGTTGCGTTGGCCCTGGAGACAGGCTCAGAACGATGTCGCGGCCGCTGCGCTGAATTGCCAGATGAAGCTGTCGTATCTCGTTCGCTTTGTACGGATGATCCGAGATGCAGTCCACCTTCAGAAGATCAACGCCCCATCTGGCATATTGGCGCAGCAGAGAGTCATACCATGCCTGTCCGGCCGCGTTGTCTTTGATGCCCCAACTGGTGGGATCCCAGGGACAAGGATCGCTTTGATCGGCGGCATCCTGCGCTTTGAAATTTGTCCCCTCGATAGGAAGATTGCGGGCAACGCTCTCGCGCGGGATGCCGCGTATGATGTGAATTCCAAACTTGAGACCCTGGGAATGAACCCAGCTTGTCAACTGTTCGAAGCCCTTATTGTTGCCATCCCGCAATGCGGATGGAAAGCGGTCTGTCACGGGAATAAAGCGGCCGTAGTCATCCAAGGCATACTTCAGCAACTCCGGCTTGGGCCGGTCCTCGGGATTGACCATATACCAGCCCTCATCAATGACAGCGTATTTGTAGCCGGAAGGTTGCAGCTTGGCATGAAGAGCCTCGACATTGTCCCGGAACTGCTGTTCGTTGATGCGCATCCCGTAGGAATCCCAACTGTTCCAGCCCAGCGGCGGCGTCGGTGCAATTATTTTTTTGGACGCGCCAGTCTGTTGTGCTGTCAAAATACCCGGTGAGCACAGAAGAAAAGTCAACAGAACTGCGGCCAAGTAACGTAGTTGAAAAAGCTTTCCTGATTTCACGAAATCTCCTTTGATCATGCCAGCGCGCGACAGATTCATAGATTTTTGCACAGCAAATCATGAACAGAACTACTTCAACAATTCCGAAATGGCTTTGATAGCCCGCGGTGAAAGTAGTTTTGTAACAGGGCACGACTTTAGTCGTGCCGCATGAGCAGTATTGAGAGAAGCCGGCTTTAGCCACTGAGGGAATGCAAGTTTGGAAAATGCTTCCCTCAGGGGCTAAAGCCCACGATTATGAGGCGTTTCCACGGCACGACTAAACTCGTGCCCTGTTACAGTGCCTGAATTCCAGGCCTTTCACTGCTGTCTGTTGACGTGCTTCGATTCATCCGTAGTCCTTGGGATTTCAAGGGCAAAGCCCTTGGCTAGCCCTCAGAAGGCAATTGTTACGAAAAAGCGGGGCGCCTGATCGACGCCCCGCCGTACCACGCAAGGCAACCGTTACCAGATAATCTTCGCTGAAAGTTGAACATTCCTGGGAATATTCGTTTGCTGATCCCAAGTCATGCTGATGGAGCCAGTGTCAGGATCGTTTTCAGACCAAGTATTGATGTAGTAGCCATGATTGCCCCAGGACGGGTGATTGGGAATGTTGTAGCCATCAAGTCGCACTTCAACTTTCAAACGATCATAAATCGGAACCGTCTTACTCAGACTGATGTCCAATTGCTGAGCGCGTGGATTGCGGATACCGGTATCGCTGATATTTTGAGTCTCTGCCCAGGAGGGACGCAGGATGTAGTCAAAGTCGCTGCGCGCCGTTGGGTTGCTTTTCGGGCAACTGGCCCAACTTTCCTTGGTCAGAATAGGTTCATTTGCTGCAACGGCAGCGCTACTCGACGTGTCGTAGTAGCCCCAGCAATGGCTGGTACCTTGAATCAAGTTGTAGCCGTTCCAGAACTCGCGCTTGGGACCGCCGGTCTGTTTGTGAACCTGTTCAAATCCGCTGATACTAACGGGGTTACCTGCCTGGTAGTAGTAGACGACTCCCATGGTCCAGCCGCCGACAGCCGAATCGACCAGGCGATTCGAGTTGCCCAGGAATTTACGGCCTTGGCCCACCGGCAGATGCCAGGCGGCGTTGGTCGCAAAGCGCCATTTATAAGTGCCGGTGTCAATATGGTGGTTGAGGATACGGTAGTCCGTGTCGGCATACCCGCCCGAGTCCATGGTTTTGGACCAGACGAAGTTGCCGTGCGCCGTCAGTTCGTTGCTCCAGCGATGCGTGGCCACAATCTGCAATGAATCGTACTGTGTACGCCCTCCATTCAGGTCATATTGGGTGATATCGCCGAACTGGGGCATCGGACGGGTAAATTGCATCTTCTGCAGGTATTTGTTGGAGTAGTATCCATTGCTGTTACCGGTTCTGTCTGTTGAAAAGCCATCAACGTTCCGGAATGGATTGGCAACCCACTCCGAGTTAGATGCAGCCGTAGAGTCGCTCGGTTGGTTGTTGCAGTTGTTATAGGTGGCGACGGTCGCGCCCATCTCAATATTACAATTTTCCCTATAACCGAGATTGGTGCGGTTAATGTTGTCGGATGTGCCTTGTTTAGTGCCAATCGTACCCACGTAGCTTACATCGATCGTAGTATGGGCATTGAGTTGACGCTCGAAGCCTAACGAGTAGTTGATGGCGCTAGGGATCTTGTATTGATAGTTACCGACGTTAGGGCTGTCGCCTAACTCCGTCATCAAACCATAACTAGATTGCACCGGCATGGAGATCGTCGGAAATGGATTGTTGATTGGGTTGCCGTTCTGATGCGCTCCACTATCCGTGCTGCCGACGTAGGTTGTTGACTGACTGAATCCGTAGTTGAAGCCTCGCCCTGGATACTGGAGGTAGGTCGTCCCGAAGCCGCCGCGAATGACCGTCTTGTGATCCAGCAAGTATGCGAAACCGATGCGCGGCTGAACGAGGAATTTGTTCATGGCAAATATTGTTCGAGGCTGGCCGTTGACGCCGGCAAATTGCAATCCGCCCACGAGGGCCACTTCGTTCGGCAACGCCGACGTGATCTCCGACATGACCGGATTCAGAGAGGTCGTATCCAGAGTGGTGCTGTTGATTTTGTTGTGATGTTCTGAAGGACCGCCTTGAAAATCCCAGCGCAGACCAAGATTGATCGTCAGCTTGTTTGTCAGCTTCCAATCGTCCTGTGCAAACGGAGCGAAATACGGATAACTGTAATAGGAATTTGCATTCACGTCGAAATTGCCACCGTCCATGTAGCCAAGCAGGAAAGAGGCAAGGCCAAGACCTGTGGTGTTGTTTTGGCTGTCAGTGGTATTAAAGGCTTGGGCGCGGGTCCAGCCGCCATACACGTCGAAATAGCCTGAGGAGTCGTCTCCAGTGTAGCTGCTGGCCTGCATCCAGCGATAATCGAGGCCAGCCTTGAAGGTGTGCTTGCCACCCACGTAGGTCCACAAAGGCATGCCGGCGATCGTGTTGGAAATCGTCTGCGTGTTGCCGCCATTGGGGCCATTGTTGCCAATGCTCGTCAAGCCGCCGGTCACGAACCGAGGGAAGGTCGACGGTGTGCCGGAGATCGCCAAGCTGTTCAGACCAATTTTGGAAAGATCGAAGGGCGTAAGCCCCTGTTTCTGAGCCTCGAGGTAACGCGTGTACGAGAGATGCAGTTCGACAATCGAGTTGGCGCTGAAGGTGTGCTGGTAATACGCCGTGAAAAAGTGATTCTCACGAATCAGCGGGAAAACGCCGGACTCCCCACCGCCGGAAATGCCGTTCCATTCCCCAGGATCTCCATAATTTTGGAAACGCTTGTTCCAGGCATAACGAAGGTAACCGCGATCGCTGGCGCCAAATGTATGGTCCAGGCGAGCGACGACGTTTTTGAAGGCGTCGGAGCCGGTTCCTTGCCACCTGTAGTTGTTAGTGCAGTAGGACTGGGCCGCGGCGCAGCTCTGATTCGGTTTCGGATAATAGCCCAAAACCAACTTGGAGGTAGCGTTGAATCGGGTGGGGGGGATGTACGTGCCGGCACGGTTCCCGCTGAGGCTGCCGAACTCCTGACGAGTTACATTTGCGTCGCTGTTAGGCAGTTGGGGATCGTAAAGGGTAATCGGAAGGTTTCCAGTCGAGGAACCGCCGTAGTAGTAGTAGTCGCTGAAGTCACCTGTGTCTACAACCGTTTGCGTAGTCGAGCCGGGGCTCCAAGGCGGCACGCTGTCGGCCCCGGAAAGCGGTTCCTTCTGATGGTAATTTTCAAACTGCGCTTCGAAGAACGTCTTGTTGCGCCCGTTAAACAGATGCGGGACAACGACCGGGCCGTCCGCTTGGAAGCCGTATTGGTTGCGATTATCGCTCCCTTTGGTGTTATGCTGCACGTCGTTGTAGTGAGTATTGGCATCGAGCCATGTGCGGCGAGCATTCTCGTAGACTTGGCCGTGCAGGGTGTTGGTTCCGGACTTCAAGACGATGTCAAAAATACCGCCGCCTGTGTGGCCGTACTGGGCGTCGTAGGGGTTGGAGACGAACTTCATCTCCTGGATGCTGGCGGTGGGCGGCACGTAGCCTATGTTACGGCTGCCATTGCCGTCCGAGTTGTTGGGCGAGCCATCCAACTGGAAATCGTTGGAGTCCGATCCCTGGCCGTTGGTTGAGAATTGCTGGATGGCGCCGTTGTCGAAAGGGCGCACCCATGTCGTGCTATAGCTGGCATTGTTGCCCGTAAAGATAACGCCCGGTTCCGTATTGGCAATCAGCATCGGGTTTCCGCCGTTAAGCGGCGCATTTTCAAGCTCATCCGCTGAGTAGACTTCGCCGCGATCGGCATGGGTCTGGTCGAGCTGGATCTCATCGGCGCGTACTGTCACCGTCTCTTTGGCGGTGCCTGGCTTGAGGGTCAAGTTGACGGTTACCGTAGCTTCCAGTTCCAAATGGATTCCGGTCTCTCTTGCCGTATCAAAAATCGGAGCCGTCGCCGATACGTCGTAGAGACCGGGTTGAAGGGCCGTGAAGGTAAAGTCGCCCGTGGAAGTGGCGACGGTGTTGGTGTCCTGGTTGGTCAATTCATTGTGCAGGGTGACCGTGGCTTTGGGAACCCGGGCTCCGGTCTGATCCGTGACATGCCCGGTGATGGCTGTTGATGTCTGTCCGAGCGCACAGTGATTGGCGGTCAGCAGGATCATGAACAGCATCAGTATCCATAGTGAGCAGCGTCGTAACGTCTGTGTGACGTGTTTCATGTGGACTCCTTTTGAAGTGAAGTTCAATGTTTGCAACTGAACTTCACTATTTGAGAAAGCGTTTACACGCTTTCGTATTTCTCCTTGTCGCAAACAGCCTTGACGCAAGACCAATTCAGGCCCGGCCAATGTGGCATATCGTTGACGGGGAGCAATACTAGGGGCAAGAAGACAAAAATGGGAAGGTTAAAGATGTTCGCGCCTGTTAAAGGGCTGGTGAAACAGGTGAATATCGTTGATTTTAATGCAGATACGGTTTGAATGGTGTGCAAGTTACAAAGGTTTGCGCTACAATGGCGACGCTCAGTAAAATCGGTTGCTGGGGCGGCGAGGAGTACATGGTGGAGGAATAGCCAGCTTTGACGTCTATGGAATCGGAACGCGAAGAGCTTGAGTTCATAGCAACTCATTTGGAGCGGACACCCCGGCTGGCGAAGCTCTTGCGTTACCTGGCACAGAAATATTTCGACGGCGAGGCCGGCCAACTCACTGAATACAGAATCGCTACCGAGGTGTTTGATCGGGAAAAGACCCAATTCATAGCCAGCGACGACGCCATTGCTCGAGTCCAGACTCACCGGCTCCGCAAGACTCTGAAAGAGTTCTATGAAAACGAGGGCAAGAACCGCCCTGTCCAGGTCTCGATACCTCTCGGAACCTATGTTCCTTCGTTTCATCGCCAAAATGCAGAGAACGTTTCGCCGGTTGAGACTGCCGGCACAGTCGAAGAATCTGGACCTTCCGAGGCGACTGGCTCGCCGCTGCAGAACAGTGAACTTTCACCTGTATCCATAGAACTGCCGCCGAGGACAGAAGAGCACGGCGGAAATGCCGCTCTTCCAATCAAGCCTAAGGGATGGCCTTGGCTTTACGCATTGATTGCAATAGCTTTAGCTGCCTTCCTGCTTGTTGTCTACAATGCTTCCCGTTCGCGGAACACTGCCACGGCAAGTTCTTCCAAGCAGAATTCAACCCCGATTCCTCCCACCTCGAAAGCTGCCCAACTCCCTTCAGTTACGCTGCCGTTTCGCATCATTGCAGGTTATAGCGGCCCGCCTCAGAGGGACAGCGTCGGTGACCTCTGGCAAGCCGACCAATACTCCCGCGGAGGGTGGGCAGCCCAGCAGCCCGCGGTTTTCGTCGCCCGAACCAGCGATCCTTTGATCTTCCGGTATGGGAGGGATGGGGGCTTCTCCTACGATATTCCGTTGCAGCCGGGAGTCTATGAATTGCACCTCTACTTCTTTCAGCTTTCTCAAGCTGCTCAGTCTGAAGATGCCGAAAACAAGTCCGCCTTCAACGTATCAATCAACGGAGTGGTGACACTGCCGGCCTTCGATATAGTATCGGACGCCATGGGGCGCAATATAGCCGATGAGCGGGTCTTACGCGATGTTTCTCCGGCATCCGACGGCTTTCTCCATCTGGACTTCACTTCGGTAATCGGGACGCCGTCGCTCAGCGCCATTCAGTTGCTGCAAGGCATACCGCACCGGCAGCTTCCCATTCGAGTAACCGCCCAATTGACTTCTTTCACTGATCGCAACGGACGGCTCTGGCATCCGGACGACTATTCCCTGGGCGGTCGGCATCTGGCCCACAATCTTCCGATGAACGGATCATCTGATCCCGACTTGCTCTCCGAAGAACGATATGGGCACTTCACATACGCTTTTCCCGTCGATACCCGTGATCGATATACCATTGTGCTTCATTTTGTGGAACTTTTTTTTGGCACGGCAGAGGCTGGTCCAAGCGAGACAGGCCGCCGGGTATTTCGTGTCATGTGCAATGGGAACACGCTTCTCGATGACTTTAATATCTATAAAGAAGTGGGCGATTATCACATGCTCACAAAAACGTTCTACCATCTGAAGCCCACCGCGCAAGGGAAATTGAATCTTACCTTTGAGCCAATTTCAGGCGACGCCACCGTCTCTGCCATCGAGATTCTGGATGAAACCAATCCGTAGGAAGCTTGATTCGCGGGCTCGAACACCTCGGGGTTCCGTGCATGGCAGAAGTTCGATAACAATAGAGCCTCTTGCAAAATTCAATTGAGACTGCGAAAAATGTCATGGCACGACTAAAGTTGTCAAGTCTCCAGACATGCTTTACAGTTTGTCTCCACACATCCTTTACAGGTAAAGGAAGTTTCTCGGGCAGGGTTCGACCATGGTCGAACCCTGCCCGAGAAGGTTGAGTTCGCGGATGGCGAACGCCGGAGTAGTAGAGCCGGATCCCGACGCGCATCAGCCACACCGACAGTTGCGTCCAACCATAAAGTGCTCTATGCGCGGTCCGCGCTTTATCGTTCCTTGTTTGACGCCTCTGCGCATGACGCTTCGCTCCTGCGCAATTGACTCCGAAGAGTTATACCCCGAACATTCCGCCCGGCTGTTGGCGCACATGGTGTCAGGCAACTGATATCCAACTGTGGCCCATATTTGCACCTCGTGTAGACTCATTAGGGAGGATCTTGAATGAGCGCGAAACAACTACTGGCTGAAATCGATCGCGGCATCAATGCCTTGCAGAAGGCGCGCGTCTTGTGTTTGAAAGGTGAGCTTGTTGCACCGAAGACTAAGGCAACCAAGGTAACAAAGGCTCCAGCCAAAAAGGCAACTAAGAGTGGCATGAGCTATGGAGGGCGCGCCAAGATCGCCGCTGCTCAGCAAAAGCGCTGGGCCAAGATTAAGCGGGCAAAGAACAAGGCAGCGAAGGCGGCTAAAGCAGCTTTGGCCGCTCCCGCAGCAAAGTAACCCGCGCTCACATACACGCATAAAGGCCTTGAGGCTATCGACCTCAAGGCCTTTATCTTTGGCGGCGACTTACCTTGGCCAGAGCATATGGAGCAAAGCAGCAAACGCCCCCAAGTGCGGTCATGGCAACTGGTCGATCCCCGAATGTGTCGAAGACGAGTTGCTATCAATTGCCCGGATCGGCTCCGTGATCAAGGAAAACTAGAGGGAAGGCAACTTCAGCGGACCGATTTTCTGCCAGTGAGTTGACGACTTATCAACAAACGACTGATCTTTTTTGCTCGGTAATGTCCGTCTCACGTCTGATCCAAAAGCCTGATAGGACGTCTAAACCAAAGCACGGCACATTCAGAAGACAGTCTCATGCAATTTAGCCGGAATGACTTTCGAAGATTGGCCTTATCGTGGGACAGGGAGTGCGGCTGATTCGCGCCGCGCAATGGCTGCAATTTGGTGGAGCATCCCTTTAAAGATGCAGTAATGGATGGGATAAAGCGCGTACCAATAAAGAAGCCCACTAAGCCCAGCCGGATCGAAGATTGCGGTTTGCCGAATCACCGAGCCATCGCTGGTTGGTTCAACTTCGAACTGAAGCCACGCACGACCCGGCACCTTCATTTCCGCCACAAGGCTCAGCCTGCGATCCGGTTCAAAACTCTCGACGCGCCAGAAATCGAGAGCATCGCCTGCAATCAGTGTATGAGGATCACGGCGGCCACGGCGCAGTCCCACGCCACCCACAAGGAGATCGAAGAAGCCGCGAATCTGCCAAAGAAAACTTGCAAAGTACCATCCATTTGAACCTCCAATCCGCTGGATGGGCGCAAAAGCCATGGCCGGAGGAACTGGCACGTACACGGTCCGGGAATCGACCAGCCGCGTTCCGAAACGCACACCGCCCCACGACGCCGGTTTCCCGCTGGAAGAGAGCGCGTCGGACCAGAAGGTCGCAGCAAACTCCAGGTTTTCATGGTGAAGGGCTCGCTTGATAGCTTCTTTTAAACCCATTGGTTGAATATTGAAGACTGTCAGCGCCGACTTATCGCGGACCAGCGTTGGGTTCTTCATGCTCTCGATCAGCTTGCGGCCAACGCGCGCATAGATCGGAGTAACAAGCCCCAGCCACAGACTCGACAGGTGTGGCGTCAGGACGGGTACCGGGATCATCCATCGCCGCAGTCCACATTGCCGCGCGTACTCCTGCATGATTTCGCCATAGCTAACTTGGTCGGGACCACCGATCTCAAAGATTGCGGACTGTTCTATGGGTAGATCCAATGCGGCCATAAGATAGGCCACTACATCTTCGATTGCGATCGGCTGGGCTTTTACCGCTACCCATCGCGGACAAATCATAGCTGGCAGACGCTGCACGAGAGCACGAATCATCTCAAAAGAAAGGCTGCCAGAGCCGATGACGATCGACGCTCGAAATTCGATCGTCGGAATCCCAGTACTGCGCAGGATATTTGCCACCTCGTGGCGACTCCGCAGATGCGCGGATAACGACTGATTCTCAATTCCGAGGCCACCTAAGTAGACAATGCGTTTGACTCCCTGCCCGCGTGCGGCGTCGGCAAAATTGTGCGCGGCTAGCCGGTCTTGCTCTTCGAACTGTCCTGTCGAACCCATGGAATGGACGAAGTAGTACGCTGTTTGCACTCCAGCCATTGCCGGTGGAAGAGAAGCGCGATCCAAGCAGTCCGCTTGAATTACCTCCGTGGAGGAAGAAACCCGCGGCCGAAGAAACTCAGGATGCCGAGCAAGACAGCGGACGGGCCATTCTGCTGCTTCAAGCGCCTTGAGAAGACGGCCTCCAATATACCCCGAGGCTCCCGTCAGCAGAACGAGCGCCCTATGGTCTGTCGTCATTGGAAAACCTCACTTTGTCTTGCCTTCTCTGAATCGACACGATTCTAGCATTGCCTGTCTGATCCTTCGTGTACCAAACGGACCAGGAGATTGTCTTTCGTCATCTGCAATCTGGCAATGGTGCAGACACGGGCTTCAACCACGACGGCAATTTACCACAGGGAAGGTTCAGGCAGAATTGAACCGAACAAATGAACAATTCCGTTGGCCATCATCACCTTGTGCTAACAGCCCTTCCCGCGTTTCCAGAAATGCCGCCAGGGAACGTGAGTTGGCGATTTGGCATAAATCCAGAATCCATTCTGGAGCAAGCGGCGTTTACCAATACTTATCCATGGATCACTTCCAAGTACCCCTGATCCAGAGGGTATGATTTGATCCGTTCCCTGTCTCGCGCGTTCGGCTGTTCACGGTTCATGGCCAACAGAGAGGTGTTGTAGTGGAACCGTTTCGGATTCATGTCGCGGCTGTGCTGGGTCACGCAGACCATCACCTCGTCGATGCGCGGCTATTGGGGTAATCGCTGGCGCCCGGTCGATCCCACCTACATCAACACGCCCACGGCATTTGGCGTTTTCGCGCACCAGACCGTTCCCGAGGGCGAGCCGCCGCGCTCGTATCTGGAGCGCTTGTACAACATCCAGCGTTGGACAATCTTTCCACGCGGTGGGCACTTCGCCCCGGCTGAAAAACCAGCAGCGGTCGCTGGGGACCTGACCGCTTTCTTCCAGGATCTGAGCTGAGGCCCATGTTCACGATCCGACATTCCAAATCTCGATTTCTGGGTTGGTTGCTGCAGTGCCCTGGTTGTCGATCGGGTCGACCATTGGTGGTAACTACATATTGACCATTCCACTGCCTAGCTCATTGCATTCCGGCCGGGGATCCGGCCAGTGTCGGCCGATATTCGCATCTTCAAGACCGCGCCTGCGACCGTACCTGCTCCGATACCATCAAATAGTAAGGAGTGCTGTAACCAATGAATTTCGATCTCGAACGAGAGCCTGCGGGCCATGCCTACAAACTGCTGGTGGGCCTGGTGGCGCCGCGGCCCATTGCGCTGATCACCAGCATGGATGAGAACGGCAAGCTAAATGCGGCACCCTTCAGCGCCTACAACTACCTGTGCACCGACCCTCCCATTATCGGCGTGGGCGTAACCAACCGGCCAGATCAGCCGTTTGTTCCCAAGGACACAGCTCGCAACATCCGGCGCACCGGCGAGTTTGTTGTCAACGTGGTTACCGAAGACATCGCCGAAAAGATGAACATTTGCGCAACCGACTTTCCGCCCGAAATAAGCGAAGTCGAGCTTGCCGGGTTCGCCACCGCACCGTCGCAGGTCGTGAAACCGCCGCGACTGGCCGAGGCGCACGCCGCGCTCGAGTGCCGCGAGTACACGACGATGGAGATCGGCCGTTCCCGGATCATCCTGGGCCGAGTTGTCGCCATTTACGTTGAGAACCGCTATGTGGACCCGACAGGACCTTACGTCAAAGCTGACCAGTTGCATGCTATTGGCCGCATGAACGGGCTGGGAAACTACGTACGTACGCGTGACGCATTCATGACGATTCCACGCATCTCGTATGAGGAGTGGAAAAGCGGGAAGCGATGAACGAACAAGCCGGCAGAGAGGAACGTCTGCTTTGCTTTCTTGAAATGCCGCCCCAATCATCACAGGCACCCGGAACGCCGCGCACTCAATTGCAGGGCCTTCTACAAGTTTTGAACTTTTCCTGCGCGTGAATTGGCGGAGATAGCACCAAGTGAGCGTCATTCCAGGGATAAATACCGGCTGCTACGGCGTTTTCCGTGCCTGATCCTGAATTAAGGGGGGCTTACCCCTATCCTTCCGCGATGAGTCTGCGGAAAGATCGAGTACTCACCTCTGAGATAGGTTTGGCATTCTTCAAAAGCTTTGGGTGGGCACCCGCGAACAGGATCCGTTCATTTGGTTTCGGTACCGGGACGCGGGGCGTTGGGGTCGAGCCTGTTTGCGCCCTGGAAGGGTAGCATCCAGCCGGGGTATTCCGGCGGGAGTTGGCTGACTTGGTCAAGCTGCTGAAGTTCCTCGGGGCTGAGCTTCACGTCCACCGCGGCAAGGTTGTCTTGGAGCTGATCGGTTCGCTTGGCGCCGATGATCACAGATGTGACGACCGGTTGATGCAACAGCCAGGCGAGCGCAATGCGGGCGGGCGAGCAGCCATGCGCATCGGCGACCGGGCGCACGACGTCGAGGATGCGCCAGGCACGCTCCTTGTTCACAAGGGGAAAGTCAAACTCGGAGCGGCGGGAATCCTCGGGTTTCTGGTTCTCGCGGCTGAACTTGCCGGAGAGCAACCCGCCGGCGAGCGGGCTCCAGACGAGCAGGCCTGTTTTGGTGTGCCGGAACATGGGTACGAACTCGCGCTCCAGATCGCGCCCTGCAATCGAGTAGTAAGCCTGGAGAGTGTCGAAGCGGGCGTAACCCTTGAGTTCAGAGATAGTGATCGCGCGCGAGAGTTTCCAGGCCGGCCAATTGCTGGCTCCGATGTAACGAACCTTGCCCTGCTGGACAAGGGTGTCGAGGGCGCGCAGGGTTTCTTCAACGGGTGTAACAGCATCATCGCCATGGATCTGGTAGAGGTCGATGTGATCGGTGCCGAGGCGCTTGAGACTGGCATCTACGGCGTCCATGATGTGGCCGCGGGAAGCACCAACGTCGTTGCGGCCGGGCCCGGTGCGACCGAAGACCTTGGTTGCGATGACGACGTCTTTGCGGGCGATGCCGAGGTTTTTGAGCGACTGGCCGAGAGTCTTTTCACTTTCGCCTTCAGAGTAAACGTCGGCAGTATCGAAGAAGTTCACGCCGGCATCAATGGAGCCCTTAACGAGGGTGTCGGCACCTGCCTGATCGACTTGGCCGATCTTGCTCCAGAAACCGGAGCCGCCGTGAAACGTCATGCAGCCGAAGCAGACGGTAGAGACAAGAAGGCCGGTGTCGCCGAGAGTCTTGTATTGCATGTGGCAAATCCTTAGCCGATGGAATCGGTTTCGCTAATTTGATGCGCGGCGGCGGCCAACGATTCGACAGCTTTGAGAGCAGCAGCAACACTACCTTTGGCAATATCAAGCACTCGCGCGCGGCTGCGACCCAGAGGAGAGCCGAGTCCCAGTCAAGGTTCCTGGACCAATCATGCGAAGCCCATTTCCCATTCGGCGACCACATTTAAGCCAGACAGCTTGGCGCTTATTGCGCGCAGTGACAACACAGCTCCCTGCGTCATCGGGTTCCCGCGCCTCTCAAAATTAACGACCGACGAGAATTTGTCCTCGAAAGCATCGCGACTGGAATCTCGTGGCACTCCTTGGGGTGGATCGCCGTTGCGTGAGGCGTTTATCGGGAATTGGGGCGATTTTGCTTCCCATCCTCCTGCGATGAAACTGTGAAGGCTGGACACATTCGATTCAGTCGCCAGGGCAGGTTTGACCACTGTGATCTCCTCCACCAGAAGTTGATTGGGAAGTAGCGATCGACATGCCCCGGCGAGGTCTTCAACTGAATCTGCAAAGCGATCTCATCTCGACCAGAACCGGATCAAGAAGAATGTCTACTGCTAAGAAGCGGCAAGTTGTTAATAATGAAGTCCTGATCTTCCCTGTCCAGTTCGCCAAACAGCCGAGGATAATCTTGCAGCCTCAGGCCTTTTTGATTGATGCGATTCATTAGACTCCAATTCTTGACTGGATGTTGAGGGCTAGGGTCCGCTGGTTCATGAGCGGGTAAATCGTATCGAGTGAAATCAATCACTCGCTGGGCAGAGTTTTGATGCCAATCCCGTAGAAGCGCAAGGCGAAAGTATTTGTTCATGAACCATTCAATTTCCAGATTGTTGTAGGAGTCTCCGAGGCCAGATCCCTGTTCGAGAAAGCTGTAGCTCCAATCACTGTTTGTGCGGTACTGGTTTCGCCAAATCGAACCAAACTCTCCAAAACTCACAAATTGTGTGTCAGGCCATCGTTTTATTGTGTCGGAAACCCACATTTCGAGGGCTGAACAAATTAGGTCCTTTCCGAACTCATATACAAGCTGAGCCTCCCAAATGTTGGTGACCCAACCAAAGTGGTTTCGCTGAAAGCCCTCGTCAAAGTGAATCGACTGCGTGTGCATCACCTCTCTGTGACCTAGATCAAGCCCCCATCCTATGTACGTTTCGATAGGACCAACACCACGACGGCTGTTGTACCCGGTGATCTTCTGTCCGAGAGATCCGCTTCTTCGCGCACACAAGAAATCCATCGTCCAACCATCTAGGTTCACACAATCGATGAAATCAACTTTGCTTTGCGCTGGTTTGCAAAAGTGTTCTGTAGATGGATAGAAGGGATAGGATGGCGACCCGTCCGCGCCTCCTCCATCGATGTCACTCTGACTCCAGATCACAGCATGCGCAGTGTGAATATCTTCCTTCTCGGCAAGATACTGCAAACTGTTGGCAGACAAGAATCCACCCATGATAGCTTGAGGTCGGTATCCGTTTCCTACAAATTTAGAAATGATCTCAATCGCTTCTGACATCTCGCGATTCACGCGCTCTCGTGGTAAATACATTGCTGGAAAGTATCCTGGGAAATACGATACTTCGTCGCCAAACTTCTGTAGGCACTCAACTGCATACTCTCGAATCTGGCAGTAATTTATGCGCTTATCTTCAAGGGCATTGAGCGTGAACCCCCAGGTAAGGCGACCTTCCGGATTCGATCGACCGAATGCCTCTCGCATCGAGCGCACGCCCTCGAGAGTATGCCAGGAAGATTCATCCCGTGGGTGAAGCTTGATATCGCGCGAGACCTCCCATGGAGTCGTGCGAATCATGATGCAAAATGTCACAAATCGATGACCAAGGAGAGAGCTAACAGGTGAAGCTGATGAAAGCATCTGACTTAACGCATCGATGCGTGACGAGCCAGCCACCAAATGAGTTCCGCTGAATACGGAGCCAGCTAAGAATGTGCGGCGATTCATTGATTGAACTCTCCTTTACGGTTCATACCTGTTTGAGTTCGCTCGTCTGATTTGGCCCACTTCGCTCATCTAAACTGGCCCACCTGTACAAGCCCGGATGTAAAGATTCGGGGATGGACAGGAGGCAAAAAGTGGAACTATTTGAAGTGATTCGGCGGGG
>Ga0224531_1000095_pt1 | contig 55358 bp, 43 predicted proteins | sample CBST100metaG_FD_179876 | JGI IMG/M metagenome (GOLD analysis project Ga0224531, IMG submission 179876) | Peat soil microbial communities from Stordalen Mire, Sweden - C.B.S.T100 | ecosystem: Environmental > Terrestrial > Soil > Wetlands > Peat | place: Sweden: Norrbotten County, Stordalen Mire...
AGCATTGCCTGGCTGGCACAGAGCGCCAAGCACAACGCACTACGATATGCGATCGCGATTCTGCTCGTAGCTCTCAACGCTGTCCCTCGGGTAAAGCAAATTTTGTCTCGGTGGTTTTTGAGCCGTTGCTGACGACAACCGTGTAGGTTTTAGTCGCCGGCTTGGCAGCGCTTTTCGCGTGTGGCCGTGACGACGAAACCGTCGCCGCCGATGTCTGGCCGGCAAACAGATTGCGCATCGCCGTAGCCGGAACCTTGGCGATTTGCGTGTCCATCGGATTGCGCAGCACCAGTTGAATTTTTAACGAATTGCTAGCCAAGCTGAGCAACTGCGCCTGTTCGGGGGTCACCAGCAAGTTAACCACCTGCACCTGCTGCGGCTTGCCCTCGTTGTCGCGCTTGATGTCGGTGCCCGCGGAAAGGACTTGAATATTCTGCAGCAGCGTCTGCGTCACCGCGCCCTGATCGGGCTGACCGGCAGCCGACGGAGGATTGCCCGAAACCAGCACATCGACGCGCATACCGGGCGTGACAAAACCGCCCACGCCAACAACCTCATCGACCTTCACCGCGCAGGCCCGCATTCCGGCCGGAATCGTCGGCGCCAAACCGCCGCCGGAACCGGCGCTGGCCAGATGATTTTCCAGAATCGGCTCGCCCTGATAGATCTGCGTCATCACGCCGCGACCTACCGCATCTTCCGGCTTCGCAATCGCGCCCTTGGGCGCCGCGCCCACCACATTCATCGTCGTCAGATCAGCGGCAGTCACCACCGCGCCCAGCGGAATGTCTTTGGCCGCCGCGACCACCTTGGTGGTTTGCACGGGCCGCGACGCCGCCATGCGGACATTAAACATGCGATACACCAGCCAGGTGCAGCCGCCGGCAATCACCAGTGCGATGAAGAGGATCGTAGCCAGTCGTCGATTCATCCCAAACCTGTAGGAGCCGGCTTGCGCCTGCTCATCTTTCTCTACCAGCCTCGATTTACCAACCTTGATTGCCAGGCCCGGTGATCGCACCATGCCCCACAGCCGTTGGCCTTCCTCACCGTACCACTCGGCCAAGCCCCATGCGGCAGTTTTTCAAGCCCGAGTGAAGTAGGAAATGCAGGCCTGGCACGATCTCAAAATGGGAATGCGATTTTCAAAATGCCCAAATTGCCATTGCGACCGCGCATCCTACTGCCGTTAGCGCAGGCCAGCGCGGTTTTAGTGTAGTCCTTGAGCAGCTTCCGGTTTGCGCTTGAATTGCCGATGAGGTATCAAGAGTGCTATGAGGCAAGGCGCCGGAATCGGCGATGCTATTTGTAGCGGCTGCGAAGGCCCCTTTTGAGGCGACTTCGAATAAGGTTCATCTTCCCGGAACGGAAGCTGCCGGCGATCCGGGAGTCAGGAGGCGCGATTGCAACCTCTCGTTTTGATTCCGCGCGAGACAAACGCACCGCCGCCGCCCGGCGAAGAAACCCCGGCGCACAATGGTCTCACGCTGATTCGCAGCGCGCCGCGCGCCACTGCGGCCAGCTCTGCCGTCGCGCCAACGCTCTTCGTCCATGCGCTCGATCTGGGCCCTCGCCCAACTTCGCTTGCGACGTCGATTTTTTTTCACGGCTTGGCGGCGGCCGTGCTCTGGTTCAGCATGATGTACAGGCCGCCCATCGCCCGCGTCGTTATCGGCCACGAAACCGTCCGCCGCATCGATCTGCACGCATCAGCGCAGCAGCTCCGCTCCAGCCAAGAAAAAATCGCCTATCCCAGCGCGCGCGCGGCATCCGATCAACAGATAGCCGCCGCTGCATCGGCGGCCAGCCGCCAGATCGCCCAGCTTACGCCGGGACCGCAAACCATTATTCAACCCGAGCTCCAGACGCACGAAGCGCTCACCCAGCAAATTCCGCTGCCCCGTCTGTTGATCTGGTCGCCGAGCAAAACGCTGGCCAAAGATGTTGTCGCACCCTTGCCGGAAAAGCCCACCGGCGCCGAGGCTACCCCCTCGATCGAGCGACCCAATCAGGAAATCAATCTGGCCGCGGTTAACATCGCCTCGAGCGACTGGCCGTCAAAACACGCCTACGTTGCGCCCGGCACCACCTCGCCGGTCGCCGTTCATCTTCCCAACCAGACGCAACTGCCGCCCAGCACGGCCATGCAGGCAGCGGCGCAGCCCACGCCGGCGGCGATTCTATCGGCCTCCAACATCGTCATGAAAGATGGAAGAGCCGTTCTGCCGGCTGTGAATGAAACCGTGGCGGCAAAAACACGCGGCAACGCCCCGGCGGGCAACGGAAACGGAGCGGCGGCGGGCAACGCTTTGGCATCCAACTCCGAATCGGCCGGCGCGGGACAAGGCCAATCCGGCCAAGCAAACCATCAAGCCGCCAGCGCATTAGAACGCCAATCGATCGCCGCCACCTCCGCCGCCGCGGACTCCGATCTTGTCTCGACAGCTCTGCGCCAACACGCGGCCACGCAAATCGCGCTGCCCAAAGACGGCCGCTTCGGTGCGATCGTGGTCGGCAGCACGCTCGAAGATCGCTTTCCCGAGGCCGCCAACCTCTGGGGCGGCCGCGTCGCCTACACCGCCTATCTGCATGTGGGCCTGGCCAAAAGCTGGATTCTGCAGTACTCGCTGCCCGGCGAAGCCGAAGCCGCCTCGGCCGGCGCCATTTCCCGCCTGGATGCGCCCTGGCCCTACAGCATCGTGCGCCCCAATCTGGCCGCCGGCCTCATCAACGCCGACGCTTTGATGATCCACGGCTTCGTCGATCAGTCCGGCCGCTTCGAGTCGCTCGGCATCGTTTTTCCCAAGGATTTTTCGAGCGCCCAGTTCGTTCTCGCCGCGCTCGGGCAGTGGCAGTTCCGCCCCGCGTTGCAAAACAGCCAGCCCGTCAAGGTCGAAGTGCTCCTCATCATTCCCGAAACCTTCGAATAAACGCGTCCATTCAGCCGCAAAAGCAAAGGGCACGGCCGTCAATCGCCGCACCTTTTTTTGCGTTGGAAATTTTCGCTACTTAACTTTTTGCAACTGCTCCAGAAAGCGGCTGAACTCCTTGCGGCTGGCCGCGTCCATGTATTGATTCTTTCCGCTGCGCAGATCTTTTTCGTCGGGAAGAATAAATTGCAGTCCCACGCCGTCCGCCCCCCAGCGCACGGCCCGCGACTGCACGGCGATCGAACGCTCCTCGGCCTCCTCGCCGCCGTCGCTCCGCTGCAGCGTCATCAGCACCAGCGTGCCCGGATACCAACGCTCCTCGGTCACCACGTAGAGTCCCGACGAGCTGATGTCGCGAATGCCATGCGCCGCGGGCGCGGCGCCATCCCAGTAGTAGGCCGCCAGCCCCGGCACTTCAATCCGCGGGGCCTTGCGAGGATCGGGCGACCACCAGCGTTCCAGCCAACTACGCGGGCGGTCGGCCTTCGCTCCCGGCCGCGTCAGTTCCATCTCGTGAGTCTGCGCTTTCTGGGCAGGCATCGCCGCGTGTTTCTCTTCCCCGTTGTCTTGCTTGCGATTCAGCTCTAACACGCCTGGCCCCCCGCTCCACAGCGGCTTTTCGCGCAGCAGCACCGCACCGGCAATCTGCGACGGCGTCTCTCCGGCTCCGTGTCCGTTGTTAAGCCATGCCAGCCGTTGTTGCATCTCCTCGGCCACGCAAAGCACGAGCTGATCGCCCGGCTGCGTCTGCGACGAGTAGATCGAGTGCGCCGGCAGCGCCAGCACGCTCTCCGGCTTCGGACTGGAGGAACTGACCTGAAACGAGGGAAAGGACTCAACCATATCGATTACCCGACACTCCTCGTCCAGGCAGATCAAGTCCAGCGGCGCGGGTACCGCCGCCGCCGGAATCCCGCGGAAGGGTTTCATCCACACGCCCTCGCCCGACTTCAGCGGCCGCTCAGCGATCAGCTCCGCCATGTGCGTCGCCGAAAGATCAGCCGTCTTGACCTGCAAGCCGAGAAAGCATTCCCGTGTTTGGTTATAGACGCAATGTGTCTGCGCTTCCATGGTCTCTTCCGCCCGCAACAATTGCTCCGCGGGGCCCCTTCCGCTTCTTTGTCTTCCAGCCGCTTGCGCGACCTCTTGCCAAAACTCAATACGCGAGTGGCCATGCGGCACGCCGCAACCGGGTACACTCCGCCTTTCCATTGCCCGGCTGGATCGCCCGTGGCGCTTGCCGCTTCCGCGGCCGATCCGCCCGACAACAGAACGCTTTCACTTTCATCGTGGCGCCCGCCGCTTGCATGGCGGCCCCAGCTTCTAGCCGCCGCTTACTTGACGCGCGTGCGGCGACGTTGAACGAGAATCACCAAAATAATGGCCGCCAGAACTCCGGCTACAACTTGGATAATCGTCGTACTATTCATTGCCCTCTCCTCTTTCTTGTGTCAGTGGTTATTTAAAGACGAAAACGACTCCATCATTATGATGGCGGCCGGTCCCAGTGTAACTACGAAAAGCGCTGGAAAAATAAAGAGCACCAAAGGAAACACCAGCTTGACCGAAGTCTTGGCCGCCAACTCCTCGACCATCTGTATGCGCTGCTGACGCAGTGTGTCAGCATGAACGCGAAGCACCTTGGCCACGCTCGTTCCAAATTGTTCCGACTGTACCAAAGTGGAAACCAGATTGCGCAAACTCTCGACGCCGGTACGCGCGGAAAGATGCTTCCAGGAATCCGCGCGCGCGCAGCCCGCCCGCTGCTCCAGCACCAGAACCCCCAGTTCGTCGCACAGTTCCGGATGCGAACTTTTCAACTCGTGCGTCGTTCGAGCCGTCGCCTGATCCAGGCTCAAGCCGGCCTCCATGCAGATCACCAGCAGATCGAGCACGTCGGGCAAACCGCGCGCGATTTTCTTCTGCCGCTTCTCGATCTTCTTTCCCAACCAGAAGTCCGGCGCCAGAAAACCGCCGCCCAACGCCAAGACATAAATGAGAAATGGGGACCGGCTGCCCAAGCCGCTGAACAGGGCCACCGCCGCCAGCAGCAACGGCATCAGTACCTTGGTGCCGTAAAAGAATTTGATGGCCGATTCGTCGCGGTAACCGGCACGCGTCAACCGCTGCCGCATGATGGAAACTTCCTGCTCGCTCTTCGGCATCAGGTTCTCGAAGCGCTCGACGATGGTGCCGATCGAAGCTCCCGCCTCCCGCACCGTCTCCTTCAGCTTCCTCTCCTTGGGCCGGGGATTGATGGCTTCGCTGATGCGGCGCAACGCGGCCTCGCGATAGAACAGCAGGGCACCGCCGCTGGCGATCAGCAGAAAGATAGCGAAAAAGGTGAGAATCATGAATTCCATACTTGCCTCACACGTCGATGTCGACGATACGGTAAATGACAAAGCCGCCGACCGCCGTCAAGCCCACGGCGCCCCATATCATCTTGATGCCGATCTCGCGATGCCACAGGATGCTGATCATCCCCGGATCGACAAAGTAAATGCAGATGCCCAAAGCGACCGGCATCAGCGCCAGAATGATCCCCGTAAGCCGGCCCTGCGCCGTGTGCACCATGATTTGTTTTTTCAGCCGGAAACGCTCGCGAATCACCTGCGCGGTCTTGTCGAGCACCTCGGCCAAATTGCCGCCGCTTTCTTTTTGAATCGTGATGGCGGTGGCGACGATCTTCAGATCCTGAAGCGGAACCCGGTTGAGCAGATTGTTCAACGCGTTTTTCATCTCCAGGCCGTAGTTCTGTTCCTCGAAGCAGATTTTGAATTCGCCACCGACCGGATCGCTGCACTCGCGCGAGACCAGCGACATGGCGGCCAGCAAGCTGTGTCCGGCACGCAATCCGCTTACCATCAGATCCAGCGCCTCGGGCAGGTTTTTCTCGAAGGCGGAGAAGCGGCGTTTGCGCTTGAACATCACCCATCCGAAGGGCGCGCACCCCAGCAAAAATCCCCCGCCTAGCGCCAGCGGCAACGAGGCATTAACCTGATACAGCACATAGGCCGGCAGAAACATGCAGACCAGCGTCATCAGCAACAGGCGGCCCGGACTCCATCGCAACGCCGCCTGGTTCAGCAGCTTTTGCAGATAGGGAGCCAGATCCATGCGCAACAGGCCCTGATTGAGCCAGGGAATGCTGCTCAACTGTTCGTCCTTGCGCAGATCGAGATTCTGCTGATGTGTTTCTTTGGCTTCGGTTTTGATCACCGAATCCAGCGTGGCCATCGCCTGCCGCGCGCTGCGGGAGGGGCGCATGGAACCACCCAGCAGCAGCATGACGATAGTAAACACGCCCACAAAAACCAGTACGATCATCACTCCCATTCCGTCCCTCCTTTCTTCTTAATTTACCGGTCTTCTTAATTTACCGGCGTTTCTTTCTCAAACAGCGTAGGCGGCAAAATCATGCCCGACACGCGCAACCGCTCCAAAAAGCGCGGGCGAATGCGGCTGGGCTTGAAGCAACCGATCACGCGCCCGTCCGGCCCGATGCCCCGCTTCTCAAAGGTGAAAATTTCCTGCATGCTGATCACATTCTCTTCCATGCCCGTGATCTCGGAGATGTTGGTGATCTTGCGCGTGCCGTCGCTCATGCGCGAAGCCTGCACGATGATCGTAAGCGCCGAGGCGATCTGTTGCCGCACCGACTTCTCCGGCAAATTCATGTTGGTCATCGCCACCATTGACTCCAGCCGCGACAGCGCATCGCGCGGCGTGTTGGCGTGGATGGTGGTCATCGAACCTTCGTGGCCGGTGTTCATGGCCTGCAGCATATCGAAGGCCTCTTCGCCGCGCACCTCGCCGATGATAATCCGGTCAGGGCGCATACGCAGGCTATTAATCAGCAGTTGCCGCTGCCGGATCGCGCCCTTGCCCTCGACGTTGGGCGGCCGCGTCTCCAGCCGTACGATATTTTCCTGCGCCAACCGCAACTCGGCGGCGTCTTCGATCGTCACCAGCCGCTCGTTATTCGGGATGTACTGCGACAGAATGTTCAGAAAAGTTGTTTTGCCGGCGCCGGTGCCGCCCGAAACCAGAATGCTGATGCGCGCCCGCACCGCCGACGAAAGCAGCTCCATCATCTCCGGCGAAATGCTCTTCAACTGCACCAGTTGGTTGGCGGCCAGCGGGCCGGTGCCGAAACGGCGGATCGAAAGCGAAGGACCGTCGAGCGCCAGCGGCGGAATGACGGCGTTGACGCGCGAGCCGTCGGGCAGTCGCGCATCGACCATCGGCGAAGATTCGTCCACGCGGCGGCCGACCCGCGAAACGATCCGGTCGATGATCTGCATTAGATGCCGATCGTCGCGAAAGGAGGTATTCACCTTCTGCAGCAGTCCGCCTTTTTCCACAAAAACGTGATCTTTGCCGTTGACCAGAATATCGGAGATTTTCGGGTCGCGCAGCAGCGGCTCCAGCGGTCCCAGCCCGAAGACCTCGTCCAGCAAGTCGGCGTGGATACGTTCCTGCTCGTCAAAGTTCAGCGGCACCCGCTGCTCGGCCATGATCTCTTTAACCAAGCCGGAGACCGCCTGCCGCGCCTGCGTGTTGTTCACGCGCGACAGCTTCTCCAGATCGAGCCGGGAAATCAGAGCCTTGTGAATCTCCGCTTTGTAGCTTTCAAAATTCAGCAGTTCCACGTTTGTCCTTTTTCTGGCGATCAGCTCCGCCTGGCAACCACACCCGCCTTCGCCCGTTTAGCGGAAGAGCCGGAAGCCCTTCTTCTTGGGCTCTTCTTCTTGCTGCCCCAGCGCCGCCTTGGCCATGCGCCGAATTTCGTGCGCCAGAGGCGAATCGGCCAGCACCAACGGCGTAGCGTCAATCTGCATCTTTTTCACCGAAGCATAATCGTTGGGAATCTTCCACTGCGCCGGCTTGGTCAACGCCTTGGCGATCTGATCCTCGGTCACGCCCAGCCCCCGCGACTCGAAGCGGTTAATCACGACTTCCAACTTGGGCGCGACGCCAGAGAAAAACTGCGTGATGAGCCGGTTGGAATTGCGCAGCTCGGGAATGCTGGCCTGCGTCACCAGATAAACCGAAGTGGCGTTTTTGAAGGCCGCCGTGCTCATCAGATCCAGCCGCGAGCCCAGGTCCACAACCACGTTATCGAACTCCTCTTGCGCAACCTTTAGCAAACGGTCGATCGCCTCGTCGCTCGACTGAAAGGGAACGAAGCGTCCCGGCGCCGCCAGCACCGACAGGCCGGAGCTGTGCTTGACCAGCAGTTGCGCCAAAAACTGCGCGTCCAGCCGCTCGGCCGCCTGCAGCGCGTCGATGGCCGAAAACTCCGCCACGATGCCCATATTCAGCGCCGCATCGCCCAGCGGCAAATCCAGATCGATCAGCAATGTTTTTTGGTCGGAGAACTCCTGGGCCAGCGCCACGGCAAAGTTGCAGGCCAGCGTGGTTGCGCCCGCGCCACCCTTGGCGCTCATAAAGGCCAGCATATTGCTCGCCGTCTGCCGGTCGGCGCGCCGCGTCGGCCGCCGCGCCGCCGCCCGCGTCAGAGCTTCCGTAATCTCCTCGGGAACAAAGGGCACCGTCAAAAATTCCCGCGCCCCGGCGCGCATGCAGCGCACCAGCAGCTCCGGGTCGGCGCTCTCCGAGTAAACCATCACCGTCGCCACGCCGCTCGATCCAATGCTTTCCACCAAACCCAGCGCGCACTCCGGATCGCTGTCCAGCTCGATGATGATGACGTCGTACTTCTCCTCGAGCATCCGCGGCACATCGCTCAGCTCCGGCGGATAGCTGGAAAATTCGCAGATTCCGTTTCCGCCCTTGCTACCCAGCAGTTGCACGGCCGTCGCGCGGCGCTCCTCGTTGGGGCCGATCAGAGCCACGGAAAGCGGCCGGCCGCCGTACGATTCCGGGCAAGGCGTCACCAGATGCGGGGCAGCCAGGTGCGGAGCGGCATTGGCCGCCGTGTTGTGCGAGCTCTTGAATACCGGGTGCCGGGGCAGCTCAGGCAGCTCTTCCGCCGCCAATTCGTATTTCGGTTGTTGCCAACTAGACATCTTTGCCTTCCATCAATGCATAAAGAATGAAATCAGTGTCCCGACCGCAATAGCCGGCGCGTAGGGCATCTTGCGCCGCCGGGGATTGCTCAATACCGCTTCGCCGTTTTCTTGCGCGCCGAAGAGCAACTCGCCGGTATGTTGAAAAAGCTCCTTCAGAAAACCGCTCCAGGTCGCCCAACCTAGCGCCATCGCGCCGCCGGCCAACCCGGTCATCACGAACGCCAACAGCAGTTGGTGTGGCCCGATCCAGGCTCCGATCGCCGTGAACAGCTTCACGTCGCCGGCGCCCATTCCACCCATCCAAAAAAGTGAGCCGAAGATCACCAGACCCAGCGCCGCGCCTCCTAAGCTCTGCCCGGCGCCATGCCAGCCGTAAAGATAACTTGAAACCGCAATTCCCAGGGCGAGAAACGGAAGCACCAGCCAATTCGGAATCCGACGGCTGCGCAGATCCGTGAAGGTCGCAACCCCCACCACTACCACCATCGGCCACCAGGCAAATGAGTGCACCATTTCTGCTCTCGCTCCTTCCGGCGAACCGGAACGATAAGGTTCACAGCAATTGGCCCACCAAACTCTATCGGCACAAATTACCTTTAAATTCAAAGAGTTAATTGTCTCGTCCCGAGTCAGGTGTACACGAATGTTTACGCATCGCCCGCCCCTTGGACAGCGTTGTTTACACTTGGCGCACTCTCCGTGCCTTAATTTGCCACACGGCGAAAGCCGTCCTTATTAAACTACGCCGTAACCCTATGTCTAATTGGGCAATAAACCGATTTCCACACCTGCAAATTACCTGCGTCATGAAATTACATCCGTACCGCATCCCTTTAACTGCACCCATATTAGTGCAGAAAAATCTCGCCCCGCCCCCCCGCCTTCACTCTCCTGTATTCTGTTGAAACAGGTCCAGGCATCACTTTAGTTACCCCCTCACCAATTCGGGACAAACAGCTCCGGCCACAAAAGCCGCTCCAAAAGTGCGGTCGCTTTCTGTAGAGGCCGGATTTCCTTTTCCGCTTAGCTTTGGTTTTCTTCGGGTTTCTTGGGGTTAACTTAGTTTTTTTCCTTCACAGCCCCGCCCTCGAACTTCGCTCGGCTCTCACTGCATTTCTTATCGACACCAACGCCCTCCCGCGCCCGGACCAAGGTCTCACCGGACTAGCACGAAAGGGGAATGGCAGCCGCTCAGACGATTGCGGATGATGAGGTTACAGCCAATCACCCCCATGAACGGCTTCTTGGAATCAGCGATATGGTAGATCGCTACGCATGACAAGAATTGGACTGTTTTCTGAAGATCGTACTTTGCATCCGCTTCTCTCTTCGGCTCTGGGCACGGACTTCGAAGTTCTGCTCGGCTCCAGTGCAAAAGAGATGAATGAGTGGGTCGCGGCCGGCCGCTGCGACGTCATGATTCTGGATTTGGACTCGCAAGAGGACTCGCTAGCGGCGCGCATCGAATGCTCGCGCCGGTTGATCGCCTCCAACGTGCCCGCCATTCTAATGGCCGACGACAGCCTGCGCTCAACCGCCTTCGAGCTGGTGCATGAGGGAGCCTTCGGCTATTGCCGCCGTCCGCCCTCGATCCGCGACCTGAAGACCATGCTCAGCCGAGCCTATGAAACCTCGGCGCTAAAGAAAAAGCTCTACAACGCGCAGCAGCGCATGGAAGAGCCCGCCGGCTGCGACCGCATCATCGGCGCCAGCCCCGCCATGCAGCGCGTCTATCAACTGGTGCGCAGCGTAACCAACCTCAACGCCACCGTACTGGTCACCGGCGAAAGCGGCACGGGCAAGGAGTTGATCGCCCGCGCCATTCACAATCTCGGCTCCCGCGCCAACAAGCCTTTTGTCGCCGTCTCCTGCGGCGCCATTCCCGAAACCCTGATCGAAGCCGAGCTTTTCGGCCACGAAAAGGGCGCCTTCACCGGCACGGTGGGCGCGCGCGAAGGCTACTTCGAACAGGCAGCCGACGGCACGCTCTTCCTCGACGAAATCGGCGAACTGAGCATGTTCACCCAGGTCAAGCTACTGCGCGTCTTGCAGCAGATGGAGTTCAACCGCCTCGGTTCCAGCCGTCTGGTTCCGCTCCGCGCCCGGCTGATCTTCGCCACCAACCGCGATTTGGCAAAACTGGTCGCCGAGGGCAAATTCCGCCAGGACCTCTACTACCGCATCAACGTGATGAGCATCGAGTCGCCGGCGCTACAGGATCGGGTAGAAGACATTCCGCTGATCGCGCGGCACTTCCTCCGCCACTACTCGGAAACTTTCCAAAAGCCGATGGACGCAATCGAACCCGAAGCGGTTGAAGCGCTCCAGGCCTACCACTGGCCCGGCAACGTTCGCGAGCTGGAAAACATCATACAGCGCGCCATCATTCTGGCCCCCGGCCGCATGGTTCGCGCCGAAGACCTGAATCTTGCTCCGGCGGAACACGAGGAAGCGGCAGCAAACTTTGACGAAGTGGTCGACATTGCCGATTACCAGTCGTCGAGCTCCTTCGAGCGTCAGCTTCGCGACTACAAGGTCAAGCTAGCCGTCAGCGCCGTGCGCGAGAACAACGGCAACAAAACCCTGGCCGCGCGCAGCCTGCAAATCTCGCGCGCCTATCTGCACCGGCTTATCCGTCTGGCCGAAGGCGACTCCGCCGAAGCCGTAATAGGATTGCGTCAGGCCGCCAACGCCTAAGCCATTCCTTATTACGCAAAAAAGGGACCGGATTTTCCGGTCCCTTTTTATTTGTCTTCTGGCTTGAATCTATGCGAAGTAATCGACCTTGCTGGCGGGCGCATCGTCAAAGCTCGAGCTCTCGGCCTTAAAGCTGTGCGCCTCTTCCTCATCGTCGGCGAGCAGCAATTCCTCGTCCTCGTCTTCCTCGGTGCCGGCGGCCTTTCTGCTGTTCTTCTTGCCCGCATCGTCGCCAGCCTTGGCCACGCCGTCAATCTCAAAGATCGCGGGCGGACGCAGCCCCCGCGCGGCAGTCTTCACGGGAGTCACCAACCGGATTCCGGAGATGGGAGCGATTTCCATGCTTCGCCTCTCGTCTTATTTCATCGGCGAAAAAGGTGCGTGGCTTTAATCTTTCAAACCGGCTTTTGTCCAATTTCAAGACATTTTCCCCTTACCTCCGTACTGCCAGATCATTTCTTCTCCACGCTTTGAGGCCAGGCGCTACACTGTTTCCATGCCGGACGAGCAGGAATTCCGCCGCGCCGCCGATGCGGCTCTCGATGCGCTCAAACGCCACTTGATCGCGCGCGAAGAAGACGAGCAGGCCGCCTTCGAGGTCGAGGAACAGGGTGGAGTTTTGAATGTTCTTTTCGAGGAACCGGGAACGCGCTTTGTGATTACACCCAACGCGCCCGTGCACCAGATCTGGATCTCGGCGCTGGCCACCAGCTTCAAGCTCGATTGGGACTCTGCGACGAACGGCTTTGCGCTCGTCCGCACCGGCGAAACGCTGACGGCACTGGTCGATCGGCTCATCGGCGAATATCACGCCGACTGATTTTAAAAGAAGCGATGTTAGCGCTTGCGCCGGTATTGACCATGCTGCGAGGGCAGCGTCAGCACCGTATCGGGAAAGTCGCGCAGCGTCGCTTCCAGCGGCTGAGGCGGCAGAATCTCCGGCGCGACGGTCACCTCACGCGAAGCTGAATTGACGTCGGCAACCGGAGCAACAGAAACGGGCTCAACTGAAGCCGGCGCGACAGGAACCGAATAGCGCAGAGGCGCAGGCGCGGGACGCGAAGTTTTTTGCGGCGCGGCGAAAAGCGAAACCGGCTCCCGCGAAGCAATTGTGCTTTCGACCGCAGCCGCTTCGGTCACCAGTTGCGCAGCGGTGCTCTCGCCTTCTCCGGCCTCGCCCGGTGCCTTGGGCTTGAGAGTAAAAGCAAGATTCCGCAGTCCGCTCAACCGCGAGTGAACAGCCTGGGCACTCTCTTCCTGCGTAATGACCGGCGGCGCGGCAGCAACGGCACGCGGGGCAACAGTGGGAAAGTTGGCAGTTGCGGGCGGTTTGTTTGTGCCCGCGATCATCTCATCCCAGTTTCCGATCCGTGCTTTACCGGGCGCGGCAAGGGGCGCATCGGAGTGGACAGGCTGCTCAACGAGCCACCAGGGAGTCTGCTCCTCGGATTGGACGGGAGGCTGAGCAGGAGCTTGCGGCACGGGAGACGCAACCGGCGCGGCAGCCGAAGCAACTTGAACCGACGGTTCCTCATGAACTGGCTGAACCGAACGGGCCGGCGGCACGGAGTATGGCGAAAGCTGGCTGGCGGCAGGCTGCGGCTGCTTCAACTCCGCGCCGGTCCACGTCGGCGTTGCCGAAGAAGCCGAAGGAACGGAGCGGCTGTGAATCGGCCGCCGCTCCTGTGAGCGCACGTGGTTTTCCGTCTCGCCGATCGCGCGGCGAAAGGCAGGGTCGGCCTTGGTCAGGCTCACGCGGTTCAGCACAAAACCGACAGCCGCGGCATCGAGCCGTTGCAGGCGGTCGGCGGTGGCGCGCAGTTGCGCGCGCGTGGTTACGCCCGACTCGATCACCACGATGATGCAATCGGCAAAGCGCGACAGGTACTCGGTCTCGGCCGAAACGGTCAGCGGCGCGGCGTCAGTTAAAAACACTTTTGCCCGCTTGGCCTCGGCGGTTTCCGCCACCGGATGCAACAGCGCGGTCGAATGCGAGACCGACTGCGTGGCGCGAATTTCGTTGCCCATCGCAGCCTCGGCCGAGCTAAGGATTTCAGCGCTCCGGCCCATCGGCGCCAGCAACTCTTTCACGCGGTTGGCCAGAGTGGTCACGCCCGCTCCAGAGCCGGTTCCCGTAAAGACGTAATTCCGCACGTCGCCTTCCTTGGCGGCGTATTCGATGCCCGCGGTCAGCCGCAGCAGATGTTCGCCGGCCACCGCTTCTGAAACTTCGTCGAAATCCGGCAGCAGCGCCATCGGCGCAAGGCCCAACAGATTTTCCACGTCTGAGGCGACGTAAATTCGCGGGTCCATCTTTTGCGCAATGAGCGCGATGCTCACGCCCAGCAGCAAAAATAGAATCAGAATCGCCACGGCGTTGCGTATCACGCCGGCCACGGAAGGATGCGCGGGCGCGGCGGCGGCGGCGGCCAGATGGGCCGTGCCGGGAGCGCTATCTTCCAGCGCCATGTTCTGCAACTGCTCGTCGACTGTAGCGTAGCGGGTTTGCAGCCGCGTAATGTCGTTGGCCAGATCATTGGCCCGCTGCAGCTTGGGCGTCGCGCCGGCCGCGGTATGGGTCATCTGCGCAATCTGTCCGTTCAGCCGCGACTCAACGCTGGCGGTGCGATCCAGGTCGGCGCGAAGCTGACCTTCAATGCGCGTCGCGGTCTTGGCGCGCAAATTATTGCTCGCCGAATCCAGCGCGCCGTCGATCTGCGACAACTCGGCCGCATCCTGCTTGTACTGCGGATGGTTCGGCGTAAGGTTGGCCATCTGCGAAACCAGCACCGCGCGGCGCTGTTGCAGCGAATTCTTCAGGCTCGACAATCCGGCGTCGGTGGCGATGGCCTGATCGGCCTGCGCGTCCAGCGCCGATGTACCTCCGCGCGAAACGCTCAGCGCGGTCAAACGCGCCGCGGCCTCGTCGTGATCGGCGCGGGCTTTCACCAACTCATCGTGCATCCGGGCAATGTCGTCGTCGTAATGCACCGGCGCCACCGCGCCAATGCCGGCCACACCCAGTTGCGCATTCAGCGATGCCTGCTCGGAGCGGTCGTCGTCCAGTTCTTTCTTCACCCGGTCGCGCTCGTCGTGCAGCATGGCCAGCCGCGACGAATCGCCGATCTTCTGCTCGTGCGCGGTGTTTTCAATATAGCTGTTGGCCACGGCATTGGCCGCGGCGGCGGCGGTATCGGGATTGGAGGCGTGCGCGGTGACGGAAACCTGATAGCTGGTGCCCACGCGCGCCACTTCGACGGCCCCCTTCAGCCGGTCGGCGGCACTCTGTTCGCTCTCGCCGCCACGCTGCCAGACGCCATCCAGCTTATGCACGGCGCTGGTCAAAACATCCTGGCGGGTCATGCTCAGCAATTGCTGCTGCAGATACGAATCGTAGGTCGCCGGGTCGTAGTTATAGGGCCAGTGCATGGGCGCCGCGCCCTCAAGCACGCGCGTCGGCGTCGGCTGAATATAGACAAAACTCTGCGCGGTATAAATCGACCAGTTTTTAGCGGCGTAAGCTACAGCCAAAATTACTCCGGCCAAGGCAAAGCCCCAAACCAAGCGACGGTGCATCTGCAAGCCGCGCATAAGGTCGAAGCGGAAGACCGGCGGCTCCGCGCTTGGAACCGTAAAACCTTGCGGAGCCGCCGCTGGAGCCGAAGAACCGTCGGTCAAGCGAAAAGCCTCGGCAGAGGAAAGCGCATCCTGTCTGCGATTCATAGCACCGCCCCCAGATAAGCCAGCGAGCTGAGCGAGAAGAGCGGGTTCAGCCGTTGCATGACGTAGGTGGCGCGGGCAAAGCCGGTCTTCGGCACAAAAATAATTTCGCCCGGCCGCAGCGTAATCTCGCGCGCCTTGACGGGATTAAGCGCGTCCTTGAAGGTAAGCACCCGCGATTTGCCCGTCGTCGGATCGATAAGCTGAATGTGCGCGTTGTTGCCGGCCTGATCGGTCAAGCCGCCGGCGTCGGCCAGCACGCCGGCCAGCGTCGAGTTGGTGGTCAACGGCACCGCGCCCGGATGCTGAACCTCGCCCAGCACGGAGACGAAGCGCTCCGACAAGCTGGGCACGTAAATCACATCGTCGCGGCGCAGACGCAGGTCAGCCAGCGTATTGCCAGACTCGATCAGTTGTCGAAGCTCGACCCATACCACCTGATCGCTACCGCGATAGATGGCGCAGCGCTCGGGAATTTCGGCGGGTTTGTTCTGTCCCGTAGAAAGGCCGCTTTGCGTCAGCGCCCCCAGCAATGTGGGCGTGCCGCTGAAGATGACCTCGCCAGGCTTAGTTACCGCGCCCAGCACCAGCACGCGATTAGCGGTGTACTTGGTGACGGTTACCTGCGCGGCAATATTGCTGTAATAGCTCGATAGCGCCGTCACAATAGCCTTGCTGGCCTCGGGGCGCGTCAGTCCGTCGACGGCGATGTCGCCGGCCAGCGGCAGAGAGATGCGGCCGTCCGGTCCGACAACTAATTTGGCTTGCAGGTCGGGCCTTCCGGCAAAGTCCACCGTAATTTCGTCGCCTCGGCCCAAACGGTACTCTTCGTTGGCGGGCGGCTCAAAGTTGCGCAGCACCTCCAGCGGATTCTGCTTCAGTTGCGGATCGGCAGGCGGCGCGGCGGCAGACGAAGCATCAACAGACGGAGCAGCGGAGAGCTGCGGCGTTTGCGCCCGCAGACAAAAACTCGTCAGAAACAGCGGCAATAGCGCCGCCATGCGCAGTCCACGATTCACGCCAGGGCCTCCCTTCCTCGCAATCGTCCTAAACTTTGTCTGCACCACTGCAACTCCTTCGTCTTCTCGGCTTCCGTCAACACCCAGCGATGCAGCACGGTTAAAACGCCCGCCAGGTACAAAAGCCCCGCAACAGTTAAGATGCCCATGCCCTGCCAGCGATTCGTTCCTTGCGTCAAACAGGCCAGCGGCCAAGCCAATACGCCCGCGACCAGATAGGGCGTAAAACCGGGAACGATTACCTTGCGTAAAAAACTCTTAAGCGGCACCCGCAACACCACATGCACCCGACCCATCAGCACGCAGGCCGAGCCGGCCGTCGCCGCCGAAACTGCCACGCCGATTCCCAACGGCGACCAGCGACCTTCGATCCAACGCGCCATGGGCAAGGTAACCGCCAGCAAAATCAGATTGGGAATCGAATAGGTGAACTCTTCGTAAACCCGGCCCATTCCCCGAAAGGTTGAAGTTCCCGGCCCTGTAAGCATATGAAATTGCGCGGCCAAACTAAATACCACAAACAGGGGGATCAGGGTCTGGCGCATCGGTAACTGCGAACCTAACCAAACGTGTAGTAATGGTACGGCCCAAAGCGCCAAAACCGCCACAAAAGCCGAGGTACACAGATTGGCGTAGCGCGAACTGTCCAGATAGAGCGTGCGCAGGTTCCGCATCCGGTCAGCGTCGCTCGAGGCCGCATCGACGTGCGAGGCCGCCGGCAGCAGCGCCGCGAAAAAGGCCATGGGCACGGTGGAAAGCGAGGAAGGCCACTTCTTGGCCACATCCAGCAGGCCGGCCGCGGCGGTTCCAATCATCCCCAGCGCCGTCACCCGCTCCACCGAATCGAGAAAGATCGACAACATGCTCTGGAACTGCACCAGACCGCCGAAGTGCAGCACGTAGCGAATCGACTCGCGCCGCACCAGCCGCGGGGAAAGGTGCAGCCAATCGAGCTTTCTCCACGCCCACCATATGGCCAGCCCGTCGTTGAACAGCGTGCGGATCAGGTAGGCTTCGGCCAGCCCGCGAATGCCGCGGCCGGAGCCGACCAGAATCAGGATCGCGGCGAACTCGGCCAGAATGCCCAGGATGAGAAAAACCTGCGTGGAGGCGATCTGCTGCGTGGCGGCCAAAATATCGCCAAAGCCGCTGAGCGAAATCGCCGACAGAAAAACGCCGAGCACGATCAGCACCGCTTCTTTGCCATCGGCGGCGTGCGCGGCCGGCAGGTGCAGCCAGGGCGAGTACCAGTTCCAGGCCAGCAAAAAGAACAAAAAAATCGCGCCGCACAAGGGAATGGTGATGGCCAATCCAGTCGAAAGCAGCGAGTTGGCCCGGTCGTATTCGCGGCGGGCGTGAAACTCGGCCACGTACTTGATGTAGACATTCGAAATGCCCAGCGTCGTGACGCCGACATACGAAACCAGAATGAAGATCGTGGTCCAGATGCCGTAGGCCTCCAGCCCCAGGTGATAGAGCAGGTAGGGCACCAGCACCACGCCGCGGGCCATGTTCACCACCCGCGCCAGAATGGTGGTCAGCACGTTGCGGCTGTACTGGCGGCCCACCTCGCGCAACATCTGCGGTTCGGTCTCGGTTGCGGCCTCTTTTATGTCTGCCTTCTGCGCTTGCGCCTTATCCGCTTCTTTTTCCTCGGTTGAATTATCGGAGATCACCCTCGAATCGGTCACTGTGATCGCGCCTCCCGCCGCGTGCGGGCCCACTCGGCGCCACGGCGCGACTGCCGCAAGACCAGAGGTGTGATCACCAGCTTTCGCAGAATGTGCACGGGGGCTCCAGCCAGCGCGGCCAGGTCGCGCCAAGGTTGGTCGCCCAGCAAAGCCGCCTCAATTACGTAGACGGCAACCACCGCCGCGCCAGTTACGGCAACAACGTGCAACCAGAAGACGGGCATCAGCGCCATCAGCCCGAGCGCCAGCACGCCGCGGGAAAGCGGCAGGCTCCAAACCTCGGCCAACACTTCCAAAGCGCGCCAATGGCCGGCGAAAACCGCCCGCAGCAGCCGCGAAGTCGCATGAACCGCAACGTGGAAACGTCCACCCTCCCAGCGCGCTTCCTGCTGGCTCTGCGCCGCGCGCGCCGGGGCCAAAGGAGCATGCACGCAAGCCTCTTCGACCCACGCCACGCGCAGCCCGGCCAAAACCAGCCACACGTGGTATTCCAGATCCTCGCAGATGCTATCCATCGCGTAGGGCACGCGATCGAGCGTTTCAGCCGTCAAAGCGAAACCGTTGCCGAAGACGCCGGCGGAAAAACCCAGCCCGGCGCGACCCCTGGCCCGCAAAACATTCATGCCTCGAAAAGCCAGCATACGCAGCCGCGCCAGCGCGCCCACCGGACCGGGCTGCGCGGGTTGCAGTTCGTAGCGGCATTGCGTCGCCGCCGCGCCCGAGGCCAGCGCCGCGCTGGTGGCGGCAATGATATTGCCGCTCACCGTCGAGTCGGCATCGACCACCAGAAAAGCATTAGCGCCGGCAGCTAATGCCGCGCGAAAACCCGCCCGCAAGGCAGCGCCTTTGCCGCGGATTCCCGGGTCGCCCAGCTTGATCACGCGTGCCCCGGCCTGGGCGGCTACGGCCGAGGTCGCGTCGGTACAGTTGTGCGCCACCACAAAAATTCGAGGCCGCCATTCGTTTATTAACGGCGCTTCAGCAGCGACGCAGCCTGAGGCCAGCAGCGAGCGCACCGTGCCGGCGAGCATCGTTTCCTCATTGTGCGCAGGAACCACCACGGCCAGACGAATCGCTCGCGGAGACGCGGCGTGCCGCGCGCGCGGACGGCGCAGATTGCCTGCCAGAGATACCAATAGATCGGCGATCAGCGGCGCGGCCAGCAGCGCCATCGCCGCGGCCAACACCTCTACCGGCAATCTCTCCTGCCAGATCAAACTCTCGCCTCTCCCCAGCCAGCCGATTCTCCGGCTATCCTCTCACGTTTCATACCAAAACCCGTTTAAATCCCGCGCCCGACGCAAATGGACCGGCGGCCGCCGGCGCGTAAACCGGCGCGGGACGCATGGCCTGCACCCAGCCAACCAGAAGGAAGAACAGCATCACCACCTGCTCGCCCATGTATACCGTGGTCAGCGTCGTCGCCAGTCCGATCAAGATCGACAGATGGGCAAAGGCCAGCCTCCGATCCTGCTGCGAAGCCGGCCGCGCGATCAACCGCAGCAGCTTGGCCGCCGTACCCGCGATGATCGCCAGAAATGCGCCCAGCGCGACAAAGCCGTCTTTTACCGCAAGCATCAAATACTCATTGTCGATCGATTCCTGGCCGTTGACGCGCGGAAAAGTCGTCGTGCCCCAGCCAAAAATTGGCCGCTGCATGACGATCGGCACATAGTTGGTCAACAATTCGCGGCGATAGATTGCGTTGCGCTGCGCCTCGGTCGCGGCCTGGCGGAGTTCCTTCTCCGTATACCGATTGGCCATATAGGCCGCCGCCACGGAGAATAACGCCAAAAAAATCAGAAACGCCGCGGCCGCCTTGCCCACCGGCAAATAGCGCATCAATAAGACAAAAACCAGCGCCAACCCTACGCCGATCCAGGGACCGCGCGATTGCGTCATCAACAGCCCGGCCACGATCGCCACCAGCGCCAATCCGCGCGAAGTAAAAGGCAAACCGCCGACGAGCCGGCGTGCGCCCCAGCCGCGATCAGCCTCTCGCAGCCACAGGCAATAGATCAGCCCCATAAGAAAAACCATGCCCGCCAGAATGGCGTGGCCGTAAGGGCCGGCAATGCGCCCGAAGCCCCAGCGCACCTGCTGCGGCCAAGTTTCGTAAGCGCTCGGAAAGACACGATTGGCGGCCTTTTGCCAACCGCTGCTTCCCGTCAAAAAATCGTAGACGCTCAGCACCGCCACCACGGAGAGCAGCGCCACGATGCGGCCGGCCAGCTTTTTGCGCATAACGCCGTCGGGCTGCTCAACCAGCAGCTTGCCGGCCATGTAAGGCAACACCATTGTCAGCAGGCCATCGATAAACATCAGCGCGCCATCGGCGATATTGGTGCCCAACCGCTGCGAAGCGGCAAAGTCAGGTGAAAACAGGCGCAGCCAGTCACCGTTCGCCAACTCGGTGCTCAACGCCTGAGAGAGGCCGACGAAGGCCGCGCTCAGCAAAACCCACAGATCCATCCAGGCAAACCGCCAATTGCGCAAGGCCAGCGCGACCAGCGCGACGCCCAAGGGCAGCATCGTGGCATCGGCAAAGCCAAGGGGTGGAAGATGCGGCAGGCGAAGAACGTAGTACTGGGGCAGCAGCAAAAGCACCGGCAGGTAAACGTCGAGCAAAGCCTTGCGAACCGATCCTAGGACTAAAACCAGTCCACAGACCAGCGCCGGAATCAGAACGATCGCCGCCATCCACTCCTGCCTCTGTTTCTCTCTCGCGACGCATTCGCTTGTCCGCAGAGCGCTTCGCGGCCAGATACAGCCTTAACCATGAATTCGCGTCTGCGCCGGAACCGTCTCGGGAACCATCTCCTGCTCGCTTCTGACCGCGATGCGAATCGAGGTCTCCGCCGTAGCAGGCCGCCGGGACCGACGGCGCGAAATTGCCGGCTGCCACTCGTCGAAAAGCGGCTGCAAGCGCCAGGCGTGCAGCGCAAAACGCGTCTTCAAATTCATGCCGGCCAGCGAAAGCGACAGCCCCGCATCCAGCAACTGACGCCGGGCGTCAAGCAGCACGCCAAAGCCGGCGATCGTAGTCTGCCGAACCGTTTGCAGGTGAACCACCATCACCAGGCCATGGGCGATGCTGGCCCTGGTAGCCTCCCGCACGGCCGCGACGGTTTCGCCGTCGAAACGGCCATAAACGTTAACGTGCATCACCTCGCGCGTACTGGCCGTAGTCACTCGCGACGGCCCCCGGAAGGACCGCTGCCACCAGGCCGCCAGCAACGCCTGCGGCAAATACCGTACGAGTCCGAAAAAATCGCGCGCGTAACGCGGTCCCAGCCGCATCGGCTCTTGCATGAAGCGCATCGCCCACTCCAGGCCGCAGTGCTGAATCCAGCGCGGCGCGCGACGCATGTCGCCCACCAGCATATCGAAGCTGCCGCCGACGCCGATCGAAACCGGCACGCCCAACTGCCGGCGATGCATCCAAATCCATTTTTCCTGCTTGGGATTGCCGAAGGCCACCAGCAGAATATCCGGCTTGGCGGCGTGAATTTGCTCCAGAATCTCTTCGTGATCCATCTGGGCCAGATTTTTTTCGGGCGGAGCATAAGCGCCCACGATCCGCGCTCCGGGATAGTTGCGTTCGAGCAACCGCGCTACCCGCGCTGCGACTCCCGGCCGTGCGCCGAGCAAAAAGATTCCGTAGCCCTTGCGCGCCGAAAGCTCGGCTAGTCGCGGAACCAGATCCACGCCCGTTACCCGCTCGGCTAGCGGGCAGCCCAGCAGCTTTGAGGCCCAAACCAGCGGCATGCCATCGGCCAGCACCAGACTCGATCCGGCGACAATCCGATGCATGTGCACATCAGAAAGCGCGTTCAGCCAGATGTCGACATTGGTTGTGCAAACCTGATGGCTTCCACCCGAATGGATCAGCTTCTCCAGCGCATCCACGGCTTCGTTCACCGTCAGACTCGCAATAGGCAGTCCCATGACTGCAACCGGCTGTTCGAGACTGTCCCTCATCACTACGTCCGTTCTCTGCTTACTTCCGCGCGTTCAAAGCAGTAACTTATAATCGCCACGCGCTTCGTGGCCCGTATTGTTTGCGTGCCCGGCCTGCTCTGCATTCGGCTCAAGACATACTGAGATGTAAGTGCTCCGTACGTTTTGCCGCCGATGCAGCCTCGCCCACTTAGTGGGAGAATTGACGCCGCGCCCTCGGCCATATGAACCGATGTTTAAAAATTACCCGCTTGAACCATGCGGAACAATGGCGCAAAGGTGGAAATAGACTATCGGAAGTTGTGGCCTTCTGGTACTTACTAATTCGGCGGAGAGGTAACTTGCAGAGGTTACTTTCGGAAAGGCTAAAAGCACTCATACTCCCGTGGCTCGGGAAGACCTCGTTTGTCCAGTATATCAGTGATTTTGAGCTATTATTCCGTCCATTCCAGAACCGCCATCGAACAAGGAGCGAGGGTCAACTCGGTCCCGGCAAAAGCATTCTCTTCAACCTGCACTTCATTCCGCTCTTCGTTCGTGTCGCCGGGCGCGGAGCTGACCAGCCGCCACAGACGAGCGCGCGCATTGTGCCCCAGTCCCGGCGCATCTATGCTCACACGCCGCGCACGATGCAGCCCATAGTTGAAGACGATCAGTCCGTGCGAGTTGCCTTGCTGGAAGGCGTAGGCGTCAATCTCGTGCGCGTCGCGCAATTGGAAGCCGTCGTTGCCGAGCGGCAAATCGTGCGTGGGATTTTCACCGCCGATCTCCACCTTCACCAGATCGCCGCGAATCGCCCGGTTGGCCATGCTCTCGGCCAAAAACTGTGGCCGCTTCCGTCCGCCCATCTCCACCACGCTGCCCCAAAGCCGGACCGGCGTGCCGTCCTGTCGCCGGAACTCGTACTGCGGCAGGCTATAGAGCATTTCATCGCGCACGCCGTGGTCGCGCATCATGCGCAGCATGTGCCCGGCGACAGTTACGCCGGCCGCGGCCGAGGGCGTGAGCCGGTCGAGAATCGCCCCAGGCGCCGTGCCGCCGGTCGTGTGCAGATTCACCTCGTAAACCGCCAATTGCTTTCCGCCGGCCGAAGCCGTGGCCTGCGCCACGATGCCCTCGCGCGACATTTGCTCTGGCTCGGCCAGCAATGGAGCGTAGAGTGCGTCGTCGCTGCCCCACGCGGTCACGCTGCGCATCAGATACGGCGCGATGGCCAGCGTATTGGCCTGCGGCACGGCGGCCAGCAGCGCACGGTTCCGCCATGGATCGTAGGCATGCGTGCCCACCACCATGTCGAAATGCCCCGCCGATCCGACGGCGGCGCGAAAGGCCGCGAAAATCGCATTGGCGCGGCGACCGTAAGCCGTCGGGTCTTCGATTGACTCGCCTTGAAAGTCGCGGTTCCAGCTCTCGTTGCCCAGCTCGATGTGGATCGTGCCGAAGCTCTGCGTCCATGGCTCGCGATGACCTTCGGCGGCGCGCAGCGTTCCACCCAGCGTCGTCGCCGGGCCGGCCAGATACTCGGCCAATTTACGCGTCTCCTCCATGCTCATCGCCGTGGGCACAACAATCCACGGATCGGCATTCACCTCGCGGCAAAGCTCCAAAAACTCCGGAATCCCCACGGGAACGTCTTCGATCTGCTTAAACCATGCGCGATAGCCTGCCCGTTCGCGAGTAAGCGTCGGCGCCAGCAGATTGTCCACCGTGCCGCCCAGCCCATTCTCGCTGGCCATCAGCCGCAGCACGCCCGGCCGCAGTTGCTTGAGCGTCTCCACCACCTCGTCGCGAAAGGCCGTGCGATTCGCAGCGTCTCCGTCGATCCGCTCCAGCTTCACGTCGCTCAACAAAACCGTACCGCCGCTCTCGCTAAAACTCACCTCGGCGGCGGCCGCCGGCAGCGCCGTTTCGTTGGCCGTGAATTCTTCGTTGTACTCGGCCCACCGCGGCGTCAATCGCAGCTCCGCGTCCACATACCGGCGCAGCCCCGGCGCCGAGCGCGCCACATGCACATGCAGCAGATTCGAGCCGCCAGCCGCCTTGGCGCGGAAGCTCAACCGATAGCGGCCGCGCAGATGCACAAAACTCATTCCAGCCGTCGAATCGAAATAGGAATTTACCTGCGCGTACTGCCCCGCGCCGTTAGCCTCGATGCGCAACGCCTGCCGCAGGCCCAGCCCCGGCGGCAGATCGGCGCGCTCGGCTTCGAGCCGCGCGCCGCCGCTTACCGTCGGCCACCAGCCCGCCGCCGGATCGCCCGGAAAATCTTTCTCGACAGCCAGCCAATCGCCGGCTCCGATCGCGCTTCCGCCGCCGAGCGTTAAAACGTAGCCGCCCGCGCCGGCGCCGCTGGCCGCAACAGATCCCGTTCGCCCGGCCGCCGCGCCAACCAAAACCTCGTAGCGCGCGCCGGACCAAAAGTTATCCGCAAACTGGATTCCGCCGCGCGTGTCCGTGCAACGCCCCGCACCGCCCGTTTGGCAGTGGAAGATGCTCCGGTAGCGCATCGGCGCAAAGGCCGGATTGCGCGCCAGCAAATTCTTCAGCATTTGCCCGGAGTCGTAGAAATTCTGCTCGCCCAAATTCACGCCCAGACGCGTCGCGCCACGCAGAATCACCTGGCTGGTCACGCGCAAATGCGTCTCACCGCCCGGCTGCGCCTGCGCGCCGCAAATCGCCGCCATCAGTGCCACCGCGCCTAACATCGCTTCGAATCGTTTCCGCATTTGCAGGCCGATCCTCTCCGGTTTTTCGTACGCTCTAAGCATAGAGCCTGCCTCTATACTGAATGCGCCGCGATGCAATCTTTTCAACCGAACTCGCGCCGATCGCGCCGCTCCAATTTAGCGGCGGGAAGGACCGTCCGTTGAGCCTTCTGCTCCCCAGCTACAACTGCGCCGTCTCGATCATCGTCGTCTCTTTCAACACGCGCGAGTTGCTGCGCGAGTGCCTCGCCTCTCTCATCGCCGAGTGCGGGCGGCTGCCCGAAGGCTCCGCGGCTGAAATCATCGTTGTCGACAACGCTTCACGCGATGGCTCGGCCGAAATGCTCGCGCGGGAATTCTCCACCGCCGCCACGCCTGTACGGCTGATTGCGAGCGAGGTGAATCTCGGCTTCGGCGTCGCCAACAATCGCGCCATTGAGGCCGCGCGCGGCCGCTTCATTGTGCTGCTAAACTCTGACGCATTTTTTCACGCCGGCGCACTTGGCCGCGCTCTGGCGCAGATGGAAGCCGACCCGACGGCCGGCGTCGGTGGCGCGCGATTGGTTAACCGCGACGGCTCCTGGCAGCCAGCGGCGCGCAGCTTTCCCTCGATCTGGCGCGACGCCTGCCTCCTTACCGGCCTAGCCGCGCGCCTGCCTCACTCCCGAATTTTTGCCGCGGCAGAACGCACCTGGGCCGATCCCGGTCAAGCCGCAGAAGTCGACTGGGTCACCGGCGCATTCATGATCCTGCGCCGCGAAGCGCTAGAGAAAACCGGCCTCTTTGATTCCCGCTTTTTTTTATATTGCGAAGAAGTCGATCTCTGCCGCCGCATTCAAGCCGCCGGCTTCCGCATTCTCTATTGGCCCGAAATTGTCGTCACCCATCTGCACGGCGAGTCTTCGCGCCAAGTTGGCGACGCGGTTTTCTCCGAACATGAGGCGCAGGTCGTACTCTGGCGCATGCGCTCGCAGTTGCTCTATTACCGCAAGCACCACGGCTGGCAGGCGCATTTAGCGCGCGCCCTCGAAGAAAACCTCTACGCGCTGCGTTTTCTGCGCAATCGCTTCAGCCGCATTCCGGCCCGCCGCGCACGCGCCCTGGAGGCGTTGCGGATGATAGCGCTGATGCGTCAGGCCTGGCGCGAAACCCAGGGCGGCCGCGTAAGCCCGCCTGCGCCGTGGTAGGGAGCAAACCTAGACGGCCCGTGATATCATCCATGTATATCAATGGAGGGTTCCGTGCGCGCCCTGGTCGATATTCCCGATAAAGATTTGAAGTTGCTCAACGGCGTCGTAAAAAAGCTGGCGATCTCGCGCGCCGAATTCGTGCGCCGGGCTATTGCGCAATCGCTCGAACCCCACCGCAAGGCGCAAAAAGCAGCGGCTTTCGGCCTCTGGTCCGGCCGCCGCGTCGATGGTCTGGCCTATCAAAAGAAGCTGCGCGACGAATGGTAGGACGAAGCCTCCTCTTCGACACCAACATTCTCATCGACTACCTGTGCGGCGTCGCCCAGGCGCGCGCCGAGTTAGAGCGGGCACGTGATCGCGCCATCAGCATCGTTACCTGGATGGAAGTGATGGCCGGAACCACGCCCGCCGACGAAGAGCAGACCCGCGGCTTCCTTTTGGCCTTTCAGATTCTTCCCGTCACGCAGGAGGTCGCCGAGCAGGCCGTCTTGGCGCGCCGGCAGCGCAAGATCAAACTGCCCGATGCGATTATTCTCGCGACAGCCAAAGTAGCCGGACGGATTCTCGTCACGCGCAACTTCCGCGATTTCCCCGCCTCCGACCCCGTCGTCCGAATCCCTTACAAACTTTGAGCAGACGCCAGCCGACGCCATGGTAGGAAATACCTACCGCAAATATTCTTCGAAAGGTTCAGCAATTCCCTTGCGCACCATCTCGCTTCGCTCGCTCACAGGATTCCATCCCAGCGCGCTTTTTGTCGTCGCGCAATCGAAATGCGCTTGCGCCGTGCGGCTTTCCCAGTCGCTGTACGAAGGCCGCCGCCGTTCCGGATGGCGCACCGCGACCTTCACGATCCACTTCACCATGTCCAGCAGATAGAAGCGCCAGATCGGCGTGGCGTAGCGCCGCACGCGCATCTGCCCGGCCCGGTCCAGTTCATCCAGATACTCCTGCGCGCTCAGGCACGGGTCGGCAACCAGGTTGAACGCGCGGCCCTCGATCCCCGGCCGGTCGATGGCCGCGATCAAGGCTTTTGCAACGTCTTCGACCAGCACCAGCGGCAGTTTATTTTCGCCCTTGCCCCAAACCTGGCAAACGGAATCGTGCCACCACATGCCCACGCCCCAGTGAAAGGGACTGCCGCCGCGGCCAATCACCACACCCGGCCGCAAAATCACCAGTGGCAATCCACGCTCGCGGCGCATTTGCTGCAACAGTTCCTCGGAGGCTGCCTTGGCGCGGGCATAGAGATTGCGATGCTCGATTCGCGAATCAAGCGGCGTCGCCTCGGTAATGGTGCCGGCGCGGCTGCCACCGTAATAGGAATCGATGGTCCCCGTGTAGAGAAAGCGCTTGACGCCGGCCTCGAGCGCGCACTCGGCCACCTGTCGCGTGGCCTCGATTTCGAGCTTTTGATAATCGGCCCAGCTCTTCACGTTGGCTCGCGCCAAATGCACCACGCACTCGATGCCCTGCATGGCGTCAACGAGCGACTGCCGGTCAAGCAGATTGCCGATGCGACAGTCCACGCGCGCGCGCAGTTCCTCGGGCAAACTGGCCGCGCTGCGCACCAGCAGGCGCACGCCGCGATTGGACGCGACCAGTTGCCGCACCAATTCTTGGCCGATAAAGCCGGTGCCGCCCAGCACCAGAATCTTCGCGTTTGTTGCGGCATTCGCGGGCGCGGGCGGCGGAACGGGCACGGACGCGTCCACGCCAGAAAGTTTTCCAAACTGCTCGCAAAGGCGAATCACGCGCGCGCCGAAGTCACTCGAGATTCGCACGTCTGTCTCGCCGCCATAAAAAGCGTCCATCGCCCGCGCAATGCTTTCGCCGTAAGGCGTGGCGCGTTTTTCCAAGTGCAATTTCGATAAGACATATTGCGCCAGCGTTTGGCGCGCCTGCGCCTTGATGCTGTTGGCGTAACCGGCGACCATGGCGTAGTTCTCAAAGTCCGGATCGGCGGCGCGATAGCAATCGAGCGCGTAAGTATTCCGCTCCAGATCGGCCGTGGCCGAGGCCAGCGAACCGCGCACGTGCACATTGAATTCGGCAAAGGCCGGCACAAAGGAAAGCCGCAAACTGATCGCCGCGGAGTTTTTCACCGCCTCGACACGCCAGCGGCGATAGAAGCGCACGCCGGTCGGCAACGCAATAGGATTCGAAGCGTGAACCTCGATCTCCTCCGGCTCGCCCACCAGATCCAGCACGAAGGCCGCCAGATGCGCGCCGGTTTCAAGCATCATATTGCGCGGATCGCGCAGCATCCACGCACCGAAAGGCCCATGCACGGATTGCGGCAAAAAGCGATTCCACGCAATCGTGATCTGGTCGATTTTTCCCAGCAGGCCGTTGCGCAGATCGCGCCGCAGTTGCTCGTAGGGCCGCGCGAAAAGAAAATTATGACTTACGCCAAGCCGCACGCCACGCTCGCCGGTCAGTTGCGCAAGCTCTTCGCAGGCAGCCGCGTTGTCGCACATCGGCTTTTCCAGCAGAACGCTCACGCCGGCTTCAATCGCCGTGCGCGCCGCGGCAAAATGCAAATCGGGAGGCGTAAGAATATGCACGGCATCGAGTTTTTTCTCCGCCAGCATTGCCTCTAGCGAGCCATAGGTTTTGGCCACGCCGTAGCTTTCAGCCAGCGCCCGCGCACGGTCCAAAGCCGGATCGCAGATGGCAACCAATTCCGCATTCGCGACCGAAGCCAGCGCCTTAGCGTGCCAATCGGCAATGTATCCGGCACCCACCAGCGCCACGCGTCGCGCGCTTCCCTGCTCCGTTTTTCGCTGACTTGCCTCGTTCATCTTTGCCTCTACTTGTACTCGATAATTGTCATGGCGCGACCGCGCAGCCGTCGCCAATAATATGCAATCAGCCCTTCAAGCGCCGGAAAGCGTGCGATCACGGTGAAAAATCCGTAGCTCCGCGCCTCTTGCGCCGTCCATCCCCGCCGCTGGCAGTCGCGCGCGATGTGCGCCATCTGCAATCCGTAAAGACAGAGCAGCGCCAAAAGTGAAAGCCCGTACGTGAAGGGCGCGGCAACCAGCGCCAACGTCGGCAGCACCAATCCCCAAATTAAAATGCGGCGGCGGTCGCGCACAAAGTAGCGTTCCGCACCAGCGCCGTGCAGCGCCGCCACCTGCGCGTAGGCGTGGCCCATCCGCCGATTTCTGCGCCACCATGCGCCAAAGCTCAAAATCGCCGCATCGTGGCGCGCCATCGGCGAATCGAGCAGCAGAATCTTCCAGCCCTGGCGGCGAACGCGAATGCTGAACTCGTCGTCTTCGGCCGCAATTACGTCGGGACGAAAACCGTCCACTGCCCGGTAGACGGAGGCCCGCACCATGAAGCGACCGCCCGAAGCGCGGATTTCGCCCGGCGGCTGCCTCCACTCCAGGTCGCAGAGCCGGTTATAAATGCTCGCCTCGGGCGCGATTTCACGCACGCGCCCGCAGACCACGCCCACATCCGGCCGCTCGGCAAGCGCCACGGCGGCCGTCTGCAGCCAACCCTCTTCCAGCTCGCAGTCGCCATCCAAAAACTGCACCAGCTCCGCCTTCGGATTTAATTCCATCAGCCGGGCAAAGCCTTCGTTGCGCGCCCGCGCCGCGGTAAAGGGCCGCGATGGGTCAAGCTCCACCACCTGGCAACCCAGCGAACGCGCAAACTCCGCGCTGCCGTCGGTCGAGCCCGAATCGGCGTAAACCACAAGCTGCGCCTGACCAAGCGCGGCGCGCAAACACAGCTTCAGCCGCTCGCCCTCGTTGCGTCCGATAGCGACAATCGCCACATTATGATTTGTTCCGGCCGTCATCGCCTCCCCATTCTAAGTGGCCGGTGTAAAAAGCGATAGACGCAAATGCATTTGATCGCCGCGCGCGGAAAAATATTTGTTGCAACGAACATCTATCCAGCACATCTCATATACAGAAGCAGGAAGATAGCGTAGCGGAAACGTAATCGTCCCCACCGATACTCGACCCGCCACAACAGCCCTGCACAGAGAGGAATTCTTCCAATGAAACGTCTTGCTCTTGCCGCCAGTTTTTTCGTTCTAACCGCGTCGTTTGCCGCCGCGCAAACCTCCACCTGGGTCTCCGACCCCGCCCATAGTGAGGTGGATTTCCGCATCTCTCACATGAGCGTTTCCAAGATTCACGGCTACTTCGGCCAAGTCAACGCCACCATCGTTTACAACCAGGCCGACGTAACCAAATCCACGGTGAAGGCCACCATCGGCGTCGATACCATCAACACCGGCGTGGATGCGCGCAACGCTCACCTGAAGACCGCCGACTTTTTCGACGTGGCCAATCTGCCCACGGCCACCTTCGCGAGCACTAGCGTCACGCGCAACGGCAACAAGCTGAAGGTGACAGGCTACCTGACTTTGCACGGCGTCACCAGGCCCGTAGTGCTCGACGTGGAAGGCCCCGTCACGCCGGTCGCCGACCCTAAAGGCAGCCTGCACTCGGGCTTTTCGGCGACGACGACCATCGACCGCACCGCTTTCGGCATTGGTCCCAAATTTCCAGCGGCCATGATCGGTAACGAGGTTACGCTCAACATCGAACTGGAAGTCGTCAAGCAATAAACTGGAATCCGGCTCTGTACGATTGCGCTTACGCCGCCAAACCCGGCGACCAACGCTTCGCCGAAAAGCGGGCAGTCATTGTCTGCAGGTATATTTATGACCAATTTAAAGCAGGAAATTCAGCAGAAGGAGCCGTTTTCCAGCCTCGAAGAAGAGGTCTTCCTCAACCTGCTGCGCAGCGCCGACTGTCTGCGTCGCGTCTTTCAGCAGAAGACCCACGCCTGGGGCCTGACAATAACGCAGTACAACGTGCTGCGCATTCTGCGCGGCGCCGCGCCCGACGGGCTGGCCTGCGCGGCCATCGGCGCGCGCATGATCGCCTCAGTACCCGACATTACGCGGCTTCTGGCGCGGCTCAAGGCGCTCAAACTCGTCCGCCAGCGCCGCGACCGCCGCGACCGTCGCGTGGTTTGCACGCAGATTACACCGGCCGGCCTGGAACTGTTGCACGCCATGGACCCGGCGATCGAAAAAGCTCCAGCGGAGATGGTCGGCCACATGAGCCACGCGGAGATGAAGGAGCTGATTCGTCTATTGGAGCAAACGCGCAGCGCCGCCTGCGATAAACCGCCGAAAGAAAAGCAGAAACGCTGAAGCCTCCCCCAAAAGCGCGGCCTCAACTGACGCGGCCTCTACTGGTTGGTGGCTGGCTTGGGCTCGGTCGGCGTCTCTTCGTCGTCGGAGGGAATGATCTTGTTGTGCAAGCAATAGAGCGCCAGCTCTAACCGGTCGGAGACGCCCAGTTTGTCGTAGATCTTGCGCAGATAGTTCTTGATCACCTGCTCGGTCGTCCCCAGTTGGAAGGCGATCTCCTTATTGCGCTTGCCCTGCGTGATGCAGGTAATGATCGACAGTTCCTTGGGCGAAAGCCGGGGCTGGTTGCGCGGGCTGACCAGCGCCGCGGCCTGGGCCCGATAGGCGTCAATCACCCAATTCACCGACTGATTGTCGATCCAGGTCTCGCCGGCCGCGATGCGGCGCACGCAGCGCACCAGCAGATCGGGCGAAATCGCGCGGGAGATGATGCCGCGCACGCCGCGCCGGTAAAGCTCCACGGTGTGGTTCTCGTCGGTCGCCATCGCCTGCACGATCAGCTTGGCATTAGGCGCCAGCCGTAGCAGCTCGGGAATGGCGTTGGTCGTGCCCGTCAGCATGTTTCCCTCTAACAAAACAATGTCAGTCGGGTAGCGGACGATAGCCGCATGCAGATTCTCCAACGAATCGGCCTGCGCGACCACGCGAATGTCGTCTTCTAACGCTAAGACTTTGCGTATGCCTACGCGGTAAATCGCCTGGGAGTCCGCAAGAATAATGCGGATCGTGCCTGGCTCGGCGGGAGCTTCGATGTTCTCGCCTTCCGGGGTATCGTTCAGGATTTCCATAGCGGCTGCAGCCAGCCTATGACCATCTCACTGCTCCGCAAACCGATATTCGTCGATTGTGGCAGCCGCGAGATTTTCATTGTGGCTTGATGAGCAGCGTACCACACGTCCCTTACAGTGGACCAGAACATCGTTGGGCGTCCCCAAAAACGTACGGGGCATCCGCATCGTAAAACTGACGTTCTTCCCTACCGCCAAGGCCTGATCCAAGGCAAATAATACGCCGTTGGCCGATACATTCCGCGTCACGCCCACCACATCTTCATCACCGGCCGACAGCACGACCGGAAGAGCCACGGGGAACCTGACCGCGCAGCGTACTTCTTGATGCCCGTCCTTGGTGATCTGAACGGGAGGCAGCGGAGCGGTAGCGGCGTAAAGTGACGACATTTCAGCTTTTAAAAAACTCATGGATCTAACTCGTAAATTGAGTCCGTGTTGGATGGGCTCATTTGTCACTGTAGCGAGTTTTGCCGCTTTCGCCCAGGGCACCAAAGTTTTCAGATTAGTAACCTAGCGCAATGTGGGCACTTTATCTTTTTAAATCAACAGCATACAAAGCATTTAGGCTCGTCATTCCTTCCGCTATCCAGGCCCTGGTTTTGCCGAATGCAGCTTCGCAATCCACCTCAATTTCGATCCATCAGGTACGCATCGAAGCATCATCGCTCCCGTCCGGATCAAGCAGAAATTTTCTCCCAATGCCTAACGCCTACACCCGGTCTACAGCTTGTATCCCCACCGCGTAGCCCTTGCACGCGCGCCAAACCCGGCAGTACAAGAACAGTTAACTGTTTTGTAATCATTCTTCGCCATACAAATAAATGGCAAATTTTTGCAAGTAACCTCCAATGTGATTACCGAAGATCAAACAGGCCCATTACCACGAAAAGCAAAAAAAGCTAATGCAACTTTTGTTGTAGATCGGGTGCACATTTTCGGGTACTCTCAGCTTACAAATTTCTGGCGAGATTTTCCCGCAATTGAGGTGTTTTATGCGTTCTAAATCGTTGAATGTATTTAAGTTTGGCTCTATCGCTTTGATTCTAGTTTCTATGGGCGCTACTGTTGCAGCGGCTTATCCAATGGCGCCTCTGCCGAAGCTACCTCAGACAAAGAGCCCCTCGCCCTCCATCGCTGCGGCTTATCCAATGGCGCCTCTGCCGAAGCTACCTCAGACAAAGAGCCCCTCGCCCTCTATCGCTACAGCCTATCCAATGGCACCTCTGCCGAAGCTACCTCAGACAAAGAGCCCCTCGCCCTCCATCGCTGCGGCTTATCCAATGGCGCCTCTGCCGAAGCTGCCTCAGACAAAGAGCCCCTCGCCCTCTATCGCCTAATTGCGGCAGGATCATTCCTAGAAATTTAGCGTACTCGTCGCGGACCACGGAGGGGCAGATGAATAAGATCATCTGCCCCTTGTTTTTGCTTGTTTCCTAAGAAACAGCTGTTAGACTCTTGGTGTCTTCTCCACACGTTTGGGTGAGAAGGGACTGAGTCGTGAACTCTGATACTGCACTCTGGTTTTTAGGCAATCTGATTGAGCTTGTAGTCATTGGCTTTCTTATATACCGCCGTGTCTGGAGAACATTTTCGGCATTTTTCATCTATAGCATTTGGAGCCTTCTGGCGAGTGTTGGAACTGTCGCGGTTCTCCACTGGTATTCGGACTCTTCTCCGGCTTACGTCTCCACATATCTGGTAAGCACATTCGTGGATTCTTTGCTGATGTTCTGCGTCCTGGTTGAACTAGCTTGGTCGGTTCTTCGACCCATTCGCGCTTCTCTTTCTCGAAGCGCATTGGTTCTCGTTGCCGGCATCATTCTTTTAGTCGGCGCGGCAATCTGGCCCTTTGCGGCCTTCTCCGCGCAACTGCCTGGCGAATACGCCATTCTGGCGCGGCTGCAACAGACTTCTTCAATTCTTCAGATTCTGGTCTTTCTAGTTTTGGTAAGCACTTGTCAGCTTTTTTCGGTCGGGTGGCGCAACCGCGAGATGCAGATCGCGACCGGACTTGGCTTTTTTTCCTTCGTGAACCTGGCGGCAGCCATGTTACGCGCGCACATGTCGACATGGGCGCAGTATGGTCACTTGAATCAATTCGTGATCGCCAGCTACATCGCCTCCCTGCTCTACTGGGCCGTAAGCTTCGCGCAAAAGGAGCCCGAACGGCGCAAATTCACGCCCGAGATGCAGCGTTTGCTGCTGGCCGTGGCCGGCGCGGCGCACTCCACACGAATCGCGATGGAAGACACTCCTCCGGGCAAGGCGCGCTAGTTTTGACGGACGATAAAACCGGCGTTCGCCTAGGGATGGGGCAGCAGAATGTCCCCATTTTCTCTGTCGCGGAGGTGGACTATGGCGTTTGATGAAGCGTTGACAATAGCCTCCATTGCGTTGAACGTGGCTCTGGGGACCGTACTGGTCGGCAAGCGCATCTTCCGGCACTTTCCGGTTTTCTTTTTCTATATCTGCTTCGAGTTCGTTAGCGATTCGGCTGGCCTGCTGGTTCTCCATCGTTTCCCCGGCTGGTACCCGCTCTTCTATCTGATTGACGACGCGCTGGACACCCTGCTTTATCTCGGCATTCTGGTCGAAATCGGAAAAAATCTATTGCGTTACAACCAAACGCGGCTCAGTCGCCAGCGGTTTGTGGCGATCCCGCTGTTTGCGCTGGCCTTTATGCTGGCGCTGTTTTCGATAGGACGAACCACTCCATGGGGAAATTCGCCGCTTGCTGCTTTTTACTATCTTCAGACGCAAGAGGTCGAAGTTCTCGAGTTCGCCGCTTTTCTGGCTCTCGCCTGGTGGAGCAGCCTGCGCAAGCTGCGTTGGCCGCCGCAGGAATTGCGGTTCGCAACCGGATTGGGCATAAGCGCTTTTGCCGGATTCATTATCGCGATTCTGCACGCGCGAATCGCTCCCGGCACGTGGTTCCGCCGGTTGGATATGATGGGAACAATCGTCGATTTGGCGGTGTTGGCATACTGGCTGTATGTTTTTTGGGTTGTGGATGATAGCGTTGGCGCTACGCCGGCGTTACGCGAAAAACCCATCGTCGCGCAAAGAGATGGCAGCGGCCATCCGACGCCATAAAAACACCCTCCATCTCCATGGATCGGCTGCGACCCCGCCGTTGACGCGGCTTTGCCTTCCACGATGTAATGAATGCAGCGGTGAAGGAGTTCACCCCCGGCATTTCACAAAGGCCGGTAAACCGCTGTCCACCTCGCAAACCGGACAGATGATGACTCCTGGCAGGGTATCCTGTTGCGGAGTCGTATCGCGGCGCGATCCCTGATCATCCTGGCAGACGAGCTTGCGGCGATCCTTTACATGCCGCCGGCGCGCTGACGTATCGGGAAGGAGACTAGCAACCGTGCAGAAATACCTACTGATCGCCTTGGGCGGCGCCATGGGTTCGGTGGCCCGCTATTGGGTCGGCTCCGCGATCTCCGGTCGTATGGGAACCCGGTTTCCCTTTGGCACGCTCATCATCAACATCACGGCCTGCCTTCTTTTGGGCTTTACGTTGACCAGCTTTGGCAGAATCGCCGGTCTCAATCCGGCCTGGCGCTTTCTGCTTCCGATTGGATTCATCGGAGCCTACAGCACCTTTTCAACCTACGAATGGGAGACGCTGTCGATTCTGCGCTCCGGCGCCGTGTCTCTGGCGGCGCTCTATGCGCTAGGCAGCCTCGTTCTAGGATTGACAGCCACCTGGTGCGGCGCGATGTTGGCCGAGATCGTTTAGTGCGCTTCCGGGCTTGCAAGTCGCCGCAAAAGGTGCTTCAATCCTCGGTTGTCGCTTAGGATTCCGGTTCCACGACGCATGTGGCCGGCCACCGTTGAGGAGGATACAAATGCTGACCACGGGCAAGGCCCTGAAAGTCACACTCTACCTGAGCGACGGCGCCAAGCATCACGGCGTTCCCGTCTACTCGAGCCTTCTCGATTTTCTCTTTCGCAGCGGCATCGCCGGAGCCACCGTAATCAAGGGAGCCGCCGGCTTCGGCGTCAAACACCGCCTCCACTCCGCGAACATTGTCGAAATCTCCGACAACCTTCCCATCAAGGTCGAATTCATCGATACCCGCGAAAAAGTCGAGGCGATTCTGCCCGAACTAGAAAAGCTCGCCAGCTCCGGCCTGATTGAAGTGCAGGAAACCTCGATCGTGGTTCCCGTTAAGGATTAGAGCGGCCTCTATTCAGCAATCGCTCCCGTTCCGCGGGTGACCATGCGGAGCAACATTTTCCCCTATTCCGTGTCCTCAAAAAAGTAGCTGGATCTTTCGGCCGCATAGCTTCCCTCAGCTTCTGTTTCACGCTTCGCGCGGGGAGTAGAGATGTAGTGAAAACGGGCAGTTATTACCGTCAAATTAAATTTCAGGCATACTGATAGGAGGAGGGATTGTTTATTTGCCCACCTGGGGACCAATCTATTCGAGATTCAAAACGAGATTTAAACTATTATTTATCATCATTTTAGGATCTCTTTTGGGCTCGTTTCTCCACGCGCAGGCGGCGCTGCTTATGGAGGAGCCGTACGGCTTTTTCGGCGCGGTAAACCCCACCGGCCACAACGCCATTTACTTCTCGCGCATCTGCGCTGAAACGCCGGTAAAGCTGCGCCGTTGCCAGCCCGGCGAAACCGGCGCCGTCATCGCCCGCTACCAGGGAATCAATGGCTACGATTGGGTGGCGATTCCACTGCTCCCTTATCTCTATTCCGTCGAAAATTCCGCCGACGTTCCCGCGCGCGTGGACCACGATACGGTGATGCGGCTGCGCAACCGCTATCGCGAAAAACACCTCCAAGAGCTGGGAACAAATCTGCAAGCCGGAAACCTGATCCATGGAGGCTGGACGCAACTGTTAGGCTCGGCTTACGAGCGACGCATCTACGCCTTCCGCTTTAACACCTCGGCGGCGCAGGACGACGCACTGATCGCGCGACTCAATGCCGGCCCCAACGGCTCGAAGTTCAATCTGCTGTACGAAAACTGCGCCGATTTTGCCCGCGTCGTGCTCAACGGCTATTTCCCGCGCACCTTCCATCGCAGCATCTTTCCCGACGCCGGCATGACGACGCCCAAACAGATTGCCTTCAAGCTGACGCGCTGCGCACGCAAGCATCCCGAAACGAATTTAATTGTCTTCGAGATTCCGCAGATTCCCGGCTACCGGCGCGGCAGCCACTCCAATAAAGGCATCGACGAGTCATTTGTGACCACGCTCTATGCCGTTCCTTTGGCGATTGCGAATCCTTACCTGACCGGCGGCCTCTTCGTCGATTACGCCATACGCGGCCGCTACCACCTGATCCCCAAGCAGCACCAGATCTTGAGCCCGGACAATTTGCAGGCGTTAACGGCGCCGTCCGCATCCGAGCAAACTCCCGTCCGCGTTGCGGCGCCTGCCCCCAAGGCTGCTTCCGACGAAATCGCGATAAGAACCGACGACGAAACCGACCCTCGCATGATGAAAAGTCAGACCGCGAGTGAGTAACGCCGGTCTCCAGATCGGCTGCCCGCGCAGTGCTTCTCACTCGCACTCTTTTTATGCGCCCGCCAATTACGCTGATAAACTACATAGAGATGATCCTCCCGTTTGTCCGTGAGATATTCGCGGAGCTGGAGCAGGCCCCGGGATTTGAAGGCGTACGCAGACACTTGAGTCTGGGTGCGGGCCGTAGACGTGTATCTGGCCTCACCGCCACGGCGCGAGCTCTTTATTTGCCGCTGATGGCGCGCGCCGCCAAGCAGACGGCCATCGTCATCACCGCCGACAACAAGGCCGCCGAAGCTCTCGAACCACTCATTAAAACCGGATGCGGACTGACCGGCGCCGTCGATCCCGAACGCGTCGTGCGCTTTCCCGCGCACGATGTTCTGCCCTTTGAGAATCTTTCTCCGCATCCTGATGTGCAGCAACAGCGCGCCTCCGCCTTGTGGAAGCTGGCAACCGGCGCCGTCGACATTCTCATCGCTCCGGTTGAATCGGCGGCCATGCGCCTTTTCGATCCCGCCTATTACGCCGGTCTGGCCGTCGCCATCAAACGCGGCGAAGAAGTCGATCTGGAAACCCTCACCGCGCATCTGGCCAGCGTCGGCTACACGCAGATGGATCTGGTGGAAATGCCCGGCCAGTTCACCCGCCGCGGCGGCATTCTCGACGTTTACTCGCCCGAAGCCGACCGGCCCGTACGCATCGAATTCTTTGGCGACGAAATCGAGACCATCCGCCGCTTCGACCCCGAAAGCCAGCGCTCGCTCTCCGGCATCGACGCGGCGCAGCTTCTTCCGCTAACTGAAACGCCCGTCACTGAACAGTTGCTCGCCGCCGTCAACGGCCGGCTGAGCCAGCAACGCATTGAAGCCGAAGACGAAGAGATGGCCACCGAAATAGCCTCGTCTGGCGGCGTAAGCGTCTTTCCCGGTTGGGAACTCTTTTCGCCCGTCGCCGGCGCGGAGCGCTCGCTGCTCACGTTACCCAAGCGTTGCGCGCTTTTTGTCGACGAGCCGGCCATGGTACGCAACCAGATCGACCGCTGGTGGAACAAGGTCGAGCAGCGCCACGAACGCTCCGGCATCGGCTCGCTCATCGCCCCCGAAGACATTTACCTGCGCCCCGAGGTGCTCAAAGCCGCACTCGATGCGCACATGGGCCTCGATCTCGATCAACTGGGCGCGGTCGATGTACTTGAGGAAGACACGACGCTGGGCGAAATCGAGCTGCCTACGCGCACCACGCAACGCTTCCACGGTTCCCTGCCCGCGCTGGCCGAGCAATTAAAGAGCCTGATGGCCGCCGGAACCCGCGTTCTGCTGGCCGCGCCGCATCAGGGCGACTTGGAGCGGCTTTCCACCGTCCTGCGCGATTACGAAATACCCTACCGGCTCGGCAGCCGCTCGCCGCGCCCCGGCGAAACCATAGCCGACGAACTCAGCTATCAGGTCGGCGATCAGTGCGTCCCCATCGTCGTCCGCTCGCCGCTCGCCGCCGGCGTCAGCTTCTCCACCGCGAATCTCGTCATCTTCGGCGCCAACGATCTTTCTGACGAAGCCGACGTTACCGCCCGCCGCGCCATCGAGCCCAAGCGCTCCAAAACCGCCGCCTTCGTCTCCGACTTCCGCGATCTGACCATCGGCGACTACGTCGTACACGTCGAACACGGCATCGCGCAATATCAGGGCCTCAAAGAAATCGAGCAGGACGGTCTCTCGCTCGAGTTCATGATTCTGGAATTCGCCGAGGGCGCCAAGCTCTACGTTCCACTCACACGCCTCGACCTCATCCAGAAATATCGCTCCACCGACACCGGCCCGGCGCCGGTGCTCAACAGGTTGGGCACGCAGCAGTGGTCCAAGACCAAAACGCGCGTGCGCAAGGCCATGCAAGACATGGCCGGCGAACTGCTCAAGCTCTACGCCGCGCGCCACACCGCGCAGGGCACCGCCTTTTCGCCAGACAACGAATTCCAACGCGAGTTCGAAGATACCTTCGACTTTACCGAAACCGACGACCAGTTGGCCGCCATCGCCGCCGTCAAGCAAGACATGGAATCGACGATGCCGATGGACCGGCTGCTCTGCGGCGACGTCGGCTACGGCAAAACCGAAGTGGCCATGCGCGCCGCCTTCAAGGCCGTGCAGGACGGCAAGCAGGTGGCCGTGCTCACGCCCACCACCGTGCTCAGCTTTCAGCACTACGAGACCTTTAAGAAACGCTTCGCGCAGTTCCCCATCCACATTGAGATGATCTCGCGCTTCCGTACCGCCAAGGAGCAGAAGGAGATTGTCGCGCGCGTCGCCGAAGGCCGCGTCGACATCCTCATCGGCACCCACCGCCTGCTTTCGAAAGACATCAAGTTCCAGGATCTGGGTCTGCTGATCGTCGACGAGGAGCAGCGCTTCGGCGTCCGCCACAAAGAGCGGCTCAAGCAAATGCGCAAGGAGATTGACGTGCTCGCCATGAGCGCCACGCCAATTCCGCGCACCCTGCACATGTCTCTGGTCGGCCTGCGCGACATGAGCGTCATCGAAACTCCGCCCAAAGACCGCATGGCGATTCAGACGGTGGTCGCCAAGTCCGACGACAAACTGATTCGCTCGGCCGTCGAGCTTGAGCTCGAGCGCAGCGGCCAGGTTTATTTCGTCCACAACCGCGTCGAATCCATCTTCGATATGGCCATGCGCATTCAAGAATTGGTTCCCACCGCACGCGTCGCCGTCGCTCACGGCCAGATGAGCGAAGGACAACTGGAAAAAATCATGCTCGCCTTCATGAGCCATGAGTTCGACGTGCTGGTGGCCACCACCATCATTGAAAACGGTCTCGACATTCCGTTGGCCAACACGATTCTGATTAACCGCGCCGAGCGGCTCGGCCTGAGTGAGCTTTACCAGTTGCGCGGCCGCGTCGGCCGCTCCAGCCGCCGGGCTTACGCCTACCTGCTCGTCCCGCCAGACAATGAGCTGACCGAGATCGCGCGCCGCCGTCTGGCCGCGCTCAAGGAGTTTTCCGACCTCGGCGCGGGCTTCAAAATCGCCGCCCTCGACCTGGAACTGCGCGGCGCCGGCAACATGCTCGGCGGCGAACAGAGCGGCCACATTGAAGCCGTCGGTTTCGAACTCTACACCTCCATGCTCGAAGCGGCGGTCAAGGAGATGAAGGGCGAAAGCGGCGAAGAGCGCGCCTCGACCCAGCTCAACCTCGGCATCGCGCTGCGCATCGACGAGAGCTTCGTCCCCGAAGAAAACCAGCGCCTGCGTCTCTACAAAAAAATCGCCGGCGCGCTCAGCGAAACCGCCATCAACGAACTCCGCTCCGAGATGGAAGACCGCTACGGCAAGCTGCCCGACGCCACCGTTTACCTGCTCGAAGCGGCGTTGCTGCGCCTGGAGTGCGAACGCATCGGCGTGGCGCAAATCGACCGCAAACGCGGCGAATTGCACATTCGCTTTACGGAAAAGGCCGCCGTCGATCCGGCGCGGCTAATGCAACTGGTCTCGCGCAACGCCAAGCGCGGCGCGCAGTTCACTCCGCAGGGCTTGCTCAAATTCCCGCTGGGCGCCACGCGCCCCGACGATGTGCTGCTTGAAATTCGCGAACTGCTCGAAGATCTCGCACCGGCCGCCGTCTAGCCAATCGCCGCCAGGGTATGATTTTTGCTGTCTATTAAATTGCGAGGTTCGATGAAACAATTTTTTCTCTTCGCCACAATGGGAGTTCTCATGTCGGCCGCCATCTCCGCTCACGCCGCTCCAGACTGGAAGCAGCAATTCGCACAACTCTCCGACGAATACTTCGATCAGCTCTACTTCCGCTACGCGCCCAGTAGCGCAACCGCGGCCGGCTTCCATCAGTACGACTCTCAGCTCGAAGATCTTTCGCGGCCGGCCATCGACGCCGAAATCGCCACGCTCCACGGCTTCGAGCGGCGCATCGAAGCGATTCATCCCGACAACTTGCCGGCGAATTTTGTTCCGCGCAGCGACCGCGAGATCGTGCTCGCGAATATCCGCTCCCAACTGCTCACTCTCGAAGTGATCCGCCCCTGGGAGAAGAACCCCGACGACTACTCGAGCACCTGCGCCAACGGCGCATTCATTTTGATGGAACGCAACTTCGCCCCCGCTAACGACCGACTGCGCGCGCTCATCGCCCGCGAAAAACAGATGCCTGCTCTCATCGCCGCCGCGCGCGTGAATCTTCAAAATCCGCCGCGGATATTCACCGAAATCGCCATCGAGCAGTTGCCCGACGACATCGGATTTTTCGAGCGCGACGTACCGCAGGCCTTCACCGGCGCCACCGATCCGGCGCTCAAAGCTGAGTTCGCCCAGAGCAACGCCGCCGTCGTCGCCGCGCTGAAAGATTATTTATCCTGGCTCAAATCCAATCTGCTCGCCCGCTCGAATGGCGACTTCCGCATCGGCGCCGACACCTACCAAAAGAAACTCGCCTACGACGAGATGGTCGATCTGCCTTTGCCCAGGCTGCTCGAAATCGGCTGGGCCGATCTGCGCAAAAATCAGGAACACTTCAAACAGGTCGCCGCCGAACTCGAGCCCGGCAAAGATCCCCACGCCGTGCTTGAAGAACTTGGCGCCAGTCACCCGGCGCCCGATCAGTTGATGAACACCTTTCGCGCCACCTTCGACTCGTTGATCGGTTTCATCCAGTCGCATCACATCGTCACCATCCCTTCGCAGGTACGACCGATTCTCGAAGAGACGCCGCCCTTCATGCGCGCCACCACCACGGCCAGCATGGATACGCCCGGCCCCTACGAAACCCGCGCCACCGAAGCCTATTTCAACGTCACGCTGCCCGACGCCTCCATGACGCCGGCAGAAGTCGAGGGTTACATGCACGGCTTCAACACCGGCACCGTGATTTCGACCGCCGTGCACGAAACCTATCCCGGCCACTACATTCAGTTCCTCTGGGTGCAGCAGGCGCCCAGCAAAGTGAGAAAGCTACTCGGCGCCAACACCAACGCCGAGGGTTGGGCCCACTATTGCGAGCAGATGATGCTCGACCAGGGCTACGGCCAGCCCGGAGCCCCCACGGACAGCTCTTCGTCCGCGGGGTCGGAGCCGGGCACCGGCGCGAAAGACGAGCGTCAGGCCAAGCTCATCCGCCTAGGTCAGCTACAGGACGCGCTGCTGCGCAACGCGCGCTTCATCGTCGGCATTGAGATGCACACCGGCAAAATGACCACGGCGCAGGCCGAGGAATTCTTCGAGAAGGAAGGTTATCAATCGAAGGAAAACGCCGTGGTCGAAACCAAGCGCGGCGCCGGAGACCCGACTTATCTTTACTACACGCTGGGTAAGCTCGAGATTATGAAGCTGCGCGAGGACGTGAAGAAAAAGCAGGGCGCGAACTTCTCGCTTGAAAAATTCCACGACGATTTTCTGCGCCAGGGTTTTCCGCCGATCAAGATCGTTCGCGAAGCGCTGCTGGGCGATGAGTCGCCAGCGCTATAGAAGGCGGAGTAGTCTTGGCACTGCGCCGTAAGCGGCAAATCAGTTGGGAAAGAGATCTTCGAGTGGAAGTCCGGCGCGATGGCGTTCGACCATCATCTGATAAGCGGTTTCAAGACTGCGGGTAAAAGCGGCGGTATCGTAGTAGGGCGCGGAGAGGCGGCTTTGGGCGAGCCGCTCTTTCACCTCGCGGCAACGGCCCGGGAGCCGAGCCATATCGACGGCAATCCGCTCATACTCTTCGGGCGTGGAGGCCACCAGATCGGACATGCCGGAGGCGCGCAGCAAGCTGGCGGCCATGCGGCCGGCATAGGTTTCACCCATCAGCGTAAGTACAGGCAGGCCGGCCCACAGCGCCGCGCTGGCCGTTGCACCGGCGTTAAAGGGCAGCGTGTCGAGGAACAGATCAGCTAGCCGCTGCCGGGCCATGTGCTGAGGCAGCAAAACGCGCTCGGCAAAGACCAGCCGCTCCGGCGCGATGCCATGGCGCGCAGCTTCACGGCGGAGATTGGCCATCGTATCGGGATGGCGCTCGGCGATCCAAAGAACGCTGCCCTCGACGCGCGCCAGAATACGCATCCAGAGAGCGAAGATCGAAGGCGAAAATTTGAAGCGGCTGTTGAAACAGCAATAGACAAAAGCCTCTTCGGGCAGATTCTCGGCGGCGCGGGTGGGGGTAGCCGAGGGCTGCTCGGAGCTGGAATCGCTGCACTGAAAACAATCGGGCATGTAAACGATCTTTTCCGAGTAATGGGGACGGTACTCGGGGGGTATCAGAGTGCGATCGGCAATCAGGTAATCGTAGTAATCGGCGCCCATCGATCCCGGATAGCCGAGATAGTCGATCTGAATCGGCGCGGTGCGACCGGCGAAGATACCTGTGCGGCAATCAAGAGTAAAGCCGTTGAGATCGACGGCAATGTCGAGCTCGAGGTCGCGAGCCATGCGCGTTACCTCGGCGTCGGAGAGTGGCCGCACATCGATAAAGCGATCCATGGCCGCGATAATGCGACGGCGCGTAGGATCGTCTGCCTCGCGTCCGAAAGAAAAGCCGATGATCTCGAAGCGGCGGCGATCATGCTGCTCAAAAAGATTGGCGGTAAGAAAGCCAATCGCATGACCGCGAAAGTCAGAGGAAAAATAACCCACGCGAATGCGCTGATGAGCGGAGCGAATCGCGAATGGAGCGTTGCCGATCGCAGATGGATATCGCTGGCTAGCGTGAATTTCTGCGACCTTGCGCTGCAAGGCTGCGGAAGCAACAATGGCCAGACCGTCGAAAGGCCGGCAGACGCGTTTGCCCTCCTGAATATGCTCGTTGAGAAGCCGCTCCTGCGCCTCGATATTCTCCCAATCGCAAAGTTGGCGGCGGGCAAAAAGCCTCATGCCTTCCACATACTCGAATTCGGGCTTGATCTCGAGCACACGGCTGAAGTCCCGTACAGCTTCGCGGCAGTTACCTGTTTCCAAATTGGCGTTGGCGCGATTGTTATAGGCGGCGGCATAGTCAGGAACAATGGCAATGGCGCGGTTGAGGCTATCGATGGACTCCGGATAGCGCTTGAGCATCGTCAGCGCCGCACCGCGGTTGCAGTAAGCAGCCGCATAATCCGGTTTAAGAAGAATCGCGCGGTCGTAGCTTTCAATCGCCGACTGAAATTGCTTGAGCTCCTGCAGCGCGTTGGCGCGTCCGTTATGCGCAATCGCCTGATCCGGATCGAGGGCGATGGCGCGGTCGAAGCTGGCTAGCGCCTCGTTAAAGCGTCTGAGATCGAAGAGCACCTCACCACGGTGCTGATACGCAATCATCATATCGGGACGCAGATCGATAGCCTGGCTGAAACTTTTCAGGGCTTCTTCAAGACGGCCCAGGTTCATCAAAATAGCGCCGCGGCTGTTACAGGCCGAGGCGTCGCATGGCAGGATTTTAAGCGAATGATCGATCAGCTCAAGAGCCTGCAAGGGCTCGCCCGCCTGCAGCACCACAAGACTCAGCAGATGCAGTGCGCCGGCGTGACTGGGATTCAGCCGCAAGATCCGCCGATACAATTCGGCGGCTTTGGCCAACTGGCCGTCCCGATGATTTGCCGTAGCCTTTTGCAGCAAAGCCGAAATCTTTTGTTGCATGGAACTCCCAGCGAATTGAGGCCGCTGCCTGGCTTGAGCAAACCGCATGAATTCCCCTCCATTTTTTACAAGCAATTTCAAGACCGATATCGAAGTGCGAATGCGCGAAATCCCGTTGTTTTTTTAAACAAGAGGCGAATCGCCGGCGGATTATCATGAGGCCGGACTAAGAATTGCCCCGGCAGAAGATTCATTCGACAAAAAAGCGCATGGCTTAGCACTTTTCAGCGCCGGAATTCTGTGTCATGCTGTGACGCATGGGAAACAAAGATAAAGGAAGAAAAGAAACCAAGAAGGCTCCCAAGCCGAAGCCGAAACCAGAACCCGGTCGCAAGCGCGAAATTTTTACGCCACCAGCGCCGACTAAGTAAACGGTTCTCCTGCGGGGAGTTCTTTCGACCATTCAATATGGCCGCGGGAGAGTTGTACGCAATCGATGAAGTGTTTCGCGCGGTCGATGCGGCGCCTCGCACAGATGGCGCGGTGCCGCATCGACCGCAGTACCGTACTCGCGGCCTACTTTACCGGATAGAAAAACTCACTCCGCGGCACTGCGGTGCGAGCACGAAGCTATTTTTTGCACCGGCTGAAGTGGCGGCACGCGCCACTGAAAAAAAATAAAGAGAACGCAGCAGCCATTCCCCACGCAATCCTGCCGTGCGATCTGGCTTTTATGCGCATTTCTCTCCACGAGGTAAAGTCGAACCGGGCTGTCTGGAGTGGGGGACTCGGGGGGAGACCAGCCTGACAATAAGCTGGCTTCTCCAGGCAGCGCAATTCGACCCACGTATTTTGATCTTGGCAATGAAAAGTTGTCAATTACTTTTATATCCAACATGTAATTGCCATACTTATTGAAAATTTACCGATTGCCGCTGGAGCGCCGCAAACAAAGCACCCACAAATCCCATTTGTCGCGCATCGCGGGACGGGCGTGTACTTCACTGGTTCACTCTCTGCGCAAACGACGCATAACAATGTTTGGAATTTGCTCCCTGGTGGCGTCACATGGAGAAAGGGAGCGGCCTGCACGCGCCAGGGAAAGCGGCGAGACCGTAGGATGCAGGCGAAAAATTCGCCGGGCAAAAAGCGAGGTATACAGATGGGCGTGACCGCAGTGTTGTACTTGATGCCGTTGACGCGGTCGATTTCTTTCCGACCCTACTTGGCGCGCGTGGGCGGAAAGCCGATCCTGGCGATGCTGGCCGAAGAAATTTTGCAGCACAGCGGGGTCGACCGGCTGATCGTGCAATATCACTACGAGCAGGAGCGGGAACTGCTGGAAGAAGCCGTAACGGGCACGAAAATCGAACTGCGCGCCACGCGGCGCTTCTCCGAATTGCGCGCGGCGGCCGAAATCGTCACCGAGGCCACGGGCGGCCAAATCGCGCTGCTGCAGTTGGGCTGCGCCTTTGCGCCGGCCGACCTGCTGCGGCGCATGTTGGAGCACCACCGCCAAAACGAAAACGGCTTCACACTGCTTCAGGGCGTCCCGGCGGGTTGCTCGATGATCGTCTTTGAAACGGCGGAACTGGCAAGTTTGATCAAGCTGGCCGACCGCTTCGAGTTTTCTGACGCCGAAAGCGCCATGCGCCGGCTGATGATGCTGGGAGATAAGGCACAGGGCAAGATCGCGCTGCAACTGCATTCGGCACCCTTTGATTTTTGCGCATCGTATGGGATTACACCGGCGAGTCTGCCCGCGCAGGTGGTCGAATCGTTGGAGGCCGAGTTCCGCTATCTGGAAAAGGCCGTGATTGCGGCCAAAAACGATGCCTACAATCCCGACTCGCCGGCGATTCTCTGTGCTCTCAAACAAATTCAGATCGAGCGCGAAACCCGAGCCTGCCAGTTGACGGCGCGCAGCGCACTCTCGCCCCAGAGCCGCGCGGCGCAAAAACCGCGCATTCTGTACCTGTCGCTGCCTTCGGCCTTCTCCGGAGCTGAACAGGCGCTCTGTTCGATGATCAAGTTTCTAGACCGCGAGCGCTTTGAGCCGCTGGCGATAACCGCGCGCGAGGGCACATTCGCCGAAAAGCTGCGCACGATCGGCGCGGAAACAATCTGTCCTGGCTGGGAAGTGCTTGAACCCAGCCTGGAAAACTTCTCCTACGCCCTCTCGCTTTATCAAAAATTGCAACCCTCGATTATCCATCTGAACAGCTGTGGCACGCTGCCATTTCTGTCGGCGGCGCTAGCGAGCGGAATCCCGGTGGTGCAGCATGTGCGCAACGCCAACCTGAACGGATTTCACGACGGCCTGGTGATGGCCAAAGCCATCATCGCGATCTCGGAGTTTTTAAAACGCGAAGCACTTCAGTTTCCCATACGCGAGGAACGCATCCGCGTGATCTACGACGAAGTTGACACCGAGTACGTAAACCCAGTGGGATTTTCGCGCGGCGCCTGCCGGCGGGAGTTCGGCCTCGGCGAGAGCGCCAAAATCGTGCTCATGGTGGCGCGCGTGGTGCCCAACAAACGCTATGACATGATGATCGACGCGGCGGCGCGCATCGCGCAGCACGTACCAGGCTTCAAGCTGGTGTTAAAGGGCGACATTTACGGCGACTCGACGCTGCACTACAAGCTGCAGAACCGAATTCACCTGTTGGGACTGGAAAACATCGTACGCTGGATCGATTTCGTTCCCGACATACGGAAATTGATGGTGGCCGCCGACGTGCTGGCGCTGTGCTCGGACCGCGAGGGGCTGGGCAGTTGCGTAGTTGAGGCAATGGCGATGGGCTTGCCGGTGATCGTTACCAATACCGGCGGCACGCACGAGATCGTCGACAATGGCGTGCGGGGCGGATATGTGGTGGCAGGCGGCGATTCGATGGCGCTGGCCCAACGGACGATTGAGTTACTGGCTGATCCGACGCTGCGTCGGAAACTGGGCCACGCCGGCCGCGAGTTCGTGCGCACGCATCTGGACGCAAGAATCTCGGCACAAGCAGTCATGGAGATCTACACGAAGGTTCTGCGCGAAGCGGCTACGGCATAAGCTCCGCGACAAAACGCAAACAGCTCTCCCCGGCCTCGCAATGCGGCGCCTCTGGTCGGCTTACTCCTCGATACGGTAGGTATATTCCTCAATCACGGGGTTGGTGAGAACCTCGCGAGCGATGCGCTCTACCATGGCCTTGGCGGCCTCGGCGGTCAGCCCGTCAGCCAGCGTCAGAGCAAAATACTTACCCTGCCGTACCGCGGCCACATCGGCGAAGCCGATCTTGTGGAGAGCATTGTGAATGGCTTGGCCCTGAGGATCGAGGACCGAGGTTTTTAGCGTGACATGAACATGCGCCTTCATTATTCTTCTGATTATAAAGTGACCGGCGGCGGAAGCGCAGCGGCCGAAATGATGAGAGCACGACGCGCGTTAGAGCAGCTCTTCCAAAGCGGTTTTTCTTTGGCGAATCGATTGCAGCCTGACGAGCTTTGGCGGGCGATTTTCCGCGCGCTGCCGCAAACTCATCCGGCGCCACTCAGTTCTTCTTCGAGCTGCTGCTTTTGATAAAGGCTGGCGTAGTAGCCGTTGCGCGCCAGCAACTCGTCGTGGGTTCCCAGTTCCACAATCCGGCCCTTGTTGAGCACGGCGATGCGGTCGGCGTTGCGCACCGTCGAAACGCGATGCGAGATCAAAATTGTTGTGGTCTCGGCCGTATAGGCGCGCAATCCGCTCAGAATGCGCTCTTCGGTATAGGTATCCACGCTGGCCAGCGCGTCATCCAAAATCAAAATGGCCGGCCGGCGCAGCAGCGCGCGCGCAATCGCCGAGCGTTGCTTCTGTCCGCCGGAAAGCGTCACGCCGCGCTCGCCCACCATGGTGTCAAAGCCCTGCGGAAACTCTTCGAACTCCTGGCGGATGTGCGCTGCCTCGGCGGCCGCGAGAAGTTCTTCTTTACCAGCCTGCGGCGCGCCGAAGGCCAGATTTTCGCCCAGCGTCTCGCTGAACAAAAAGGTTTCTTGCGGCACCATGCCGATCTGTCCGCGCAGCGTAGCCAGCGGATAGCTCCGAATCGGCTGCCCGTCGATGGTCAGCGTTCCCTCCGGCGCCTCGTAGAGCCGCGTAATCAGATTCACCAGCGTGGATTTTCCGCTGCCCGTCGGCCCCACGATCGCCAGACTCGACCGCGCCGGAATCCGCAGCGAAACATCGTGTAGCACCGGCGTCTCGCCGTAGCTAAAGTTCAAATTGCGGAATTCGATCTCGCCAGCGATCTTTGTCTCCGGAGCCAGCGTAGCGGCGCGATCGTCGATCTCTGGCCTGGCCTTGAGCAATTCATCAATGCGTTTAACCGAAGCCGTGCCGCGCTGAAAAATATTGATCACCCAGCCGATGGCGATGATCGGCCAGGTCAGCAGCATCATATAGGTATTGAAGGCGAAAAACTGGCCCACGGTAATGTGGTGCGCCAGCACCTGATGCCCGCCGGCCAGCAACGTGATAATCATCGATGCGCCGAGAATAAATTCCAGCGTCGGCCACAACATGCCCATCAACTGCACCAGCCGCAGCGCGCGGCCAATGTACTGCTGGTTGAGCTGCTCGAAGCGGCCGATCTCGGAGTCCTCGCGCGCGAAGGCCCGGATCACCCGCGCCCCGGAGTAATTTTCCTGCGCCTGCGCCGAAATGTCGGAGAAGCTGGCCTGGATGCGCTCGAAACGCTCGTGAATCTTGCGCCCCAGATACTGCACAAGGATGCTGGCCAGCGGCGTCGGCGCCAGCGCCACCAGCGTCAGATACGGGCTGATGCGCAGCATGAAAACCAGCGCGAAGACGCTCAGAAAAACCGTATTCGCGCTGTACATCAACCCCGGCCCCAACAACATGCGTACGGCGTTCAGGTCGTTGGTCATGCGCGCCATCAGGTCGCCGGTTCGGTAGCGCTGGTAAAAGCTCGCATCCTGCCGCTCCAGATTGCGGAACAGGTCGTTGCGCAGGTCGAACTCGATGTCGCGCGAAATGCCGATCAGCACCCAGCGCTGGGTGTAGAGAAAGATGCCCTTGATGATCGTGATGCCGATCAGCAGCAGCGCGAAATATACGATCAATTCGCGCGTCGTGTTTTTCTCAATGCGGTCAACCGCGATGCCCAGCACGCGGGGAAACTGCACCGCGGCGATATTCGTGCACACGCAAGCCAGCGCGCCCCGCACGTATCCCCAGCGGTAGCGGCGCATGTAAGACGAAAGCGGTGCCAGATCGCCAAGCATAGTTCCATTGTATGGTTTGATTGTCCAGATTACCCAGCTTCATCCGAATAGACTTTTCCGCGAAAGGCTAAGCCGAAGAAATCATCGTAATCGGCAGCCAGAAAAGCCCTCCTGTCCATTCTGTTAATGCGGTAGAGAGGATGCGGCATATTTAGCGGAATGGCATCTTTGAGTGTCAGTCTCGACTCAAGCTGCCGCAAAGCGCAAATATCCCGAGAGCCATGCGCACATCTCGCCGTTTGCGGTGCCCCCCGTGCTGCATCCCTAATCTCCGTAAAGTTTTTAACCAAGCGCGTACGCCCGCTACTGCCTCGAAAGTAAAAAAATCGCCGGAATGCAAAAACGGGATTAGAGAAGGACAATCATCCATTGATAAAATGATGGGCGGCACAATCCGCATGTTAAGCGTTGTGCAAATGCTCTCTTTCTTCACGGACAAATCAAGAGAGCCCAATGTCGGCAGATGTGTTATTTCTGAAGATAGCGACACTACTTTCTATAACTTATGCAAATACAGATGCAGCTTTTGGAGCAAGTTTCATGTACAGCGGGCGCAGGCTTTCAACCATTCATCTGACCGCGAAGAATGGTTCAAGATCGCATGGCCGTGCTCCTCTAAATAATCCCCTCAGCCGTATAACCTTATGCCGCGACACAATAAATGTGCTTATTCTTTCTTTCATCGCGTCGATAACAGATACCAGTCGCCTCTTTCGACTGCTGAGCACCAAGGCGAAACGCCAAAATGCATCGAAAGGACTTCCCCCATATGAATTACTGGCGCAATCTTAGTATTTCTCACAAACTCCGCTATGCCTTTGGCATTGTCTGTCTTTTGACGGCGATTCTCGGAACAGCCACGCTGATTGGCTTTCTTAACATCAAGTCCGTAGTGAACGATGTTGACCAGGTAACGATTCCCTCTATCAAAGCGATCTACAACATCCGGATCTCACTGTCGGATATTCGCCGCGCCGAAGGCTATCTGCTTTTTTGCCAAACCAGCGACTGCACTCAGTACTATTCCCAAAAGCGCTTGAGCGGTTTGGATGCTTACAACAAAAGCATTGAGCAATACGCCTCGCTGGTTTCCTATCCAGGAGAAAAAGAACTCTACGAAACGCTGCGCCAAAACGCCGGAGCCTATCTTGTGCTCGACAGCAAGGAACAGGAGTTATTCGCCGCGGGAAAGATCGATGAGGCAAAACAAGTGCTGGTCGGCCCGGAGATGTTTAAGGCCTATATCGACATGATGAAGGCCGCGGAAGACGATCTGAGCCTCAACCGGCGCGCCAGCGAAGAAAAAAGCGCGCATGCCGTGCATCTGATCAACACTCTTGTCTTTACGGCAGTCGTACTGGTTATTTTCACCGTCCTGCTCAGCGCGGTGATCGGCATCGTGCTAACCCATATCATCGTTCCTCCGCTGGTTAAGGCGACTGAAGCCCTTGAAGCCTTGGCGAACAAAGATTTGACGGCACATGTCGAAGCGGCCGGCAAGGATGAAGTAGGCAGGCTTTCGATCGCAATCAACATCAGCGTAGGGTCCATGCAGCACGTGCTCAAGGCGTTGGGCCACAGCGCCGACACGTTGTCAGCCGCGGCCGAGCAAATGAGCCAGCACGCCGAACAAACCAAATCCAACATGCACGCACAATCCAGCAAAACCGGGCAGATCGCCGCGGCTTCGCAGGAAATGACCTCGACCATCGGCGAAATCAGCCACAACGCCGAAAGCGCCGTTTCGGCCAGCCGCAGTTCCGCCGAGATGGCCCGTCAGGGCGGCGATGTCATGCATGCCGCCAGCGCCACCATGGAGCGGATTTCCATAGCCACCCAAACTGTCGCGCAGAAGATGGACACACTGGCGAAAAGCTCGACCGAGATAGGCAAAGTAGTAGACGTGATTCAGGAAATCAGCGAACAAACCAACCTGCTGGCACTTAATGCGGCGATCGAAGCGGCGCGCGCCGGAGAACATGGCCGCGGATTCGCCGTCGTCGCCGGCGAGGTTCGCCGCCTGGCCGAACGGACCAAGAACGCGACCAGTGAAATTTCCGGAACCATTCGCAATATTCAGACGGAAACGCATCAAACACTCGAAGTAATGGCGCATAGCCAGGAAGCGGTTCAATCCGGCATCAAAGAAACGGCCGAAGCCAGTTCCAGCCTGGAGTTGATCATCGGATCGGCAAACGAAGTCGAAGGACAGATTTCGCTGATCGCTACGGCGGCAACCGAGCAGACCGCCGCATCGCGCGAGATCGCCGAATCCGCGAGCTATCTATCGAATCTCGCCCAGCAAGGCTCGCAAGCTGCCGAAGATGCTGCTGCGGCCAGTCGCAACCTCTCCGAGTTGGCTGGCGAAATCGATAGCGTTATCTGCGAATTCCGCGTCGGCGAAGACAAAGACCAAATTGCATCACAGCAAAAGCACTCGGAAGTTAGTCACCTTCTTCTGCGAAACGCCGCATAGGGCCTGTTATGGCCTCTATTACGCAGACGGAGCAAGACTTCAAGCAATAACAAGCGGAGGTTCCTTATCCGCATATTTCACCCTTGTCGCTCTGTGCGCGTTATTTGCTTTGGCAGGCCGCTTCTAAAAGCTCAGCAATTGTTGTGGCCTGCCATGGCAGATAGTATCCGGTTTTTTTGAGGCGCGCATCAAGCGATGCGCGCACTACCTGCTCCCGCATCGCAAGTTCGAAAATCGACGCGTTGTAGGAGGGTAGCGCACTCACGTAATAATTTGAAGAGGCTATTCGATGGGCACGAATTGCAAAGCGAGACCGTAGATGTCGGGATGATCGACGATTTGTTCGCCAACTGCCCGCGTGAAGAGAGGTCCGACGGACAATGAGCATAATTGTTTGAATAAGAGCGCCGCGTTGAGCTTGACGCGTTCAATAAAATCTTCCAACAGAGCTTCAATGTAGGGCAAATCAACGGCCTTCACGATTTGGTGCAGCCTTGGGTGTATCAAGAGATGCAGTCCACATTCCGCATCTCGTATAACAAGCAGAATAATGTTTTTAACCGTCGGCAGTGGACAATCGACGGACTCGGGGATGTATTCCAATGCGCAGAAATTAGGTTGAGGTTCAGTTGGATAGAAATTGAATGTCTCCATTATTGATTCCTTCGCTGATACACAATCGAAAAACAAAATGAGAAATTCAGTTACATCGTGGCATGAATTCCACTCTTGCAAAAACAAGATCGTGCCCTTTTGACAGGACGCAAAAAATGAGGAGTTTCCTGGTCTTTTTGAGAATGACCCTACCAGGGGACTCCTCCCCAGATCTACGATATTTCCAACTATGAATGTCGTTGAAAGCAGATCATCCTGTATGGTCAATAACGCTCATTGCATGTATTACGAAAAATATGGACGGTAGTAACCTAATTTTGGCTGTTCGGTGAGAATGGTGTGAGTTCGCGTAATTACAGGCTCGGATAGAATCCGGGCATTGTTCCGTCCGAATAATTATCCGCATTGATTCTGCAGCGCCATACCTCCGCCAACCTGCCATTCGAATCGGAGAGGACAGCATGCCGACTTCACAGGTCTGAGGCGGTGTGAAACGGGAGAGTGGTGGCCAGAGACGGGATTGAACCGCCGACGCCGGCCTTTTCAGGGCCGCCTTCCAATCTGCTAAGCGGTTTAGAATCACCGTAAGTTATTGATGCACAAGGGAAAGTCTAGTCCGAGCTGTTGTGTCTTCCGGTGCCAAATGGTATGTTTTGGTACCCAAGATGTGTCCGCGCCTGTCTACGGGGTGAATCATACCCTCTGAATCGTAGTGACATTCCCGGTCACCGACCGCAAGGGCCCGGTGGCACCCACATTGGGATTTGGAAATGTCACCGGGACCGGGGCCACCCATCGCGGTAGGACGGGCTTAGGAACAGACTACGGAATATTCTTCTTTTCCACACTCCACTTCGGGTCTTTGCAGAGGGCGCAAGCGGCACCGGTGAAGACCGTGGCGGCTTCTTGGCTTCCCTTCAACTGCCAGTCCAGCCACGCCGAACCGTAACGTCCGTACTCGCCGGCGTTGGGGGCACGATAGATCGACCCCTCATAGTGCTGCGCTCCATCGCGAATGGCAATCATCACTGGAATATTGTTGATCTTGCTGTAGTCGTCCTTGGCATTTTCGAACTCGATGCCCTTGGTTCCCGTGACATAGAGAATGGGGCTATGAAGCTTTAGCAGGTGATCCTTGCTGAGGTTGGGCATGCTAAAGCCCTTGGGTGCCCCGGAAGGCGCAGGGGCTGCTGGTGCGGCGGGGACAGTCATCGGATGAATCAGGATGCCGCTGTTCCAGATGATCGTTGTCGTGATCCGCGGATCGGGCGAGGCCTCCAGTGCCTGCAAACCGCCGCAGCTCATTCCCATCACCGCAATTTTTTTCGTGTCGATCTTCTGATAGTAGGGGCTGTCTGGCCGGTCATTTTCCTTCACCGCCCAGTCGATACCATCGAAGAGCTGCGAGGCCGTGGTCGCCCCCTGCGCAGGCTCCAGATCAATCGTTGCCGCTGGCGGGCCGATGGCAACCACCAGATAGCCATGTGAAGCGATCTCACTCAACAGATTGCGAAACTCCGCGGCGCTATTGGCGCAGGCGCCGTTGCCCCAAGCCACGATCGGCAGCAGATTCGAGCCACCAAACGGGCTCAGATTACGCGGACGGAAGATCGTGTGCGTCTTCAGGCTCTCTTCCCCGCTCAGAACCGCCTTATACGCGCCGGTACCTCCATCGCCAACCGTCAACAGCAGTTCCAGTCGTCCCTTTGCCTCCGGCGTGTCTGTATCGAAGGCAATTGTACCGGTCACGTTTGCCTCAGCCTTTTGTGCCCGAGCGCAGAGCGAACCTCCACATAGCGCTGCGATCAAAAGCGCCTCTGCCCAACCCCATCCAGTTCTTGTCATCTTTCTTTCTCCTGTCTGTTTCTTCTCGTTTGCATCTTGCCAATCCAGTGGCGGGTCGCCCGGATCTCAGTTTGCTCTAAAATCTGGAAGCCCCATGTCTGGATTTTCAAAGATGGGATGAAAGGATGTAAGAGTATCCTTCTTTTCCATGTCTCACG